>Ga0247757_10000826_pt1 | contig 23720 bp, 5 predicted proteins | sample UWRJL126311R4_FD_180929 | JGI IMG/M metagenome (GOLD analysis project Ga0247757, IMG submission 180929) | Plant litter microbial communities from Arlington Agricultural Research Station in Wisconsin, United States - UWRJ-L126-311R-4 | ecosystem: Environmental > Terrestrial > Plant litter >...
CAGGAGGCGAGTATGGAATTGCTCTCCAAGCCGCCGCACGCAACGGGCACATGGATATGGTGCGACTACTGCTCAACAGGAATGCAGATGTCAACGCTCCAGGAGGCGAGTATGGAAATGCTCTCCAAGCCGCCGCATGCAACGGGCACACGGAGACTGTGCAACTGCTGCTCGACAAGAATGCGGATGTCAACGCTCAAGGAGGCAAGTATGGAAATGCTCTCTATGTCGCCGCATGCAACGGGCACACGGAGATTGTGCAACTGCTGCTCGACAAGAATGCAGATGTCAACGCTCGAGGAGGCGAGTATGGAAATGCTCTCTATGCCGCCGCACACAATAGACACAGGAGAATAGTAGGTCTGCTGCTCGACAAGAATGCTGATGTTAACGCTCAAGGAGGCAAGTATGGAAATGCTCTCCAAGCCGCCGCATATAGGGAAGAAACAGAGATTGTACGACTGCTGCTCGACAAGAATGCAGATGTTAACGCTCTAGGAGGCGAGTATGGAAATGCTCTCCAGGCCGCCGCATATGGGGAAGAAACAGAGATTGTGCAGCTGCTGCTCGGCAAGAATGCACATGTTAACGCTCAAGGAGGCAAGTATGGAAATGCTCTCCAGGCCGCCGCATCCTACGGGGACAGGGATATTGTACAATTGCTGCTCGACTGGAATGCGGATGTTAACGCTCAAGGAGGCTATTATAGAGACGCTCTTCAGGCCGCCGCACGCAACGAGCATACAGAGATTGTGCAACTGCTGCTCGACAAGAATGCAGATGTTAACGCTGAAGGAGGCGAGTATGGAAGTGCACTCCAGGCCGCCGCATGCTACATGTACAGGAAGATTGTACAACTGCTACTCAACAAGAATGCGGATGTCAATGCTAAAGGAGGCTATTATGGGAATGCTCTCCAGGCCGCCGCACATAACGGGCACACGGAGATGGTGTGCCTGCTGCTCGACAAGAAAGCGGATGTCAACGCTCAAGGAGGCGAGTATGGAAACGCTCTCCAGGCCGCCACACGCAACGGGCACATGGATATTGTGCGACTGCTGCTCGACAAGAATGCGGATGTCAACGCTCAAGGAGGCAAGTATGGAAATGCTCTCCAGGCCGCCGCATTTGGGGAAAATACGGAGATTGTGCGCCTGCTGCTTGACAAGAATGCGGATGTCAACGCTGAAGGAGGCAAGTATGGAAATGCTCTCCAGGCCGCCGCATGCAACGGAGACAGTGAGATTGTACAACTGCTGCTCGACAAGAATGCACATGTTAACGCTCTAGGGGGCTATTATGGGAATGCTCTCCAGGCCGCCGCATGCAACGGAAACAGGGAGATTGTACAACTGCTGCTCGACAAGAATGCACATGTTAACGCTCTAGGGGGCTATTATGGGAATGCTCTCCAGGCCGCCACACACAACGGGCACACGGAGATGGTGCGCCTGCTGCTCGACAAGAATGCGGATGTCAACGCTCAAGGAGGCGAGTATGGAAATGCTCTGCATGCTGCAATATCGTCTGGAAATATAGACATCTTATCGATTCTGCTGAGAAGTAGTTCACAAGTGAACGTAAGTATTCAGGACGCTTCTGGACGCTCACCACTTCATATCGCAGTTGAGAACAGCGCACTAGCTGCTGTTACGCAGCTTCTCAACCGAAATGCTCCAACGAACACCCAAGATTTCAGCAACAATACTCCGCTTCAACTCGCGGTTCAAAATGGAGATTACAGAATGGCGCTATTACTTCTTCCAGCGAGCGTGGACAGCCTCTGCTCTATAGACGCTTCCACATGGAGATCTCTCTTGCCTGGTCTCGGTCGCCACCTTGAATTGGCTAACGGCAGGCCCACGCCTATTAAGAATGTGACGGATGAATCTATAAGGAATAGATGTTATCCCATTTCCCACGAGACCAGGGAGTTCGATGTGACAGAGAATCATTTCATGGAGAGAGACATTGAAGGTAGACGTATTTTGTACGTACTCCTGCCTAGCTGCTAGTACAGCGCTTACATTTTATTTGGGTAGTATTCTTACCCATGCAGCTCTGTTTTTGCCTCCCTGTACCGGTGTCCGTTGTCGTTGGTGGCGTAGGGTTCGACGGGATGCCGCAAATAAGGCATCTGATCCCAAGGAGGTGAGGTGGGTATGGAGGGTCCAACCTAACACAGCACCCAACTTAGCAGCCTTAACCCAAATACCAAGAAAAGACTGTAAGCCTCTTATCTCGTTCTCTGGTGAAGAAAGGCAATTATCTAATAGAATATAAGGTTTTGTCGAATGCTGCTTCACTACTTGCGCCATTGTATTGCCTACCTCCGAGAATTCCGACTGGCCTCGCCTATCCGATAGGTTCGAGCCTGATGTACAAAAATTCCAAAAAACTTACGCTATTCTATGGATCATGACCAAGCGCCAGGATTCCAGCGCTGCACGGAATACTCTAGAGTCAAGCATATTTTTCAGCACGTCCGAGTATGCGCAAGTACCACCCAATGCCACAGCGCTTTTTACCCCACTAGCTCAGCAGCTCCACAAAGAGTGGAGCCACACCCTTCAGGTCGGAGAACGTCGTTTGGCAACTAAGGTGACATTAAATTGTGATTTTTTCAAAGGCATCAGTTGACCATGCACAGCGTACGGAGTTGCTGAAGGCTAATGGAACAGACCCGCTCCTAATCCGAGACTTGCTAGGGGATGCTCAATTGTGGGATCTGCTAGGAAGGAGCTGCCGCAAACAGATAGCTGAGCTGGAAGAGTTTCAAACAAGCTACATAAGCAAGCTATGGGCTGTACTTCGCGAGGACGAGTTAGCAGCAGACCAGCAGGCAAATGAAGTTATGAAAAAGTTCTCGGACGCCATAGAGACTCTTAAGAACGCACATTTGGAAGGACTGAGGACCTTGACGGATACTTCCAAAGATCTCATTCAACTAGTACCTGATAAACCATTCAAATAGAAAGCCATGCTTACTAACTGGTGGCAGGAATTCAATCTTACTTCGATTGCGGAAGCACAAAGGTCAACATCAACGAGTAAGAGCATGAAGCGCCTTAGCTGGATTACAGTAAGTGCTGTTTGTTTGTCTACATTCACCTGTTCACTCGCTAACGGTTTACCTTGACAGTTCGTTTTCCTCCCACTTATGTTCATTTCGGTATGGCCCTACTTTATACTTTGTCTTGCAAACCAGATTTCTTAACACTGATGCAGGGTCTATTTGGCATGAATGTCGATGTGTTGGCGTCAAATCCGCCTTGGTGGCTTTATATTCCTTTCGCCGTAGTCACCGTGATATTGACGTTGGTCGTGTGGTTGATTTTCAAGTACAACAATGTTTGTCTCCCTAGTCCATTTCTAATCTATCCGTTCCTAATGTAGTACATAGCTAGCGGACAGTATAGAAGGCCTATTCAGCCGCTGTGCGACCCAGCAGAAATATGATGATCCTGAGAAGGGTGTCCGACGAAGCTTGTCGCCACGGCGAAAGACAGCAATGTTTTCGGCTTTGGGGAAAAAGCGGTCTTGAATCAGGCTACTCACAGCTTCATAGGAACCCATGTGATACAATCACCTGCACAAGAAGTAGTGCTCGCCATGGGGGGAGGTAGCTCCCTCCGCATATAATACTTTATCAATCGCACGGAAGACAGCCGATCGCGCCCCGGCCATATAGTTGTGCTGGAGGCGATGGTTTGTTGATATGGCTGGAGAGAAGAGTGATGTATGCAGCTCTAGGTCGCGTCGAGGCCCTCTTAAGCAAAGCCGCCTCACAGCTTTGCTAGCACTCATCCTTCACGAACATAAACAATCCAAAAACTCCTTATCAGAGGTCAAACTGGCACATCTCTACGACACTGATGATTGTAGTGCTTATGTAAGGAGCCGTTGGTTGCTTGACCGTACAACAGCGGTATCACCCAAGCATGCAGAGCCCTTCCACGTTTGTATGTGCTTGCAACGATGGCGTTCTGCTGGGGACATTCCACCCACCTACCGAAGCGCAGGCTTTCAATTTCGCACTCAACATTGTTTTATACCCCTCCTATCTCATAGTATCCCCCTGTAACAAGCTAGGACTAGATCTGGCTGCTGCTTGGTCTAGGAATCGGCGCTGGTGGGCTCGAGAAGCGAGGACGTGGTGGGCTTGATAAGGTGTTCGTTCCGTCAGCGGGACAACAGCGGATTGAGGAGTCGAGGACGACGTGAGTGGCATATTTCCGTCTTACGAAGGTAAGTATCGCTGGGCGTCAGACCACATCTTGAAACTGTACGACGGTGTCGAGCGATTAAGTCGCTGAGACGCGTTGGCTGACTAAACAAGCATCAGGCCCTTTTGACATTTTGCTCCTAATCTTTAGTCGGATTTAATAATAATCCGAACGCTTGTGCAATTCGCACAGCCACATATCTTACAGTAAAATATCCACCGGTGCATAAGGTAAGATATGCGGGGTCATCGCGCATTAGCCCAGATCGGGGATTCGCTTCCGCTAGAAGTACCCATCGATGGGGCCGCCCTGCATGAAATCGCGCGCCGTAGCGCGTAAAGGGCTGATGATAACTTTGTGGTATCAGAGGAATGTTGTAAGGCTAGGACAAGGCTATTCTACCAAAAATCAGAGCGAAAAAGGTCCAAGGTTGGCGTTGTAGGGAGGGAAGCCTATTACGTTACGAAATAAGGCGCTGTACAAAGCAGGGTCGGAGACGATAATGCGAACGTAATTTTTAGGAAGGGTGTATTATAGACATTCAGTATAAGCTATAATAGATTAATTTCGTAGAATTATAGCAATATTGGTTGTGCGCATGGGTTTCCTAGTGGCTGAAAGTCAAAGTATCGATAGTTTGTCCGGCTATAGGGGGTGTCCGGTAACCCAGGGATAGATGTTAGTGGGATAGGGTAGAGAATGGAATTCTCTTCACCTTATCCCGCTAACCCAGTTTCGGTCAAACCAACTTTTATTTAGAAAGTTGAGTGCTTTTTAAGCTGGCACCTTTTAATAGCAGCAGTTTTTGTTCGCCCTGTCGCCAGCTATAGAGGCTAGATCTGCTTTACTATATAAGGGGCTTTAAAGATACTATAGTACTACGCCGTATTAGCGCTATACTGGGCGCTAGAAATAAACCAGTTAGAGCGAAGGTATATTAAAGCAAGTAACCGTCAGCGATAACGTCGGCATAGGCTCTTTATTTAGGCTAGCGGGATAGGGGGAGATAAAAAATATCCTCCCCCTCTCCCACTAATACTATTTCGGTTAGATAGATAGGAGAGTTCCTATTTACTAGCTTTTTAAAAAGTTATAATACTTTTTAGGCTGGTATCTTTTAATAGCAGCCGCCTCCCACTCCAAATAAGAATATTTATATAACCTTCTTTACTTCTACTTTAAAGAAGTCCACTTTCTAATATTATACGCTACGTCTTCCTAGTAGGTAAATATTACTTCAACACGACTAGGACTTATACCAGGCAGAATCCTAGTACTTATAAGCCGCTTCTAAACCTTACGCGTACTCGAATAAGGGAAGAAGAGGTATATTATATATCCTAGTAACGATTCCGCTAACTCTATAGTTTCTTTCCTTAATTAGGGCCTTTCTATCCCTACTTGCGATCGCAGAAGCCGAAGACGTAAACTATATCCAGTTAAAGCTTCTACTATACAGGTTATCTTTCGACTATAGCCTACCTACTCTACCCCCTAAGATAGCTTAAGCTACTAAGAATCCCTAGTAGTCCGATATTTACCCTAGCACAGGCAGCGAGCAGTTACTTCCTATAAGTTCTACTCCTCGACTATCTATATTAGATATAGCTACCAACCTAAGTAACCTAGTAAACTATAGTATAAGTAATATAGCGGGAACTCCTCTTTCCTAAGTAGTATACCATACCGAGTGCCCCTCGGAGTCGCCGTCCTAAGCCTCCTTACGCTAGAGTATAAGCCTAGTACTCGATAGTAGGTATATATAGTCAGTATCATCGCCTCTTCCTACTCGTTACCTTCGCGATCTAAAATAGCTAGACTCTTTATATAGAAGCAGTTCTATACGTAGACTTTAGAATATACTAGAGATTATTAAAATCGGTTACTATTTTCTCTAAGAAGATATAGTAAACTTTATAGAAACCTTCCGCTAAGGGCAGGGACAAGAGGGCCTATAATACCGCGTCCCCTTAAGAAATCCATCTACTAGCAGTTTGGTAGTAGAGAGAATATTTACGAGCCTCTATTATACCGAGACTATCAAATATAATACTATTATAGATCTAGTTAGGCTTAGAATAGTAAGGGTTCTCCTTTATTATTATTTTAAGTAGAAGTGTATCGATATACACAATAATTCTAATCTCCTAAGCCTACTTTCCTAGGGTAAGAGGGTATCCAGCGTCGTTTTAGATATTATCCTAGAAGAGATATATAACTATAATAACTAATAAGTTAATCTACAAGTAAGCAAGCAGCGCCGAAAGAGCCTAAAAGATTATAAAGCGCTAGGTAAGCGATAGTCTATCCTAGTATATTACCTTAGAATTAGGATTATAATCACTTATAGTAGGAGCCTTAAAACTTATATATAAGAATAAATCACCCTAGATTCATCATCCGCTAATACCTTTAGGAATAATATAAAATTCAACGAGAGAATAATAATAGCCCTGCTAATATACATCCTAAACGTATATCCCGAAAGTATTTAAGTTAGCCGGATAGTAGATCCTTTCATTTAATATATAATAAAGGAAGCTCTATTATCAGCTTGGCTAGTAGTAGAAACCTTAGCTGCTATCAACGCATATAAACAGTATAAGGAGCAAGACTACTATACTAAAAAGAATAAATAGCAGCTAGTAGCTCTACTAAAAAGCTTTATACCGCTAATACTAATATAGGTCTAGCAGTATCGAGCAACGCTCTAATAGGAATGCGTAGGTTTCGGGCGAAAGAATCGTCGGAAACCTGATTAGTAATATATAAAGTATAGTTACTATCGGTTACTACTACTAAACCTACCGTATCTATAAGCGTAAGGCCTCGGTTCGCGTAATACTATACTAAATATTTTAATACGCAACTTCTATACGTAATTACAGTATAAGTATTAATATAGCCTATAAAAGTCACCTAATCTAGTCCCTAACAGGCGCCTTAAATTAGAATTACTAATTATAGACTATAGAGGAATATATAAAGTGACATTACCTAATTTCTTCCTTAATATCTACTATATAAATTATTATACTAGTAGACTAGAAGCCAGATATACCTATTAGGGTATTTATTAGGGATTACTACTATTTAAAGTAAGCGAAGGAGTTTAAGGGTAGAGTCTTTAATAATAAAGGAGAAGCATAGGAACCAAAAACTCGAACTTATAATAACTTAGGGCGTAATTTATATGATATTAAAGGGATTTTAGAGGTATAGAGGTTTCTTTTACTAAACCTAGCAGGGCAGGATAATAGAGTAAAAGAATTATCTCTAAATAATCTAACTTATCTTAAAGACCTTAAATAATTTATAGTAGACACTATTCAGACAGTCCAGGCAACATAGAATAAAGGTAGTAAAAAAGGCATATTTTAAGAAGCTTTAATATAGTATAGTCGCGACCCTAATAGACTAAAACGTTATATAATTCTAGATCTAGTATTCTAAAACATATAAGGTGCATAGTATAGTACGTACCTCGTTTATATAAGCTCTTGATTTATATAAGCTCTCGATTTATATAAGCTATCAGTTTATATAAGCTCTCAGTTTATATAAGCTATCAGTTTATATAAGCTCTCAGTTTATATAAGCTCTTAATTTATATAAGCTCTTAGTTTATGTAAACTCTCAATTTATATAATCTCTCAATTTATGTAATCTCTCAATTTATATAATCTCTTAATTTATATAATCTCTCCCACTTAGGGGTGCCGGGTAGTACGTAAAGAGGAGAATATAAATTCTATACTATAGATATTAATCGTAATGTAGCTCTGTAGTCAAGACATTAAATTAATAATAAGGCCTATCTAAAGAGCGTAGTATTTACTATATAAGATTCCCTAGCTTTATCTCTATCACGTACTGCTTGAATAGAGTTATAGGGACGACTTTATTACTCTATAACCTTAGGTTCTCCTAGAGCTACAGACGTCATGTGACTTAACTACGTATTTATATTATAGTCAGCTTCGGGTCCTAAATCCTAGTCCTTATCTACGTCATCCCGTTCATTACCGTAATTATACATATCGCCGTGCGGCGTGGTTGCCGTGTAATTCTATTTACCACTAAGGCTCAGCTGTAATACCTACCATACCATCATACCGGTTCTCAAAGAGGTCTAGCGGGACCATGAGAGGAGAAATTTCACTCTCTCTTAATCCTGCTAACCTAAAAGGGAGAAGCGGTGTAATATATAGAGGCCTATAATCCGCGACTCCTGTAACGTAAGTCTGAGAGATATGCTCCATTCGTGTAAAAGTAGGCCGCTCTCCCTATACATGACATATACTGTAACATTAGTACATTTGAAGATCGCTGGCGATATAACCGACGATCGCTAGCGATCATGAACGCTGGCGACTATAAAAGACAACGCTGGCGATACGATCTGACGAGCGCTGGCGATACGACCTGATAAGCGCTGGCGACACATCCTGAGGAGCGCTAGCGATACGACCTAATGAGCGCTAGCGATACAACCTAACGAGCGCTGGCGACGATAAACGCTAGCGACTGTAAAAGACAACGCTGGCGATACGATCTAACGAGCGCTGGCGATATATCCTAGACGAGCGCTGGCGATATATCCTGGACGAGCGCTAGCGATACAACCTGACGAGCGCTGGTGACGATAAACGCTAGCGACTATAAAAGACAACGCTAGCGATACGATCTGACGAGCGCTGGCGATATTATTAAGTATCACAGGTTGCCGAGACGTACACTATTATAGTGTAGTAGTAAGGCTAGAGGTCTTGGCACCAGCGTGTATATATATAGACGTCAGCCTCCCACTATTATTAGAATAATCAATAAATATTATTCACTTCAACAGATATATTTTAAATAATCGCCAGCGTCGATACAGAGCCCGTACTAACGTAAGTGATTATTTACTATTATTCTAATGATAGTAGGGAGTTAAGGTCTATATATATATATACTAGTACTAAGGCCCTAGTATTATATACTACGCTGTGACAGTGCACGTCTCGGTAACCCGTAACACATTATACAGCCCCGGTCGGCCGTATTCCCGTCTACTTATAAGGCCCGTCCTTAATCTAACTATATTTAGTAACTAACTATAGTTCGTTAAATTTCTAATCTAATATTTTCACGGGTGTTTATAGTACAACTATAACTAAAATTTATATAAAGAGGCAATTAAATTATTATTTACGAAGGTCTATTTAGAGATATAATAATTAGATCCATTTCTAATAGTAATTACTAGGTACGTAATCGTTATTATTACTCCCTTTAACTATCCTTATTTTAATATCTTCTCTATTTGTGACTGCTACGTCTAACTGGGTAATTAAGCGTATAAGCTTATTTAATTCGATTAGCCTAAACTTATATATCGCCTATTTATAATAGTTTTTCTTGTTGTTTTTTTTGCAAGATAATTCACGCCTTGTTTTTTTAAATTTCTAGATCGATAACGTTGACGAGCTGACGTACAGCCTCTAAAAGCAAGGAGCCGCTATTATCTAGGCTTCTCCTAACTACTTCTTTAACGGGAGCTTATATCTAATATAGATTAACTAAGTACGCCTGCCCTAGAAATAGATTCTATTTGTTCTAGACTTCCCTATCTAACTCTTCCTTATAACTTAGAGATATCTAGTTAACTATAGATAGCTTATTAGTCTTTCTCCTTAGTGTTTACCTCCGTTTAGCCTTTTTATTATTTTTAGCCGCGTCTATACCGTCTATAATACTTAATACGTCCCTACTATTATAATTATCTAATAGGATTAGATTTCTAAGAGATCCTACTTCCTAGCTAGGCGGTATTACTACTCTAGTAACTTCGGTAGATCTATTAAGGTTATTATTTAATTAAATAGTTAGGCTTCGCTCTGTATAACTTCTAATAGAAGAGGTAGTACCTTTAGACAATGCCCCTATACTTACTAGAAGTTTGGTATCTTTATATAGTAAAACGATTCCATTAGAACTAATTAGCGGATTAAACTAGGTTTCTATATAAGGTCTAGGCTCTAGAAAGGTTTAAATAGGTATATTAACGATCGTATTACTAGAAGTAGACTTGCTACTAGAAGTTACTAAAGGTTCCTCGAGAATAGCTGTCTAGTTTACGGAGATTTTATAATCTAGATTAACTAATTCTATATTTATATTTTATAAGACTATTAGTATTAGTAGTATAGCCCCTATATATTAACTAGTATATACGTCGATAGGAATAATAATCCCGATATTAACTATCTTAGAAGTTTTACTTTTATCGGTAGTCTACTCTTTAGATCTAGAACTAGTATCTAGTAAGAGGTTATTAGTATCAGCCTTAAGTAAAGATTCCCTTACTAATTCGTGGGTAGCTATTTTTAATTTCTTTAGCGCGTTTAAAGCATCTACCGTATTCGATCGCTTCCAGGAATAGTTATTTAAAGAGGTAATATTTTTAGGTTAGAGTATTCTTACTTTAATAGTAGGTTCCTAGTCGATACTTTTATAAAATAATATCTGCTCGTTAAAATAGAAAGAATCTATCAGTTTAACGGGAAGAAAGTAGTAGGATAGATAATTAGAGGACTTAATTAAGTATATTTTATCTAAAGGCTATTAGATAGTAGTTTATTAGATAATATAATTAGGGAGAAGTATACTAGCAATAGAATCAACGTTTTAGAATATAATAAAAAAACAGGCTTGACCAAGCGAGCATACTAGCTTTATATATTTCTATACCTATCTCTTGTAACCTATTCTAGGGGTAACTTAGTAAGGAGATATATACGCCTTAGAGCCAGGATATTAAGAAAGCAACAGTAGCGATACTATAAGCTTTAAACTTGGATATAGTAGTTATATAAACCAGGCGCAGAAAAACTTAGCTAATAACGAAAATCTACTAGCTCGCCGTACTTATTTATTAGGGGGACTTCGGTATCTAGCCTGCTATAGTCTAGGGTAGTCAAGTAGTCTTAGATAGAGGCCCTAAACTAAAAGGAGAGTATTATAAGTAGACACCTCTATAGTTCTTAGTAAACCTAAGGATAGGTCTAGAGTACCCGTGGGTCTCATCTAATATAACCCAAACCCTAGAATAAGAGACTATAAAGACTATATATCTTAAGTTTATCCTAAATACTTTATTATTAGAGATGCTATATAGCTAAATAGAAGAGCGTATAGCTTAGAAAAATAGCTTCTGTATATAGTATATATCGATACGAGCCTCTATACGCGCTGCATATCTAAGTATTAGTTTTAGCGCTACTAGTAGATAGGATAGTATTTATAGGGACTTAAAGATATAAGTACTATAATACGTCTCTAGTAGTAGACGTGCATAACCGGGTACTTTACTAGTAGAAATACTATATAAGGTCGCCCTACTAGTCGTTAAGGCGTAACTAGTTAGAAGGGCGAGAAGGCTTAAGTAGTATATATCAGTATATTGCCTGCGACCTTATTACGCCTCTCCTATTATTATACCTCCTAAAATAGCCTATAGCTACTAATAAGGTATAGAGGTATATATTAGAGGCGCTATAGGATCCGAGAGTTAGACGATAGAAGGTAGAATATATCTTAAGCTTAAGGAGGGTAAAATTTTTAAATAGGGCCGGTAGGATTATTAGAATAGCTTTAAAACACTGGAGAGGTAGTAAGCTAGCACTTTTAACTAATAGATATAGAGACTAGTTATAGGAAGCGGCTATTAGTTAGTAGAGTATAGTAATAAAAGGTAGATTAGGCTGTAAAACTCGATATATCCCTTCCAGCTATCTAATACTACACCCTAAGCTTCTTTAGTATATAGTTAGAGCCTGTATAGGAAAGCGCGACTTATATAATAATCCTCGGGCGCGCTATTATATAGATACTAGAGGTTTCGATCCTAGATCATCCCGTTATATTAGGCTACGTAAATTAAAACCCTTAAATTGGTTTAGTATAGAATCTATAGGTATATAGCTTTAAGATACTATAGAAAGGGGGAAGCTAGCGCTACTCGGACAGCGGCTACAGCGGACTTCTTTAAAAACTAGGTAATAGCAGCTTCTCCGTATAATATACAGTAACCTTATACTTTACTAAGAATATATAACTACTTTCCAGCTTTAGTAACTATACCCGAGAGGTTATTTAGAGTAGGAAATTATTGTTACGATCGTCCGGCGGCTATTAAAGTATAATAATTACTTTAAGACGGTCTTTAAATCTAAATTTATAAATAAGTACGTTTACCTTAGTAGTAGGAGCTATACTTTTATTATTATATTATATATAGGGGATTATTCTAATAATAATACGTATGCGGCGTAGTAAGGTAAAGGTAGGAATAGAGTTAACTAATAGTATATACTATATATAGTAGTACCAAGCAGACTAACGAAATATAGTAAAAGCTAATCTCGATTACCTAGAAAGGTTAAGTATATTTTCCGATTATATTACTAGACTTTATCCTCGAATATACTACGATTATTTAACGCTGTATTATTTTTATACGTATTCTATAATACTAATCTTAGAAATTATATACTATTAGCCAGTACTACGCTTTTAGATAGAATATTTATATAATTTTAATATATAGTAATAATGATATTTATAATATTCTAGAATAAGTTATAGATAAGATATATATAACTAAGTAATATAAGCAGCGCTTTTAGTCCTAAGAGAACTTCTTAAAATATTATAAGTATAAAATATACTAGAAGAATAATAATAGACCTATAAATCAATATTTTTAATAGTAGTAGATCCTTAATCTAAAACTGATACTAGATATATCTTAGGACGATAGACTCGATATAAAAAGCGAGTATACGGGCGAAAGATACAGTACTATATTTAGTAAGCTTATATATCTTAGGGGGAATAAAGCGGCTTATAGTATCGTTAAAAGCCTTAAATTATTCGTCTCTTCAGGTAAGTTGCTTTAAAATTTAAGGGATTCCTTAGATACAATTATTTCTCTATTAGAGGCCTAATTATCCTGCAGCTTATTATCTATTATAATTACAACTCTATTATCTACCTCTATAGTAGGATATAATAAGCTATTAGCAGGGCGAAAGTAATCTGCTAATAAGCTGTTAGAATTAATATATATACTTATCCTTATAATTATAGAGAAGAGATAATAAATATTTACTATCTATTTAGATAGTAGTCGAGAGAAAAGTATATTTTCGTAAGCTTGCCAGTAATAAGTAGAAGAATATTATCTAAATTCATTCTCGGGGTTTACAGCGAGGCGCCTTTACTTATACCCCTAGCCTAATAATAGGAGGTGCCCCCTTAACTTCGGCGACCAATCGATGTACCCTAATAAATATAAAACGGCTATCTATAGATAGTATAGTATTTAAGTTTATTAGCCAGGATTTTAACGCGCTAGTACGTAGCTTTACTAGGACTTATTACGACTCTATAGGGTGTCGTATTATATAGAAAGTATCAGCTTATGGCGAGACGGCTAGGCTCGAGTCTACCCTACCTAGGATACTAGGTAGTTTAATAATAGCCTAGGCGCTAGAGTTAAGATCTAAGTAGAAAAGCAACAGCTGGAGTAAGCTATACCCTCTTTTATAAGCTCGTTTAAACGAATTTAAATCCTAGTGCTTAACTCAGCTTATAAAGAGTAGAAAGTAAATACCTATTATCTCTATAAAAGAGTACTAATAAATAGAGTATATCCTTAGGCTTGCAGCGAGGGCTCTACCGGGCAATATTAGAAGAGCTAGCCGCGATATAAGTATAGTAGTCTCTACGTAGTTATAGATAATAGGCAATAGGTAGCAGAGTATAGAGAGCTATCTAGAGGAACAAAGCTTAATTAAAAGGCTGCTACGCGTAATATACTCTTTAATTTAGTGGATAGTATCCAACCACGCGAAATTTGAAATCTCTGCCTTTAGTTTATAAGTTTTAGCTCCTTATAACTCTTATTATATATCGAATCCACTTCTTAGGCTATCCAGCCTAATAGCTCCCTCAGTATTAGTGCCAGTCAAATAGTGCGACCGTATCTATATCTATACCTATTCTATAATTAGACGGGCGCCCTTAATATAGAAAACGAGAGGGTATAGGAGGTAGGTAAATATATAACTCTATCTAGGTTAAATTAATAAAAATAGAAGGGTTATACATATAAGAAGAATACTATAATATATTTTACTCGTAATCTCGCAATCTATAAGTACTAAGCTATAGATAATTATTACTCTATAGAGTTAATATAGAGCTAATATTATATTCGAAATAGTTAGCAAGATCATAAACCGTAAGAACTTCTAATTACCACCTCTTATAATCTTATATTAGTATACTAGCCTATATAGTACAGCTAAAGCTAGAAGCGACGGAATTATAAGATAAAAGAAAAAGCGATAGTCGGGAGTTCTTCCTTATATACTAAACCAGGTAAAAAGAATAGAAATATTGGTAAATAGGTTCTTATATTAAATATATAAAATCGAGTATAGTAGAAACTATAAAGAGTATATATACTAGAGGTATAGCCTAAGAAAGTAGTAAAAGGTAGTATAGGACGTAAGCGAGCTATCTATACTGTAAGCTTAAGCTAGGGGGTTCTAAATAAGGGCTCTTACGTTAACTCCCATACAGATCTGGAGCGTACTAGAGTACGCTGCACCTATCTACCAAACTTACTAGCTTCTATTAAGTAATTTAACTACTACAGTATAAATAGCAGTAAGTAAACCAATCTATATTATACTAAAGACAAGGGCTAAGTATATCTTAAAGTAACTATTTTTTACTAAAGCAAGGTTCGATTTAGAATTTCTAGTATTAAGGAAAAAGAGAGGAATACTAAGCAGTATCCTATACGATAAACAAGAGATAAACCTAATAAGAAGTATACGCTCTATATTAAATCTAGATGTAGAACTTAATATTCGATCAAGAAAATCTCAGCTTTTATCTAAGCTCTCTATTATTAAGCCTCGTCTAGGCTGCTGAGAACCTAGTTAGACGAAGAGAGCTATATAATATCGTAGTATATATAGATTGCTACTATACTATTCCTCTAATAGAGGTGATGTAAATAGGATAGTATAATACTAACGAATATATCTTAGGGCGTATAAGTATAAGTAAGTTGTATTAAAGGTACTATACCTCCTTTAGACTAGGTTATTAAAATAGATAGAGATATATATACGTTAGTAATTCCGTTACCTGTAAAAGGCCTGCAGAAAGATAAGCCTTTCGATATCTAAAAGCCACCTTATTAGGTATTTATATAAGCCGCTGCCACTGAAGCTAATGTATACTCCCTATTTAAGGTCTATATTAGATACTATAAGGGTACTACTATATAGGGGTATTAACACTATAGTAATACTAATTAATTTAGCTGATATTATACGACGCGAGATGAGCATATTCCGTATTTCTTGGTATTAGAAAATGCCTAATAAGACCTAAGCGTTAGACGGTAGCTAATAACTTTCTACTTTAGCTCACCACTAATAGGGTAGTAGAAGAAAGATAGACCACACCTAAGGGTGGTTTCCAGCTTAATCTATAGCTTTATATCTACTAATAACTTAGGATAGAAAGCTCGTAATACCGGCGGTTCTATAATAGAAGGCGGCGAGATACTTCTTAATCTCTTACAGGCGATTCGAGTAATAAAGGTAAGGCTATAGGTTTACTGGATTATATTTAGCTACTAGTATAAAAAAAAGATTAATATCCCCGTACTATTTAGATATCTAGTCTTTAAAAAAAGTAGGGAGGATCGTAAACACCAGGATATGCCCTTATAGCTACTACGTATAAGGGATTGAATTGATACCCCCTTACTATTCTTTCTGCCGTAGCAGGTATAAAGGGGGTATAAAAGCCCGTCGGCCCTATATAAATCTATCTTATATTAATATAGGAGAGATATAGAATAATAAGCTAGTAGAGTACCGTAGGCACTTTAAATACCTATCTAATAAGGCTCCTACCTTCTTATTACAGCAACTATAGTATTATACCCCCTAAATACCACAGGTATGTCCGAGCGGTATAGAAATATATAAGAAAAGATGGAGGGATATATAATACGGGTTTGCCTGCTAAATATATAAGAGTACGTCGAGCTTACGTAGCGGCTAGGTAGATAATAAAAGTATATAAAAAGCTTCCTTAATGCAAGGAGAACATCTAACTTACTTCACCACTTCGTTACTTTATTACTTCGTCTATATTAATCTATAAAACCTCTTCTAATAAACCTCTCGCAAGCCTCGAATAATTTAACTATTAAAGATCCGACTATAAATCGGAAGATGGTAGAAGACTATAGATATTAGGTAAGTGGTATCTGCTAGTCTGTATAAATCAGTAGCCCTGACCTAAATATAGCCGATATCTAACTTAAAAAGCCCGACCGGTAGTGTCATTTCGTCGCCTTAGGATGTCGCAAAGAAATCTCATGGAATAAAGCGACAGCGGTCTACAGAGACTAACCTAGAAGAGGATAGTCTTAACTTAGGAAAAGGTATTATTAGAGAAGTAAGCTACTACGTATTTATTTAGAAAATAAAGCTGCTAATATATATTAAGGCAAAACGCCCTAGGGTAACTAGTAAAAACTTGGCCTCTGTGGTTGATTCTATGCAAAAAACTGTATCTAAATTAGATACGCTTTATACTATAATTATAGCTCTTCGAGAGGAGTATATAATATCGATAGTTAGTATTATACACTAGGCTGAAAATAAGAGATCAGAAGAGTTAAACTCTTATACTCTAGGAGAATCTGATTACCAGGCGATTAAAATCTTTAAGGAATATATTACTCGGTATAGAACGCACTGGCGTATTTAAGAAGGACCCTTAGTACGCATCGTAGCCTGAAAATCAATTATTCTCATTCTATACTTTCGTTCTATCTTATACGTTTAAAGACGATCAGCCTATAGAATTGTTTTAGATAATAGCGTCTTTACCCGCCTTTGCAGAGCTTAGCGGCACTGAGATGGCGATTTTATAAGTAGCGGGGGGTACATTTTCTCCTTTACAGCTATTAGTATAAGTTATACTCGTAATAAAACAGCCTTACCAGGGTTTCTTAGCCTGGAGGTAACCAAGGCTGGCCAGCCTTATTAGCCGAAACAAATCTGCTAAATCGGCCATTTCGATAAGCTAGAAAGTAAACCTGAGTATTATACTCGAGGTACAACTTTGCCAATTTTTAGTGCAGGGTCTTTGTAAGCTTTTAGTAGTTGTTATTGGCAGCTCGCCTTGATCTGGTATAGGGCGAAGCTTGGCGTGATATTGGCGTCATAGCTAGCTGAAACGGTAGAGTACAGAAGGGCGGGGTTAAACGACACATAAAAGAGTCTCGGCTGCGCATCTACAACGGAACAATCTAATCGCTTGCTTTAACTAGTAGTAACTTGCAGCCTTTATAACGATTCCACACAATACCTAAGTATATATTCCTATTTTATATCCCCCACAGCCGTAGAGTCGTAGGTTCGTTTTACGCATTTCGGTTTAGTGCCTAGCCCTGCTAATTATAGACTCTACTACTGACTCCCTCTCTTTATAGCCTAGTTTTGGCACCTATGTAGGTTCCTATTCTGGCTCTCTCTATTTTTGCGTTTATATTAACGCTGCAGAGGCTAATCTTATATATAAGTCCGTGAACGTTTAGTGTCAAGATTGGGTCCCTAGACACCTTTATTCCTCAGTCGGTTGCTATTCCTCGAAGCACGTTCCCTAAAGAATGTTCTTCGAAGATATACGGTAACGTTCTATGAACGACAGGCATTAGTTTGCAAGTAAAGATCCAAAATTTTAGCTTAGCACTACCTAGGCCTCGCGTAGCTAATTCGAGAAAAAAGATGGGTATATTTAACATGAACGTCCTAAAGGCACAATACTAAGGGCGAGAGTAGTTAACATAACGCTCGCAATTCGTCAACTGCTCGATATCTTTCTAGAGCAAAGATAGAAGATGGATTCCCCCTCTTAACTGAATCATCATCTAACCTCTTCCTTTTTCGGTTTACCGAGATAGTACCTAGTGCAGGTCGTGCTTCGACAATCTCCGCCCGGTCAAAGTCAATTACCATTACTCGACCAGTCTCCTTATTCCATAGTATGTTGCGGGGCATAAGGTCTTTATGCAAAACCCCAAGGTTGTGGATCGCCTGGGCTGCACGGTTAATCTGTTGTGCAACAAATGGCCCGTTTTCCGAGGTAAGGTGCTGCGAGATCCTCTTTCCTCCAAAACTAAGAAACATCATGTGAACGAGCTCTGCAATCCCTTCGTAGAAATAAGGAGTTTCTAGGTCTATATTGCCTAAAAAGACTGGCACGTGGCTGCCCTGGATGGAACGGAGGCGTTCGTATACAATGGCCTCCCGTTTGAGACGGTGAACAAAGTCGACAGGAGTGGCTTTGGCCGCTACAGTGTATCCGTACGATTTCAGCCGGATTCGGAAAAGAACGCCGCAAGCCCCAGGCAAACCTGCAGGCTTGCAGTTGGTATCGAGGTCTTTTGAGAGTTGCTGGCGAAGAAGAGCAAGGAAAGTGGGCCGGTTGATCTGGTGATGGCTTCCTCCATGGTGTTGCACGTTGGGACACGACCGATCGAGCAGACCGCCTTCGACCAACCCGCGCAAGCAGTTTTGGGTACAGTATTGACTATCCTGCGCCCCCCTGCGCGAAGAACGACCGGAAGGGCGGCTATCGGTCGCTTGAGTGCGAGCTCGGGTGCGAACTCGGGCGCGGGACGTGTGCTGGGATGGTCGGCTCGGAGTGTCCGGATCGGGCTCCTCCTCGTCACTGGTTCCGCATTGATTTCGGGGTTGCTTGCAGCTTGGGCTGGCTTGGAGTAGTCTGTGTCGGAGCTGGACAGGCGACATGCGGATGAATTCATCGTCTTGAGGTGGCTGGTACTCTGATGACGGTGTGGGAATGCCTGGACGAATGATATCTAGCAGATCGTCATATACAACCTCCCAGCTCTTCAATTGAGCAGCAGCATCAAGACGCCACTTCTGCCCTCGGGGCGGCGTTTTCAGCGCTTGAAGGGTAAAAGCAAGCATCTGCCCAACGGCGGTTAGGTGCAGGCGATTCGCGCCGGCCGAATCCGGGGCCCATCCCGTAGTGGCTCCGACATCGCCCTTGGGGACGGACAGGAAGTAGTACACCGTGCTGGGATCATCAGGCACTCGTAGAAAAATGTATGCCTCGCCGGTGCAAACGCAGCCATATTCGGACCCAATCTTCACCATATAGGAAAAGGCTTGCGTAACAACGGCAGCGATAAGTCGACGGAAGCGGTCCTGCGGAGCATCGACCTCGCGCCATCGAACAACGTCTTCGACTTCCATGTCATGTAGACCCTCATAGATGTAACTCAGCGGGAGCTTGTGTGGTGCCTTGTATTCGAGAATGAAGGCGGCAACGCGGTTCTCTGTGTTTTGAGTGCTCGTGTTGTAGACGCAGAACTGATCTGCACGAGGACGGGAGGATCGAGCGGTTCGTGTGCGACTTGAGGCTGGCTCCGCGGGTTCTGCCTCTGTTGACTGTGCCCTGGCCTTAGCATGGAGACGTGGTGACCGCCGTCGCGTCCCTGACAGCGTCATTTGCTCTACGCCTTCCACTAGTTGTGCTTCCGGACTAAGGGTATTGGCATGATTCTCAAACTTTACGGAGCCCTGGAGTCCAAACGTTCGTCGCAATGTCCGATTATCAGATAGCCGCTCAATAATTAAAGATACGGGGTCTTCAACGGTGGAGCGCTGGAAGAGATTTAGATCTAACTCGGAACTCATCATCCGTCGTCTGACCGCTTCGCCAGATTCGTCTAAGGTATGTAGCGAGGTGAAATGGCGTTCTAAGACCAGATCACTTTCCATAAGATCAGCCCAGATGGCCGCTTGTCGTGCTGGGAAATCATGCCATACGCGGAGTCGCTCGGGCCGAAGTTTGTTATTCGCATTCGCGGGGTCGCCCTGTGTTGACAAGGTCGTATCGGTCTGGACGGAGAGGCCCTCGTGAAGGTGGCTGTGACAGGCGTCAAGAAACTCGAGAAGGGTTGTCTTGCGAGTTTTCTCCTCAGCTGCTTCGCGTAGGCGCTGTTCTTCTTCGCGTAGGCGCTGTTCTTCTTCGCGCAGGCGCTGTTCTTCTTCGCGTAGGCGCTGCTCTTCTCGCTGCGCGCTCTCTGCGACTGCACGCCTGTGTTGTTCCTCCCTCTGCGCACTCTCTGCAACCTCCCGTTTATGCTGTTCCTCTTCGCGTCTGCGTTGTTCTTCCTTCTGCGCTTGCTCCGCCACTTCGCGCCCGCGTTGTGCTTCGAGAAACAGCCTCTTGTAGTAGTCGGGTGACTGTTCGGCCATGGCGATAATGGGAGGATGTCTAGGTGGGTTCGTTGACGGTAGCTTCCTCGGTGTGTTTCGGAGCGATAGCAGATAGTGAACCGGAATACAAGTGCTAGCTAAAAGCCTTGGGCTAGATGCTGCTCATAATGGATACGAAGGTCGTGGGAGACCAGACGCAACCACGCGCATCTTGTTTGTTTTGGTTTTAGCTTGGCAGCGGTTGGAGCTCGGTCCATGCGTTGCCGTAGCGTGAGTAGCTCCAACGTCATCAGCAGCCATATCCGACACCTCATCCCTGCAGTCTAAGAGTGGCATGACTATTCTATTTTTAGCAAGCGCCATCTAATCATCAGTGGATCCAGATTCGGGCTCCATCTCTAAGCGTAAATGTATGGTACGATAGTGTGTTGACACAGTTTCATTACGAGGCGAAGTGCATGGCCCTATCGTTCTCAAGACTCCTCGTTCCTTTTACATCTGTCATCGCCCAAACCGTGGAACGGCCCTGTAGCAGGAAATCCGATCAATGGTCTCAGCTCAGAGGCAAGAAAGTCTGCCACGCTTTTCTACTGCAGCCAACAGCTTTTAGCGATATAAATACCTACCTAACTTTTACAATACACTGTGTCAAAGGACGCACATCGCAACATACACAAGTGAACACGTTCAATTCTACTGAATATTCATGACAAAAGAATGACTAGTTGCGACAGATCAAACATGCTAAAGGAATGTGGTTTACTGAAATGGCTGCTATACTTCAGATTCCGACTCAAACACCATCAATTATCGTCTGATTCGTCATTGGCATCGAGCGCCCACGAATTTGTTCGGAGGGCTCTCTTCCCTTCTTCTCGGTTCCTCTCCATCCAATCACCCACCCCAGCAACAGCACGAACGGGTGAGTGCTTGTTCGCCAGCAGAAAGGACATGATTTCGGCTGGGCTAAACTCCGATTCCGGTATCTTGGCCGCAAACTCCTGTGCCAGTTGGTGCAACTCGCCATTCTGTACAACGCAATCTTTCTCCCCCTGACTAATGCTACTCCTAGATTCATTGTAGTTGACATCATTGGACGGCTTGGGGCCATATATGAAGAAGAACAACTGGTTAATCATGTCTCGATCAGCCAACTGAAACTCAACTTTCATGTCTACACGCCCAGGGCGGATGAGCGCAGGATCTAGGCGTTCAATGTGATTGGTAGTCACGATCAATACTCGTCCCTCTGATGAACCTATACCGTCGAGAACATTGAGGACGGTTGATAGTGAAACTTTCTTATCTGACTTTCGAGGATTCCCACCTGGACTAGCGTCCATGTCGGCATCTTGTTCCCGTGTCAGGCCAACCGCATCAACATCTTCCAGTAAGACAACGCACTGCTGTGGAAGATCGGCGAAAAGGGTTTTCAGGCTCTGGTCGCTAAGGCTAGGAATACTGAGCACGTAGAGGTCTAAACCGAATAGCCCTGCAATGGAAATACTGAAGCTGGATTTTCCGGTTCCTGGTAGTCCATAGAAGAGATATCCTCGTTGGTAAGGTAGACTACGTGTGCAGTACCATGATCTTGTCTGAGGATTAAGAAAGTCGGCCACATCATCGAGTAACATCTTTTTCGTTTCTTTTTTAATGACCACAGTTGCTATGTCTCTCTTACTCCTCGATTTGGACAGTTTCCACGCATCCCCTTGATGCTCAAAGACACAAATTTTGTTTTCAACAAGCCTCATATAGTGGCGGCGGCATTCACTGAAAAGCTCCCTCAAAACTTTTGGATTCCGTCCGAAGTAAGATAGAGTGACTTCCTCTCTCGTGAAACCAAACTGTTCTTGGGTCCGATTGCGTGTAAACATGAACAGCCTGCCGTTATGCCAGAAGAAAGAGCGACCATTGCATGGAGAGTAGTGAAGTGGCTTTTTTTTGATGGGTCCATTCACATCTGCGGATGATTTGTGGTCGACCTTGACAAGGGAAGCGCGTGCCGATTGAGCAAATGGTTGGGAGCACACCCAGGAAATGAGCATCTCGTAAGCTTCATCGTGATAGGGTACCTCAATCTTTGACACTGTAGGCCTGTTAGTGGTCAATACCACTGCTGCTCGGGCCGGATTTACTGACAAAGGTAGGTTTCCACCAACTTCTCTACATATTCTGAAGCATACTTCCCGAACAATAGAAGCAAACCACCGATGCAAAGCACCCGACTATAGATGCTTGAGCCGCCAGTAAGAAGGGACCATGCAGGGGAGGTTGCAGGGGCGAGGCCGGGGAAGAAGAGGTCCAGAAGGGGCATCTGATCGAAAAGGAAAGACTGATTGTGGGCAGGGCTAGCGTTGCTGAGTGAAGCCATGTTGGAGAGTGCCTGGAGCTGGTGAGTTGGCAGAAGGGCGTAGAAGTGAATTGATACACTTGAAGATACCTTTCTCGACGGACGAAACAGCTGCTCTTATACCCTTGGAGCGCAGCCAGCCGGCCGTTTCGAGCTAACGAATGTGATGTGAATTGAATATTGTATTCATGCACGACCAGATGTTCCCCGCAAGGATTGGCTGTATGTTTGAGGGGTGCATGTTGGCAAGTATCAATCCATCCGAAACCCCACGTAACCCGTGGATGATCTCCAGGCACGAACAGGCCGACCAATGAGTTTATATAAACCTATCGAGTGACTGATGCTCGATCTTTTATATGTATTTGTCTTCCCGCAAACAACTTGTAGCCTTCCTCAAGTCCGGCTTGCTGTGATAAGTCCCTTCATGGCGATGCATATGGATATTGTTCCTGGATGAGCCTGTGCAATGTTGGAATAGGGATATATACGCCAATCAACACAGTGGAATATGGAAAGGCATGAATGAGAACCGTGCTGTTTGCACAAGCTATCGGATTTCTTGCGCAAAGTATACGCAAGCTAGAGTATTCAATTCGATTGGTTGGCTACGAATGATGACTACGGTGATGCGATTTATTATCTCCGAACCTTGGCTACAAAAAAGTGGGTAAGGATTTCTAAGTCGCACCTGCACGTGCAAGGATCGCTAAGTCGCACCTCCAGTTTGTCCTCTCTCTAAGCCGCACCTGCGCTGCTAAGCCTCAGATGGCGAAGCTAGTACCTATGCCAGGGAAT
>Ga0247757_10000827_pt1 | contig 23658 bp, 25 predicted proteins | sample UWRJL126311R4_FD_180929 | JGI IMG/M metagenome (GOLD analysis project Ga0247757, IMG submission 180929) | Plant litter microbial communities from Arlington Agricultural Research Station in Wisconsin, United States - UWRJ-L126-311R-4 | ecosystem: Environmental > Terrestrial > Plant litter >...
GGTGGGGGGGGGGGGTGTGGGGGGGGGGGGTTCTTTTTTTTTTTTTTTTTTTCTTCTTCTTGGATTTCCCGAAACGAAAACGTCGTAGTATTTGGAGACGCTTGGGAAGGGCTCGTTGTTTCTGGTCGTCGGGGGATGCGGGGGTTTCTTTTCCCTTTGTTTACTTCTTCTGCTTGTATCTCTCCGTGCGGCAAGGGGTCCTGACGGTTGGAGGCTCATTCGCGTCTGCGGGAAAATGTGTTTGGTGACTGCTGCTGCGGGCATTGTTCTGCGGAGATCTCAAAACATGTGAGGTTCGTGGATATGCAGATCTGTTTTTCCGGCGTCTTGGGTATCGGGCTGATGAAGCTTCGTGAAATGTGTAAGTTGTCGATGCTGAGCATAATTTCTTCTGAAGTTACGAATATCATGCGGGCAGGGGCGGTTGACAAAGGAGTTTAATCTGAAGAAATAGGCGAAGGCGTCACAATAAAAGCACGAGAAAGCAGTTCCGTTGAAAGACAAGTATTTGGAGGTGATACAAGTGGCATCATTTGATCCTATCTCGTGGGTGGATAGCCATAGTCGACGCAGATGATGCTATGCACATGCAATCTTGAAGCACTCACCTGAACCTCGTGTCCCTTCATTCCTCCAGCTCCCTAGATATCTCTCTACACTATCTCTATATGTCCACAAGAGCTCAAGATGAGACGTCGTGCATGGTTTCATCAAATTCTGCCTCCTCCAATAGGTATCCTGCTAGCATCCTTCCCATATGGGTCTTGCTGATTGCTTCACCATCCCCCCTTACCCTGACCAAAATTTCCTTTAAGAACTCCACAGGGCTTTTCCGAAGGCCCCACTGGCTCTGCGGCGGCTGAATAAATCCATCTAAATCGATAGATTGACCGTCAGATGCCGCAGTCGATGTGAGGCCGAGGTAGCGGCACAGATCTTTGTACTCTTGGTAGGACTTGAAATAAAGCTGGCCCGCAAACAAGTTGAGTTGGGCGACAAGGTGACGTGGAAGCGTCTCTGGGTCAAACGTTCTGCCTATGGTGTATAGGTCTAAAGAGTCCAACGGCCTATACGCCTGGTTTGTGCGAGGTGCATATTGTGCAATGTCACTTTGGATGAGCTTTTTATTTTTTGAAACAGTGAATCTGCTTCGAATGGACTCAGGACCACCAACTTTCCTATAAGACACTGCCGTTGCATGTTCATTTTCGTACTCATAACCGAGAGAACCCACTGGACGGGCCTATGATATGAGTCGGAAGCAAAAGATGTCGGTGACAGCCCAGAAGGGCGCTTAACCGTTCGAATGTAATCGTCTGTAACCAAAAGCTCTTTCGCGAATTGATACAGGTCACACAATTTCGCAGCTTCTGTGCTGTGGAATGTTTCAAAGGCAGGTAGAAAAGCCCTTGATTTAGAAGCAAACTCTCCGGTTTCAACCAACTTGACAAGATCGCCATGGACTTGATGCTGTGCAGGTTTCATAGGAGGTGGACATTGCAATTGACGCTCTTCCTCAACCTCTGGAGCTAGCTCTCGCTCTTGCTCCTCTTGAAGGGTTGCTGTGTTGAAGTTTGCGCTTTGAATAGCTTTAGCACGGCGCAAAATTTCGTTGATATTTTCATTCTCCGTTTTGTTGTTGTTAGTATACACGAGGTCATCAGGCCGTTGTGGTAGATAGCGATGCTCAATGCTCAGTATTTCATCCTCGAGGAACTCCATGGCCTGCGCTGGACCGAAGCCTTCGTTTTTCAGCAAGTCCTTAGTCCGCTCGTGCCGCTTCCCTTGAGACACCCATAGGGGAACACTTCGACGCAGATCAGCCCAAGTCTCCGAGATCGACCAAGCTAGAACATCAGAAATGTTGATGTTGTCAGGGAATGGTTTCTTCACGAATTCGAGTATTTTGGTCTGAATCTCTTCAGGAATGCAGAAAACCACTGATTGACCTTTCCCGAGCTTTCTCAGTCGCATGCACGCCTGGACTAGTCGATCCTTGGTAAGATTGGCACCCAGAGTCACCGCAGCGCGGTAGTCTCGAGGTAGGCGGAGATCTGTGCCGCGAGTGTGTGCTTCATCAAGATATACCAAGCAAACATCAAGCTGTTTGGAAAATGGTGATATCTGCAATGGCTCCACTCGTCCATTACGGTCCAGAACCGAAATATCTTCAAACTCATTGAAATAAATGACTGCTTTGATAGTCTCATTATCACTCATTTCCAACCACTTCTCTGCGACTTGGAGATTATTGAGCTCCAATATTTGGGCTCCAACGTCCAGAATAACCCTAGTCTTCTGATCCATTGCATTGCCAATTGAGAGTAAATGTTCGGCATCGGAATAAACGGATGTACATGTTGATAGTAGTTGAACTGAGTTCTCCGGTTGAAGGAGATAGGCTAAAACTAGGGCATTTGTATGTTCCTGCTCGGGCAAATCCAGTTGATTGACACCAAGCGGTAGTAGAAGACGGGAGTCGCTGGTCCCACTAAATCCTGTAGTAGGTTTCGCCTTAGTATGGCCGATATCCCATCCAGATGCCGATAACTTGGAGGGGTATGTTCTCATTTCCTTCGGGAAGATAATGCGTGATAGGAAGTAGTCAATCATCCCTTTGGAATATCTAAGGTGAGGAAAGATTTGGTTGAGGCATTGATGCGTATCCTTTGTGTTGACACTAATCAAGTTGCGATACATTGGAGGCAAGTCTTGGGCCGTTTGAATCCACCCGTTGTACTCAACATCTGGCTGATCTGATTTGAGGAGATGAGCAAAGGTAAGAAACATTTCGTGATCTTCTAGGCCACCATAGTAGCGACTTAATGAAGTCAGAACAATAACGACATCCGGATGACTAAATTCTGATCTGGGGGACGGACAGTCTTTCGAGCGATACGGGACAGCCAAGTTTGTTTTCGGTGAACGAGAAGTATCAAGGCCATAATTTACTCTCCATCGTTTTGTTCTGAGAGCAAAACGGAGAACTCCACAAGCAAGTAGTCCACGCATAAGCAGAAGCGTATTCTTAACTGAGTCGCTCCAGAATCCGCTGTTCTCTACTGCCTCGATTTGCTTGGTGTTCAGGCTTGGGGAACGAAGGTAAAGGCGTATATCATCTCTCAATGCCTTGGCTTGCATAGGAATGCGAAGGCCATTAATACCGACTTCACATATGTAGTCGGTGACCATATCCAATAACAAGTCTTCCGCATCTTGGTTGAGAATACGAACTCGAGGAAATCGTCCAATCCAGCGATCATCGCATTCAATTGCATCTGGGTGGAGTAGCTTAACATCCATGGCGAATCGTGCAGTTAATTTCAACACCGCATGAATCACGATCCATCGATCTGGGCTGTGTTCAATGGGTCTCTGGTTCCCTATCGTATAGACCAGCTCAAATTTCACGCTGAAGTTTTCATCGCTTTCATCGACGATATCCCGAGATTCGGCATCGAAGAATTGCTGGGTTTTGACGAGAGGTCTTGCAATCTCTTCTTTGCCATTGATGAGACATTCAACACCCATCAACTTGAATGAGAGAAGATGCTCAGGCTGAACGAGAAGAATGCCACGTTCCTTCATACAGCGTTGATAAAGCTCACCGATATCAACCGCTTCTGACCTAGAAAGCTGGGAGGTCCTTGAAAAAGGCATATGAAAAATTCGACGGTTTAGTAAACCACCAAGCTTGGAGATGAGCATTTGTAGCATTTGCTTGGACTGTGGTTTTCCAACAATGACACGCACTAAGCTTTGTTGAAAAAGACGTCAGCATTCGAGTTCGGTCTTTTATGATGAGATAACTTACTTTTTCTTGTCTGCTAGTGCTAAAGACACTATTGGGACTATTACAGATGATTTCCCTTCGCCCATATTCAACTGCATTACAGCGTTCAGGTCTTTTGGCGGGGCTCTCATCTGTCGAGCGATTTCTTCCTGAACTTCTCGCACTATGAATCCGTTCTCAGCCTCTAAAAGTAAAGTCTCTGGAAACTCCATAGGGTTCCAATTTTTATGTCCAACGTTTTGCAGCTCGACTTCAAAATCCTGTGTGTTACCCGAAAGAGCAAGTAGCCGCTGAGCGCGGTGGACTTTCGTGGCGGCCAGGCCAAACTCGATTATAACTAGCTTCCAATCAGCAGGAAGCTCGTCAAAATGTTCTTTGTTTAATTGTTGAAGCCAGAAGGTTGGCGGAATCCGCGGGGATATGTATATTGACGCTCCGATGTCACCGGAAGCTACAATTACGTTTCCTAGGAATGCATTGATAGACTTGAAGTACTGGACACAATCCTTCAGATATGATATTAGTTGTGTGGTCATTCTGGCGTTGAGGTGGGGTCGTTTATCGGAGTGATATTTGGTAAACGACTCGCGGCTTTTGAATAGGTTAAGAATGTATTCCATTTCACAACGCGTTTCAGCACGTTTTTGGAGATCTTCGCATAGTATCTTCAGTCGAGAACTTGCATCAGCTCGATTAGCTGTGTTGATATCGTTGGACCCTGTAAGCGGAAATTCTGGTTCTTTTGGTGGTATTGGCCAACCGGCTTTGTCGGACATGGACGCTTTGATCTTGTTAGTACCTCAAATCTAAGTGCGATATACCAGTCTTGAATACTCACGTTCCAGGCTGATACAGGGTGCTTGCAAAGAAAAAATGTCTTGTGCAGTAAATGTCCGACGGCAATGGTGATTATCTGACTGCTTATTTGGCTGCAAAGTACGTAGCAAAGGTATTGGTATATTGATGACTTTTTGTCCAGCTAAAACTTTGCAGAGTATGTTTAAATATTGTTCAAAAATCCTAATCTCATATCGAGTTTTAAACAGTCGGGAGACATTGTGCATGGCCTGATGTGTGTCGAGATAGGTCTCTGCATCCCTTATCTCCGGTTTGACGGGATCCTGACAAGGCCACTGTCGTTTCAGCGCAAGTGCGAATCTTTTGACAACAGATTCCCTATTCCCATTTAGAATAGAACTTATTCTAGCCTGGTGAGCGCTGCATGGCTCATTTTCATGCTGGCGGGGGATTTTGCTCTCAGGACATTCTAATAATGGCTTGAAAACCTGCAACTCTCCTCTTATATCAGAAATAGTAAGTTCGCCGCCGTATCGTAGTATAATATTATTCAAGCTTGGAATAGTAACGGCAGCAGTCTCTTTGAACCGGTAGAATGCGGCCAGTGCTTTTATGAGATCCATTTTAGCAAACTTCCCGAAAGCTACTGCAGAAAGCCACATCATGATGTCGAATTTGTGCATTGGATATGGATTTTTCGCCAATCGCTTGTGCAAAGAGCACCATGCCTGAGGAAGATATAAGTGTGGACTTGAGATCCACAAGGAATCATAATGTAAAGGCCACTGCTTTTTTCTGCTATTGGGTCCTAATATGAGATCATTCTTCAGATACTCAGTTATGCAATTCTGCATAGTGGTCGCGTCAATTTTCTCGAAGGTAGCATTATCATGACGTAGAACGGCTGAAGCTGCAACGAAAACCCGTTCACCTCTGTGAGGGTCATCATCCTTAACGCGGGATTCGTAAGTTTGGTCCAACGTGGTACTATAATGCTCTGCGCCGAAACCATCAACTCTGAAGCTTGAGCTACGAATAAGGTCACGTTCAAGGAGAGAACGATTCATGGTGTGTAGCTTGGGTGGGTCTACATATTCCTCTTTTAGGACCAGTGGTTTCATTTTTAGTAGTTGATTGAAGATAGCTTCTACCGCAATGAAAAATTCAGCATGCTGTGACAAAGCTGATAAATTAGGGTTCCATTTGACTTTGTGACTGATTGGCTTGCGACAAGGCTGATATGTTCGACTTGGAGAAAGCAGTGCAATTTGGGTAAGAATTTTGAAGTCAGACTCCGTCATAGATGGAAAAGACGACAGTGCCCCTGATCGGAGAATAACTAAACTAGCCTCTGTACCAGTGAGCCCAGTAAGTGGATCAGGAAGACAGTGGGATGTAAGGCCGTGTAGGAAGCAAAGATACAGCTTACTCTGTAAGCTGCCATTATCCACGATTCGACCTAGGACTTTGTCGATTCGATATGCATGAGCTCTTTGAAGGGAATCCAAGGAAACTCGAAGCAGAGTATGGTGAGTAGTTTTTTCCGGATTGCAAGCGCCCTCTGGTATCAGAATTAGTCGTTCACCACCACCGTCTACGTATCTAAGGACCAGCTTGTTGAATAGCCCACATAATGCACCGATGCGCTGATCAGAATCTACAATCATTCCTCGATACTGGCGGGAATGCACCTCAAGCTCTCCCATTTTCATGTAAAAGTCAAGCTGAATCCTAGGCAGCTCTACTGCCGTTACTTGTGAAGTTCTGTTAAAGGTAACATGGATATGCTCCTGATCCTCTAGGGGTGAAAAAAGCTTTGAAAATGATTTAAAAGTATTGCTGGCAATGTCGATGAGAACGAGGTTCTTGCGTTCTAGATGCCATCTAGAACCAGATTTACGTAAACGCCATAGGACATCTGCAGACCGCCAAGGATTCGATTTTGGTCGAAATTCAATCTTTCGAGTACTACGGTCATACCAATGGAAGAAATTCTCCACGAAAGCTACTGGAAGTTTTCCCGATAGGCAACGAGGAGGTACAAGGTCGAACTTTTGCCCATTCTCCATAGCGACAATGAGCATGTCATCTCCATCAAGTCCAAAGGAAACCTCATTGTTTTCAAGGAGGTGCTTAGCGGACATTTCCATGCCTGGCTCATCTGTGGGAACAGATTCGATCAATATATTTTGAAAAAGTTCCATTGGATGAGTAGTATATCTAGAAGGAAGGCGAGTCAAAGGAGCACCATTTATGAGGATTTCTGCAGTTAAGAGGTTGAAATGTACTTTGAGGTCCCCACTATTGGCCCAGACCCAGTGGTGGTACGGACACTTTACTGGGATCCATCCCGTTGTTGATCGAAAGCTGGCCCATGAAGCGGAGATTGCATCGTTTAGACTTGATGCAAATTTCCCCCCAAGTATTCTGGTTCTCAGAAGCTCGCAGCAGCGATAAGAAATCGATCTCCACCATTGTACCATAACTTTTTGAAGGAAAAGATGTTCTGATAAGCAGATAGAGTCATTCTCCTGTACTGTAATCATGCTCCGAAACAGCGCGAATGCATCTGATGCGGAACTTAGTGTTTCACCGATGAACTGGTCCTCTACATCGAACGTGGAGATGCAAAGAAGACTTATTTCAGCCGACCGCGATAAAAATCCAGTTTTTTGGTTGCTCTCAGTGATCTCATGTTGTCGATTATTCAGGGTATTGAGCCATCTTATGCATATATTCCGCGTACTACTAAGATACTCAAAGCATTTTGTTCGCACTTGTACTGACGAAGTAAAGCTAAGAAGTTTCAGCGACAACTGGACCAAGGTGGCAAGTGACCGCCAACTCTCCCAGTTCTGACTGATTCTAGACATCGAATTGTTGAGCTCTTTCATCAACGTAAGCCCATAGTGTTCATCCGTCAACAGCTGATGGCTCAATCGTTCAGGATTTTCGGAAGGCAACCCTGCTCGGTGAATGGTCTGTAATATCAGGCATTGCGATTCAGGCTGTGCAAAATCCAACACTGGCATTGAAAGTTGGGTCAAGATATTCAGGTACGGAATATGAGTTCCAAGTGGAATGGAACCAAAAGCTTTGTATTCCTTAACGGACATATGATTCGGACAACTGGATACGTCGGCGATGACATTATTTGGCAGTACGATAGTCGAATTTGGACGAACGTATGCTTGAAGTCCCATAGATCGTGATGGAAGCCTAAAAGAACAGTCCTCTTGGAGTTGATCCGTCCGAGATGCTTTGGAAGTAAAGCAGAGAGACTGTACATCACAGTATCTAAAATTTAAGGAATTATCCACGCACACGTCGCTTTCGGCTAGAGGAAAGGCCCAATTCTGACATACGTGAAGAGATTGACTATTTGTAACAGATTCAGAAACAATCCCGATACGTTGTCCGTCTGGTATGGTACGGTGTGATTCGAGCGCGTTATGATGGAAAAGGGAGTAGCGCCGCCCATGGCAGCGGCTAGCTTTCTGGTGCATGCTCATTACGTTCATTTTGATGTAGTATGTAGTATCTCGCCAGTAATTGAAGGTCTTAGGAATCTGTAACTCGAAGATGGTTGCCTTCGCTTCATCCGTATTTGAAGGAAGTGGCCAAACATATGTCGCAATTTTAATATTCCGGATCTGATTTTCCAATGCGCATTTTGAACACTTAGGCAAGTGCTGCCCACGCATGTTAAACTCACATTCACTCTCGTGGAGTCGTTTGAGAAGGGTTTTGCAAAGCCTTTCCTGCTCGCGAAATTCTTTTATTTTCTTCTTCTTTGCGGCGGAAGCAGCTCGATCGATCTGGTTCTTTAGCTTTTGATGATTGTCTGATGAGTTGAAGTACCGGACAGCGAAGGAGGTGGCACTTCCAAAGGAAAGGAACACGGAGGGCAATGATTTATTAGCCTCTTTGCGCCGTGTTTGTATGTACTTTTCCAGTTCAGCAAGTCGTACCAGATCGGTTTTGTGAGAAAGTGAAAGGTATTGCAGATCTTTCAGGGCAATTCCAGGGCGATATTGCCGCAGCAATGGATTGAAATAGCACGCAGATTTATCGCTAGTCATCCAAAATTCTAAAAGACACAAGTGCATAGTCGACAAACTTGATGGCAGTCCTTTGTATGCTGTGCTTGCAGCTTTGTGGTATGATCTGATCAAGGTATAGAGAGCTTCGCAAGTCGAGAAGTCTCTTCCTGCACGAGCTGACCACAAAGACAAGTGGTGCTTTGCCCAATTTTCTGCTGCGGCAAGTTGGAAAAGTTTGTGTTCTCCTTTCCCTCCAAATTCGGTAGGTATCTTCCCTGGTGCACATTGCGGATATGTGAATGTAGGAAGAAACTTCAAAACACCAGGCTGTCGCTTCCGCACCGAAATATCTTGAATGAACTTATCCAAGTTATCTAGAGCAGTTCCATCGTTTGATTGTGGCGCGAGATCCGTTAAAACAGATTCGTCGACATTACTTCTAGTATCGTTGGTGATATTTTCCCACACATTCTGCATATAGCAATGTGCATTGCGTAATGAAGCCTCCACTTCTTCCATCCAATGCGAATATGAAGGTTCTGCCTGAAAATATGAATTGAGCTTCCGAATACGACGCATTAGTTTGGCAGATGTGATATATAGAAGCTCGCTGTCGATTGCCATTTCGGGGCTGTTTGCAAGAGTAAGGATCTGCGAATGGAGGAAAATCATGAAAGGTTTATACAAGCTCCGATGAACTTGGTCTTCAGGGAGTATCCGATCAAAGTGTAGTTGAAGTGCAACGCGAACCAAGAGCCAAAGTGCCGATCTCCGCCAAATCTCATTGGTATCATTTGACCAAAATACCTCCTCTCGCGTATTCTTCCAGATCCCCTGAACATCTATGCGCTCTCCTAAAGCTGAGAGTACATTCATGAGCATATCAGTCACTATGCCCGGGTGCGTGGTATCTTTGATTTCTGACCAATCTTCATTCCCCAGACTGGCAACCTCTTGCGTACTCATTTTGGCGATGGTCTGTGATATTGAGCTTACTAGTTCATCATCCTGTAGCTTTTCTATACGGATGCGGCATGCGCCGGCTGGAAAGGAACGTTGGAGGCGCCCAGCCGTGGAGATGACTTGCTCGTTTGTCGGCGATAGCTCGAAAGCCTCGAAAACGACATCTTCGTCACGTCTATTGACGATCAGCCCTGCATTTTGAGCACGCAGTTCGAGGCACATAGTTTGTTTTAGGCCCTTGACAAGATCTTTGAAAAGGGTCTTCAATCTGATTTCATCAATAGAGCCGGGAGCGTTGCGGCAACCCGAGAGATCATTGATTGTGGAGACAGCCGCCTTTACTTGGTCTGCCTCTTCCGGCTGACGATCTTTAAGGGTGCGGTAGAATTTCTGCAGAGATTTCTGGATCATCTCTAGCAATACCTTATCGTTTAGAAACCCTCGATCGTCTTTATCCGGTACCCGTGGAGGTAGCACGACATGGTTTATGAGGTGTAATACCCCTGACTTAAGAAGCGCTTCCATTACACCAACAGGTAGTGTAGAGTAGTCTCGTATTGGAACGTATCTGTTGTTTGAAGGGAGCTTTGGGAAAAGAAGCAGGCGTGTGGCTGCTGATAGGAAATCAGAAAGAAAAGAGGATAGCAGAGAAGAAAAGGTGAGAAGGGGCGACTGGGCTGGGAGATATATGCCTGGAATCGAGGCCGTTTGTTGAATACGAAAGGTACAGTGAGAGAAGACAGCAGGGAAGGAACGCAGTAGCAAGTGGGGCAAGTAAGAGAAAATCGCCGCGTGCAAAGATGGTTGGTCAATGAGGCCGTAGCAGCATGACTTGTCATGGAGCCACCTTTCATTGGTGCTAGACTGTATTCATGATAGGCAAAGTTGATCTAGTTTACATTACAGTCTTAGCTAGAATTCTCTCGAAGGCAAGGGGGGCGTTACAGTGCATCATGCTTGCAAACTCAAGAGCCCTGGAATACATGTACACTATTTTCTCGATTAGAATGGCGAGAGTGGAAGTGAGAGTGAGTACAGTAGGAGAATGAACGCGTCCGAATCATAGTATCCATGTCTTTTGAGGCCTAGGCATTTCGCAGGTTACGCACATGGATGATAATACCTACAAACGCAAGATGTTTTGTCACTTGGTCTTCATTTGATACAAGCTTGTGTATGGGTCAGTCGTCTTCGTCCGAAGATGCGTATCCTAGGCTAAGGGACATAGGATTAGACACTGGTGCCGCTGCAGGCGCAGGTTTTGGCGACGAGGTTTTCGCAATGAATGCAGCTGCTGGAACAGCATTTGGCTTTGGCGATGCATCCGCACATTTCTCCAGCTTCATGTCAGTGTCCTTCTCGACCTCGGCCTTGTCGTCTTTCGCAGAGCTACTCCTCCTCAGCTTCACGCCCTTCAGCAGCTCAACTCCTTTCTTTCTCTTCTTCCCATGGCTGACCCAATGCACAGCTTCCTCATTGGTACTCTCAGGCACCACATCTTCCTCGTGGGCCTTCCTCTCTGCCTCTTCCTGTCTGCGGCGGAAGACATCCAACTGCTCCAGCGTCTCCTTCTTCACCTCGGCCTCCTTTCGGCGCGTAGCTGCGAGCACAGAGTCGAGAAATTCGGCCTCATCGTCGTCGAGGGGGCGGTATTGGTTTTTCAGGCGCGTGGCTTCTTCAAAGGCTTCCTGCTTGGCGGCTTAGGCAGTCAACCTAACATGTCAGTTGGACATCTTATCGTGCGACGAAGAAGCCGAGCATCACCTTTGTTCGCCTGCAGAACCTCGTATAGGCTCTTCCCATCATTCTGCTTGTCGGCCTCCTCCTTTGCACGTCGTTGAGCCTCAACCTCAGCCTGGGCGACGCGCCACTCTTCGTCGCGGTCGATGGGGTTCTCAATGGTTCCCCCGGACACGAAGCCGCTCGACATGGCAGCCAGTAACGGTGGACAAGGGCGCCGCGGCGTGGCGGGTGTGGATGCTTTTCAGTCAAGGTGGCAAGCGGGATGGACTGTGGAGAGAGGGCGACGGGCGGGATGCCAGATGGGAGCTAGGCCGCGGCCAACTCGGGCGCTGATTCGCGGAACGACGCGTCAGGTTATCTTCCGGTGGTTGAAGCTGGCCACCACCGTATGCTTGGTGGGCCTTTGGCCTGCCACGATGATGTAGCCTTCTTGCGTTGGTGACGCCGTAAGCGCGGGGTTTAAAGCCTTCGTGCCCCTCGTTGCCCCTCGAAAGCCCTCTATCTACTTCTTCCACATAGATTTTGATACCCCCTTTCATCAAACCACTACTTTTTTTTTATCAAATATGGCACCTAAAACCTGGACCAAGGAGACCTTTACCCTCAACACTGGCGCTAAGATTCCAGCCATTGGATTGGGAACATGGCAGTCCAAGCCTAACGAAGTCCGCGAAGCTGTCAAGGCTGCTCTCCTCGCTGGATATAGACATATTGACACTGCTCTTGCCTATGGAAACGAGCATGAGGTCGGCCAAGGTATCAAGGACTCTGGTGTTCCGCGTGAAGAGATTTGGATTACCACGAAGCTCGACAACCCATGGCACAAGCGCGTTGAAGAGGGCATCCAAAGCTCCCTCAAGAGCCTGGATGTTGACTACGTCGACCTTTACCTGATGGTTCGCTTCGTCCATCCCCTTTGAAAGCAGTTAGGCTGACGTAGATAGCACTGGCCTTCATCTACCGACCCCGAGGACCTTAAGAAGCATTACCCCGATTGGGACTTCCGTGATACCTGGCGCGAGTTGCAGAAGCTGCCCGAGTCCGGCCGCGTTCGCAACATCGGCGTCTCCAACTTCGCTATCAAGAACCTCGAGAAGCTCTTCGCCTCTCCAGACTTCAAGATCACCCCTGCTGTCAACCAGATCGAGCTGCACCCCAACAACCCCTCGCCGAAGCTCCTCGACTACTGCAAGGAGAAGGGTATCCACGCGACCGCCTACTCGTGCCTAGGCTCCACCGACTCGCCACTGTATAAGAATGAGCAGCTAAAGAAGCTAGCCGAGAAGAAGGGCAAGACCGTCCAGCAAGTGCTGCTCCTGTGGGGTCTCCAGAGGGGCACTAGCGTCATCCCTAAGAGTGTTACTGCGTCAAGAATCCAGGCCAACTTCGAGCTCGATGGATGGGAATTGGATGCCGATGACATGAAGCTCCTCGACTCTCTTCCTGAGAGGTTCAAAGTGTGTGGCGATGCCTGGTTGCCCGTCAAGGTGTTCTTCGGAGATGACGAATAAATTCAAGTAGACTTTTGATTACATCGTTCACATTATAGACAAAACAGATTTTCGTTAGCACAATTGAATACCAGCTGAAGTGATATTTTTTCATGGGCAGTAATCACGTATGCATAGATGCTGTTGTGTTGAACTTAAAATATCTTATGGTATAAACATTATAGCATGGTAACGAAGCCCAAGCCTTTACATACACACCCATATCCACATCCATATCCACATTCACCAACCAGACTCCTTTCATCACTGACGAGCCCACGCTCTAAAACCAGCAACTGCCGTATCCCTTTTGGCATCCAATGGCACAGTACAACAAGCTGCTTCCACACATGCCTGCCATACTGCAGCACATGTTCTGTCCCCTGTATCCGTTGCACGTCTTACCTCCGTTCCTCGCGCCACACCTACCGTTGGTGCTCACATTTGAAGCGGCCGAAGTCTGAGCTGGGGCGGAGGTGGAAGTGGAAGTCGGGCGCACGGAGGTGACAATGCTAGAGACAGGAGTCTTCGTGGAGACAGGAGGCTTTGTAGAGACAGAGACGCTTGTGGAGGCAGGAGGCTTCGTAGAGACAGGGACACTCGTGGAGACAGGAGTCTTCGTAGAAACAGGGACACTCGTGGTGACGGGTGTCGTAGATGAGACGGCGCCGCCAGAGCAGGTTCCGAAAAGAGGGTTGCAGCCAGCACCGCAGTAGTCGTCGGTGCTGCCGCAATGGCCGTACTGTGAGCAGCACGAGCCCTCAGGAAAGCCGATGCAAGTGTAGCCGGTAGAGCCACCACAGGTGCCGTCGGGAGAGACAGCAGTAGGGGCAATTATAGATACAGTAGAAGACGCTGAAGAAACAGTAGCTGAAGGACGCGAAGTAGAAGAGGTCACGATCTTGCCTGGGGAAGAACGGTACCAGTTCGTAGCGGGGTCGCCCAGGCACTCGCCGACGGTGACACCGCGGTAGCCCTTGTTCTGAATGATCTTGAGCATGTACTCGGTGAGATTGTGAGCAGTTTGCTCATGGATGTCGTGCTCGATGGATAAGAAAGAATCGGTTGTTTTGTCGTCATTCTGGAAGAACTTGTTGAAGTTATTCTTTGCGTTCTGGATCAAGGCAGGGGTAATGTTGTTATAATCTACTCCAATTAGCGCTTTTGTACACGACGTGCGAGGTGCAGATCGTTATACCGTCAGTGTCAACGTCGAAGTAGGTTACGACATATCCAAGATCCTTCATGTCCTTCCAGCAACCCGAAGCCTCGTCGCAGGAGGAGTATGGCGGACGCATGTAAGTAGGGAACTTTTGAATGATGTTGCGAATGGCCATCTCATTGCGAACCATCTGATCAAGGCGCTGCTGTTGGGTGATTTTAGAAAGATCCTGGTGCGACCATGTGTGGCTGGCAACTTGATGGCCCTCTTTGTCCATGCGCGTGATGACAGCAGGCCATGGAGTAGAAGCGTCGTCAATGGCGCCCTTCCCGTTGTTGATACCTGTGACAAAGAATGTTGCCTTCATTTTGTACTGTGCAAATAAGTCCAGGACATAATTGGTGTAAATGTATGGTCCGTCGTCATAAGTGATAGCAACAGTACCGGGCTCTACGCAGTCATAGATCCCCTCGTCACCATAAGCAACGTCCCCGAGCTGAGGGCGAGGGACATTGCGAGTAGAAGCACCATTTGGCACTTTGTTAGCATCACAACCTGAACCATAGTCGATCAAGCAGTCCGGAGCATTGCAGTAATCCGGTGTGTTGCCGCACCAACCCTAGAATGTGAATGCTATCAGCCCATGTCGGTTCTTTTAGGAATCTGGAAAAGCGTACAGCAGACGAGCAGCAGTATCCTGCAGCACAGCTTGCGCCACCAGCAATGGGACCACACATCCCATCAGTGCCACCATTCTGGCGCTTTTTAAGGTTTCCTTGGGAAACTGCAGCGGCTCGTCTTGACACCGGACCAACGAATGGATCCCTCTTTGCCGGGGCACCTATTCCAAAGATCTTTGGAAGCCCATGTACACTATGAGCAGCGGCAAATGGAACCACCAATGAAGAGGCGGCTAACACCTCAGAGAAACGCATTGTCGTGGCTTATACGGACGGTCTTGAAGGTGAGATTATATTGAGCAAGTAAAAATAAGTGAGGAAAAGCGAGCGTCGTCAATCGATCAAAGTCGATTGAAAGAAAGGAGAGACAACGATAGTAAAGCGAATCGTTATCCTTAAAGAAGCGAGCGACGAGTGACTTGACGAGCAAAGACGGACAAAAGTAAAAAAGAGCAATTCAGGGCGCCGGATCGCGAAACTTATACATACATGAGGTGGCAGCTACCGATCGCCAAGGGTCTCCACTACGGGGCATGGTTGTATTTAGCACACGACCGACGTCTTGGAAGAATCATGTATGTGACTTCGCGGATGCGATACTTGAAGTAAGCCAACTCTTGTATCCTCACAGCGAGTTACGGTGCTCTCCATTCCCGGAAAACACACGCATACGCAGTGAATGTTCAGGACTCCAGAGAGCTCTGAACTTCACCCACAACAGAGGTATGCCCGAACTGACAAGTTGGCAATGTCTAAATAGGAGTGATGTTCCAAACGAGTTCGGACAATACGCTATGAAAAACGCTAGACTGCGCCAACTCAACACTCTATTGGCACCTGGCCATAAGCGAAACCCAGATCCATGGGGGGGTTTTACCGGGTGTATCGGAAAGCGAGGCCAATACTGCTCGCCTAAAATGTCGGGTCTGAGGGCTAGGGGCACCCTGTCGTGTGCGATCACTCCTCGCCCCACGTCATGAGCTTAGCATATGAAGATTGATGTGATCATGCCTTTATCAACGTTCCACCGAAAGAATGAACGCCGAAAGTCATGTTGTCAAGCTCCCAGTGGCAGTTTTGATTATTTGGGCTGTCATAACATGTCTCAATGAGGAAATGCGGGTAAGCCGCGTGGAAAACTGAACTAGCTTGACTCAGTGGCACTTGTCCTGAGCGCCATGACGAGGTGCTGTGTGGTGCAGCTGCGAAACCCAACTTCTGTGAAACCAGGAGACAGCGTCCCTTAGAGATTGTCCGAGCGAACTAACAATAGAAGTGGATGTTGCACCAGAAGAAACTTTCAAACGATGATTTAGTTTGTCTTGGCTACCAGCTAGCTAAGGCGGGGTGATCGACCGCTGGCGCCACTGAAAATACGCGGGAGTCTTAGTATCATAGTTTGGTCAACAGCTCTCGGTAAGAGTGTTCCTGAGGTAACGTTTATCATATCAACAATGAGTTCAACCTCCACATCCGCAAGAACATTTTTAGTATCTTGAAAACCTTGTTAACATGTAGCATTAACCAGCTATACGGGTCGTTATCGGGAGCAGGTCCCTTGAATATACATATAATTGAGGGAAGACTTCGGCTACCACCTGAACTTCACTAGTCGTCATTGAACCATTTAAGAGTATGAAGATAACCTGCTTCCCTGCTGAGCCCCCCTAAGAAAGTCTTCAACAGAGTAGCAGATAATACATGTTTAATTTCACCCGGCGTACTAAAATAGACTGTTTTGAGCTCGAATAGATGAACTGTGGAGAAAACGGTGGGTATCACTCGATCTGGACGTCGTAGCATCATAAATCAGTCTCTAAACGTACCGTTTCCGGTGTACATTATTTTCACATGGACTATTCCCCTGTCACTTCTTGAGTGTTCGGAGTAGAGGAGTAATGCGAGCCCGCTTGCTAAGACCAACACGATATGGAGTTTTGCTCTTACTGCATGTAGCAGGTGTATTCACCAACTTTGCTGCTTTCTCTGGTGCTGCGGAAGTGTTTGCAGGTGGGCGAGTCTGCAATATTAGTATAGTTGAATCTATGTAGTAGCACACACTTACATCTGATAGTGTTGCAGATGAGGGATGCTCAGATGCCTTCACAACTGTTTCTTCTCCATAAGGTTCAGGCATAGGAGGCGCCAGAGGCTGGGAGACAACGGTATCACTCAGCTGCACCTCTGCTAAGGCCGTGGGTGTTTCTGTAAGCTTGTCGTTGATTGGCTCTTTTGTAGCTTCTTTCTCTTTCCGGGGACGTCCGCGACCTCGTTTCTTCTCTTTTGGAGGCAGACTCATAGCAACTGATTGCTCCGTGATGGGAGCCTCCGAGTCATTCGCAGTGTCTTTCTGTCCAGAGCCTGCTGTAGAAGGTGCCTCCATCTTATCTTTAGGTGATGTGCTAACCGTTACTTGCTTCTGTTCAAACATAGACAGAGCGATAAGGTCTTTGGGCTTGGGAATGACTACTTTCACCGCAGGACTCTTCATGGTTGGAGCTGGATCCCCAAGTTCTGAGTTTTCGTGTGATATAACCACATGCTCTGGTCGAGACCCCACCTTTTTTCCGTCATGTGCCTCGGTACTCACTTCTTGTGTAGGTTTGCTGTTATTTGATTTTCGTGCTAGATGCGGGGGTATGATGAGCTACTGTTCATTGTGTTGTGGAACCTGAAGCAACGTACTATTTTTTGCCTTTGATGATCTAGGAGCTGCCAGTTCATCTTCGTCTTGAAGATTGTCAGCTACCAACCGTTCCACGGTTCGTGTGACGTCACCACCAGTTTGCCTGAGTGCCCTCCTGGTAGTTGAGGGAGTAAACCCCATATCGCATATCTGTTGAACCTTCTCTGGTGTGGTAGCGGTGGACGTGAGTTCAATCTGTATTGCAAGACATCAGTAACAACATACCAAAGATGCTTTCCGTTCTAGGTTACGCACATCTCCTGCTGTTCTTGTCCGTCGTGTTCTCTTCGCTGCTTTCTCGGGTCTCATCGAGTAATCAATTGGATCTTCTCCAGTGAGCTTTAACGACCTTGAGCGAGATGGACGCGGCTTGTAATGTTCTTGGGCCTGGTCAATGACGTTAAGCTCGTCATCGGAGCTAAGAACTAGGCTCGATTTCCGTTTAGATTTCCTAGGTGAATCTAAAAGCCTCTGTTCTTCAGGATTTATCACTCCAAAAGGAGGACTGCGCACCGCCAAATGAGTGCATGCTACGCGAACAGACTAGAAGTACTCACAGTGGTGAAATCTCAGTGAGATCAGCAGCATCTAGCGCATTTTCGTGAACAGGGCGATTGCTTTGTGAGTGAAATGAAGAGCATTGCTGACCGTCCTGGGAGACTTGCGGTGGCTGATCTACAGGCTGAAATTGATCCTCTAGTTCTTTATAGGACGACTTTAAGTAGTCGGACCAAGGTACCGACGATTTAGCTGGTTCATATTTTGATACGTCAGGATCCGCTTGAAGTCCTAGAAACGCTGGTGCCATGACTTCTGCTAAGAGTTGCTGCTGGGTGGCGGTGGCGTTCGGCACGGTACTGGAGACCTCAGAGAACAATGCTATGTGGTCATGGCATTGCCACTCATCATGCGTAGTCTCTTGAAGAGCCCAAGGCTTGTCTGGCGCAGGCATCGTCTGAACTTTGCTGCCGTCCTGTTCTGGCAACGAGGAGTGAAAGGCCATGTTCTGGTTCTCATATGTGATAGGACCCGTATCACGTGCATAGATTTGTGGATCACCTTGAGCAGATCCAGCCAATGGAGTTTTTCTTCGCTTAGTGTCATGCCCAGGTAATGATGTAGATGAAGCTATCGCGTCTTGAGCAGACACATAATTGGATAAAAGGCCTTCGGATGGATTGCCCTGGTGATTAAAAGCCATATCTGACTGAAAGTGCGCACGATGAACGGCTTCGATATTGCGCTTCAAAGGTTCTGTATCAAGCTCAGCCATACACAATTCGCGCTGCTCGATGTATCCATGTATCAGTTGAGCCGGTGTCATTCTCACCTGGTTTGGGAGAGGCATTGCTCTGGCCGTGTTGCTCAGGTGCTACGGGTTCAGCCTCGTCAATTTCGATCCCATCCTCGTCTTCGGAGTCCTGTATGACCCTCATTCTGGTCTGCGATGATAGTTGGCGCGCGAGATGTGAGGTGGGATGATCCACAGTCGCGAAGAGTTTCGCGTTCTAGGCTTAGCGCGTAGCAACGCGTGAAAACGTGACTTGGAAGCGCATTCGCAACCAACCAACCAACCTACAAGAACAGCCGACAGCTTCCGAAATCTGTCGCCTCGCCCAGACTTACCTTGCCGTGGAAATGGACAAGTTTGCACCTAGTACAAGCGATCGCTCTCGTAGCGGTACCCCCGCCAATTCACGCTTCACGGCGCAGGCCGAAACTGCGGAAGACCTATTGAAGTCGCAAACGGTTGGGCTGGTCCACCTCGGTGACTTTCGCAAACGACGTGCGGAGGCTCTGGAACAGAAGGAGCGCAGTGCTTCGGGCTCCAGCACCCCTCAAGACGGGCATGTCTCACTCGGTCGGATAATATGGTCAGACAGGGCTAATTTACAAAGCACAGGATAGCAACGCCCAAGCCCTCTTTCAAGAAGAAACGCAAAATAGCTGTGAAGGCTAAGCTCTCCTTCGGCATTGAAGGGGCAGATGAAGAAGCAGACTCTGGTGTATCGGCAACACCCACACCGCGAGATGGTACGCCCGCCGACTCATCCGCCGTGAATTCCGAAAGCGAAGGTAAAATGGTAAAAAAGAAGCTTGGAGCAAATGCAAGCATCGGCCTGAAGCCACGGATTATGACAAAAACTGCGTTGCAGCGCGAAGCACAGCAGGCTGAGCTGGCCCGGCAAGAGTTTCTAGCAATGCGCGAGGCCGTCAAGGCAACTGAGGTGGTCATACCGTTTGTCTTTTATGATGGAACGAATATTCCTGGCGGGCGCTGCAGGATGAAGAAGGGGGATCACATCTGGCTATTCCTAGACAAAGCCAGGAAGGTTGGAGCAGAGCTCGGCGTGGGCGGCGACAAGAGCAGACGCGATTGGGCCCGGGTCAGTGTCGATGACCTTATGCTTGTGAGGGGTGAAGTTATTCTACCACATGTATGTCTCTAGCGCCGATTCCTGACGGACTACTCTGACTTCCTCCCAGCATTATGAGTTCTACTACTTCTTATTCAACAAAGTAGAGGGGTTCAGCGGCCCCATCTTCGATTATTCGGCGCATGCAACCAAAGCCACCCCCTCTGCAGATGCAGCGGCAGATGAGGACAGCGGCACCTTCGATCCCCTCCAGCGGCCGGGAAAGAGCAAGGAAAAAGGCTCTGTGATACCAGACGAAGAGCTTGAAGGCTTCAATGACGACCCTGCGACCACGAAAGTTGTCGATCGACGTTGGTACGAGCGCAATAAGCACATTTTCCCTGCAAGCGTATGGGAGGAATATCGGCCGGAAAAGGATTTGTCCAAAGTGCAACGCAAGGATAATGAAGGCAACACGTTTTTCTTTTCCTAGGTGGGTTCCCAGGGCTCCCGGCCCAGAAGGTCCGCGGCAGGATGCACAAAGCAATTGAAGCCAAGGTGCTTGGATAGTATGTGCATGTATGTATAACAATGGAACTTGTCAACAAAAACAAACATAGGCCCCGGTCGGCGTGACAGTCAGGGCCTGCAGCGGTGTACACGCCACTGGGAGAGGTCGAGGGCGTGTGCCGGCCAATGGGTGGGGCTCGCGGGAGGCCGAGGAGTCGCGTGAGCACTTGCCAGACGTGGGCGAGATGGATCGCGGAGCCCGCGCCCAGTCAGCTGCGTAAGTGGCCGTCGGTCCCTGCAGGGTGGCTGCGTTCCAGTGACTGAGCACGACGGCGATGAATCAGATGCACACACGACGCGTCGGGGCGCCATGCAGACTTCTGTACCGTGATGCCACTCCGGGGCTAGACGTGCGCTATGGTCGCGGAACAACAGCGGCTCCAAGGGCGACTGTACGTAGTAAGACGCAGCGGGGCGTTGGATGAACGCAACATCACCGCCGAAAGGCCCGAAAATAGGCCCTGTATATAACCCTTCATCGACCCGGGCGAGGCAAACTCTTGGACGCAGCGGTATACTAAGCACGTGCCGCGCGGTGAATACGGTGGTGACCTGGGACGGGACCATTCACGGCTGGGTGCGCTCAGAGCTTTCCTTTGTCTCCAATGCCTCTACTTCTTTCCCAACAACTGCTGCGTGCGCTTCCACACAACCGACGACACCGTTTAATCAAGATGCAGGCACCTACAATTGCCACTGGGCCCCAGATTGTCTATCCTCCAATTAAACGCCCGGACGCGGAGGCGTGCGAAAAACTGCAGCCAGAGTAGTTCACCCACACCAAGACCCTGCTCGATGGTGTGAGGGCCACCCGCACCTTCAAGAACAGCTTCCTTCGCCTTTCACACGCCTGCTCGCTGTTCGCCTCTTGTTGGTGGGCAATCGCGTGGGTGCCGCATCCATAAAGACCGGCACCACCCCCTTGCTACCTCCTGCAAACATCGAACTTGGCGCGCCATGAAGTTCGGCCACAACCTCTCTAGAAACCAGGTCCCTGAGTGGGCGCCATCCTACATCAACTACAAAGGTCTCAAAAAGCTCATCAAGACGGCTGTCGAAGCGGCTAAGGGTGGCGAGGACCCTGATCTAGCGGGCAAGTCTCCTTATCGATATTGCGCTATCTATAGCATGCTTACTATGCGCAGAGTTCTTCTTTTCGTTGGATCGCAACTTGGAAGATGTCGATGGCTTCTATAATAAGAAGTATGCTGAGTATGCGCGTCGCTTGAAGCTTCTCCGGGGCCGCTATGGTCGCATTGTTCAGGTGCCAGAGGGAATCGACCGTGATGAGAAGGAAGATCTCATGGGTGCGCTGCTGGAGTTGCGCGGCGGGCTGCGGAATCTCCAGTGGTACGGCGAAGTAAACCGCCGAGGTTTTATCAAGATCACGAAGAAGCTGGACAAGAAAATTCCAGGGGTAACTACCCAGCAGCGATATCTGGCTTCCAAAGTCAACCCACGAGCATTTGCCCACAACATCCCGCTGAGTGCTGACATCAAGGCTGTCAATGACTGGCTTTCCGGCCTAGCAGAGTTGAAAACTTTTGACGACAGTGGTTCAACTCACTCAGCTGCTTCCCTTGGTCGAATTGCTGGGGCCTTGTTGAATCTGCCGTCCGGCCTGCTTGAAGCCGTCGACCTCGCTATTCGCGCTGATGATGCTGATGGTTTGATGAAAACGATTTCCGAAATCGCAAAGAACAACGACCCTTCGAGCACGTCCTTCAATCAGACGTTGCTAAATTTCCTCCAACGAGCCATCTCATGTCGGGCTAAGCTCTGCATAAGTAGCATCTTGCCCCAGATCGTTTCGCTGGATGAGGTTGATGATATCAATAAACGCAACTGCATACACCGGCTAGTGATCGCCATTGGCCGTGCCAACAGCACCGACAACCAAAGTCTGGATGGTCCAGTAGTGCAGGCCTTGCCAGATCCAAACTTCATCACTCCAGCAGCTGCTCCAAACCGGCAAATTCCATTAGGCAGTATGACCGAAAACGAGTCCAATGGGCTTTTGAGCGCCGACGATGAGGCTGTATGCCTCCTTAGCTATCTTCTCGACCATCTTCAGCAGGCTCAACGCTCTTCTTTGCAATCGCGAGACACATACGGACGCTTACCGCTTCATTACGCCGCCCAGTATGGTTTTGTTGTCATCTGCCAGATCATCGTCAAGCACATGCAGGAGTGGGATCAATTCAGCGTTAATCAAGGCATTGATTCGCCTCAGTGGCAAGACTCTGAAGGCTATGCCCCTGTACATCTCGCTGTTATCGGTGGACACCCTCTCGCGACGAAAACTCTCTTAGAATACCATGAATCAGTTCACAGTGAGGCTTCTACCCCTCCCCAAACATCTATTCCGCACTCTGGAGCTGTTCTTGCTGTTGCTACACAGTCAAACTTTATAAAGATTGTGAAGCTTTTAGTTGATGCGGGCGTCGACGTCAACTATCAAAGCGAGCAGGGAGAGACTGCACTGCACGTATCAGCACGCTTTGGCCATGAAGAATGTGCAAAGGCACTGTTGCAAGGCTCGGGTTTGCATAAAACCGAGGTGGATGTTCCCGAAAAGACCTTTGGGTGGACCCCACTTTTCATTGCATGCGTGGATGGTCATGTTTCCATAGTCCGACTTCTTCTCGAGCATGGAGCAAACCTAGATCGACCGGATGCTGATGGTTGGACGGTTCGCGAACATGCTGCACTCCGTGGGCACATGCACATCGTCCAAGAGCTTGCCAAGATTGCTCCTGCTAAGCCATTACCACTAGAGACGCGAGCTCTTCCTATACATGCATCATCTCTAGAAGAGCGAAGATCGAAGAATCTGGCTAGGGAAAACTCACAAAATCACCAAAAGCCATTGGAATCCCTAAAATCCTTTGGTCATCGTTATCTCACCGATCAAATAATGGTTCTTGTCAGCCTTGGTTCTATGGACACCCGCAAAGATGTTCCGGCTGTTAAATTGGATGATATTCCATTTGCTGATGCGCACGCAACACAGCTTGATACAGCTCTTTCTGTCGTTGTATCTGCTTCAGGTGCTACCGGCGAATCAACCGTGATTGACCTACCGGTACAGGAAAACATTTGCACAGAACCGATTACCTTCAAAACAAACGATGTTTCCAAAGTAAAACTTCTTTTCGATATTGTGCCTACATACGCTGGATCAAAAGATCGAATAGTTGGACGTGGAGTAGCCCTCCTTTCAACGTTCAAAACGAGTCTCGGGTCGAAACGCATCCCACTGCAAGGAGATCTAAGTGTTCCAATCCTCGCGCAAAGTACTATGGATGTCATCGGATCTGTTAACTTTAACTTTATCATCATTACACCTTTTGCTCACCCAAATCTATCTATC
>Ga0247757_10000828_pt1 | contig 23646 bp, 23 predicted proteins | sample UWRJL126311R4_FD_180929 | JGI IMG/M metagenome (GOLD analysis project Ga0247757, IMG submission 180929) | Plant litter microbial communities from Arlington Agricultural Research Station in Wisconsin, United States - UWRJ-L126-311R-4 | ecosystem: Environmental > Terrestrial > Plant litter >...
CGGCGCTGGCGCCACGGGCGGCTCGGCCTCCGGGGGCAGCGCCGGCGGCTCCTCCTCGTCCACCGGCACGGCGACCACCGAGGCGGCGGCGCAGGCCAACGTGGCCAGCGCGAAGCTGGCGGTCACCGACGCCGAGAAGGCGCTTGCCGCGACCAGGCTCCGCGCACCGTCGGCCGGCGTCGTCGCCGCGGTCAACGGGGCGGTCGGCGACGCGGCCGGCTCCTCGTCGTCCTCCTCCTCCGCGTCCTCCTCCAGCGGCGACAGCGCCGGCGGGGCGGCCGGCGGCGGGACGGGCACGGGCGCCACCGGCTCGTCCTCCTCCTCGGGCTTCATCACGCTCGTGGACCTCGATCGCTTCACGATGGAGGTCTCCCTCAGCGAGTCGGACATCAACGATGCCAAGAAGGGCCAGGCCGCGACGGTCACCGTCAACTCGGCCTCGGGTGAGGAGTTCGAGGCGCACGTGACGTCGATCGCCGTGCTCTCGTCGTCGTCCTCGACCTCCTCGGGCAGCAGCGCGGTCAGCTACCCGGTCACGCTCACGCTCGACCAGTCCTCCGACGAGCTCAAGCAGGGGATGACGGCCAGCGCCGACATCGTCACCGGCCGGGCCTCCGGCGTCGTCGTGCCCAACCAGGCGCTCACCGGCTCCACGGTCACCGTGGTGCGCGACGGGGAGCACGTCACCCAGCGCGTCACCACCGGCGTGGCGGGCGACACCATGACGCAGGTCCTCAGCGGGCTGAAGGCGGGCGACAAGGTGGTCGTGACCTCGGCGGCCGCGACCGCGGGCGCCAACGCGTCCGGCGCCCAGAGCGGCACGGCGGGTGCCGCGAGCGGGCTGCGCAGCCGGCTCGGCGGCGGGGCCGCCGGGGGCGGCTTCCCGGGCGCGGCCGCCGGTGGGGGCGGCTTCCCCGGTGGCGGCTTCCCGGGCGGGGGTCGCCCGTGACGCCGTCCGGCCCGCCCCCGTCCCGCCGGCCGCCCGTCATCGACGTCCGCGACGTCGAGCGGGTGTACGACGTCACCGACGAGATCACGGTGCGCGCGCTGGACGGCGTGTCGCTGCGGATCGAGCGGGGCGAGTACGTGGCGATCATGGGCAGCTCGGGCAGCGGCAAGAGCACGCTGATGAACATCCTCGGCTGCCTCGACGCGCCGACCGCCGGCTCGTACCGGCTCGACGGCGTCGACGTGCGCGACATCGGCGAGGACGACCTGTCGGACCTGCGCAACCGCAAGATCGGCTTCGTCTTCCAGAGCTTCAACCTCATCCCGCGCACCAGCGCGCAGGCCAACGTCGAGCTGCCGCTGGCCTACGCCGGCCTGGGGCGCGCCGAGCGGCGCGAGCGGGCCGCCGCGGCATTGGCGGCGGTCGGCATGGGCAACCGCGGCCACCACCTTCCGTCGGAGCTGTCGGGCGGCCAGCAGCAGCGCGTCGCCGTGGCCCGGGCGATCGTCACCAACCCGTCGCTGATCCTCGCCGACGAGCCGACGGGCAACCTCGACTCGCACTCCACCGACGACGTGCTCGACATCTTCGACCGCCTCAACGGCGAGGGCCGCACCGTGGTCCTCATCACCCACGAGGATCCGGTGGCCGAGCGCGCCTCGCGCGTCCTGCGCTTCGCCGACGGCCGCGTGCGGTCGGACGACTCGGGCGTGGATGCCGCCGCGACGGCTCAGGACGCGATCTCGGGGCGGCTGGCGTGACCTCCGCGGAGAGCCTGCGCATCGCGTTCGGCGGCATCGTCGCCAACAAGCTGCGCTCCGCGCTGACCATCCTGGGGATGACGATCGGCGTCGCCTCGGTGATCGTGCTCGTCGCGGTCGGCAACGGCTCCAAGCAGGAGGTCCAGGCCGGCATCGACGCGCTCGGCTCCAACGTGCTGCTCGTGTCGACGCAGAGCGGCCCGGGCGGGCCGGGTGGCTTCGCCCGCGGCGGCGGCAGCTCGGGCGGCTTCACGCTCACGACCAAGGACGTGACGGCGCTGGAGAACGACTTCGACGCGCCCCACGTCAAGAGCGCCAGCCCGGTCGTGACGGCGTCGGCGCCGACGCTGGTGGCCGGCTCCACGAGCTACTCCCCGGCGACGTTCGTGGGCACCACGCCCTCGTACGTGGAGGCGCGCGACTTCCAGATCGCCCAGGGCTCGATGTTCACGGCCAAGGACGTGAAGGACCACGCGCACGACCTGGTCATCGGGCCGACGGTGGCGAGCAACCTGTTCTCCGGCACCAGCCCGCTGGGGCAGACCGTGCGCGTGAACGGCACCGCGTTCACCGTGGTCGGCGTGACGAAGGCCAAGGGCTCCAACGGCGTGCTCGACCAGGACGACCTCGTCATCGCCCCGATCACCACCGTGCAGGACGCGCTCACGGGCTACGGCAGCCTCAGCTCGATCACCGTGCAGGCCACGTCGGGTGGAGCGCTCGATGCCGCGCAGGCCGAGGTCACCTCGATCCTCACGACGACCCACGACGTGACCGACGCCAGCAACCCGGGCTTCCAGGTGACCAACCAGGGCTCGGTGCGCGAGGCCTCCGACGCCAGCACCAGCGTGTTCACCACGCTGCTCACCGCGGTGGCCGCGATCTCGCTCCTGGTCGGCGGGATCGGCGTGATGAACATCATGCTCGTCAGCGTCACCGAGCGCACACGGGAGATCGGCATCCGCAAGGCGATCGGTGCGCGCCGATCCGACATCCTCGCCCAGTTCCTCACCGAGGCCGTCCTGGTCTCCGTCTTCGGCGGGCTCGTCGGGGTGGTGGTGGGGATCGTGGGCAGCCAGTTCGAGATCGCCGGCGTCCAGCCCCTGCTGTCGACCCCGTCGATCTTCCTGGCCTTCGGCGCCTCGGTCCTGGCCGGCCTCTTCTTCGGCACCTATCCCGCCAGCCGCGCGGCCAACCTGCGCCCGATCGAGGCGCTGCGCTTCGAATGATCCCTTCTTCCCACCGACGACCGATCCCCTCCCGGAGCACCACATGAGCGAGCAGCCCACCCTCCACGACGACGAGCCCGTCTACGACGACGCGGTCGACGACGCCTGGACCGACGAGGATCCGCAGGAGCTGCCGCGGCGCCCGAAGCGCCGGCTGGTGACGCCGTGGACGCTCGGGCTGGCCGCCGTGCTGGTGGCCGCGCTCGGCTTCATCGGCGGCGTGCAGGTGCAGAAGGGCGAGCAGGACGACGGTGGGGCCTCCGGCCTGCCGGCGGGCCTGCGCGCGGCGATGGCGGGCGGGGCCGCCGGTGCGCGGGGCGGCGCGGCCGGCGGTGGCGGGGCGAACGCGGGCGGAACGGCGGACGGCGCGTCCGCTCCGACGATGGGCGAGGTGGCGAGCAAGGACGGCGGCACGCTCTACGTCACCGACAGCTCGGGCGCGACCGTGAAGGTGAAGACCAACGGCAACTCCAAGGTGACGCGCACCGCCAAGGGCAAGGTGTCCGGCGTGCATCCGGGGGACACCGTGGTGATCACCGGGTCGACCAACGCCAACGGCACCGTCACCGCCACCCAGATCACCGCGACGGCCAGCGGCGTCAGCACCGGCGGGTTCGGCGGCGGCGGAGGCGGCTTCCCGGGCGGCGGTGGCACGGGCGGCCCGCCCTCGGGCGCGGCCGGCGCCCCGGGCGCCCCCACCGGCTGACCCCGCATCCCGTCCCGAATCGCCGAGCCCCACCTCAAGCCCGCTCAGCGGGCTCGAGGTGGGGCTCGACCGTGGGGCGTGGGAGGATCCCCGCGTGTCCGACTCCGACGAGCCCGCGCCCGGCCGCTACCGCCACTTCAAGGGCGGCGAGTACGAGGTGCGCGGCGTCGCCCGGCACTCCGAGACCGAGGAGCGGCTGGTCGTCTACCGCCCGGTGGGCAGCGACCAGCTGTGGGTGCGCCCCCTCGCGATGTTCACCGAGGAGGTCGACCGCCCCGACGGCCGCGGCCCGCGCTTCCGGCGCATCGACGGCGAAGACGGGTGATGGGCCGCCCGGGACTCGAACCCGGAACCAGCGGGTTAAAAGCCCGATGCTCTACCGATTGAGCTAGCAGCCCCGTCGGGGAGGCTACCGAGGCCGGGGGCTCGTACACTGGTCCAGGCACCCGCCCTCATGGTGTAGCGGTTAGCACGCCAGCCTTTCACGCTGGTAGCCGGGGTTCGATTCCCCGTGGGGGTACTGCGAGCGCTCAGCCCTCGGGGCAGCCCATCGGGTACTTCTCGGTCCGGGGGCTCCCGGAGTACGGCCGGCCCTTGGTGAAGGTGATCTTCATCTTCGTGTAGAGCAGGATCCCGTCGCAGTCCTCGATCCCGTACAGGCGCACGTTCACCGGGTTCTGGGCGTTGTGGCCGGGCGACGGCCCGCCGGCGTAGTCCGTTCCTCGCGCGTACGCGGTCTTGCGGCCCCACGAGGACCACTTCAGCTTCCCGAGGTTCTCGTTGCTGAGGATGTGCATCGAGCGCGGCTTCACCTTGGGGCTGCTGTAGCCGGCGTTGGTCATCACGTAGATGCGCTCGGCGGCGGTGCTCGCCGACGGGGCACGGGCCACGGCGCCGGCGGCCCCCGCTGCGACGAGGACGGCGAGGAGCAGGGGGACGGCGAGGCGGACGGGCCGGAGCGATCGGTGCATGGCGCCAGGCTACCGGGCACGAATCCGGCGCGTTCCCGCAACTTCGCGTCGCACCTCGCGTTTCGGTAGACAATGAGCATCCGCTGTCTCCGACTCTCCCCGCGCGCGGGCCTGGCCGCCGTCGTCCTGGCCGCCACGTTCGCCGCGACCGCGACCGCCGCTCCGGCCGCGGTCGTCCTCAACGAGGTCAACTGCGAGGGCACCGACTGGGTCGAGCTGGTCAACGCCGGCTCCGCTGAGGCGGACGTCTCCGGCTGGCTGCTCACCGACGACCCGCTGACCAAGGACAAGGCCGACCATCGCCTGGTCCTCCCCGCGGGCACGACGATCCCGGCGTACGGCCGGCGGGCGTTCGAGAAGGGGGCGGGCGGCTTCCCGTTCGGCATCTCCTGCGGCGACGACACCATCCGCCTGGCCGCCGCGTCGACGGCCACGACGACCGTCGACGAGGTCGTCGTGCCCACCTTGCCGGCGGGTGCCACGACCTGGGGGCGCGTCCCCGACGGCACCGGACCGTGGCAGGGGACGCTGGCCAGCCGCGACGCCCCCAACGTCGCCGTGCCGGGCGGCGGGGGCGGCGATCCCGAGGCCCAGCTCGCGGCCGTGCTCGATCCCGCGACCGTCGCCGGGGTGGACCTCAGCATCCCCCCGGCGTCACGGGCCGCCCTGGCCGTCGATCCCGGCACCTACCAGCCCGCGACGTTCACGTTGACGACCGCCGACGCCGTCCACGGGCCCTACGCGGTCGGGGTGCGGCTCAAGGGCCACTCGAGCCAGCGCGGCCTGGACGGCAAGGCGGCGTTCAAGGTCAAGTTCAACTTCTCCGTGCCGGGGCAGCGCTTCCTCGGGCTCAAGGCGCTCGTCCTCAACAACATGGTCCAGGACCCGTCGATGGTCCGCGAGCTGCTCGCCTACACGTTCGCCCGCTCCCTGGGCGTCGCCGCGCCGCGCACCGGCTACGCGTTCGTCACGGTCGACGGGGACCCGTTCGGCGTCTACCTGTCGCTGGAGCCGGTCGACGACGTGCTGCTGCCGCGCTGGTACGCGAGCACCGGGCATCTCTACGAGGGCGAGTACGGGCTGGACGTCGTGCCCGGCCGGGACGGCCTCGAGCTGGACGAGGGCAGCGACGACCGGTCCGACCTGGACGCCCTCGTCGATCGCGCGGCCGGGGACGGGCCCGGGTGGGACGCGCGCGTCTCCGCCGTCGCCGACCTGGATCAGATGGCGCTGATGTGGGCGATGGAGCGCTACATGGGGCACTGGGACGGCTATGCCTCCGACTGGAACGGCCCGGACTGGCCGAACAACTACTACCTCCACAGCGACGCGGCCGGGACGTTCACCCTGCTGCCGTGGGGCACCGACAACACGTGGTGGAATCCCCTCGGGCCGGCGGGCGGCGGCGGTCGGCTGTTCGTCGGCTGCCTCACCGACCCGACGTGCGAGGCCCGGTACCTCGCCGCGATCGAGGTGGTGAAGGCGAAGGCCGCCGAGCTCGACCTGACCGGGTTGGCGCAGGCCGCCGCGGCGATGCTGCGGCCGTGGCAGGTCCAGGATCCCCGGCGCGAGTCCAGCCTGGACGAGGCGGACGCGGCGCTGATCGGGGTCGTGGACTTCCTGCGCGATCGCCGCACCGACCCCCGTTGGGTGAACGTCGATCTGCACCCCCTCCCGCCGGAGGAGCCGCCGGAGGAACCGCCGACGCCGACCACGCCCACGACGCCCACGACGCCGACGACCCCCACGACCCCGAAGACCACGCCGACCGTCCCGAAGACCACGCCCACCACCCCCAAGCCGGCACCGGTCGTCCCGCCGAAGGTGACGGTCTCGGCCGTCAAGGTGTCGCCCGCCGCCGTCATCTCCACCTCCGTGAAGGTCACGGCGGGCGGGGCGCTGCGCCAGCGGACGACGGCGCGGCGCGGTACCTCCGTCGTTCGGGTCTGCCTCTCGGAGTCCCGGGTCCGCCGGGCGGGGACGTTGAGGACCAACTGCCGGATGTCCTCCTGGGCGCGCCGGTTCGTCCAGCGGCGGGCGAGCTCGGTCAGCGTCAGCACCACCCTCACCCCGCCGAAGGGCCCCTCGGTCACGCACGTGGTGACGGTGCGGGCCGCGCACTGAACCCCCCGGACGACCGGTTGGCCCGGCCGACGCCAACTGCTACCTTCGAAGCACGGGGATGTAGGCAGATGCGCGTTCGATCGGGCGGTCCAGATGCACGAGCAGCGAGCGGATCCAGAGCGACGGTTCCTCGATGGCACGGTTTCCCCGGCTCGCTGAGGCTCGGCCTGACGACGCGGACGAGCTCGAGGCCGGGTTCGTCGCGACGAAGCGGGCGATGCCGCGTCCGCCGCCGGGGTACGTCCACCGCCCCCGGCTCTTCGATCTGCTCGACGATCGGGTCGCGCACGCCGCGCTGACCCTCATCCGTGCGCCGGCGGGAACGGGCAAGACCGCGCTGGTCAGTGCCTGGGCGGGCGCCGGGCGGGCTCCCGGGCCGGTGGCGTGGCTGTCGCTCGCCCCCGGGGACAACACGCGCAGCCGCTTCTGGCGCCAGGTCGTGCTGGCCCTCGCCGAGGCCGTCGACGACGACTCGTTCCACGTCGCGTTCTCGTCCACCGCGGGGATCGACCAGCTGCTGGCCGAGATGGTCGGGGCGGTCGCGGCGCGGACCGAGCCGATCGTGCTGGTGCTGGACGACGTCCACGAGCTGAGCGACCCCGAGCTCCTGGCCGACCTGGATCGCCTGCTGCGCTCCCCGCCGCGGGGCGTGCGCATCATTGCCACGGCCCGGTGGGACCTGCCGCTCCATCTCTCCCGGCTGCGCCTCTCGGGGGCGGTCGCCCAGATCGGGGGCGACGACCTCGCCTTCTCGCTGGAGGAGGGCGCGGCGCTGTTCGCCACCTCCGGCGTCGAGCTGGACGAGACCGGCGTGCGCCGGGTGTGGGAGCGCACCGAGGGCTGGGCGGCCGGCCTGGCGCTGACGGCGCTGGCCCTTCACGGCCGGGCCGATCCCGACGCGTTCGTGCGGGAGTTCTCGGGCGGCATCGCCCCCGTCGCCGACTACCTGCTCGAGGAGGTGCTCGCCGACGAGCCGCCGCGGGTGCGGCGGTTCCTGCTCATGACCTCGGTGGTCGACGAGGTCTGCGGCGAGCTGGCCGACGCGATGACGGGCGACTCCGGCGGCGGGACGATGCTCGCCGACCTGCATCAGCGTGGGGTCCTGACGTCCGCCCTGGACGACCACCTGCGCTGGTTCCGCTACCACGGGCTGCTCGCCGGGATGCTGCGGGCGACGCTGCGACGCGAGGCGCCCGCCGAGCTCGCGCGGGAGCTGCACGCGCGCGCCGCGCGGTGGCTGGTCGCCCACGGGCGGGTCGTCCCCGGGGCGCGGCACGCGGCGGCGGCGGGCGACGTGGAGCTGCTGGCCGACATCGCCGCCGATCACGCCTTCGCGCTCTCGGCCCGGGGCGAGGTCGCCGATCTGGGCGCGGTCATCCGCACGCTCCCCGACGAGGCTGTGCGGTCCAAGCCGATGCTGATGCTGACGCTGGCCGGCGCGGCGCTGGAAGCGGGGGACGGCGCGGGGGCCGCGGTGTGGCTCGATCTCGTCGATCGCACGACCGTGGCGATCCCCGAGCGCCGCCAGGGCCCGTTCGCGGTCGGGCGGGCGCTGACCCGGCTCTACGAGGCGCGGATCACGGGCGACATGCGGGGTGCGGTCGAGGCGGCGCGTCCGTTCCTCGAGCCGTCCGCGCGCCTGCGGCTGCACCGCCCGGAGGTGGAGGCCGTCGTCCTGGTCAACCTGGGGGCCGTCGAGCTGTGGACGGGTGACGTCGCCGGCGCGCGGGAGCACCTGGAGGCGGGCGTGGCGGCCGCGGAGGCCATCGACCTGGGCTTCCTGGCGCTCCTGGGCCTGTCGCTGCTCGCGATCGTCGACAGCTGGAGCGAGGACTTGCCGGCGGCGGGACGCACCGCGACCCGCGCCCTGGAGCTGGCCGAGGAGCACGGTTGGCGTGGGACGCCGCGGGCGGGCATCGCGATCGCCGTCCTCAGCTACGTCACGGCGGAGGAGGGCGACCTGGAGCGGGCCGCACGGCTGCAGGAGGAGGCCGACCGGGCCATGGGCGACGGGATCGAGCTCTCCCTCCGGGGTCAGACCGTCCTGCCCCGTGCCCGCCTGGCCCGGCTGCGGGGCCGGCCGCAGGAGGCGCGCCGTCAGGCGGCCGAGGCCCGGGTGGCGCTCGACGGCACCCCGTTCCTCCCACCGATCGAGTCGTACCTGGTCGTGGAGGAGGCGCTCTCCCTGGCGGACGAGGGGCAGGCCGCCGCGGGCGTCGCCATGCTGGAGGAGGCGCTCGGCCCGCACGCCGCGGGCGGGCACGTGCCGGTGACCCTGGCGATGATGCTGGTCGAGCGGGGGGACGACGAGCGCGCGCTGACGCTGGCGACCCCGTGGGCCGACCCGGACGCCGCCACGATGGTCAACGTCCGCCTCGACGCGCTGCTCGTGCTCGCGCGGGCGCGTCATCGCGCCGGGGATCCCGCCTGGAGCGAGGCGGCGGAGGGCGCCCTGGCGCTGGCCCACCGCCACGGCCGGCGGACGCCGTTCCTGGAGCACGGCCCGCCGTTGGCCGGCGTGCTGGCCGATCACCGGGGGAGCACCGCGTTCGGGCCCTTCCTCTCGGAGGTCGAGGCGCTGATCGACCCGCCGGCCGCGTCGGTCCCCGCGACGCCGCCGCTGCTGGACGAGCTCAGCGACCGTGAGCTGGCGGTCCTGCGCTACCTCCCGACGATGCTCAGCAACCGGGAGATCGCCGACGAGCTGATCGTGTCGGTCAACACCGTGAAGACCCACGTGCGCAGCATCTACGCCAAGCTCGGCACGCACGACCGGCGCGACGCGGTGCGGCGGGCCCGCCGGCTGGGCCTGCTCGGCTGAGACGGAGATGGCGCGTAGACACGCCGTCAATACGGCGCACGAACGCCCGGCCGCGGCTACGGTGTCCCTCGTGCAGTTTCTCACCCGCGAACGCAACGAGGACACCGAGCCGTGGTGGGATGCCGCGCTCTCCCGGGACGACGTGCCGCTCGTCGTACGCGAGCTGCTCCAGGAGCGCCGGGTGATGGTCACCGACACCGAGGCCGTCGAGACGCTGGTCTGGGCCCGGTCCGTCGAGGGCTGGGACGAGGACCGTCCCGCGCTGGCCGTCGCGACCGACTGACGCCGGTCCTCAGACCGCGCGGCTGCGCCCGCCGTCCACGGCCAGCGCCGTGCCGGTGACGTAGCTCGCCGGCCCCGAGCAGAGGAACGCGACGGCGGCCGCGAACTCCTCGGGCGTACCGACGCGGCGCATCGGCACCACGGCCCGGGCGGCCTCGGCGATGTTCTCCGGGGAGCCCAGGAGCGCCTCCAGCCGGTCGGTCCCGATGAAGCCCGGCAGCACGCTGTTGAGCGTCACGCCGTCGGCGGCGACCTGGTCGGACACCGTCTTGAACGCGGCGAGGGCGGCGGCCCGGTGCGTGTTGGAGAGCATCAGCACGGGGCTGGGCTCCCGGGCGGCCGTGGACACGACGTTGACGATCCGGCCCCAGCCGCGCTCGCGCATGCCGGGAACGACGCGCTCGACGAAGGCCATGGGGGCCAGGACGAGCGACCGGTGCGCGTCGACCCACTGCTCACGCGGGAAGCCGAGCGCGTCCGGGCCGGCCGGCGGGCCGCCGGTGTTGCAGACGAGGACGTCGAGCGGGCCGCCGAGCGCCTCCTCCACCGCGGTGACGAACGCGGGGATCCCGTCGAGGTCCTCCACGTCGAAGGGCAGCGCGGCGTGCGCGCCGACGGCGGCGCCCGCCTCGGCGATGCGCTCGGCGGAGCGGGAGGCCACGGCCACGCGTGCCCCCTCGGCCACCAGCGCGGCCGCGCTCGCCCGGCCCAGTCCGGAGGACGCGCCGAGCACCAGCGCCCGGCGGCCGTCGAGCTCGAGGTCCACTAGACGATCTCCTCCATCAGGTCGCGGTCGACGGCCAGCCGGCCGCACCACAGGGCGAACAGGACGATGGCCAGCAGCGCGCCCTCCCAGTGCAGGCCCAGCACCGTGGCCAGGCCGCTGGGGATGCCGGCCAGCAGCGCGCCCATCAGCACGGGCGCCAGTGCCAGAGCCACGACGCGGGCGGTGATCGCCGCGCACAGGAGCCAGGCGAGCGGCCCGGCCCAGAAGCCGTTGTCGCGGAAGAACTCGTGGCCCAGCAGCACGGCCAGGACGATCGACAGCACCGCGACCCCGGCGAGCTGCACGAGTCCGGCGCGGAGGGCGATGCGGCGATCCATCCGCACAGTCTCTCACTACCATTCAGCGTCGCCATGGCTCCTCGCATCCTCATCTTCACCGCCGACCTGGGCGAGGGCCACGACCTGCCCGCGCGCGTGCTCGCCGAGGCGATCCTGGCCCGCGAGCCCGGCGCGGCCGTCGAGGTCCTCGACGTGCTGGCGGCGGCGGGGCCCCACGTGCAGAAGCCCGTGAAGGCCGCGTGCGAGCGGTCGACCGGGCCCCACTGGCGCCTCTACGAGGTCGAGTACGCGCTGAACGTCGGCTGGGCGCCGACCGCGCGGGTGCTGGAGGCGATCGGCGCGCGCATGTCGGCGCGGGGCGTGACCCGCGCGGTCACCGCATTCCGGCCCGACGTCATCGTCACCACGTACCCGGGCGCCAACCCGATCCTCACCTACCTGCGCAAGACCGGTCGCATCCCCGCGGTGCCGATCGTCTCGGCGATCAGCGACCTCAGTGCCCTGCGCTACTGGGCGCAGCCGGGCGTGGACGTCCACCTGATCATCCACGCGGAGTCCGCACCCGAGGTGCGGCGCTACGCGGGCATGGACACCGAGGTCGTGCACGTGAAGGGCCTCACGCGGGCCGTCTTCGAGGAGCCGTGCGACCGGGCCGCCGTGCGGGCCGACCTGGACCTGCCCGCCGAGGGCGGGATCGTCACGGTGTCCGGCGGCGGCTGGGGCGTGGGCGACCTGGACGGCGCGGTGGCCACCGCGGTCGAGGTCGGGGCGGCGGCCGTGCTCGTGCTCTGCGGGCGCAACGAGGAGGTCGCGACCCGGCTGCGCACCCGGTTCGCCGGCGAGCCGGTCGTCCAGGTCCTCGGCTTCACCGACCGGATGAGCGACATCCTCGGCGCCTCCGACGTGCTCGTGCACTCCACGGCCGGTCTCACCGCGCTGGAGGCGCAGATCCGCGGGGCCCACGTCATCTCCTACGGCTGGGGCGTCGCCCACCTGCGGGCCAACAACCGCGCCTACGAGCAGTTCGGGCTCGCGCGGGTCGCCCACGACCATGCCGGCCTGGCCGCCGCGCTGCGCGGGGCGCTGGCCGCCCCGCGGGAGCCGTGGCAGCCGCAGTACGCGGCGCTGCCCTCAGCGGCCGAGGTCGTGCTCGGACTGCTCGGGGACCGGCGCGGCGCCGCGCCCGTCGCCGTCTGAGCCGTCCGCTTCGGCGGCCGGCTCCGGAGCCGCGTCGCCGAGGAGCTCGGCCTGCAGCTCCTCGTCCTGCATGTGGGCGACGGCCGGCGCGTGGGCGACGATGGCCCCGCCGACGACCACGATCGCGAGGCCGAGGATGACCACGAGCGGGTGGCTCCAGTCCTCCTTGAACAGGAACGGGGCCAGCGCGACCGGCACGACGATCTCGAACGCGAAGATGGGCGGTGCGACCTGCGTGGCGGGAAAGCGCTGCAGGGCGGTCATGTCGATGACCTGGCCGAGCAGGGCGCCCGCGCCGGCGACGATGCCCCAGCCGATCACCGCGACGACATCACCGCGCTCCAGCCCGTCGCTCAGCAGCTTCACCGCGATCGCCGACAGCGCGAAGCCGCAGCCCGCGGCGATGATCACCTGGGCGGACTTCAGCCGCTGCTCGCCGCGGATCCGCACCCAGGCCATGGGGAGGACGAGGACGGCGCCGACGAGCGCCAGCTCCCACAGGACGGGCTCGGCCGTGCTGCGCCCGGGGGCCGACAGGGCGAGCATGGTGATGCCGCCGATCATTCCCACCACGGCCAGCCAGCGGCGCGTGCCGACGTGCTCGCCGAGGCGGTGCGAGCCGATCAGCAGCAGCACGATCAGGCCGACGGCCAGCGTCGGCTGCACGACGGTGAGCGGGGCCAGCGTGAGGGCCAGCACCTGCAGCCCGGCGCCGACGACCTGCCCGCCGGTGGCCAGCAGCCACTGCGGCCGGCGCAGCAGCTGGAACATCATCGAGAGCCGCAGGCCGTGCTGGCGGCCGACGAGCTTGGCCTCCACCGCCTGGAACGCGACGGCGCCGTCGATGAACGCGCCGGCGCCCGCCGCGGCGAGGATGCCGAGGACGAGATCCGAGTTCATCGCGCGACCTGACACGATGGCGGCGTGCCCGTGACCCGAACGCTCGCCGCGCTGGGCGGCCTCAGCGCCGCCGCCTGGTGCGCGCCCGCGTTGGGGCCGCTCGTTCCGGCGGTGGCGAGGGCGATGGGCACGGCGCGGACCCTACCGGCCCCGGCCGCGGCCGACCGGGTCGTGGCGCTCACGTTCGACGACGGGCCGCACCCCCGGGGCACCCCCGCGGTGCTGGAGCTTCTGCGCGAGCACGACGCCGTCGCGACGTTCTTCGTGGTCGGCGAGCAGGTGCGCCGCACGGGCGGCCTGCTGGACGAGATCCGGGCGGCGGGACACGGCGTGGCGATCCACGGCGACCGCCATCGCTGCCTGCTGCGCCTGGCGCCCCGCGTGGTCCGCGAGGACCTGGCGCGGGCCAGCGTCACGGTGGGCGAGCACCTGCCGCTGCACCGCCCGCCGTACGGCATCTACTCCCCGGCGGGGCTGGCGGCGGCCCGGGCGCGGGGCTGGCGCCCGCTCCTGTGGTCCCACTGGGGGCACGACTGGCGCCACGACGTGACGCCCGCGGGGATCGCGGCGGAGGTCACGGAGGGCCTGGCCCCGGGCGACGTGCTGCTGCTCCACGACGCCGACGACTACAGCGCCCCCGGGTCCTACCGCCGGACCGTCCAGGCGCTGCCCCGCATCCTCGACGCGATCGCGGCGGCGGGCCTGCGCACCACCTCCGCCGAGCCCCACCTCGTGCCCGCCTAGCGGGCTCGAAGTGGGGATCGACCGCCGCTTCGTCAGCGCCGGTCGCAGGATCCGCCGGCCACGGGCAGCCGGCGGTGCCGCGGGGGCCCGCTGTCGATGCGGATCGTGAGCGGGAGGCAGCCGGGGGTCGGGGTCGTCGCCTTCGCGGTGCCGGCCGCCCCGGCCGCGCTCGGCGTCACGACGGCCAGTGCCGCGAGGCCCGTCGTCAGCCCGAAGGCGATCCCCCGTCGTGTCATGGCGCCACGGTGCCGACGCGGCGCGGCTCCGTCAAGTCCCCGGACGCAGCGACGCCCGGGCAAGGCCCGGGCGTCGGTACGACTCAGGTGTGACGGTCCGCTAGACGGCGTCGACCTCGGTCGGCGCCTCGTGCGTGGCGAGGTGCCAGTCCAGGTAGCGCTTGACGCCCTCCTTGAACGGCACGCGGGCCTCCCAGTTCAGCTCTTCCTTGGCCCGCTTGTGCGAGACCTCGACGCCGCGGAAGTCGCCGGCGCGGCCCTCGGTGTGGACGATGTCCACGTCGCCGAGCAGCTCCTTGACGACCTCGGCGATCTCCAGGATCGACGTGTCCTCGGTGCCGACCAGGTTGAACACCCGGTTGGCGGCCTGCGGGAGGAGGCCGGCGACGCAGCCGTCGGCGAGGTCCTCGACGTAGACGAAGCGGCGCGTCTGGGCGCCGCCGCCGGCGATGGTCAGCGGCTCGCCGGCCAGCGCCTTGCGCACGAACTGCGGGACGACCGCGGCCGGGCGGGCACGCGTGCCGTAGGGGATGCCGAAGCGCAGGATCGTGTACTCGACGCCGTACAGCTCGGCGTACGAGGTGCAGTACATCTCGCCCGCGATCTTGGAGGCGGTGTAGACGTGGTTGGCCAGCCCGAGCTGGGTGTCCTCGTCGACGTGCGACTCCTTGCAGCCGTTGTAGGCCCAGATCGTCGAGGCGTAGACGACGCGCTTGACGCCGGTCTGGCGCGCGGCCTCGAGCACGTTGATCGTGCCGCGCACGTTCACCTTGTCGGCGAACAGCGGGTCGAGGTTGACCTGGTTGACGTCGGCGACCGCGGCCAGGTGCAGGACGGCGTCGCAGCCCTGCATGGCGTCGGTCAGCGCGGTGAGGTCGTCCAGGTCACCGTGGTAGGTGTCCACCGTCCCGGCCTCGTGCCAGGGGGAGGGGATGACGTCATAGATCCGCGGCGTGAGGCCCGCCTCGGCGAGCTTGTCCACCACGTGGGAACCGATGAAGCCGGACCCACCCGTCACGAGAACCTTCACAGGACGCTCATTTCTGTCGATGATCGAAAAGTCAGGGAGTTGAAGCAGTTCACTGTCAACTACCCGGCCGGTAGTAGATGGGTACGCACCAGTGGTTCTGCGCGACCCAGTCGGTGTTCGGAAGATCGATGTGGTGCCCCATGATGCGGTGGCACGGCTCGTCGTAGACCTTGCCCGTCGACTTCTCGATCTCGTCGAAGACGATGTACTTGTAGAGGCCCGACGTCATGCCGTCGGGGAGCTGCAGCTTGCCGGGGTGCTGGGCGTCCAGCACCTCCGTGGCGACCCGGTTCTTCCACTCGACGATCTCCGGCAGGCGCTCGGCCTGCGCGAGGCCGATGGCCGCGGTGAACTCGCTGAGGCGGAAGTTGAGTCCTTGGACGTCATACGTGGGCTTGCCGTAGTTGCGGAATGCCTTGGCGTACTCGATCAGCTCGGGGTGACGCGAGACGAGGATGCCACCCTCGCCGGTCGACACCGTCTTGGTCGCGTAGAACGAGTAGACGCCGGCGTCGCCGAAGGAGCCCGGGGCCTTGCCGTTCCACGTCGCGCCGTGCGCGTGCGCGCAGTCCTCGATGAGGAAGATGTCGTGCTCGGAGCAGTACGCGGCGATCTTCTCGACGTCGAACGCGATGTGCCCGCCGATGTGGACGAGCCACACGGCCTTGGGCTTGTGCTCGGCGGCGGCGCGCTCGAAGTCCGCGAAGGACATGCAGAGGTCCTCGCGGTTGCAGTCGACGAAGGCGATCTCGGCGCCCAGCATCGTCGCGGCGAGCGGCGTGGCCATGAAGGTGTTGGAGGGGCACAGCACGGTGTCTCCGGGGCCCACCTCGGCGAACTTGAGGGCGGCGAGGGCACCGCCGGTCCACGAGGAGAACGCGACGGCGTCGAGGCCGTTGAGCTGACCCCACGCCTCCTCGAAGCGGCGGGTCATCTTGCCCTCGGACCACTGGTTGGACTCGAAGACCTCGTCCCACAGCTCGTGGAGCCGCGCGCGGTCCCGGTCGTCGAAGCCGATGGCGAAGCGGCCGAACTCGGCCTGTGCAAGCGGGAGGGGCATAGAAGCGAGGGTGCCGGTGGTCGTAGGAAGCCCCGATATACGAGGGGGCGAGCCGGTCACAGCTTGGGCAGGATACGGGGTTCGGGGGCGATTTGGGGAGGGCTGGGCGCTCATACGCGATTCCAACCGCTCAAACGTCGGGCGGTTCGTGGCGCGTCACAGCAGTGGACACTGCGTCAAGCGCGGGTGGGTCGGTGCTACCGTGGCCGGAAAGGGGGCTCGTTTCCAGCCGCTGCTTCTGTCCTTAGGAGGGTCAATCGTGAAGTTCCTCAAGGCCGCGACGGTTTCCGTCGCCGCCATCTTCGCCGTGGTCGCACCGGCCACGGCCGGCGCGGCGGATCACGCCACCGGCGCGCTCAACATCATCCCGTCCGGGCAGCTCGAGTCCGGCCAGGACGTCTCGCCGTATCCCAACGGCGCCTTCGACTTCCAGGCCAAGATGTACGACGCGCTGACGCCGCTGTACCGCAACGTCACCGACGCCGATCTCGCGCCCGACAAGTTCTTCAAGGCCGAGGCGCTGCCCAGCGTGCTCGAGAACGATCCTGGCGCGTTCGTCACCACCGAGACGCCGAAGCCGGGCGTCACGATCAAGCGGACCAAGTACGCCGTGCCGTACGTGTACGGCGTCACGGACGACGACGTCACGTGGGGCGCCGGCTGGGTGACCGCCGCCGACCGCGGCCTGCTGCTCAAGCAGGCCCGCTACGTCGGCCTCACCGCCGCCGTCGGCGTGCCCGGCGTGTCGGCGATCAACCTGCTCAGCACGCTCAGCAACTTCGAGCCGTCCAAGCAGACCAACGACTTCGTCGAGAAGTCGCAGACGTCGGCGATCCTCGCGCAGGGCGCCCGCGGCAAGCGGCTCCTGCACGACATCGACGTGTACATCGAGGGCATCAACGCCTGGTACGCCGCGAACGAGCCGGCCACGCCCAAGTTCACGCGGGTCGACATCTACTCGGCCAACGCGATCAAGGGCCAGTTCCTCGGGGAGGGCGGCGGCAAGGAGGTCGCCAACTCCGACATGTACGACGCGCTGACCCAGAAGCTCGGCAAGAAGGCCGGGCCCAAGGTGTGGAGCGACCTGCGCTCCTACGACGACCCGGACTCCGAGGTCACGTACGCCGACAAGAGCGCGCCGTGGCAGAAGCAGTCCAAGAGCATCTCGGGCAACGTCATCATCAAGAACGGCAGCTTCGTCTCGGCCTCGCCGACGGCGAAGGCCAGCAGCCGCGCCCAGGCTGAGCTGGCGGCCACCGCCGCGCAGCGCGAGCACCAGGCGTCCAACGTCCTGCTCGTGTCGGGCAACCGCACGGCGACCGGCCACCCGCTGTTCGTCGGCGGCCCGCAGATCAGCTACTTCTTCCCGGGCCTGACGATGGAGATCGGGCTCAAGAGCCCGACCCGCGACGTGATCGGGGCCACCTCGGCGCCGTTCCCGGGCTACATGCTCATCGGCCGCGGCGCGGACTTCGCGTGGACGCTGACCTCCGCGGGCAGCGACATCGTCGACACCTACGCCGAGACGCTGTGCGGCGGGTCCAAGACGAAGTACCTGTACAAGGGCAAGTGCCGCACGATGGGCACGTTCAAGGCCGGCTCGCTCGTCATCAAGGGCAAGAAGATCGACGCGACGTTCCGCACCACCGTCCACGGTCCGGTGCAGGGCTACGCCAAGTCCCGCAAGACGGGCAAGCTGGTGGCGCTGTCGCAGCGCCGTTCGAGCTACGGCCGCGACGCGACCGACCTGCTCTACAACCAGTCGCTGACCGACGGCAGCGTCAAGTCGTTCGCGGACTACAAGAAGGCCGCGTCGCTGACGCCGCAGACGTTCAACTCGTTCTACGCGGACGACAAGCACATCGGGTTCTACACGTCCGGTCTGCTGCCGCTGCGCAAGAAGAACTCGACCGGCGACCTCCCGGTCGACGGCCGCGGCAAGTACGAGTGGACGGGCTTCCTGTCCACCAAGGGCCACGCCCAGGGCCAGGACCCCAAGAACGGGATCCTCGTCAACTGGAACAACAAGCCGCAGAAGAACTACCCGGCCTCGGACGAGCGCTGGTCGGAGGGCCCGATCCAGCGGCAGCAGATGCTGCTGGCCGAGCTCAACCGCAACCAGAAGAACACGCTCGCCACGGTCACCGGGGCGATGAACGCCGCGGCGACGAACGACGTGCGCTCGGTGGTCCTGTGGCCGGTGCTCAAGCAGATCCTCGCCAAGGGGACCGCTCCGAGCCCGCGTGAGCAGCAGATGGTCGACCTGCTCCAGCAGTGGCACGACGGCGGCGGGACCCGGCTGGACCTGAACAAGGACGGCCTGATCGACGCGCCCGGCGCGGCGATCCTCGACGCCTCGTTCACCCAGATGGCCAAGTCCGCGCTGTGCGGGCGCCTCACGACGAAGATCTGCACGATCCTCAACAACGAGGTGCAGGCGATCTGGGAGGCGCCGCCCGGCGGCGAGTACGGCGGCTGGCACCAGTACATGTTCAAGGACTTCAAGACGCTGCTGGGCCAGAAGGTCAAGCGGAAGTACTCGACGTCGTACTGCGGCAAGGGCAACGTGAAGACGTGCGCCAATGCGATGTGGGCCGCGCTGAAGGCGGGCGGGGACGAGCTGGCCAAGACGCAGGGCGCCGACCCGGCGAACTGGCACTCCTCGGCGGTGAAGGAGCAGATCCACTTCACGCCCCTCTCGCTGATCACCATGGAGTTCACCAACCGTCCGAGCGGCATCCAGCAGGTGCTGAGCTTCGACGGCCACAACTAGGACCACCCGCAGCGCCGAGGGTCATCTTCTGCCGCCGTACGCGGCAGAAGGTGACCCTCACCCTTTTGGGGCGTGGTCGATCCGCGATGTTCGTGTAATGCTGGCGCGGTGACGGTCGATCCCGAGCTCCCGCGTGCGAGCACCGAGCTGCTCGCGCCGCCGTCGTCGCGCCGCGCCGGTGACGGGTCGTCTCGTCCGTCTTCCGGCCCGTCCGTCCTGGGCGCCGTCGCCGGCCTGGCCGGCGATCTCGTGCGCTGGCCGCTGCAGCGTGCGCTCGACGTCGGCGTGGCCGGCGGCCGTGCGGCGCTCGAGGCGCTCGCGCCGCGGGCCGAGCGGGCGTTCCTCGCCGCGTTCGACGCCGTGCTCGCCTCGCCGGTCACCGAGGAGGCGCTGGACCGCCTGCTCGACAGCCCCGCCTTCTCCCGCGTGCCCCAGCGGGTGCTCGACGAGCTGCTCCTGGCCGGGGTGGTCGAGCAGATCGCGGACCGGATCGTCAACGGGCCGGAGCTGCCGGGGATCGTCGCGGCGGCGGTCGACGGGCCGGGCCTGGACCGCGCCGTGCAGCAGGTGCTCGACGGCGACCTGATGGACCGCGTCGTCGAGCGCGTGCTCGCCAGCGAGCTGCCCGACCGGGTCGTCGAACGCGTGCTCGCCAGCGAGCTGCCCGACCGGGTGGTCGAGCGGGTGCTGACCAGCGAGCTGCCCGATCGGCTCGTGGTCCGCGTGCTCGACAGCCCGCTGCCCGACCAGGTCGTGGAGCAGGTGCTGGACAGCCGCCTGCCCGAGGTGCTGGTGTCCCGCCTGCTGGAGAGCGAGCAGCTGTGGGTCGTGGTCGAGGAGATCGCGCGCAGCGAGGCGGTCGCGGACGCGATCAACCGTCAGAGCATCGGCTTCGCCGACCAGGTCGCGGACGAGGTGCGCGTGCGCTCCGGCGACGTGGACGCCTGGCTGGAGCGGGCGGCCCGGCGCGTCATCCGCCGCCGCCGCGCCGAGGCGGTCGAGCCGGTCGATGCCGTCGAGGTGGATCCCGACGCCGGGGCCGTCCCGGAGCCCGGCGATGGGTGAGCGCGACGCCCGCGAGCAGGCGGCGCTGCGCGTGCGCGGGGCCGCCCGCCCCCGCGTCGTGCTGCCGCACTACGTCGGCTTCGCCACGCGCGTGGTGGCCTTCGTGATCGACGCGGCGATCATCAACCTCGTGGCGGCGCTCACCGCCGGGGGCGCGGCGCTGGCCGTGTCGATCTTCGACGTGCAGAACTCGGGCCTGATGGACGAGGTCAAGCAGGCCGCGCCGTGGCTGGCCGCCGCGGTGTTCCTCGTCTGGAGCGTCTCCTACTTCACGGGCTTCTGGGCGGCGACCGGGCAGACGCCGGGCGATCGCGTGATGGGGATCGTGGTGCGGCGCGACGGGGAGGACGGGGAGGGCGGCACGCTGCACCCGGTCAAGTCGCTACTGCGGTTCGGCGCGATGGTCCTGTCGGCGGTCCCGCTCGGCGCGGGCTTCCTGCCGATCCTCACCGACGACCGCCGTCGCGGCCTACACGACCGCATCGCCGGCACCGTGGTGGTGCGCGCCGACCCGCCACCTCGCCGGCGCGCCGCCGCGGTCCGATGAGTTCCGGGGTCGCGGGCGGTCGTAGCCTGTGCACCCCCGAGGAGAGGACCCATCGATGTTCGAGCACAGCAAGGCGTTCAGTGGCTTCGCGGTCGACGACCTGGACCGGGCCGACGCGTTCTACGCCGACGTCCTGGGCATCCGCACGTCCCGCGAGCACGGGCTGCTGACGCTGCACCTTGAGGGCGGCGGCCGGCCGACGCTCGTCTACCCCAAGCCCGACTTCGTGCCGGCGACGTACACGATCCTCAACTTCCCGGTCGACGACATCGACGTCGCGGCGCGGGAGCTGGTCGCCCGCGGCGTGGTCTTCGAGCGCTACGACGGGCTGCACCAGGACGAGCAGGGCATCTCCCGCGGGCGCGCGGCCGGCCGGGGCCCCGACATCGTCTGGTTCAAGGACCCGGCCGGCAACGTCCTCTCGGTGCTTCAGGAGGCCTGAACCGGCGCGAGCTGGGCGATCCGGATCGAGTTGCCGAACGGGTCGCGCAGCCCGACGTCGGTACCGTAGTCGCGAGCGACGGGCTCCTGGGTGAACTCGACGCCCTTGGCCACCAGCTCCTCGTAGGTGCGCTGACAGTCGTCGGTCACGAAGAACAGGGAGCCGCCGGTCGCGCCCTTGGCCACCAGCTCGCGGACCTGCGCGGCGGTCGCGTCGTCCAGCGAGGGCGGGCCGGGGAGCTCGAGCAGGATCTGGCGGCCGGTGTCGCCGGGCACGCGGACGGTGAGCCACCGCATGAAGCCCATGTCGACGTCGCTGTCGATCTCGAGGCCGAGCTTGCCGACGTAGAAGTCGAGCGCCTCGTCCTGGTCCAGGACGTAGAGCTGGGAGATGTGGAGGGAGGTGATCATGGCGCCGACGCTATCCCAGCCCCGGCGTTCCGGCTTCTCCGAAACTGCTCGCTTCAGCGCGGCCGCGTCCACGCCATCCCGAAGCACGTCGGCACGGCGGTGGGCGGCGGCCCCTGCGCGCGGAACGCGGTCGGCGACGTCCCGACGACGTCGCGGAACGTCCGGCTGAACGTGCCGAGGCTGGCGAAGCCGACGTCGAGGCAGACGTCGGTGACCGGGTGGTCGGTGGCGCGCAGCAGGAACATCGCGCGCTCGATTCGCCGGCGCTGCAGGTACCGGTGCGGCGTCTCCCCGAACGTGGCCTTGAACGTCCGGATGAAGTGGGCTTCGGAGACGTGGGCGATCCGAGCCAGGCGCGCGACGTCCAGCGGTCGCGCGTAGTCGCGGTCCATCGCGTCCCGGGCGCGCAGCATCCGGCGGTTGGCGTCCTCCACGGCCCGGCTCATGCCGTGCATCACAGCACGGAGACGGGAAGGGGGCCTGGAAAAGAACTCGACACCCTGTCAAGCTTCGCGGTCCAGGGCTTCAGGGGAGCCGCGTCGCGACAACCGAAGGCCAGGACATGAGCAGCGTCGAACAGGAGCACGGCACCCTCGAGGGCGTGCGGGTCGGGGATCGGGTCAACTTCCAGGACGGGCCGCCGCACGCGCTGTTCGCGGAGCTGCGGGGGACGTGCCCCGTGCACTGGACGGACGGCATCACCGAGTTCCCCGACGAGGACGGCTTCTGGTCGGTGACCACCGCCGACGACGTGCGCGAGGTGAGCCGCGACTGGCAGACCTACTCGTCGGAGCTCGGCGGCTTCACCGCGCTGAAGAACGCGATCATCCCGCTCGAGCTGCAGCGGGCGATGTTCATCGGGATGGACCCGCCCAAGCACGACCGCATCAAGAGCCTGTTCCAGCGCGGCTTCACGCCCAAGCGGATCGCCGAGCACGAGGAGGCCATCCGCGCGATCACCGTCGACGTGCTCGATCGGCTGGAGGGCCGCGAGACGTGCGACCTGGTCGACGACGTCGCGCAGCCGGTCGTCGCGCGCGTCATCGCGAGCTTCATGGGGCTGCCGCCCGAGGACGACCAGATCTGGGCGCGCCTCATGAACACGATCATCGGCGCGGGCGATCCCGACACCACGCCCGAGGGCGCCCAGATCGTCATGGAGCGCGACGTGCCGGAGGTGTTCGCGCGCTGCGCCAAGCTCATCGCGGAGCGTCGCGCGACGCCCACCGACGACCTCACCAGCGTGCTCGTGCACGCCGAGGTCGACGGGCAGCAGCTGGAGGAGCACGAGATCGTCATGGGCTTCTTCCTGCTCATGGCCGCCGGCAACGACAGCACGAAGGCCACGTACTGCAGCGGCATGCGCGCGCTGATCGAGCATCCCGACCAGCGCCGGATGGTCGCCGGGGATCCCGCCCTCGTGCCCGCGGTCGTCGAGGAGGCGCTGCGGATGTACCCGGCCTTCGGCCACTTCGCCCGCACCGCGACGAAGGACACCGAGCTGCACGGACAGACGATCCGGGAGGGCGACAAGGTCGTCATGTGGTACCCGTCGTCCAATCGCGACGAGACGCGCTACGAGGACCCGGACCGCTTCGACGTCACCCGCAATCCGGAGCACCAGGCGTTCGGCGCCGGCGGCCGGCACTTCTGCCTCGGCACCGCGCTCGCCCGGCTGGAGCTGCGGATCCTCATCGAGGAGACGCTGGCCCGCTACCCGGAGATGGAGATCGCGGAGCCCCCGCAGTTCGTCAAGTCCCCGTTCGCCAACCAGCTCCGCACGCTGCCGGTGCGGTTGGGGCCGCGGGCCTAGGCGGTCCGCCGCGCGGTCAGCGGGCCAGAGTCGGGTGCCGCGCCCGGCGTTCTCCAAGTTGTTGCCACCCCTCGGCAACAACTTGGAGAAGGGGGGTTGAACACCGAGGAGGAAGCCTCTTGCGAGACCCAGTGGGCGCGGCTGGGTTCGAACCAGCGACCTCCCGCTTGTAAGGCGGGCGCTCTGACCAACTGAGCTACGCGCCCCGAGCGCGGCCAAGGCTACCGGCGGCAGCGCGCCGGACGCTTGGTCGGGGCGACCGCGCATCCCTCCAGCGTGCGGACGACCTTGCGGAAGCGCTTCTCGGCGGGCTTGGGCACCACGGCGCCGGACGGGAGCACGGTGCGCAGTCCCGCGTAGTCGAAGACGTCGAGCGGATCGGCGTCCCGCCCCGTCCACGCGTACCAGTAGACGCCGGTCAGCCGCAGCGCCTTGCGCGCCTGGGCCAGCAGGGGGAGGGCGGCGGCGATCACCGCGGCCTGCCCGCGCTGCGTCTTCTCCAAGCCGTAGCTGTGGTCGTC
>Ga0247757_10000829_pt1 | contig 23641 bp, 17 predicted proteins | sample UWRJL126311R4_FD_180929 | JGI IMG/M metagenome (GOLD analysis project Ga0247757, IMG submission 180929) | Plant litter microbial communities from Arlington Agricultural Research Station in Wisconsin, United States - UWRJ-L126-311R-4 | ecosystem: Environmental > Terrestrial > Plant litter >...
TTTGCCATCCAGCAGGTAGATAAATGCGTTGTGGGACTCGGGGATTGAAAAGAAATATTTCCCGCCTTTTTTAAACTCCGCGGTGAACGTATTCACAGCTGATAACGCATTGATCGGACCTTTTAAACCGGCCAATTCCCCTGCGATAACTTTGATGGTCACCAGGCCATCTTCAGAAACAATTGCCGGCGTATCTTCTGCCGTGAGTGGCTGGTAGTCCGGCTGTTCCATTTTATGTTGTGCCGGTGTATTTACCCATAACTGTATCAATTCCTGTCTGCCGCCGATTTCATGTATGTCATGAGGTGGTCTTTCACTGTGTATCACACCCATACCTGCATTCATCCATTGTGTGCCGCCTGCATAAACAACATTGTTATTGCCGCGACTATCGCGATGGTGCACCCCTCCTTTGAAAATAAAACTTACCGGAGAGAACCCACGGTGCGGATGTGGACCAACACCGGCATGTTTGGTATCTACATGCGCAGGCACTTTAATATCTGCATGGTGCAGCAAAAGAAATGGATCAATCCGTTCGGCCTTGCGTGATGGGAAAGGTTGCCTGATCGGCATCCCGCCCATATCCATCGGCTCGCCGTATAAAATGCTTTTGATCGTTCTGTTGGTTAACATATTACACCCCCACTTTCATCGGTACATCGATTAACAATACCTGTGCCGCGGTACCGGCTTTTATCTGAATATTGTTCGTTTCCCATATTCCCACTGCATCGCGTCTATCCAGGTCCTGGCCATTGATGTTTACTGTTCCTTCTAATACGAACACATATACACCATTGCCTTCTTTATGCAGATCATAGCGCAGTTCTTTACCGGCTGTCAAATCAGCCAATGAGAACCAGGCATCCTGGTTGATCCAAACTGCATTTGAATCGTCAGGCGCTACAACGGTTACCAGTTTGTCCTGCCTGTCTTCGTGCAGGAATGTTTTCTGTTCATAACGCGGTTCGATATTGCGCTCTTTGGGAAATACCCAGATCTGCAAAAACTTCACCTCCTTGTCTTTGTTCGCATTCATCTCACTATGCGCAATTCCACTCCCGGCGCTCATGATCTGTACATCGTTTTGCCTGATGATCTCATTACGACCGGTACTGTCGTTGTGATGAAGATCGCCGTGCAGCGGTATGGATACGATCTCCATATTATCATGCGGGTGTTTGCCAAAACCCATCCCGGCCGCAACGCTGTCGTCATTCAAAACGCGCAACGCGCCAAAATGGACTTTTTCCGGATCATGGTAACCAGCAAAACTGAAACTATGATAGCTGTTCAGCCAGCCGTGGTTCGCATGCCCCCTGTCGTTCGCTTTGTGTAAGATGGTTTTCATATAATCTCCTTTTTTATTTTACGTGTATATACATCTATTGATGTAAAAAAATTATCCTTCGGTTGTCCTTACTTTTTCAAGCAATGTATTCAGTTGAACGGCGTCATCATTGCAGATGCTCATCACCTGGTCCATCACCTTATTTATTACTGCTGTTGATGCCTCCAATATAGCGATGCCGCTTTGTGTTAATGTGATAACAGTTTCCCGTTTATCATGTTCGGAGGTAGCCCGTCTCACCAACTTCTTAAGCTCCAGCCTGTCGATAATACGCGGCACGTTTGAATTCTTTTCGATCATCCGGCAGGCGATATCACGAACACAGGCCTGCTCGGGATGTTTGCCTTTGAGTATCCGCAATACATTGTATTGTTCGTGCGTCAACCCAAACTCCTTCAGTTCCTTGCTCATCACTGTTTTCAACCACCAGGCGGTATACAATATGTTCAGTCCGGCTTTATGCACCTCGTTCTTGAATTTGTTACTTTTTATGGCCTGTTCTAATTTCACTATGCAAATATATGTACATACATGCAATCTACCAAATCACAGATTTTGCGGATTTTAAAATATGATTTATATAATTGTTTATCAGATAGTTATAACAGCAGAAAAATTTTTTACTTCCCATTGCAAAAGCGTCCTCATATGTATGGAATCCGTTTAATCATAAAAAAATCCCGCATTTAGCGGGATTATCAATCATATTAATCTGTGACCATTATTGAGCTACTGTAGTTCTCGCTTTCTCGGCCTGAGCAGCTGCCTTACGCCACTCTTCCAGTCCGGTACAGTTGGAATACTCTTTATCAATAGACACAAAATAAGTAGGGATATGTTCTTTGAACCATTTTTCCAGCGCCGCGTTTTTCTTGTCTTCCAATGCACGTTGTGCGATACGGTTATAATCTTCGCTCAGGTTCTCGCGGTGTGGGTTGGTGCGGTTTTTCAGGTAGATCAGACGCACAACTTTGCGGTTACGCTCATCAATATATACCTGTGGCTTCGAATACTCGCCTGGTTTCAGTGTTTTGAGCACCGGTATTGCATCCTTGTCCAGCTGGTCGATGGAAAGGAAGGTAGTGGGATTACCTGTTGCATCTCTTCCAGACATAGCGCCGGCATTGAACTTGCTGTTCTCGTCGTCGCTGTATTTGTTCACTGCTTCACCAAAACTGATCGTACCTGCGAGCAGTTGTTTGCGGATCGTATCCAGTTGCTGTTTTGATTCGTTGATCTCATCTTCGGTAACGGGAGGGATGCGCAGGATGTGTTTTACCACTGCTTCATCACCCGAACGGCTGACCATGATGATGATATGCAATCCAAATTTGGATTTGATCACAGGTGATACCTGTCCGTCTTTCAATTTAAAAGCAGCAGACAAGAAGGTAGGATCCCAGGAATTCTTATCGTTCCTGTTCAATACATATTGTCCTCCATTTTCTTTTACTGCAGGATCTTCGCTGTATGATTTTGCAAGCTGGTCAAAACGTTTGATCCCGCCGCCACCTTCTACCTGGCGTTTGTAATCATACATCTGTTTTGATACATACTCCTCCACATCTTTATTCGCTTTCGGATGCAGCACGATCTGGCTCATCTCGATTTCGCTCTCGTAAAACGGGAGACTGTCTTTGGGTATTTTGGAATAATAAGCTTTTACTTCATTGGGAGTGATCTTCACGCCATCCACGATCTTGCTCTGCATCATTTCCGACAGCTTACCTTCTTTGATCATCTCGCGGTTATCTTCCTTGATCTGGTAAACTGTTTTGCCGGCGATCTCTTCCAGTACATCTTTTGAACCATATGCACTGATGAATTGGCGGATACGGTTTTCAAGGATCCCATCCAGTTCTTCCTCACTCACCTGCAAAGAATCTTTCTGCGCCTGCAATACCAGGGCCTTACGTATCAATTGCGATTCGATGATCTGGCATTCAGTTGGCAGGATCACGTTTTCCTGTCCCCTTGTCTGGCGCTGCGCATCTTTCAGGGTATTGAGAACATCCGAACGCAATATGATCCTGTCGCCCACCTGGCCCACGATCTTATCAGCCACCACTTTCATGGTCTGTGCCGATGCCGCAGCGGTGAAAACAAGACCGGTTGCAATAAGTAAAATTTGCTTCTTCATAACTGGGGTATCTCAGTCAAAAATAACTATTGGGCTGTTGGAGAAACGTTAACATTCGATTGCCTATTTAGTTTACTGGTTTATTGGTTTATTGGTACATCTGCGGACCTACTAATAAACCAATAAACCGGTAAACATTTCCTACAGCGTCCTCTTCACTTCCTCTTCCTCAAACGCCTCCACTATATCTCCTACTTTGATATCATTGTAGTTCTTGATGGTCAGACCGCACTCCATATTGGATGCGACTTCTTTTGCATCGTCTTTGAAACGCTTCAGGCTGCCCAGCTCGGCGCTTTGTCCTTCTCCTTTGGGGTATTCCACGATACCATCGCGGATGATACGGATCTTGCTGTTGCGCGAGATCTTTCCATCGAGTACAAAACAGCCGGCAACGGTGGCTTTGTCGAATTTGTATACTTCGCGGATTTCCACGTTGGCAACGATCTTCTCCTGGATCTTTGGTTCCAGCAGACCTTCCATCGCACTCTTGATCTCCTCGATCGCTGTGTAGATGATGGAGTACAGTTTGATCTGTACGCCTTCTGTTTCAGACAATTTATTGGCCTGCATCGAAGGACGCACGTTAAAGCCGATGATGATGGCATCAGAAGCGGTTGCCAGCAATACATCACTTTCAGAGATTTGTCCCACCGCTTTGTGTACCACGCGTATGGCTACTTCCTGCGTTGACAATTTCTGTAATGAATCGCTCAGGGCTTCTACCGAACCATCCACATCACCTTTGATGATGATATTGAGTTCTTTAAAGTTACCCAATGCCAAACGACGGCCGATCTCATCCAGTGTGATGTGTTTCCTTGCACGCAGACCCTGCTCACGCAATATCTGGGCGCGTTTGGTAGCCATTTCTTTGGCTTCTGCTTCGTCTTCGAATACTTTGAATTTCTCACCCGCTTGCGGCGCACCATTCAGACCGAGTATTACTACCGGTGTAGATGGTGGCGCTACGTCGATGCGCTGGTTACGTTCGTTAAACATCGCTTTCACACGACCGTAGTGCTGACCGGAAACGATCAGGTCTCCCTGGCGCAGTGTACCATTCTGTACAAGGATGGTGGCTACATAACCACGGCCTTTGTCGAGTGAGGCCTCAATAATACTACCGCCTGCTTCTCTTTCCGGATTTGCTTTCAGATCGAGTACTTCTGCCTCGAGCAATACTTTTTCCAGCAGCAGGTCAACATTCAGCCCTTGTTTGGCAGAGAGTTCCTGGTTCTGGAATTTACCACCCCAGGCTTCTACCAGTATGTTCATCTGTGAAAGCTGCTCGTATATTTTTTGCGGATTGGCTCCGTCTTTATCAATTTTGTTTACCGCGAAGATCATCGGAACACCGGCAGCCTGTGCGTGGCTGATGGCTTCTTTTGTTTGCGGCATCACAGCATCATCCGCTGCTACCACGATGATGGCGATATCGGTCACTTTCGCACCACGGGCACGCATCGCGGTAAACGCTTCGTGACCAGGTGTATCAAGGAAGGTGATCGCCTTGCCGGTAGGCAATGTTACCTCGTAGGCACCGATATGCTGTGTGATACCACCGGCCTCACCGGCAACCACATTCGCATTACGGATATAATCGAGCAATGATGTCTTACCATGGTCAACGTGACCCATAATGGTAACGATTGGCGGACGTGGAACCAGTGATTCTTCATCATCTTCCATTTCATCGTCATCCATTTCATCTGCATCTTCCAGACCGATGAATTCCACTTCAAAACCAAATTCACCTGCTACCAGTTCGATTACTTCCGCATCAAGACGTTGGTTGATGGATACCATGATACCAAGGTTCATACATTTACCGATCACATCGGCAAAGCTTACATCCATCAGGTTGGCCAATTCGCTTACAGTAACGAATTCTGTTACCTGCAGTTTATTATCAACCACTTCTTCGCCCATTGCTTCGGCGGCTTCATCGCGTTTTGCGCGACGGTATTTTGCTTTCAGGCTCTTACCACGACCACCGGCACCAGCAAGCTTGGCCTGTGTTTCGCGGATCTTTTCCTGGATTGCTTTCTGATCTATTTCTTTATCAGCTTCCCGTTGATGCGGTGCACGTCTGTCGCCGCCACGGTGCTGTCCACCACCACGTTGTCCACCACCACCCGGACCGCCGCCACGGTTATTATCGCGGGTAAAACCACCACGGTTATTCGCCGGAACGATCGGACGGTTCGGACCCGTCATTGGACGGCCCTGTGCATCGAGTTGCGGAGGAGGCGCTGGCCCATCTCCTTTTTTATCGATCGGGATGCGTTTGCGTTTGCGTTTCTCGTCGCGGGCCTGTGGCTTCGGACGGGTATCGCTGTTTACCGGCAGTTCGATCTTACCGAGGATTTTTGGTCCTTCGAGTTTTTCTGCCTTGATATTTTCTATAGTAGGACCTGCTTCTTCTTCCACTACCGGGGCCGCCTGAGCAACAGGTGCCGGCGCTGGCGTTGGAGCGGGTGCTGGCGCCGCAACTACCGGTGCAGGTGCTTCTTCCGCTACAGGTTCTTCTTTCTGCTCTTTTACTACAGGTTTTGTTTCAGCTACAGGTGCTTCCTCTTCTTTCTTCTTAGCCGTTTTCTTGGGACGGGTAGAAGAATCTATCGTGGAAAGATCGATCTTATTGATCACCGTAGGTGTTTCCAGTTCAGGCGCTTCTATTTTCACCACTTCGGGCTCAGCTGGTTTAACTGGCTCTGCAGGTACTACAGGAGCTGCTTCTACCGGTGCCGGCGTAGATTCTACAGGTTTAGGCTCTTCTTTCGGTGCCGCTTTTTTCTCTTCTTTCGGACGAACGCTGATATCTTCTTCGTCTTTCTTTTTCTTTGGCTCCGCCTGTCCACCCTTCGGGATCTCTACCTGGTCAGCTTTGTTCTTTGCTACTTTATCGCTCTGGAACTCTGCCTGCAGGGCATAATACTGGTCTTCCGAAAGCTTGGCGGTGGGCTTCAGGTCATCGCGCGTGAATCCTTTCTTCACCAGGAACTCAATAAGCGTATCCTGGCCAATGTTGAATTCCTTGGCAGCTGCTAACAGTCTGGGTAATTTCAGTTCTGACATTCAGTGTTTTTATGGTCCATAGTCAATGGTCCATGAACTATGGACTATTGTCCATGGACTTTTAAATATTTCTAAGCCGATCCGCCCTTTACCCGACAAATATACCGGCTTAATTGCTGCTTATTCTTCGCGTTCCATCTCTTCCTGCAGAATTCTTCTCACTTCCTCGATGGTTTCTTTCTCGAGATCTGTTCTTCTTTCCAGTTCTTCTGCGGTCAGTTTGAGGGTACTGCGGGCTGTATCGCAACCGATGCGTTTCAGTTCTTCGATCACCCATGGTTCGATCTCATCGCTGAATTCATCCAGGTCGATATCGAATTCATCGGTTACTTCTTCGTCTTCACGGAATACATCGATCTCATAACCTGTCAATTCGCAGGCCAGTTTGATGTTCACCCCTCTGCGGCCGATGGCCAGGGATACCTGGTCGGCTTTGAGGTATACTTCGGCGTGTTTCTTTTCGTTATCCAGTTCCATATAGCTGATCTTGGCCGGCGTGAGTGAACGCTGGATAAGCAGCTGGATATTGCTGGTAAAGTTGATCACATCTATATTCTCGTTCTTCAGTTCGCGAACAATACCATGGATACGGCTACCTTTCATACCCACGCAGGCACCTACGGGGTCGATACGGTCGTCGTAAGATTCCACTGCCACTTTCGCTCTTTCTCCCGGATCGCGAACGATCTTTTTGATAGCGATCAGGCCATCGAAGATCTCAGGAACCTCGATCTCCAGCAGTTTCGCCAGGAACAGCGGGCTGGTACGGGAAAGGATGATCACAGGAGAGTTATTCTTCAGGTCAACACGCGCTACAACAGCACGGATGTTTTCGCCTTTTTTGAAATAATCCTGCGGTATCTGTTCAGATTTAGGGAGGATCAGTTCATTGCCTTCCTCATCCAGTAATAACACTTCTTTTTTCCAAACCTGGTATACCTCAGCCGAAATGATCTCACCGATACGGTCACCATATTTTTTCACCAGTACATTCTTCTTCAGGTCGCTGATACGGCTGGCCAGGGTTTGTTTGGCGGCCAGGATGGCACGACGGCCGAAATCGTAGATCTCCATTTCCTGGTAGAGTTCTTCCCCTACTTCGAAATCGGGTTCGATCTTTACGGCTTCAGAGTAAGCAACTTCTGCGAGGGGGTCCAATACTTCACCATCCTCCACGATCATACGGCGGCGGATGATCTCAAGGTCACCTTTTTCCGCGTTCACGATCACGTCGAAATTATCATCGCTTCCGAATTTCTTGCGCAACAGGGTTTTGAATACGTCTTCGACAACTTTCATCATCGTAGGACGGTCGATGTTCTCTGCGTCTTTGAATTCCTGGAAAGCCTCTATGAGGTTGATACTTGCCATAGTAATTGTTTTTAGTTCCGGATCCTGAGCTTAGGGCTTCAGGACATTAAAATTTGATTTGAACGGTTGTTGATTTAATATTAGTAAATGGTATTACCAGTTGTTGGGTAACCGCTTTTTTGCCTTTACCCTCGGTATGTTCCAGCAGGATATCGGTTTCGGTAACGGCTATCAGCTTGCCCTCTTTACGGGTATCGTCGTTAAACAATACTTCTACATCACGGCCGGTATTTTTGGTATACTGGCGGAGCATTTTCAGGGGTTCATCCACGCCGGGAGAAGATACTTCGAGGGAAAATTCCCCTTCGGGATACATGCCGGTTTCCTCAATCAGCTTGTACAGCTTGCGGTTGAACTGTACACATTTTTCAATGGTGATGCCATTATCCCCATCCAGGAACACTTTCAGGTTATTGGTTGGTTTGATACGGACAGATACCAGGAAAAAGGCTGGTTCCTCGGTCAATAGCTGGTTTAACAGCTGCTCTACACGTTCTATTGCGGTTTCGTTCGCCATATAAAAAAGCAGAAGGGAACGGCTCCCGTTCCCTTCTTTTGATTCTTTGTTGGTGCAAATATAAGGTAAATCGCGGACTTATATGATCTGAGGTATGAATTAATGTGATTTTTTCATTTTGCTCATCCCGACCTCTCTACAAGAAAGAGGGACCGGGCCGACTAAAAAGGTAAGGAAATCCTAAATCCGGAATCTAATTGTAAGAAGCGAACAATAAATCCTACCAATCATACGTCAAATCCTAAAATCTGTGATTTACGTCAAATCATACCAATCTGTGATTAATTTTGCCTCCTTATGATGAAACTGATCTTCTACGCCTTTCTAGCTTATCTGTTATACCGTTTTATCACAGACCTGGTGATCCCGGTTGGCAAAGCCAGCAAACAGGTGCGCACCAGGATGCAGGAAATGCAGGAGGCACAGCAACAACAGGTTCGCCAGCAACAGGAGCAGCAAAAAGCACAGTTCCAGAAACAGGAAGCAAAAAAAGCTGGTGACAAGGATTATATTGATTTCGAAGAAGTATAACCACTGATATAATAGACAAACCCTATTGTGGCCTTTGTTTTCCCTATGTTCCTATGTGTTGAGAAAAAAGTTAAACACATAGGAACATAGGGAAAACAAAGGCCACATAGCATTAGCCCTATAGGCACATTACAAGTTCAGGTCAAGGATACTTTTTGGCGATGGCAGGTGAATGGCATGAAAACCCAGTTTGCCGGCCGCTTCAACGTTTTTGATCGTATCATCGATAAAAATTGTTTCGGCAGCTTCCAGTTGCTGTTCCTCAAGTATGTATTGAAAAGACTCCGCATCAGGTTTGCGCAGACCCATTTCGTGGGAATAATAGGCTTTGATGAACTGGTCATTGAAATGTTCACCGGCAAGCTGGTTAAAATCGTTCACGAACCATTCGTAATGGATGATATTGGTGTTGGAGAAAAGGAAAATATTGTAACGCTTCCCGATCTGTTGCAGCCATTCGATCTTTTCCGGCTCAAATCCTTTCAGTAATGCATCCCAGCAGGAAACAATTGTTTCATCCGTCAACGGGCAACCACAGATCTCGCGGATATGATCAAAGAACTGCGGAACGGGGATCTTTCCTTTTTCAAAATCCACAAAAAAAGGGGAGGCTGCATGCTGGCCGTATAATTTGTCAAAACCGGGAACGCCGGCTTGTTCAAAAGCTTTGTGCGTAAGACCAAAATCGATATCAAGTAGCACACCACCGAGATCGAATATGATATTTTTATAAGATGACATGTGACAAAGCTACCCACTTCAATGCAATATTCCACAGCGTCATGGTACTTTCCTAAGAACCCCTATATTTGAAATAAAGCTGTCTTCGGCAGGACGGCTATTTGTCCCAATTTTCGTTTAGCAAAAGACCAAGACTTTATTCTGCATGAAGGCATTGTTGTGTTTCTCATTACTGCTGCTTAGCTGTTCGGCGACTGTCAAAGCACAATCTTCGCTCGAATATGCCATGCCCGCGGGTCATTCCAATGGTTTGACCAGGCCGGGATTTAAGATCGTTCCGAACCTGACATTTGAAAACTTCGGAACCGAAAAACATCTCTATCTCAAACTGGATGTACAACTGGGTACGGCCATGGCGCCTGTTGCCCCTTTTTCCTACCGCTATACCCATATGGGAAAAGAGTACACCGACCGCGATCTTGGTTTTGATCCATTCAAATCCATCAGCCTCGGAAATGCCAGCTTTACGGTGTTGGTGCAGGGGCCTAACCTGAACAAACGTGTTCCTTATTCCGTCAGGGTAGGTCTTGTAGATATGGGTATTGTTCCCAAAGACGCGGTGCTGATGACTTATCACGCCAACGTGATGAGCCTGGATGATGTTTTTTACCATGGAACTGAAAATGTTATCGCCGCCATCAACCAGTTCGAACAAACAAAAAAAGACCTGGCAAAGAAAATAGCGGATGACGCCGCGGCAAGAAGAAAAGTAGTTGATGATGCAGCAAAACAAAAAGCCGCGGATGATGCCGCAAAACAAAAGCCTGTGGTTGATCAAAAAACAACTACGCCAACCAATAACAATCCGACCAACGCCACTAATGTAACTACCTCTCCTAAGAGCAATACCAGCAGCAACGATGGATTCTGGTCAGAAAAGAAAACAACTGCAACAACCAGTGGAAACAAAGCTTCTCAATTCGGTCAGCCGATTCCCGAACAACCCAATCATAAAAACCTGCCCGACCTGGTGCGTACTACTGATGGCGGTTATTTTCAGCGTGGAGCGGATGGCAGGTTCAGACAGGTAACTGCGGAAGATTATCAAAAAGCAAAAGATGCCACAGCCAACAGGAATAACGCAACAACTTCCGGGCAACAGCAACAGCCTAAAATGACTGATGCGGAGATAAAGGCAACTGTTGACAAAATGTTCTCCGACGCGGAAGCAAAGAATGCGGCGATTTACGAAAACGTGAGCCGGGTGACCAATATGATCGCACAGAATTTCTATTATGCGGAAGCGATCCGGAATGGGAAACAGAATCTTGCCGAACTCAGTACGTTATCCGGCAACTATACTTCCATTCAACAACTCGAAGCAGATTTCAACCAGCAATACAGTGCGATCCGTGGACAGGTGACGGCTATTGAATCAAACCGCAATGCCGCGCTAAACAATGCTGTGAGCGCCAACTTCAATGGCAATAGTACTGAGCAGGCCATTGGCCAGGGCGTTCGGTTGCTGGGTGGCATTATCAACAGCGCCAAAGCAAGCAAAGAAGAGAAGGAAGCAAAAGAACGTTTGCGTATTGCACGCGAACAGCAGATCGCAGCGATCAATGCGGCAAAACAAAAAGCACGTATCGACCTCCGTAACCAATTGATGAAAAGCTTCCCGAATGGAGGCACACCGCTTTCTGCGCACAAGATCACCAGTTCCGAAGTCTTTATGTTCGGGTATATTATCGACAAAACAACCATTACCAATGAAACTGCCATGGTAAGTGTGAGTAACGTATTCCCGGTGGCGCAATACTCTGACGGTACGTTCCCATTAAGAACCACCGTATCGAATAAATTACAGGGCATCGGAAAAGGTGATGTGATCATGGTAGGATACTACACCGATAAAAAAGCCGCAGAACAGATGCGCAATTCCTTTGTAAGCCTCGCACAAAAAAGTGAACTGGCAGTGACCAATGTTGTGTTAAAAACATTAAGTGGCAGCACCGGTACCGCTGCAGCCAGTTCAGGCGACTTCTGGGAAAGCGGGCAAAAACCCAAAGTAGCCGCTGCGGATACAGCAGTTAAGAAAAAGGACAGTTTCTGGAACAACTAAGGCCAATCATGAAAAAAATATTACTGCTGTGCGCATTTGTTTTTGCGGGCATCATCACGATAGCGCAAACAAATACCAACGAAGCAAAAGCAGCATACCTGCTTGCCGAGGAAAGTTATTCCAAAGGCGACTACAAAGGCGCAATGGATTACCTGCAGCAGGTAAAGACCAGCCTCGGTACTACGAACTGTAAAATACTGTATCTCGAAATCATGGTTGGGCGTGAGTTGTATGCCAAGGACCTGGATGGAACAGGAAAAATACTTGCACTGATAGAAGCATTTGAAAAAAGCCCCGACTACAAAGATTTCAACGAGGAAAAAAGCGTGGAAATCAGTAAGGTCAAACTCCTTGTCAAAGCGGAACAAAAAAATCTACATGAAGCGAAAGAGAGAAAGGAGTCTGAAAACGCCGCCAGGGCCGCATATGAAAAAGCATTTGGTGTTGAGCACAACCGTTTAGGTCCATTCAATATCAGCCTGGATGAATTGGATAAGCAGAAGCCCGGATGGGAGGTAAAAAAATGGAAGAACTACAAGCGAACAAACCTCTATATTGCGCCAGGTATCAATTTTAATCCGGAAACGCCATCTGAGATTTTTCCTTTCTGTGCTGTTGACAAGGATTATGATCTGAAAAATAAAACAAGCATTCTCTATACAAACCCCGCCGGTCAAATAAGGGAGTATCGCAGCGTTCTTGTTTACACAGATAAAAAAGTAAACACCGTTAGCCCTGCCGAATCATTGAGAGAAGCGAACTATATTATTGAGTCCTATCGAAAAAGTCTCGGGCCTGAGCACCAGGTAGTTTCAGAAGGAACGGCATTTGATAAAGCGAAGGGAAATAAAACCATTTACAAATGGATCTACGGCAACAGGGGTATCTGGCTGAGCAGGTTATATTATCCCAATGGCAATATGCCGGTTGTAAAACTGACCGAGATCGTTTTTTATAGTAATTAATCACAACCTACTCTCCAACCAAAAACAGATCCAATGTCCCGCAAAATATTCATAGGTCTTTGCACAGTTCTGCTTTTATCGGCAACAGCTATACAGGCACAGTATCCTCCAACTGGCAGCAAAACGCCTCCGGCAGACCTCGATCAGCGAATCAACAATTTCGCGCGAAAACTAGGCTGGTATATCGGCACGCATAGCGACACGATTGTGCAGATACACAAACCAAAGTTTGATATTTATTTCAATGATCATCCTTCTCTGAATGGCAAACTCAAACCAAACGAGACGATCAGCTTTTTTGACCAGACCGGCAACCAGGTAGTGTTTATGGTCAAAGACAGCATCCTTATTGGTTTTGCCCGGTATTTTTATAACTACAAAGTTGAAACAGGCGATTTTGAAAAGTCGAAAAAAGCACAGACCGCAGTTTTCGACATCATGAAAGAAGAATTAGGATATATCCCCGAACCCGAGATCAGGCACGATACGAGGCTCGACCAGGATGCCATGACCTATAATTATAAATGGAGATCGAAAGACTTTACATTCGGACTGTTCATCAGCCATGACTCCGCCGGCTCAAAGAGTTCCAAATGTGTGCTTTCGTTTCTCAGGACCGCGGATTTGCAGAAGTCTACGGAAAGTAAAAATTAATGTGCGGAGTTCCTCTAAACCAGTCATACCAATGCTACTCAAAAAAATCTTTACCTGCATCGTCCTCGGCTTATTGCTGACCGGCCAGTCCCTGGCACAAAACACCCAACTCGAGGCCAAAGCTGCTTACCTGCTTGCAGAAGAAAGTTATGGCAAAGGTGAGATGCGCGCCGCACTCGACTATATCAATGAGGCCGCTAACAAACTTGGCGTAGTTAATGCCAAACTCAGTTACCTGAAAGTGATGATCCTGAAAGAGATGAGTATGAAAGATCCAACTGCGCTCACAAAACTGGATTCAGCTGTCGTTGAATTTGAAAAAGCGCCTGACCTGGCAGATTTCAACGAACAAAAAACGCTTGAAATCGTAAAGATCAAACTGGAGCGCAGGCAAAAAACCACCGTCGCTGCCGCGTTGGAACAACAAATTGCTGCTTACCAGAAAAAAATCGGCTGGTCAATCGGGATAAGTACCGATAGCATGATCGTGCTGCAAAAAGAAAAGTTTGATGCTTATTTTAAGAACAACCCAAAATTGAATGGCAAACTCAAGCCAACCGAAAACATTATGTTTTGGGAAAAAGGGAATATCAGTGAAATCATCGCGATACAAAACGGCTTACTGTTCTCTTATAGTAAGTTTATGCCTTCATTTACCGACGAGACAGTCAATTTTGACAAATCCAAACAGGTAGAAACCGCGGTATTGAACGAGCTGAAAGACGCCCTCGGGTATATCCCTGAACCAACAGTTACCACAACAAGTCTTTCTGATGGCGGAAGTACCAGTGCTTATCTCTATACCTGGAAATCCGCGAAGGTCACACTGATGCTCGGGATCAACAGAACAGCTACAAAATCGATGAATATTTCTTCCGGTGTTGTGGTATTGTCACCAGGAATTTAAAGGCCTTGGGTACGCTGGTAATTTGCCAGTATTTCCAATGTATGCGAAAGTGCATTCTTATTTGCCCAACCCTGGTGCCCGGGAATAATGAATGCAGGGCTCGCAAATTTCGCCTGTGTTTTTTTGACCGATTTGACCCACTCACCAACATTTGCATCAGATAAATTACCAATACTATTGGTTTCGGTGCTTTTAATAAAGCAGCCACCATACAATGTTTTATTCTGGTCTATCCAGATCACAATATTATCGGGACTATGACCCTTGCCCGGGTAATAAGTGTGGAAGGTATACTGCCCGATATGAAAACCGGTATCCTGGTACAGCAGGTGTGCCGCCCGGGGTTCCTGTTTTTCTTTGCAGAGTTCATCCGTTAGCCTGGTGATATAGGTTTTGATCCCTTTGCGTCCGTAATAAGCGAGTCCCGCAGTTCTGTCGGCATGAAAATGCGTGGCGATACAGATCACCACATTTTTATGATGTCGCAACCGGATGCTATCGAGTAATGGCTGAAATTGCGTGGTATCCCAGGGCGTATCAAATAACACCACTCCTTTACTGGTAACCAGGTATAAGCCATTGGCGGGAAACAGGGAGCCATTGCCTGGGTCACCCCAGGTAGTATACACATAAGTATCTTTAGCCAGGGATGAAATAACCAGTTTGGATGATGGCTTCTGGCCCCAGACTGATCCTGCCATAAAAACCAATGTCACTATTGCGAGCGCTTTGCGCAGTGATTGCTTATCTGATACCATGATGCCTGGGATTGAGATGGTGTAACGAAAACACATTGGCAAATATTGCGTTCTCTGGTCACTTTAAAAACACACTAAAATCCATCAACGGTTCCAGCCGGTGTTTCAAGAACCTGTATATTTAACGATAATTTATTTATGCGGATCCCTGTTAGCTTTTTTATTGTCTCCTGTTCTTTGTTACCGCTCAGTTCCTTTGCACAAGTATCAACAAAGGATAGCAGTATACGTGCCATGGCTGTTTACAATGCGGTTCAGCAATACCAGCGTACTGTTACGGTTGAATCTCCCCTGTATAATGGACAGGAATACATAGAATACGAAAGCCAGCTTCATGCTGGCCATCCTTTTTTCGAAGAACGTGATTTTCACCCGGCTTCGATCATGTACGACAATATTCTGTATGAGAACATCCCGTTCAAATATGACCTGATCAAGAAAAAACTGGTCATCCGTTCCCCGGTTGGTGGGTTCAGCATTAATATACTGGATAATAAAGTCAGTTCATTTGAAGTACAGGGGCATCAATTCATCCGTTTAACCAAAGACAGCAGCGGCCGTAAAGCGCTCACCACTGGTTTTTATGACCTGTTGTATAACGGAAGGAAAACACAGTTACTAAAAAAAGAATCCAAAAAAATACTGGAAGAGCTGACCATTATGGACGGCATCAAAAGAACGGTGACGGATGATGCTGCCTACTACCTGCAAAAAGGCGGCACCTATTCTGCCATCAATTCAAAAAAACAGGCGCTGGAATTGCTGAAAGACAGGAAAACAGAATTGAAACAGTATATCCGGAAAAACAAACTGAAATTCCGCGCCAACAAAGAAAACGACCTGGTTAAACTGGTAACCTATTACGACACAACCTGGAACTGAGTTTATTAAATGAATTTTGAGTCAGCATACATGAGACGTTTCTACCTGCTTTTGATATGTACCGTTTTTTATGGCGCTATTGCTGTAAAAGCCCAAACCCCCAAGGATACCGCCACTGTGCGGATCACCGGTGAATTCAAAGAAATACCCATCGCCAAATTCTTACAGGAGATGGAAAAGCGCACCGGTTATTATTTTTATTATAATATCCTCGACTTCGACAGCGCCGTGGTTGACCTGTCGGTAACCAACGAACCCCTGCCACGTGTGCTGCAGCTCGCATTTGCGAATACGCAGCTGGTTTTTTCAGAAGATAAACAACATCGCTTCTTTATTACAAAAAAAGTGACTGTAAGGACTGCATTGCCAGAAGACCTGTTTGACGATGCGGTGAAAAAAACAACGGTTGTTGCCGACAATACCCCTGAAATAGATACTTCCGGCGAAGCGGAAAAAAGACTGGCCGCAACGCTGGAGAACAAATTATATGTGGTGGGCGAAAAGCCCAGGTCATCCACAGCACCGTTAACCGGCACAGCAACCATCGCCGGCTACCTGCATGATGCAAAAACCGGCGAGCCGATCATCGGCGCATCCATCATGCTTGAAAAAACAAAAAAAGGTGTCGTGAGTGACCAATATGGTTATTATTCAATGACCGTACCACGCGGAAGAAATGTACTTAACATACAAAGCCTTGGCACCCGCGATACCAGGCGCCAACTGATGGTATACAATGAGGGCCGTCTTAATATCGATCTGCAGCCGCAGGTAACAGCATTAAAAAATGTAACCGTATCATCTGAAAAATCAAGTTTCGTTCGTGGTATGCAGATGGGTGTGCAGAAAGTGGATATCAAAGCGATCAAACAGGTGCCGGTTGCCTTCGGCGAAGCCGATCTGCTTCGGGTAGTGCTTACTATGCCAGGCGTGAAGTCAGTAGGTGAAGCGAGTACCGGTCTGAATGTACGCGGTGGCGCTGCCGACCAGAACCTGATATTATTTAATGATGCAACGATATACAATCCCGCGCATTTCTTTGGTCTCTTCTCTTCGTTCAACCCCGAAGTGGTAAAAGATGTTCAGTTATATAAAAGTGTGATCCCGGCAAAATATGGAGGACGTCTTTCATCCGTGCTGGAAGTAAACTCACGCGAAGGAAATAAAAAGAACATTACCGGTTCAGCAGGTATCGGTTTGCTGACGAGCCGCATCAATATCGAAGGGCCTATCGCAAAAGATAAAACGTCTTTTATGTTCGGCGCAAGAACCACGTACGCCAACTGGTTATTACAATTTCTTCCCGATCAATACAAGAACAGCAAAGCGATGTTCTATGATCTCAACTTTAACGTGACACACGAGATCAATAAAAAGAATACGCTTTATTTAACGGCGTATGCCAGCAGGGACAACTTTAACCTGAACAACGACACCACCTACCATTACGGCAACCAGAACGTTTCACTCAAGTGGAAGCATGTTTTCAACAACAAATGGTATATGGTTACCGCCGGCGGTTTTGACCGTTACGAATACGGCATTACCAGCAGTGCCAACCCGGTAAATGCCTATGAGTTGAAATTTGATGTCAATCAAACCTACTTCAAAACGCATGTGAACTTTTTTGCCAGCTCCAAACAAACCTTTGAATTTGGTTTGAACACCTTGCTGTACAAGCTGCACCCCGGCGACTATGTTCCATTGGGTGAGAAATCGCTGGTAAACCCAGATCATATGTCTGCTGAACAGGCATTGGAAAGCGCTGTTTACCTGAGTGACAAATTCAACTTCAGCCCGCAGTTTTCTGTAGAAGGTGCGGTACGGTATTCCATGTTCAATTACCTGGGGCCTCAAACAGTTAATAATTATGCACCGGGAGTTCCCAAAACCGAGTCTGGCATCATCAGCACAACCACTTATGGCAGCGGGGAAGTGATCAAAACCTATGGCGGGCCGGAAGTACGCTTGTCTGCACGCTATTCCTTCAATCCCAATTTCTCGGTTAAAGCAGGTTACAATACACAACGCCAATACATCCATGTGCTTTCGAACACAGCAGCGATGGCGCCAACAGATATCTATAAGTTAACCGATCCGAATATCAACCCGCAATTTGGTAACCAGCTTTCTTTAGGCTTCTACCATAATTTCAAGGAGAACACCATTGAGGCTTCTGTAGAAGTGTATTATAAAACGATGAAGAACTACCTGGATTACAAGAGCGGTGCCGCCCTGATATTGAATCATCATATAGAAACCGATGTGGTAAGTACAAGAGGAAAAGCATACGGTATTGAGTTCTTTATCAAAAAAGCAATTGGTAAATTCAATGGATGGTTTAGCTATACCTATTCACGCACTTTGTTACAGATGAGCGATTCAACACAGGGAACGCTGATCAACAAAGGCGCTTACTATCCTGCCAACTATGATAAGCCGAACGATATTACGTTTATCGGAAACTATCGTTTATCACACCGCTTCAGTGTTTCATTGAATATGACCTATAGTACCGGCCGCCCGATAACCCTGCCCATCGGACGTTTTTATTATGCCGGCGGAGAAAGGGCTTTGTATTCAGACAGGAACGAGTACCGTATACCCGATTACTTCAGGACGGATGTATCCATGAACATCGAGGGCAACCACAAAGTGCACCAGACATTCCACAACTCATTTACGATCGGCGTATATAACCTGACGGGAAGAAAGAATCCTTATTCAGTGTATTATGTAACGGAGAACGGTGTGGTAAACGGCTATAAGTTATCCATTTTCGGAAGCGCGATCCCGTATATCAATTATAATATCAGATTTTAATGAAGCGTATGAAAAAGTGCATTTTATTCTGTTGTGTTGTATTGATCTTTTCCTGTAAGGAAAAATATGTAGCCGAATTAAAAGGGCCGGTCAATTCTTACCTGGTGGTGGAAGGATATATCAATAGCGGTGCGGGACCAACAACGATTACCCTCACAAGATCTACAAAGCTGGATGCCGCAAATACCATTGTTCCCGAACGCAAGGCAACCGTTCGTGTGGAAGGGAAACTGAATACTGCCGCAATCCCATTGGCAGAAACAGCTGCGGGCGTTTATACCATTCCGCAACTAAGTCTCAACGCCAACGACCAGTACCGCGTTTATATAAAAACAACAGAGGGTAAAGAATATGTTTCCGACTATTCTGCTGTTCGTACAACACCCGATATCGACAATATTACCTGGGAACGAAAAGATGGCGGCGTACAGATCCAGGCGAATACACATGACGCTACAGGCAAAACAAAATATTACCAATACAAGTATGATGAAACCTGGGAGTTCCATTCAAAGTACACACAGAGTTTAAAATTCCACTACGATCTGAAAGGTAAAGTGGATGGTGTGGCTTATAAAGATTCCTCTACTTTCGGCTATGATTCCGCACAGCTGATCTGCTGGAAAAGCGCCAGTAATACCAATATTTCCGTAGCCACTTCAGACAGACTGACACAAGATGTGATATCGAAATTCCCGCTCTTGTTTATTCCACCGGGCGACTGGAAATTAAGTGTACTATACAGTATCAATGTAAAACAATATGCCCTTAGCCAGCAGGGATTCAGATTCCTGGAGCAGCTCCGAAAAAATACAGAACAGCTCGGAACCATTTTCGATTCGCAGCCATCGGATAACACGGGCAATATGCATTGCCTCAGCAACAAAGAGGAAGTAGTGCTTGGTTTTGTAGAAGTATCACAGGAAAAACAAAAAAGGATATTTATCAGTGCCGCGCAGGTTCCCGACTGGAAATACATCTCCAGTTGCGAAGCCGAACTCCAGGTGCCGAATGTTCCGCTGAACCTGACGCAAAATGGGGCCGGACTTACCTTAACCAATGTAATCGTTTACGGAAATGGCCAGGGTGGAATCGACACCGTTGGTTTTGCTGCGCCGGATTGTGTAGACTGCAGGTTAAAAGGCAGCAGTAAAAAACCTACTTTCTGGCCATAAGCCGTTATCGTATCAATAGTTTAAAAGAACCGTTTGATGAAGTTGAAGCATTTCGTATTTCAAAAAAGACTAGCAGGCCTTTGCCTGTCGCTGGCATGTTATGCAGCGACCAGTGCACAGTCGACCAATAAACTGGAGGAACAGTTTAACCGCTATAACCAGAAAGTATTGCAGGAAAAGATATACATGCATACCGACCGGAATTTCTATATAGCCGGAGATATCATCTGGTTTAAATTGTATGATGTAGATGCTTCTTTTCACGAGGCACTGGATGTAAGCAAGCTGGCTTATATCGAGATCCTGAATGCAGACAACAGTCCTGTATTGCAATCCAAAGTTGCATTGGAAAAAGGGAAAGGAAATGGCTCTCTCAATCTACCTGTGAATTTCCAGACGGGAAATTATAAGCTGCGCGCTTATACTAACTGGATGAAAAATCTTGGTCCCGACTATTTTTTTGAGAAAAAGATCACAGTAGTAAATACACGTACAAAGCGCGAAGCGCCAGCTCCAGCAAAACAGACAGCGGCCGAGGTACGATTTTTCCCCGAAGGAGGCAACCTGGTAACCGGTATTGCATCCACCATCGCCTGCAAAGTATCCGCACCCGATGGCAAAGGCGTTGAATTTGAAGGCACGATCGTAGACGAAGACAACAACACACAAACCAGCTTCAGGTCACTTGAATATGGAATGGGCAGGTTCGATTTCAAACCGCTTGCCAACCACAAATACAAAGCCATCATCAGGACAGGAAAAGGCACGTTCGAAAAAGAACTGCCATCCATTTACAAAGAAGGCTATGTAATGCATGTTGCCGATGGCAAACAGGAAGTACAGGTAAAAATTACTACCAACAATACAAGCGAAAAAGAAACCTGGCTCCTGGTGCATACCCGCCAATCGCTAAAACTCGTATTAAAAGCCACGCTGCAGAATGGAACAGCTGCTTTTACAGTTGACAAAGACAAATTGGGTGACGGGATATCACAACTGACTGTTTTCAATGCAGCCATGCAACCGGTTTGCGAACGTTTGTATTTTAAATACCCGGAGCACGAACTAAATATCAAGGTTTCCGGAAAAAGCGGGGCATATCCATCAAGATCTAAAATAGACCTGGATGTATTTTCAACCAATGAGAACAATGCGAAACTGAAAGCAGATATGTCTATATCGGTTTACCGTGTAGACAATCTTCAGCAGATTGACGACATCAATATCAATGCTTATCTCTGGCTTGTATCCGATCTGAAAGGTTATATCGAGTCACCCGGTTTTTATTTTGAGAACATTAATGAACGCGTAAGACAGGCGATGGATAACCTGATGCTGACACAAGGCTGGCGCAGGTTTAAATGGGAAGATGTACTGCAGGAAAAAACACCTGCATTTGCTTTCGCACCCGAATACAATGGCCATTTGGTAACAGGTAAAGTAGTACACAGCGCAACCGGCGCAGCCATGAAGAATGTGGAGATATATGTTTCTGCACCCGGTCCCGGAACGCATTTTCTCAGTTCGATCAGCGACTCATCGGGAAAAGTGAAATTCGATTTTAAGAACTTATATGGCACTACCGAACTGGTAGCGCAACCCAGCCAGGTTTCTGATACCATGGCAAGGGTTGAACTGGCAAATCCGTTTATGGAGAGCTATACCAGTACAAAACTGCCGGTTTTCAGGTTACTGAGAGCAGACGAAGAAGTATTGCTGGATCACAGCATTGGCACACAGGTTCAGAATATCTACAACAGTGAACAACTGAAAAAATACATCAACCGCGCAGATACCATTGCGTTTTATGAAGCGCCAGATGCCAGTTATTTCATGGACGACTATACCCGCTTTACCACCATGGAGGAAGTACTGCGTGAATATGTGACATTCATGAACGTTGTCAAAAAAAGAAACAAGTTTTCCATGGAGCTGCTAAACCTGTCGAAAGAACAGATGGAATACTTTAGTCTTGATCCATTGATGCTGGTAGATGGCGTACCCGTATATGATGTAGACAAACTCATGGCTTTTGATCCCTTGAAAATGAGAAAGCTGGAGGTAGTGAACCGTCGCTATTTCCTTGGCAACTCTTATTTCACCGGCATCATGAACTGGCAAACCTACAAAGCTGATATGGCGGGCTATGAGCTTGACCCCCACGCCACGGTGGTTGACTATGAAGGCATACAGCTGGAGAGAGAGTTTTATTCTCCCAGTTACGATACCGAAGAGAAGCTGGCTTCCCGTATTCCCGATTTCAGGAATGTACTTTACTGGTCGCCTAACATCATTACAAATGAAAAAGGCACGCAACAGGTACATTTTTACAGTTCCGATAAAAAAGGGAATTATATTGCCATCATACAAGGCATGGATGCACAAGGACGGGCAGGAACGGGATACCTGCAGTTTGAAGTGAAATAACCCGATGAATATCGAACAAGGAACAAGGAATGTCGAATAACGAATGGAATTGGGAATTAGGAATTTGTTCAAGGTACCCCCTAATAACAAATTCCTAATTCTCAATTCCCCCTCGACATTCCTTGTTCCTTGTTCGATATTCGATATTCCCTTACCTGCTTACCCTCACAGGCGCTTTCGGTGCCGGCGCTTTCTTTGGTGGATTTTTCTTCAGTTCATCCATAATGATCTGTATCGCTTTTTCCAGTTGCGGATCGTGTCCATTGATCACATCTGCGGGCCATTGTTCTACTTCCACATCGGGAGGTGTGCCCACATTTTCAATCCCGAATCCATTCTCATCAAAGAAGGCAAGATTGGGTGCGGTAACCTGGCCGCCATCGATAAACTCCGGATAGCCCAGTATACCAACCAATCCACCCCAGGTGGTTTTGCCTACCAGGGTTCCGAGTTTCGCCTGGCGGAAAAGATAAGGGAGATAGTCGCCGCCTGATCCTGCGGTCTCATCGATCAACATCACTTTTGGACCTTGTATAGATGCATTCGGCGCTTTCTGGTCTTTGCCATAACGGTATCTCCAGTATGATTGAGCAGGACGTTTCAGGATATCGATATAATAATCCGCCAGCTGGCCGCCACCATTAAAACGCTCATCAACAATAATACCTGCTCGATTGGCCTGCGGGAAGAAATAGCGTTTGAAATATTCATGTCCTTCACCACCAGTATTTGGCACATATACATAAGCCACCTGGCCCTGAGTTGCCTCATTCACTTTCCGCACATTTCCTTCCACCCAGTCACGGTTGCGCAACGCCACTTCACTGGCAACGGGAACAACTTTCACAGTTCGTTTATTTGCACCGTCTGCAGAAGAAGCTACCGTGAGTGTGACGATCTTTCCGGCGGTGTTTTCGAAATAGCTGTAGAAATTATTGGCAGTGGTTACATCTTTACCGTTTACAGTACGAATATAATCACCCACCTGGACGTTTACACCTGGCTCTGTTAATGGCGAACGCAGCTCGGGCGACCAGTTCAATCCGCCATAGATCTTTTTGATCCGGTAATGATTGCCGGCGATTTCGTAGTCCGCGCCCAGCAATCCACCAGGAATAAAATCAGGATTGGCGCGCCTGTCGCCACTGGCAGCAAAACGATGGTGCCCTACAGTGAGTTCACTGAACATCCATTGCATCACGCGGTACAGATCGTTGGTACTGGCTACATCGGGCAGGAACGCTTCGTATTTT
>Ga0247757_10000830_pt1 | contig 23572 bp, 30 predicted proteins | sample UWRJL126311R4_FD_180929 | JGI IMG/M metagenome (GOLD analysis project Ga0247757, IMG submission 180929) | Plant litter microbial communities from Arlington Agricultural Research Station in Wisconsin, United States - UWRJ-L126-311R-4 | ecosystem: Environmental > Terrestrial > Plant litter >...
TGGATTTTGTGAGGCTTTGGCGGTAGCACAGCAAGACAGCCAGTTTCTCGAACCCACGTTAGACCGAGAGGGGATACCAACGGCCGAGTATGTCGCAGACTGCTGTAAAGCACTCATAAGCGTCGATCCGGGCACTTCAACCGTGGTTCTGGCACATGAGGAGCTTGCCAATTCCGTGAGGCATAAATGGGAAAAACATTTCCAGGAAGAAAAGGTCCGCCTTACCTCGGCCTGTCTGAACTACCTACTCCTTGACGATTTTTCTTCCGGACCTTGTAATGATGTGATGTCACTCAAACTGAGGCAAAGAGAACGCCCCTTTTTCGATTACGCGGCTAATGCCTGGGCAAAGCATTTACAGAGTCTAGGTGCTGAAATACCTCCACATATCATGCACCTGGTGAAACAGTTCTTCGGGACGCGTGAGCATCTCGAAGCTGCTATCCAGACGTTCAAAGTTGGCAAGTATGCAAGAATAAATTCCTTCAACGGCTTTCTTCATCCTTCATACATTCGCTCGATGTCTAAGCTACAAATATCTGCAAGATTGTCATTGGTCGCGATGACTAAAGATCTGCTAGCAGAAGAACAGGATCCAGTGCAAGAGGACCAATTTGGCAGAACGCCATTGCTAGAGGCCTGCGATAACCGCTCGCCCGAGATTTTTAAGCTCCTTTTTCAGAAAGGGCTGCAAAACCACTCTGTTGAACTCCTGCGAAACATCTTTGGATGGAGAGACATTCAGGAGTATTATGAGAGAGACATTCAAACCACGGAATCCGTTGCTGCAGCTCTGGAAAGGAATGATCTAACTGCACTTACTTTCATGATTACCAATGATCAGAGCAGTGCTAACATGACGAACGAAACCGGTACACCAGCTCTACATTTAGCAGTCAGAACAAGGAATGAGAGAATTATTCAGCTTCTATTAACCCCTAAGACGGATGTGAACGCCCCTGACAGAGATGGGATGACTGCCCTCCATGTCGCTGCATCCTTGAGGTCTGAGGAAAAGGCGGACTCTGTACAAGCTCAGATCAAGATTATCGACCTTCTGCTCGAACACGATGCAAAGATAGATGGGGTTGCAGGGCCAGCAAATTCTCTCTCACGCTCCCATTCTATTAGAAGCTTTGTCAGGCATGACGATATCGAAGACCGTCGAAAGAAATCCCTCGATACTGCTCATGGCAGTATCCTAACAGTTCAGAGGAACCCTGAAGACACAATTATTGACGTCGCAACACCCCTATTCGCAGCATTGGAAATGGGGAACACAGAAGTAGTCAAGCATCTGCTTACCATGGGAGCGGACCCAGACCTGGGCCCGGACAACAAGAAGCCCCTCCACTGGGCTGCGCATTCCAACGACTGTGAGATGATCAAACTTTTGTTATATTACGGCGCAGATCCAGACATACGAAGCAGTGTTGGATCATCTGTCCTGCACGAAGTCATAAGACAATCAGATCACAAAACGATCTCGCTTCTTCTGGGCAGTGGTGCCAATGTGAATTGGAAAGATGCCTCTGGTCGAACCCCGCTGTTCTACGCTATTGAACAACAAGATGCCACTATCGTGCGACAGCTAATTCAGAGTGGCACAGATGTAGGAATTCAGGATAAAGAAGGGATGCAGGCCTTGCATGTTGCCGCCAGATGTGAGAATCAAGAAATTCTCGCCATGGTGCTGAATGCATGTGTTAGCATCAACAATATAGATAATGCAGGGAAAACGCCTATGCAGTATGCGAAAGAGGCGGGCCGCGAAGGGATTGTACGACTGCTTGAGGCAGCAAGTGCACGTTAGTATGGATACGATATGTTTACATCTTTCGACGAAGTTTCAGTATACGAGCGAAGGCGTTGGATAGTCGCAGTTTTTATATAACTTCACTTTTGTAGATATTGTGGCAAAGCACCGCGTCGACTGAAAAGGGATATTGCTTTGGGGATTATATCAACGGAATCTGAACGTGATTTATTTTTCGGAAAGTCTCATAAAGATGCGATGGGATGAAGCATGGTGCCAGATTCGCAGACTGTTTCTGCCTAGCGAAAGTGGGGTCAGGGTTGTGCAATAAATGATCGCGATTGGATAAGATAATCGTTTGGATCGTGGTTATAAAGAGATGAGACGTTTTGTGCCAAATCCTTTACACTTTGTTTCTTTCTCTCGTTATGAACCAAAATCACACAAATTTCCAAGGGCGGCTGGATTTCATCCGGAATCTTCTGCGCGAACGTTTCGGCAGCGACGTAAGTACTACACATAGTGCATTTCAGCCGAAGCACTCAGTGCTAACCTTGCTGTCTGCGAAGGAAGCCAAGATCGATCCCATCCAATACGACCCGGAGAGTCCTTTCAAGTACAATAACTTCGTCTACCGCATCACTCTGCCTTCGCCGCCGTCCGCTGCCCGAAATAATAGCAGCCATGAAACGCCTCAGCCGGGCACTGTGCCGCTACCAGAGGGTGCCAAAGAGTTTATCATGCGGCTTACCAACCCTGACGCCGAAGGAATGCATGCACATACCCGAGTTGAAAACGAGGTCGCCATTATTTCTCTCGCTGCCACTGCCCTCAGTGGCTTCAAACCACACGTGGTTCCTTCCGTGTACGGTTGGGGAAGCGCAGCCCCGCCATCCTCACAAGGCTGGATCCTCCAGGAGCTGATGCCCGGGGCACTAGTGAGCGAAGCATTTGACAGCATGCCTCTCGAAGAAAAGAAAAGCATTCTTGCCCAGATGGCCGAAATCCTGAAGGCCTTGCAAGACTTCCAGCTTCCGAGCAGCATCAAGCAGTACGGCGGGGTGACCTTCGATAGTGCCGGGCAGATTGTAAGCACAGCGATGACGAGCGTGGGTAGTGGGCCTTGGCCGTTGTATGAGGATTACTTCAGAGACCGACTAGAACGGGCTCTCCAACAAGCAGACAGCAACCCCTACATTAAGGGATGGCATGCAAATGGGGTGAGAAAACGTCTTGAAGCCTTCGTTGAGAGCGGCGTTCCGGCCCAGTTCAAGGCACTTGAGTCCAGGGATGACAAGACTATTGTCCATGCCGACTTCAGTAAGTAAATTCCTCTTTCTTAAATAAAGCTCTGATGCTGCAAGGCTAACGCTCTTCGATTTTCAGCTCCGGACAACCTGCTCTATGATGCTTCAACCTAGCGCATCACAGCCTTGATCGATTACGACTTTGCTTGCATACTGCACCCATCCTACGAATTCCTGCGCTCCTTCAGCGGTGCTGGGGGCCAATTTCAAGGCTGGTCGGATATCGAATCCAGCGAACAGACAGCGTTGCGAGACGCAAAGCTTCTTGGATTCCCCTCGACACTGCCTGAGAATACAGAAGATGGCGTGAAGTGGGATGTTGCCAAGGTTTGGGAGGATGAGTTGGAGCGCCTCGATGTACAGCGACCGAGAACTATCAAAGGCATCGAAAAGGTTGCAGATGTTGACGCTGTTCTTCGCTCCATCCTGCCTTGGCGCGTTACGAACTCGGATGTCTTGCGGCTGCAATCTGAGGCTGTGATACTGAAATGCAAGGACGAGAACGAGGCTCAGCTAGTCAAGTTGCTAGATCTTCTGGGGTTTTAATTTCTCGGATTGGAGTTGATGGACGTGGATGTTAGCCACTCGGAATTGGAAGACAGCGGTAAGCTTATTATCAGCGGTCCACCCTTAACTATACTAGTATTTTTTCACTAAGTACCATAGTAGACGTAAGAAGTAATACCAAATGGATGTGAGTGCCTTATCCTAGTTTAGTGCCAAACATTTTCTTGTATAGTAACCGGTGCAGAATATCCCCTGAGTATGGCGCCAAGTTCTTGAGGACGCATACTGAGGCTATCACCACAGCCTACAAGAATAGGAGATTGTTAGATCCAATTATTGATCTAGCCATCTGGATAATGGTTTGGTTGTACCATTCAGCGACCCCATTAACTCATGAGTGTATGGTGGAACAACATCGTGTACAATCCCTTTCCGGCCACCCTCCCTGATTATAGTAACGGTATATAGTACTAAGCTACTTTGATTACCTGCAATATATCGCCCGCAAGCGTATACCCGGCTCGGCTATTCCGTATTTATACCAGATTCTATTCATAAACTATTCGTAAGACAATTCTAACTAGTCCTACCTTAGACCGTAATAGCAGTAGCTTAGGACGCTGTTTAAGTAAAGAATCTAAAAATTATTATTCCAGTAATCGCCACTATAAATATATCTTTTATAAGAGCTTTATTGCCTAGTTACTCTGAATGGCTCGTGATTCCTATCTCATTTACATCGGCGGCTGTGACCGGGTGGTTTCCGGGGATTCCAATAGGAGTTGGATCGTCTGGTAATTCAGACCCAATTTCTACCCAGTCTTTCCAGCTCCATCCCATCCCCCCTCCTTTCTCGTAGGTCAACTCCCACTGTTTCAACCTATACTCATCGTAAGGTCCCTTCGTCTCTTCCAAGTCAAAGACCCTATAGTCGCCGTTGTAGAACCAACAGCCGGTGACGCCCAGTCGCAAAAATCCTGAATGAGAAACGATAGCAATAAACTTATCCTTGCGTTTATACAGATCCTCTAGGCACGACTGTGCTCGAGCAAGAATGGCGCTTTTCGTATAGGCATACCGACTACCAGCCGGGGATGTCTTGTCTGGATAAACTTGGTCGACATGCGGAGAGGGGAGTGCCAGTGCCACATGGTTTGTCTGTGTTCTCTAATAGATAACTTAGTTCCGTAATAGCTTGATAACTGTGTAGCCAGAATCATGTCTGAGTTTTGCAATCACATAGACATTAACCTATCCTGCCAACGAGCGTCAGCTTGAACTCTGACTCCTCTCTCGATTAGCCAGTCCAGCGAAATCATCGTAGTCTGCAGCGTCCTCCGCATGGGACTTGTTATGACGAGCGTAATATCCTCCTCCTTGAGCTAGTTCATTAAGTTCTCGCGCAGCTTCTCACATTGCTCTAGACCACGCCTAGAGAGCTCTGGATCAGTGATATTACAATTTTGTATATAGTATTAGTACTATGAAGGGCCTAAGATTAGCTAGGGTAACTTATTATCTATATTATGAAGCCCCTCTGCGTGGCGGATAAGGATCAACGTGGGAGGCATTTCAATGAGAACCGGGTAAAACCTTAAACCAAATAATAGTTTTATCACGTTGTTCTTGATTAGCGACGTCGCTGGTATTTTAGCTCTATGTAAAATGGTGTAGAGCTTAATGAGATCAACGTTAAAGGTTGGCGGTGGTGGGGTCAAGTCCTTAGGCCGTAAACTGCTGGGAGGGTCAGTTACGTCAGATTGAACGCTCAGGCTTCCTATCACATGCGAATACTGACACAACTTTCTTTCGCAGAGGAGGTGAGGGGACAGCTCCTCGCGAAGAGTAGCGAAAACGCCTAATCCAGGAATCATTTGCAATGCTCATGCTCGGTAGCAAATCTACACCTCAGTCCCAGATCGATAACCGAATGCCGCAGGTTTCGTGCAAAGTTGCAAGCTTGTTACGAAGATGCCGGCGGTAACAGCTTCTATGCCTAGAAGTTATTTTTATAAGTAATTGCTCCTATTTTGAAACTCTCCGCCATCGAAGTCTATGGTGTAGCATTTTGCCACCTGGATTACAAAGTGACAAAAAACGTGACTCCTGGAATACCCGAGCGCATGAGTAGCCATAACTTTAGTGTGTGGTAACGTGGGGCCTGCTAATTCGCTCAGCAAACCTGTAGGAATAACCCAACCAAGGACTTTGAAGGGCTTCTCCGTATCAATCAACTCGATCAAGTTAGCGCCTTCGAATTGGCTTGCTTGTCCAAGTATCAATCAATCAATCAACTTTAGTTGATGAGAATAATTATTGATAAGTCTAGCTTTAGTTCTGCTAGGTGGAGTGATGTGCTTTGAGATGGAAGCTGCGGGACTAATGAACGACTTCTCCTGCCTTGTCATCCGAGGTATTTGCGATTGTGCGGACTCACACAAGAATAAGAAGTAACCTTTAAAATCTTATTTGATCTAATCCTCCTGCCTAATTAATTGTTAATACTTTAATTTATTTTTTCTTCTTCGACCAACGAGCACTCAGTAATATACTTGCAGTATCTAAACCTAATATAACTAGCCCTGACATAGACTTAGACTATAAGTAAGCCTGTATAATATATACCCGACTGGCGTGCGGAACTCTCTAGAGGAGAATACCAAGGGTTTCCACCCGAGGATATACTAAAATCTAACCTCTAATACTCGTAAAATAAACTAACAAATGACCTAACATCGGAAACAATTCGGTCCCAGGCCCAGCTCCTGAGTACTATTGGGTATGTGACAGGCTTCCTCCCAACCATTCCCAATAATTGAAAAGACTAGGGTGTGCGGATATCTCTCCGCGATCTCCAATGATGCACAAATAAAACAAACTATGGACCCAAAGAACGATTGGCGGCCTGGAAACTTGTGCAATAAGGAACTCATCAGATGCGTGTGAAAGAATGAAATATTGACTGGTTGCAGGAACCTGGCGTTTCATAAGGAGTATGTTGGTTTTATTTTTCGTGGAAAAACACAACGAACTGTTCATCGACCGCATCAGCTAACACGTAGTCGTTTAAAGTTCTCGGCATGTTGCCGATAGCGCATACCTTTCTCCCCACCCGCAACCTTCCAGCCTCACTTGCCCTACTACCACCATTCTGGCCCACTTTACCTAATCGTATTAAGCCTCATAATCCCCTCTTCCACACGGAATTCTCACTAGCCGACCTTTTCCACACCAAGCTCAAAACGCCAAGGCTAGCCACGAAACACGCTTCACCTCCCTCCGAAACATTCTTCGTCCGAATACACGCATGTACGTACGCACATCACTCGAATCGCGAAACTCCCAGATCACTACTCCTCACTTTTATTCGCTAGAAAGGGAACTTGACACAATGGAGGGTGGAAAGCTGAAGGTATAAAGACAGCTCACTGCACTCCTGCGGCTCAGTGACAGTGACAGTAACAGTGACAGGGAAAAAATAGAGAAATGTTGCTATTCAACCTATGAGAGTTGCACTATATTGAATCAGTCTCACTGGAATTATTTGGTGTAGACAATCAAATAGAATTCAATCACGCAGTGTATAAGTTGCCCATCAAGGAAAACGAGCTACAAAAATCGCTAATCTTACGCACAGATAATACCACAAGACCAAATATATATGATGATCATTCGGGTTTGTATATCTATCCCATCTAAATAGATACCAAGAAAATCATCGGAGGTATAGCACATCAACTACTCAACGACAGCATCAAGGAGTGAACTGTACTAATGAATTCATATACTCATATCTGCCTCGTATCTTCCACCCTACCATGTCATCGCCGACACATGATCAATTTACCCTTACCCATCCGCATTCTCCGAGCCAGTCAGGAGCCCCTCCGAAACCAAATGATCGTCCACCGTTGACGCGACCCGCAAATGCGACGGCGAATCCAAAGAAGCCAGAAAAAGAAGAGGATCGGTCATGAAACCAGTAACCAGCAACCAGCAACAAGAGCACCCTTCATGAAAACCAACCACCCACCATACAGAAAAAAGAGCCTTTAAAAGCCTGTTTGAGAAGGGTATATTATCTACCAATGTTGTCTTTTCGCGTTGCTTCCAGTCCTTGCATCAACATGCTCAGAGCTGGACATTGTACACTCCAACAGCAGGGAGCAAAACACATGTCTAAGCCCTAGGCGTTCGGGCACTCCGGAAACCCAGACTTCGTAGAGATTCGAGCATGACGCAAGGCCTCTACTCATTCTGGCCCTGCTCGGCCTGTTGTTTCTCCTGCTCAGCCTGTTGCTTCTCCTGTTCGGCCTTCTGCTGCTTCTCCTGTTCGGCCTGCTGCTGGTCCTGCTGCTGTTGCTGATCCTGTTGCTCATTCGCCTGGGCCTGCTCTCCATTCTGCTGCTGCTGTTCCTGCTGCTGCTTCTCCTGCTCCGCCTTCTGCTTCTCCTGCTCAGCAGCATCGTTGTTCACGCCGGCATCCGCACCATCCTGCTGGTTCTGCTGCAGATCCTGCAGCTCGCCGGCCCAAATAGCACCCAGCGTCGCAGCCGGATCTTCAGCGACCTCGGACCACGTAGGCTTCTGGCCGAAGAGCTGGTAGTCGGCGGTCTTGGTGGGTAGGGCTGCACCGCCCGTCTGGGTCGCAAAGCCGCCTACGCCGCCGATGCCAGCGAACTTGTTGCCGCCGAGGATCTGCGTGGCGATGAGGGTCTGGGCTTCGGAGACTGTGCTGATTAGCGGGGTTGGTTGGGAAGGGAGAGGTGGGTAGGAACGCACTCATGACAGTCTTCGTGAACGCCGCGCCGCGGTTCGCAATGAGAGCGCTCTGCGCGAAGACGTCCTGCCGAAAGACGTTGCCCCTATCGTCGGCCACAGCAACCTGGATCTGCTGCACGACAAGCATGACGGTGGCTTGGTTGCGGAAGTTATTCCTGAAATTGGACTTGCGGAAGAGGTTGTTCAGGTTGCCGTTGAAGCCATTCCGCTGGTTATTGACGACGAGCACATCCTTGACCTGCTGCACGACGAGCTGCTGGAAGCCATTGTCCACAACTTGCAGGTTCTTCTCCTGCACCTGGACAATCTGCTGCTGATTATTGATGTTGTTGAAGCCGTCAATGAAGTTGAGGCCACCGAAGCCGCCGTTGTTCTGGTTGAAGTTGAAGCCACCATTGGGCGAACGCTTGGGGTACGCCGGCAGGCTCTCAGGCACGTTTATGGGTTTTGCGGCTGTGTATGTGTCAGATGAGTGCACACTGGTACTGGCTGACACTTTGATATGTGCCCAAAGGGGGAAAGGAGAACGTACCAGCGAATCCAGTCGCAAGGGCCAAAGTGATAAAGGTCTTGAGAGACATGTTTCCTGATATCGAACGCAAACGGCGGGGGATTAAAAAGCAAGATACAAAAAAATTGATACACTAAAAAAAAGCGGAACGTCACAGACGCAAGCAGGGAGTTGAGGGAGAAAGAAGGTGTTAATAAAAAACGACCAGTCGCGAAGTCAAGAATGTAAGCAGACTATCAAAGTCGCTGGTAAGTAGAATCGAAGGAGAGAAGAAGAAGAAGAAAAAGGATTACTAAAAGGATATCCCCCGAAAAGAGAGTGGTCTTGCGTTGGAAAGGAGTGGTAGTGAGTGAGGAAGCAAAAAGAGCCGCCCGTCCTCAGGCTTATATTCGAGGCTACCTGAGGAGACGAACAGCCGTTTGACAAGGCGGCAATGAATGTCCTGTCGGCACCCAACCGGGACACGCTCTCTCAGTCAGGCTTCTTGCTCTATTCTCACACCGGGCGCTCGCCTACCCGTCCCCCGCCAAGCTCAGTAACTCGCCCAGCTAAAACGGTTGCCAAGAGTGCTTGTAACCGTCCTTTTGCCTGTTGTGGAGAGCCTGACTGCGTCTTTCACCACTCAAGACGACCTGCACACCCCGGAGCACACCCAACCACCATCATGCCAAGCCCCGCCTCCATCCTTGCATACCTCCATCAGACGCTCGGCACACTCTTTAGGCTGTGGTATTTGTGATCACTCATGCATAACGGCAAGGGTTGACTGGGTCGTTGAGACATCGCGATATGGATTTGGTGCTGAGGAGTTGTGGTGTTGAGGCGGATGTGAAACCGTGCGCGTGTGGTGCAAGGGTGCCCGAGACCCACGCCGCGACCGTGGACACAAGAGACGATCAACGGAGCTTATATTATACATGCTAACGCTGCTCGGAACCTTTCTGTTCCTTTACTCCTTTTGGGCCGTGAGCTGTTCTCGGCGCGCCCCAGACCAATGAACTGTCAGAATCTTTGAAAAAGGGTCAGGATCATTTCACTATGAACCATGTGACAACTCCACTCTCCATACTTAGATAACGTGGGAAGGCCACCTGAATACAAGATGGTCTGAGACCTCTATGAAGCTAAAATGATCATCAAGGCCGTCACATCATCCCTTCTCATCTCGGGATGCCTTCGAATAGTTTGAGGGCTAAGCTACTCACCACTTCGTGATCAAGTGTATGTAAAACCTGATAAAATATATCTCTGTACACTCACTCCTAGCTACCCACCGGCCATCCTCCAATCATAGCCTCAGCATTGGGGAATACTCTAAAAACGCCTGCAAATGCCCATGTTACAATCAAACCCCCAATGTCCGCACCGGGCAAAGGGCTTAAACAGAGAAAGCACTAGAGAGCATACTAAACAGTCCCTCACTGAAGTAAATAGCCGGAACAAGACCACAAATACTACTCTTAGGAGGCCTCCGTAATACTTTATTCTTCCGCCGTGTTCGAAACCTTACGAGGGCCATCCAGTATATTGTATCTGGCTTGATTGATTCCGCGAATGGTACTCTGCACTTACTCACGAAATTATTCTTCATCAGAGGTATCAGTATCTGTCTCGCTCTCCGAATCAACATCCCCTTCAGTATCACTCCCGTCGCTGGAATCATCGTCGGCGCTCCTGCGTTTCCGTCGTGCAGGGACTCCGCCAGACTTGAGCGTACGCATTTGGCCAGCGATTGTGTCTACCAGATATTGTAAGTTAAGAGGCCGACCGCCTGCGAAAACATTGTAGACTCACCCTCATCCGGCTCACTGATCTCGCCCTCCTCTTCGACTTCCTCAGCTTTACTAGCATCTTCGACGTTGAGAGTGACCTCCATCTTGGTGTCCATGCCAATGTAGCTGTCGCAGATCATGTGCATCGCAAAGGTATAAGCACCAGGCTGTGGCGGGGCGCCGAACTGCATCTTCAATGTCTGCATGTTATATGTAGGCTTTCCGCTCTCGTCAAGAATAGGCTTGTCAAATGTGGAGAAAGTGAAAGGTGGTACGGCGATACGACCTTGCTTACTATCTGCAAGGAAGATATGCCACTTCGGTGCATGATCACGAGGATAGTATGGAGCGAAAGCGAGCGGGGGCTGGATAGGTTTCTGGCCAGAACGATCATCTTTGCGGCCTGTTATGGCAGCAACGTCTCCCTCATCTGGGTCAATATCGAGGAGATCCTTGGGATTTACCTCTGGGACGTTTGTAGCACCAGGTGGGATGAATCGAGCTTTGACAACGAATTGGACCAAGCTGCTCGGCGTAACAAAACGCTCGCCTACAACCTTAAAGAAGGGTTTCTCAACATGCAGTACTGGGAGTTGAGAAGCAACAGCTATTGCCTGTTTATATTGAGCCTCTGTGAGAAGGCCAGGAGCCACAACGCGCGCCTTACGGTCGTTTGCGGGAAGGCGCATGAAATCTTGAATCGAGATATGGAGCCGGGATCGTCCTGCTTCGGCGGCACTAGCGACAGCTGGAGTGAAATGTGGGAGTTGTTCTAGCGGCGAAGCACTGGGTCGCAGAGCCTGAATAAGGTTCTGGGACGTATGGTATGCAGAGATGACAGCTTTCGTGGTACCATAAGCCAGCGCAATAGATACATAGCCTTCGTTTAACCGGAGCGCGATCGGAGCAACCTCGTACTTTTCTGGATGAGGGTCAGTGAAAATTCCTACGACAAGTTTCCAAATACTGACCTTCGTTGAGTGTCTGGTCCTCCAGCTCGATACGACCGAGGTATGCCCACAGAAGCGTAAGAACCTTTCGTCTTCTGCTATCATCCATCTCATCAATCTTCTGGCGATCCTTTCTTGTCAATGCGCGTGCGATTGGTGATTTGTCCCCGGTTGCTAGAACCTTTTGTTCAAGCTTAGAAAGCCCGTTGTCAGCCTTGTGTCCAGCCAGAGCCTCATTGAATTCTTCTCCTGTGCTCAAAGCACCAACAACACCGCTCTCGCCTTGATCCTGGTCATACTCGCGGAATAGCTTGCCTGCGCTGGCGACAAGGATCTTTTCCTTTGTCATTCGCTGCGTTCCGTACCACCATTTTCCAACTGTGTATGGAAGGATGACTCCAAGAGCGAGTGCGTACATGAGCAAAACGTATTTTCCATGGCCTTCGGTAACGATCCACTTGGGCAGCGCAATACCGATACTGAAGCTTTGTTTTCCATCGGGATGACCGTATTGGATGTAATTGTTCCGGATCTCTTCGTCGGTGAGCGCCTTGAAAGCCTTGGTGACGTCTACCCAGTGATCATTAATCGTCTCTGCCGTGATGTTTTTCGCTAGGTCTTCGCGTCGCTTGTCCGGATGCATGGTCAAAGAAAGTCTTCGGTATTTCTTCTTGATATCTTGCTCGGTTGCGGACTGTTTATTTGTCAGAACAAGTTCAGATGTGAAATGTAGAAGAGCTGCACGCACCCTAGACACACCCAAAACGTCATAGGGATCCCAAATCTTTGGTACCGTACGGGTAGTAACAGCAATCAAGTATATCATTCCCGCAATAGTGGCCCATCCTAAAAGACTGACAATTGCACGTTTTATTCTTCGCTCCTTTCGCTTCTGCTTCTTGCGCTGCTTCTCGATGAGATCGGCATGCTCGGGTGTGAAGTCGGACGGTATTCGTGTCGCTGTGCTTTCGAGCTCTAGGTAATGTTAACACAAGCCAAATAGCAGTATTTGACAGTTGTGCGCACCTTTGCTGGGCTTCAAGAGCGAGTATGTGACAGGAATAGTAACAAAGCTCGTAAGAGTAACAATGAAGTAGGGGAAAAATTGACCCTGAGACTTCATCAGCTTGTTTTCAGTATTGCGCACCGCAACTGCATACCTGCTCATCATATGTGTAGTCTGTGCCCGACATTTTGGCGAATACCTGTCCACAAGGACGCGGGCAGGCGAAGGCGAACTAAAAAGTAAGAGAAAACAAAGGACGACAGATTACTGAAGGTGCATCCGCTGTGCCGCCTTGACGGTGCCTTTAAACGAAAGGTGGAGTGCGGAAGAAGCTGCGGCGTGGCCTTAAAGAGAGCGGCGGCCAATATGTTCAACCACCAGTCTTTGTCCCGGTCGAGGACACATTACACCATGGACCGATAAGGCTTGGCATCGAACGTAAGTCACGTGCCGTCGTGATTGCAGGCTATGCGCGTGCCACGTCGCACCTGCAAATGTGCCTTTCAATAGACTACCTAAATTGTATTTGATGGCAGGCTTAGAGTTAAATCAGAAGGCTTTCACTTGTTAAATCATGATATAACTATCTTGCAAGCAACAATTTGTATCCTATTCGTTTACGTAGGTACATACGCCTGCTCTTCGTTCCCTACATAATCATCTCGTACGCACTCCCGCAAGTGCTTAGGCATGCACTGCCGTTCTACAGCGATGAGTATCAATATCTCAAAAGAACCAACGGTCCTGCGCCGGAACGCCTATATGACTCCGTCGGGCCTTCCAATGAGCGATGGTGATTCGACACAGTGAGCATGAGGGGAGTGTTATGTACGGTGATGCGATGCATCAAGCATCGGATTCCTCGTGACAAGCCAGCGACCATGCCGCAGCTACTTGCATGACTCGTACGTGCGAGGGAAGTGGAAGTTGAAAATGACAAGGTTTCTGCAGCGACGTCGACTGTCTGCTGCCGATATTGTGACGAAGTGTAGTTACGATGCTTCGGTAGTTTCGGCAGGTGCGGCCTCACCCAGTCCGTTAGAGCTGTTGAGTGGTGGGCTGGAAACGGCGTCTAGTGGAGCTGCATGCAATGCGGGTTTCTGCGCTCCCTTGCCTAACTTTCCCTGCCGTCGGCGTTCGATTACAGATATTACCCAGTCCGCAACCTCTCGATCCGCGACTGGCTGAACTGCCTGTGGAGAAAGATCTGCTCCGTTAGTGTTCGGGGATTCTTCAGCTGCAGCTACCTCCGCTTCCTCCTCGTCTTCTTCGGTAATGGTCTCAGGCTTCGCCAACGGCGCAAGCCATGCATGCTGCAGAAGCATAGCATATGTCGGACGCAACTTGGGAATTTTGTTCAAGCAGCCTCGTACGAAGTTTCGCGCGGCTTCGGAGTAGCCCTCTTCTGGGAGATCCGGTGGTTCACCATCTACAATCGCCTAGACACTTTATTCAACCACATACAATTGACATAGGAGGGGATACTTACGCTGAGTTGGCTGAAGATATTATTGTACGTTTCCGGAGGATATGGATATCTACCCAGCGCGCATTCAATTATGGTGAGACCAAGACTCCAAATGTCGCTCTGTACACTGTAAGTGCCACCGCCAGGGTTTGCGCCAGCTTGGGCAATTCCTCCCGACGAAATACGTTCTGGTGCCATATAACTCTGACAGCCGATATTAGTCTTCGCAATACTCGCGACTAGATTGCCGCTAACTCCAAAGTCACAGATCTTGATCTGGCCTTTAGTGTTCATCAGTATATTCGTAGGTTTGACGTCTCGATGGATGATGTTATGTTCATCCTTGAGTGACTTCAATCCCATGGTGGTGGCCAGGGTGATTTTTCTCAGAATGTTTTCCGAGATCCCATCGCCGTAGAGCTTATCTATCGACCCACCGTCCATGAACTCCATGCATATGTATACAGCCCCTTCCTGGAAGAAAGCTCCATAGAAGTCAATGATGTAGGGTGAGACGCAGCGATGAAGGACATCCAGTTCCATAATAATAGCGGCAAACTTGGCATCATCCAGCTCCAGGCGAATTTCCTTCATGGCCATGACTATCCCTGTGCCTCCAGAAGGCTTTGCCGAGGTTGGACTTGGCTCCTCGCCTTCAAAGTTCTTCCGAGAGGGTGAGGCAGGGGCCGCTTTGTTGCCAGCCAGACCTTGTCCCGGTTTCCTCATTCGGGGTCGAGCGTGTCGAACCTTATACACAGTGCCATAGTTTCCCTTGCCGAGTTCATCGAGCGTGTCCACTTCGTCCAAAGAGATGTTGAAGGTGGTTCCGCTTGCAAACTGCACGCCCTCTGAGTTCAAGATCGCCTTGTTCTTGAAAGTCAAGCTTCCCGTCTTTGTATCAATGTATTCTGCGTACCTGTCCATCATAGTCTCCTGCTTCGGGGGCGCATCCTGAGATTGGTTCCCGTTCATCTGCGAGAGCGACAAGCCAGGCTTCTTCCTGCCAGCAGGAGTTGGTGTGCCGTTACTGGGAGAAGGTGCGCCAGGGAGACCACCGAGGGGTCTCAGGCCTCGCTTCTCAGCCAGCGAAGGCTTTGTGCCACCACCTATCCTACCAGGCACCGCAGGCGCAGATTGAAAGTTAGACAAACTTGGCTTGGCCTGCGGCGGGAAGCGAAAGTTTGCGGGAACACCGCCAGGGTTTCCCATAAGAGGGCCACCTGGAGAAGCACCACCCGCACCTGGCGACAGGACATTTGGCTGGCTTGGTGACCTGCCTGGAGGTGCACCTTGCCGGCCAAGATGTACCGCCTGTATTCTTGCGAGTATGTCTTGCGAGACGTTCAAGCCGCTAGCTCGACTAGAGATTGTTGATGCGTTTGGACGTGGGTTCCTTGCCGCGTTGATATTCCCCAGCGGCGTCGAAGACGAGGTCATGGTCGCGGTGGCACCTGAAGTAGACAAAGACCGTGGGGAAGGGCGCGATATATCTAACGATGCAGTAGGCGAAGGACTGGGCCTAACACCGGGAGCGCCAGCAGGTTCTAAAGGGGAGGTCGCGGGCGACTCGAAAGGCCCATCCGAGTCGAAACCATCGCTCGGAGTTGACGCAGCGGAAGCCATGGTGCACTGTAGCGGGAGAGAAATTCGGCTAGAGGTAGAGTGGTCGACAGAACAACGGGGGTTTCAAAGACGGCGCGTCTGAGAGTGGCCGTCGACAATGGTGGAAGTTGGTTGTTGATGTGGTGGGCTTGGCGAGGGGAGAGGAAAGTGGCAGGCAATGACGCAACAGGAATTGATCAGGATGACGGGGCGGGCGGTTAAGCTGGACGCGTCGTCTAGGTCATGGCGCGACAAGTGGCGACAAGCAGGGCAAACACACACGACGCAGCAAGCTGCCAGGATGGATGGTGTCGCTTGGATCTGGCTGTCACTGAGGCGGGCTTGGAGGGAGTCGCTGGCTGGAGGGGCCGCCAAGCGCGGTGAGAGGACGTGAATCGAAGGGCTTTGACGGCTGCTCGATCCGGCCAGAGATCGAAAGAGCAGCTGAGACACGGGCCCCAGAGAAAGCAGAGACAGGCTGCAAGACACACAAGCGCAATGCGGTGCGGACGGAGAGCAGCGGGCAGAATATCTCAGTGGGAGCGTGAGTGTGCGTGCGTGTGGGCCGGCACCCGCTGGCAGGCTGCTCAGTCACCAAGGCATCGCGATGACCGATCGCTGGCGATGGCACTGGCCGCCTGCCTATCGACTCTGGGTAAAGCGCTGCCGCTCCAGCTTGTGAGGTGTGGCGCAGGCTAACACAGCAGCTCCATCATCCTTCGTGTTCCTTGTTTTGGAAACGCACAAGCCGGACATGTACAGCAGATTCGAGCGAGCATCCTCAAAGGGGGTCTCTCAAACAACGCCCCAGGCTAAAACGAACGGCTACAAGGGGCTTGCCATGGTGGTGTCTTGTGTCGGCCATTTCGCGCCCACCGGAGGCATCCTCTGCAGAAGCGCATGCGTCGGATACATCAACATTTTTGTAGACTGTCGGAAGCGGATGCAGCAGAACAAAACCGTCTTCATACAAAGGCAGCAGCCATGCATGGTCACATTCTCCGGTTTGTTGACCGCCCTCCCCAGAGGCTCCGCTGCAAAAAGCATACAGTACAGAGAGCCAAGGCTCGACAATGCGCCATGCGAGTGGTTGTTGACAGCGACGGGGTCTGGGTCGCTGCCGCCGTCGCGGGCACTGCTTGCTTCTGCCCGCTGCAGTATCACGTCAAAGATGGTCCCCAAACCCGGCGCACCCTGCGCTGCTGTCCTCTCTTAAACCTTCCCCCCGCCCGCTGCCCTCCGTTTCCCTCCGCTCGTGTTGTGACATCCGCATCCCGTAACGTGCCGTTGTCAAGAAACAGCCAAGCGCCGCCGCGCTGGAGACACTGCGCGCTTCACCATACCCTCAGCTCGACCACGCCCACTGCTGATCGTCAAGGGCAGAATCACTCAAGATGCCTTTCTTCACAGCGCCTCAGTCGCTTCGGCTGCGTATCTTCAACGCCCTTCCCGCCGCTGACCTCGCCCTGATGAATTCCGACTCCTATGGCCCTAGCAATGGCTTCCTCGATGCCCTCAAGAAGCACAAGCTTCCGCCGCACAGCTCGCACCCAGACTTCGCCAACCTTAGCTTGCTGGTCTTTGAGGCCGTCATGGAGGTTGTCTGCGTCAGTCTGCCAGGCTATATCATAGCCCGCATGGGCATGTTCGACGCCGAGGCACAGAAGTTCGTCGCCAACCTGAATACGCAGCTTTTCACGCCCTGCCTGAGTGAGTGCACAAATCCAAGCCCAAGTGTTGAATGCATTGGATCCAATTGAGCTCTTGTTGCTCAGCTCCTCCTCAACAGAACCATGCTGACATCCGTGCCCAGTCTTTACGAAACTCGCATCGCAGCTCACTGCCGAGAAGCTGGTCGAGCTGGGTGTTATCCCGTTTATATTCGTCGTTCAAGTGATCATATCCTATCTCGCTGCCTTGATCGTTTCTCGAATCTTCAAGTTCAACAAGAGGGCAAGGAACTTCGTCGTCGCAATGGCTGTCTTTGGGAACTCAAACTCGCTTCCTATCTCCCTGGTCATTTCGCTATCAAAGACACTCAAGGGTCTGCATTGGGACAAGGTACCGGGGGACAATGACAACGAGGTGGCTGCGCGTGGTATCCTCTATCTCCTTATCTTCCAGCAGCTGGGCCAGCTGGTGCGGTGGACATGGGGTTTCAACGTACTCCTAGCACCGGCTAGTGCGTATAAGGATGACGATGATAGCAGGCACGATAGTCTGGAAGAGGGTGAATATAGTGACTGTGAGACGGAGCGTCTTCTCGACGATTCTCACTCTGACTACGAGTCGGGCAATGGTACCGGCTACAACACGAGCTACGCGACTTCTGTCTCTGCTGGATCCTCGAGTGACTCGGACTCGATTTTCCAGCGCGAGAACGCCCAGTCTAACACTACGTTTGCCACACCTACTTACGGAAACACGGTGGTCAAAGGCCCGGGAAACATGCGTGGCCACGGGCACGTTAACCCTGACATCGCGCATGGTTCTACACTGCCGTACCATTTCGATCCGCCCAAAGGCGTAAAAGGCGTGTGGTTTCGAGCAAAGCAAACAGTGCAGCGCTCCACACAATCTACCCGTAATAGTGTGGCCCGGGTGGCACGACGTGCCTTTCTTACCTTACCTTCCTGGCTCCAACGGGTGCTCTCCAGGATTTATTCCTTCTGGGCCAAATTCTTTGCTGGTTTGTGGGAGTTCATGAACCCCCCGTTATGGGCAATGCTTGTGGCCATCGTTATCGCTTCGATCCCTAAGCTTCAATACCAATTCTTCCATCCAGGCACTTTCCTCAGCAACTCAGTCACTCGCGCCGTCAGTCAAAGCGGTGGAGTTGCCGTTCCGCTGATTCTGGTCGTCCTAGGAGCCAACCTTGCCCGCAACACGCTCCCAAAGGAAGAAAACACATCGCTTGAAGACATCAAAGTGGAGAAGAAGCTTGTCATTGCTTCCCTCATTAGCCGCATGCTCATCCCTACCATCCTCATGGCGCCGCTCTTAGCTCTCACAGCCAAGTTTGTCCCCGTCAGCATTCTGGACGACCCCATTTTCGTCATCGTCTGCTTCCTCCTCACGGGTGCTCCGAGCGCGCTGCAGCTGGCTCAGATCTGCCAGATCAACAACGTGTACATGGGGGCCATGTCTAATCTTCTCTTCCAGAGTTACGTTGTCTGGATCCTTCCATCGACGCTCGTCCTCGTCATGCTTGCGCTGGAAACAGTAGAATGGGCTACGTTAGGGTAAGAGAGTCTCTGTACTTGGTTCCTTTTATTCTACAGAAGAAGATAGGATTAAAAAATGCCTATCACGATTTGTATAAGATGCCGTGGTCGAGAAGTGTATCTATTCTGGTAGAAAAGCATTTTTCGAATGGCGTTCAAAATTGCATATACGGGTATGAGGGGAAAGGCGCTACGCGGTGCAGATACCCGTCTTTTTTTTCATCATCTTGTTTTTCACTTGTTCATATCATCGATAGACACGACCACGATTGAAAACATTCAGTTGAAAAGCCACCAACTTACCAGTATCATGCACAACATGAGTTACCTGATTGATGCGTATACAGAAAGATGCCGAGACCGCTACTTGACTGCAAGTCACGCGAGCCGCGTCACAGGTCCGAGCCGAAGGAAAGCTGGAGCCGTTGATAGGCGCACAAGGCAAGGGCAAGAAACTTGGAAGCGGCGACCGTGGCCGCAGTGCGCACTATCTTTCATGCCCTCTTATCATTTGCCTTTTATCTTTTTGTCCAAGTCTGCCTATGGATCTCACTTCAGTCAGCACTCGATCCCTTTCCAGCCTCGTCGTCACCCACCCACGTTACTACACTCACGTCACCACAGTCGCTCGCCCTGCACCAATCATCCTTGGCACGTGGACCCTGGTTCTGTGCGTATTGTAGCTCTAGCGCAATCGATAACAGCCCTGCCAACCCACCCTCTGCCCGGACACCACCAGGCTGGCCTCGCACACTAAGAAACGGCGATTCGCGAAATCCGGCTCCTCGATCCTTGGTCATCCTTGCACCGTATAATCGTGCTACCCTTTCCAGCAGATTTACAGGGCCTCAGGTGGAGTCACAATGGCACCCTCAAATGCGAATGGGGAGCCGCCTGCGCCTAAGGAAGCGAGCCCAATGCTGAATTCCAGCAGCAGCCGCGCCGCCGCGGAAAATAGCACGTCACAGCGTCCAAATGTTACGAAAGGTTGGTACTTTCCCTCTCCAGTCGTTTCGCCTACATCTCGTGCCCAAGAAACGCAGGCTGTCATCAACCGTCCATCGCTTTCTGCTTCTGTACTTGTTCATGCTGTCCAGACTGTAAGAATCGAGCTCGATGATTTTCGGTTACGCAAGCCAAGACATCTTTTCTTACTTCCATGCGTGTCTACACGCGTTCGTTCTTTGGCGAATGAGCTCGAGGCACTGCCCCCATGCCCGCTACACAACTTTTGAAGCTCTAGAATGAAAGCATAGCGGATGACATGGCCCTACGCAGCGTTTCTATCAACTACATATAAACATGTTGCTTATGCTACCTCACAGCCGTTTCTATTGCCGATCCTGAGATTGAGAGCATCTCCCCCTTGATGCAGGGCAGACATAAAGAGCTTGATTCTAATGACTACTTTGACCTGGGCCAGGCTGCTAAGCGGTTCCGTGCAAGCGTGAACGGCAAACGGCTCTCTGGTAGACCATCTATTGAGCCCAACAAAGCCCTGATCGCCGAAGGCAACCCCTCCCTATCATCGCTGCTTTCTGATAGCTCTGATGCTGCCACGCCTCGCCATCATTCACACGAGAATCTCGTGAAACAGGTTGCAGCATGGCTCAAGAATGAGAAGAATAGGCGGGCTGCGCGGAAAGCAAAGCGCAAGGCTAAACACGCCCATGGTCCGTCCAATAGCACGAGCGCTGGCGAGAGCGCTATTGGTGATTCTGCTCAGTCTTCTGCTATCCAAGAGAGGCGTGAATCCGAGTCTTCAGATGGTTCAGCGGCGCTCGAGCAGCTGGCATCTATACTTGAGAGAACACTGTCTATCAAGTCCGCAGAGGGTTCACCCCGCCATCACAAGCATTCCCATGGTCATGGCCGGAAATTGTCCAGTCTCTTTAAACGCCATTCCACGATTTCGTCTGGGGAAGACCATTTCGATTCCATTGATCAGCTGGTACCGAGCTGTGAAGCTGTTTTAGACAACTCGAATACCATGGCGTATGGCGCCGGCGGCCCTGATTCGGAAAGCACGACCGATCTTACAGGAAAAGCAGCAGCCCGACGAGCAAAGAAGGAGAAGGAAGCTTGGGCGACCTTCAAGTATGAAATCGTACGACTTACCCACACTCTCAAGCTCAAAGGTTGGCGGCGTGTGCCCTTGGACATGAGTGGCGAAATCAGTGTGGATCGATTGAGCGGTGCCTTGACAAATGCCGTCTATGTCGTATCACCTCCAAAGGAACTGCCACACACGCCTCGTGAAGATGGCCTGCCCGCTCCTAAGAACCCTCCACCGTGAGTATGCAGTTCAAGCTCCCTGTGTGGAATCTAACACGTTCCAGTAAACTTCTCCTGCGCATATATGGTCCACAAGTCGAGCATCTCATAGATCGGGAAGCTGAATTGCAGATTCTGCGGCGCCTTGCCCGCAAACGAATCGGACCGCGCCTGCTGGGGACATTTAGCAATGGCCGCTTTGAGGAGTACTTCCACGCTAGAGCGCTCACTCCTCAGGAGCTTCGTATGCCGGATACTTCGAAGCAGATTGCTAAGCGCATGCGAGAGCTACACGAGGGTATTGACTTACTCAACAAAGAGCGGGATGCCGGCCCATTCGTCTGGCAGAGCTGGGATAAGTGGTTGCCTCGAGTGGAGCAGATCGTTACTTGGCTCGATGGCCAGATCATCAACGGAGTTCAGGGCGAGGTTCAGTCCCCTTCCGAGAAGTGGAAGGACAGAGGTCTGGTCTGTGGTGTGCAGTGGCCAATCTTCAAAGCCGTGGTTGAGAAGTACCGAGCCTGGCTTGAAGAACAGTATGGTGGCCTGTCAAAGCTCAATGAGCGCTTGGTATTCTCTCATAATGATGTGCGTCCCACGTATTCGAATACACACAGTTTCACTAACGGTAACATCAGACCCAATACGGCAACATCCTGCGCATGACGCCATCAGGAGAATCGCCTCTCCTCCTCCCTGCAAACGAACACAAGCAGCTTATAGTCATCGACTTCGAATACGCCAACGCCAACCTCCCCGGCTTTGAATTCGCAAACCACTTCGTGAGACTCCGACCTCCCTCTGGAAGAAGGCCCCCTCATTTCTAACATCCAAAACAGACTGAATGGTGCTATAACTACCACGACCCCATCCCCTACCGCTGCAACACATCTTTCTACCCCACCCCCGAAGAACAACAACGCTTTATTCGCGCCTACCTCCAGCACACACCCTCGTTCAAAGCGCCCGGCGGCTCCGCATCCAACCCGGCCACGCCCTATCTGGGTCCCCTGCATTCCTCGGGCAGCTCCACTGCGCTTGCTGCCACGGCGGCTCCCACGTCCATTTCAGCCTTCATGCTGGATTCGCGCGCTCCGCCAGGAGACCGACACTCGTATAGCGAGCAGGAGGCGCTGAACGAGAGGAAGGTGGAAGAAGAGAGCCGCAGGTTGATGGCAGAGACAAGGCTGTGGAGGGTGGCGTGTAGTGCGTTTTGGATCGCGTGGGGGATGGTGCAGGCTAGGATTCCAGGGATGCCGGACTTTGATAGTAAGGAGGCGGATGAGAGTGGTGCTGCGGAGAATGCTGCCGTGTTAGACAGCGCGACGAAGGAAGTAGGAGACGAAGCGCATACTGAGGACAAGCAGAGCGAAGTAAGTGCGACGATGAGCGAAAGCGTGAACGATAGGGATGAGCCGAGCCGTGCTGACGTGTTGGACAAACAGGATGCCGAGGACGACGAGGAGGAGTTTGATTACTTGGGGTATGCACAGGAGAGGGCGATGTTCTTTTGGGGAGATGCCATCACGCTTGGGCTGGTGAAGGCAGAGGAGCTGCCGGAGGAGGTGAGGAAGAGGGTCAAGAAAGTGGAGTACTGAGAGCCGAGTCCTCGGACTCGGGGATAGGGTGCGTGGCCATCTAGGAATAGGAGAGAAAAGCCGAGTGCAGCATGTATCTGCGAATGTGAAGGGCGTATGCGTTAGGGAGATTGGACTTTTTACGAGCGGGCCAGGGGGGGTTCACGATGGATGAAAGAACGTCGCATGAGCAGATAGCTAGGTATGTATGTATGCATGGCAAACAACTGAGCTGCATCGGTATGCTTCAGGTCGACCATGTTTCCCTCGTGCAAGTCAAATGCCCCATTCTCCTTCTTCCCTAGGTTTTTTTTCACTCAACGTTGCATCTTTCTCGCACTTTTTCTTCCGTCACACCCAAATTTTCTCATGGCGGCCATTGCTTGGATAGGATCATGCATTGGAAAGGAGGCGGTTGTCGCGGAAGGCAGACGCAAGGTAGAGGCCAGCTAGACTGTGGTATCGAGTGACGAAACGAGAAAAGGAAAAGGGTATATATATAGCGCCGTGACCAAGATGACGAACAACACCCGCATTCCAAGGAGGTGAGGAAAAAAGACAAGGGAGCCCATGCAATCCATCCATACCGAAGAACCCACACGCCGGGAGAAACACAGCACAAGCTCCCCAGTTCCACCAATGACCCAAAAATAACCTCCTCCACACCTCGCGATGCAGAAGATCGGGAATCTCAGCTAACATCCATCGCTTCCCCGTCCCCGTCCCCGTCCCTGTACTCCTTTACTCCTTTCCTACCCGCCAACACCCCCGCCACCCCCTCCAGCGCCAGAACCTCCTCCATCCCCACTCTCCCCGCTCCGCTGGCATTCTCACCG
>Ga0247757_10000831_pt1 | contig 23571 bp, 20 predicted proteins | sample UWRJL126311R4_FD_180929 | JGI IMG/M metagenome (GOLD analysis project Ga0247757, IMG submission 180929) | Plant litter microbial communities from Arlington Agricultural Research Station in Wisconsin, United States - UWRJ-L126-311R-4 | ecosystem: Environmental > Terrestrial > Plant litter >...
TTTGAAAAACGACCATCAAAACGAGCCTTTCCTTCAACTCGTCAGTGAACTGGAATTGTTCTAGCATTTGTGCTTTCATAGAGGTTGATTTTCCTCTAAAACTGTAAAGCTATAGCCGTATAAGACCACTTTAACAGTTTTACAAAATTGTATAAGAATAACCCTAATGCCACTAATTTGTCTTACGAAATGGCAATGGCCGCAGTATTAAACCGATTTAATTCTGGTGTAACTTTGTGCAAGCGCGATGCAACGGGGAATTTCATCCCACTTGTAGTTAGAACAGATATTCAAACTAGTAGTAATGGACGACGCACTACCACTACCTATACAAGAGATTGCAACTAAACTTAATTGAATTCATTTAAAACTAAGAATCATGAAAAAAATAATAGCTATTCTTATAATCGTTTTTTGCTCCAGCAATATGGCAATTGCTACGGAAACCATAAAACCTAAAATTGATACCCTTGCCTATTTAAAATCAATTGTTACAAATAAGGCAAATTATGTGGGAAGGCCCTTTTCAGCTTTATTAAATGATTTGCAAATTCAAATAAAATATTTTTGTCCGATTGGCGGACTTTCTCAGGATAAGAGCAAGGAAACACATTCAATGTTTAGTTTTTATTTTCCACAATCTGCAGATGAAATTTATTTAACCTATCCTTGTATTCGTATCACTTGGTCTCCATACCTGAATGCTGATATATCGGGTGGACTTTTTAAAAAATATGATGGAGGTGGGTGGCAGCAGGAAGTAATTGATTTTTACTCCAGTGCAATAATCGAAGATATTATAGTTATTGAATGATGGATCGATAAGGTTGTTGATACTGGCTGGTCTGTATCAGAAAATCTCTACAATCCTACGTATACTGATATGGGAAACAGGAAATACAAACCGTAATAAGATCTTCAATTAGATTGGCCGGGGAGCAATATTGTTCTCCGGCTTTTTATTGCGTATTCGCGGTTTCCTTAACCACTACCTTTTCCATAAACCCAAGTAATGAAGCGCTATGTTTTTTCTTGAGATCATCTTCAAAGTTGTCCAGGTAATGTGCTGTTGTTTTCACCGAGCTATGACCAAGTGATTCAGAGATAAATTCTATGCTCGCGCCGGATCGCTTTAGAACAGTTGAAAAAGAATGACGTGCTGTATACGTTGTGAGCGGTTTATCAAATTCCAATTTCTTAGCAATAGATCGCAGGGCTTTATTAACCCGCCAGATCAAATCTTTAACACGTTCCCGTTGTTGGGTTGAACTAAGGCAATGATTAAGGACCGGAAACAAAAATTCTTCTTTTGCCTTGCTTGAATTACCCCATTTCTTTATGATTGATCGCATCTCATCATTAATAACTATGGTAATAATTTTGGGATTGCTACGCAGCGAGCGGATCGTTTTAGCTCTTTCAAAATGAATAAAATCACCTGAGATATGCTTGTATTGAAGATGAGCAATATCAGTCATGTTCATACCATTTGCAAAATAACTAAATAACCAGTAGGCTTTTGCCTTGGCTTCTTGCGGACTCGTTGGCTCGTAATAAAATATCTTGCCTATATCTGCAAGGGCTAATGCTTTCTTAATATTCTTACCAGTTGGCATTTGATACCGGCGTTTTGTAAATGGATAGTAGTCTTTAGAAATTAGGTTTCTGTCAATAGCTTCATTAAAAACAGCTCGTAGAGTTCTTAAATATATTCCAACCGTGGTTATAGAGTTCCCGTCATCCAGCATCCATTTCTCGAACTTATAAAGAAAAATATCATCGACATCCTCGAATCTAAGCCGCGGCTTATATTTTAATAACTTGCGGATACTTCGTTTATAATTATCAGCCGTACCAATCCGCTCCTGAAGAATAAGTTTGGCCATTATCTCATTGTATAATGTCTCAACAAAAGAACCGTCATAAGATTTTTGAAGGAACCTTCGTTCAAAGACCGGAAAATTGAAAGGCTTTATTTCTTTTACTAAGTGATGGGCTTTAGCTTCCGCCTCAACCAAAGACTGCTTTTTTTCGATTAATCCAGGCGGCAACCGGCTTTCATTAATTCTCTTGAAATCTGGCTCTGACAAGTCCACACCGGTTTCATAATATTTTGATCGGCGATCGCATGTAATTCTGACTTTGACCGGGTAAGTACCTGCCACTTTTTTACGCCTGGCATCGTGGAATAATTTGACTGTAATCATGACCCCCTGATTTTTGACTATGGGTTTGTGAGTAGAAACGGGTGAAATTTGCAAACAAAAAAGTCTAGTTCGGTGGTCGTGCGCAGGGAAACATGCCAAAAAGTGTGCAAACAATTTGCAAACAAAAGTACATTAAGGCAGTTTTCAACCGGTAACAATGGAGTGCTAAAAAATCGCTAAAACCCTTACTGATAAAGGGTTTCATTGAATTTAGGTAAAGTTGGATAAACCTAAGAAAAGGCCAAATTTGGCGCTCATAATCAGGGGGTCCCAGGATCATGCCCTGGTGGGCCCACATAACAGGAAAAGGGTTTTAGCGGAATGGCTAAAGCCCTTTTTTCGTTTTGGGAATTGGAAAAGGTATTGGGATAGGCCCTGCAAACAATTCAACAATGCCAGTACTGCTTTGCAAAATGATTTAGACTTTCGGAGCGATAAACGCGTTCCTCTGTATCTATTTATCTAATCCTTTTCTATTTGCACTTTATCTCTCTTCATTTATCTCCGTCATTATTTCTGCAAATAATTTGGCAGATTTGATCCGGTCGTTAATGTCGTACATAGTAAAAACTGCTATCAATTCATCTACTCCGGTTTCTGCTATAAACAGTTGAATTTTCTCTTTCACTGTTTGTTTACTTCCTACAAAAGAGTATTTGAGCATTTGGTTCAATGTAGGATGCTGAAACACTTCTTTCAGATCTTCCGTCATTTCTGTTGGCGGATGCAGCGGGTCTCTTGCTCCTGTTAGCACACCAACAAACATTCTGATAATGCTGGTAAACAATCGTTCTGCTTCTTCGTCCGTATCTGCTATATAGATATTAACCCCGGCCATTGTATATGGCTTGTTTAAAAACTCAGAATACTGAAATTCTTGTTTATAAATCTTTAAAGCCTGGTGCAGATAGGTGGATGCAAAGTGACTGGCAAAAGCATAGGGCAATCCCTTTTTAGCCGCTAAGTGTGCACTATCCGTACTGGAACCTAATATATACAGCGGTACACCTGTGCCTTCAGCTACAGGAGCTCTTACAGCGGCTTTTTTATTTTCCATAGAAAAGTACTGCTGAATTTTTGCGATTTCTTCAGGAAACAGCTGCGCTGCTTTCATAAAATCTGAACGTATGGCGTGTGCAGTCGGTTGGTCTGTACCCGGCGCTCGTCCAAGTCCTAAATCAATACGATCAGGATATAAATGAGCGAGGGTTCCGAACTGTTCGGCTACAATAAGAGGCGAGTGATTAGGAAGCATAATACCTCCTGAACCTACCCGTATGATAGAAGTATTTTCCGCCACATATCCTATTAGTATGGATGTAGCACTACTCCCTACACTATCCGAGTTGTGGTGTTCGGCAAACCAGATGCGTTTATAATTATTAGCTTCAGCTTCTTTGGCTAATGCCAGCGAGTTATGAAACGTTTTTGGTAAACTCTCGCCCTGCGAAACAATGGCAAGTTCTAAAATCGAATACGCAATATCTTGTTCTTTCATTAGTAAATCTACGCTCTATTTGGTTTACAAAGGATACCGGTTACCTAAAGGATCCCAGAATGAAAAAGGATGAAATGATAACAGAGCCGGCACAACTTGAAAGTTTATTAACGCGGACTTTTGTTTCACGCAAAGGCGCAAAGTTCAGGACAAAAGGCGCAAAGGATCTCCGATGTGTAGGGCAATCCTGCAACTGCAACACCTTTGCGCCTTTGCTTGCCTGGCGCCTTTGCGTGAAACACCGCAGCGTAAATGGAAAATATGCGACGAATACATCAACCATGTTCAAACTGCACCAACAGCAGAAAACCGTTGACATGAAATCATTTTCTCAACTTTGTTTCTGTATCCAGTTCTTTCACTAACTCCGCAGTGAACTGTTTACTTGCCGAAGCGATACTTTCAGGATCTATCGCCTTTGTTTGGATAGAAAGCAGTAATTCTTCTGTTTTGGCATCATATAAATTGCTTTCGAGGTAGATGGTCTTTTTTTCAACCGTATAGCCGGGAGAATAACCGGATGTTGAACCTACACTCATGATGGTTGCACCATAGCCGCCCACCGGTCCCATCCCGCCGCCCCAATAGTTTCCGTAATACGACCCGAAACTACCATAGGCACCATAAGCGCCGCCCATCATCGGGTTATAGTAGCTTTCAGAAGATCGTACATAATGGCTTTCTGTTCTGATGTCTTTTAACGCAACGGTGAAAATGGTCTCGATATTCAGTTCTCTTACCTTTTTAATGATGGCATCGGCTGGAAAATCTTTGCCAACGTTCATCGGCCCCAGGATGTCGATACTGGTAACCGCATTCAGACCCCTGGCTTTGGCTGCTTCCTTTAAATCTGTTTCCATTACATTTCTTGTAGCCGGATTAGGCGCCAGCACCATGATGAACAGGCTGCGTTTTTTTCCAAGCACTTCTTTATCCTTATTTACCCAAAAACCAATAACCGCCAGTGAAGAAGTTTTGCAGGCCCCAAAAACGGTTAGCATGCCGCAAACAGCAATAAACAGTGTTACTGATTTCATAACGGTGGGAATTAAGGTGGATAGATAGATGGAATATAGTATATCTGGAGGGATTCCAGGCTATCAGGGACCATTGTTTTTTTACTACCACTCACCAGATCAAACCTGACAAAGCTGTATCAAAACCGGTATGCAATAATAGATCAACACTTATAGCTATTTCAGCTTTTGTAGACGAAAACCTAAACAGTGCCTGCGGACGAGCCTCTTTGGGTGCGGTGACGAGCGAAGCGATGTCAATCAAAATCATGCGTAGCAGATTTTGATAGCGGCCAAAGGAGCTCGGTAACAGGCACGAGGCCCAGCGGCCGTGAGCGAAAATCTTGCACCAGGGGCGTTCCAGCATTGAAAAGCAAGCGGGTTTAATAGCACAACGCGTTAAACTTTTATATCGCCTTCCAAAGCGCCATCATCGGTTTTTCCTCCTGTTATTGCTTTCAGTCCCGCCTTCAGCATGCCGATCAAATGGCCGTCTTTTTCATCCCAGTAATGGCCATGTATAACACTTGCCCTCAGCAAGGAAATCTCAGGATCCTGCTTTCCGCCGGGGAACCAGGCTTTCATAAAATCGTTCCATAACTCCTCCACTTTTTGCTGGTCATCTACAATGTCCACTTCGGTGGTTAAAGAAAGATAATGTTGCTTGCCGGATTCAATGAACATCAGGTACACTTCCGGGTCGGCCTGTACCTGGCGGTTCTTGTCGCTGCTTTTCGGGCTGAAGAACCAGATATCACCTGCTTCATCCACCTGTGCGGCGCCCATCGGCCGCGATTCCAGTTTGCCGTTTTCTTTGGTACAGAACAAACACATTTTTCCTTCAGCCAGTTCTTTGAGTTTTTCAATGGCTTCTTCGTTGCTGAGATTTTTTATGGTTGACATAGTTGCGTTTTAAATGGTAGATCAGAAATTGTACCACCGGGGTATTGTAGTGTTTTGTTTCATTCCCTAAGGACTTTACGCTAAAAGACTAACCTGCAAATGGTGTTGCGGGTAATTGTTGTGCTTTGTGTGGAATAAATACCTCGGTTTTTCTAAAGGAGTAACGTATAACACTAGCCGAGTGCATCGTCACAATGGGTCTAACGAACTTAGAATAGAGAAAGGCACTCTAGTAGAAAAGGGTACTGATCACAAGATTTTCTGAAAAGGTTTATGAAATTTTCCTATTTTGGCGACCTCCCGGATAATAGACATAATCTATTAGCACTACTTCAAAGGATGAGGTGGGAAAGCTATTTACCAAAACAACTGCCTGTGAAATGTTTTCTGTTCACGCTGCTGACCTGCAGTGTAATGTCCGTAATCAACGCTCAGGATACGACCTTGCTCATCGTACCGTGTGCATCTGGAAATTTATTTATCGACGGGGTTGACAAAGGCGCTGTGACAGCCGAAGATGCACATCCACACAAACTCTTGTTCGGAGATCATTACTTGCAGTTACGTGTAGCCGAAAAAAAATACAACCTTACGCTCAAGCTAGATCGCGCACTTTCCTCCAACATTATAAGGCTTGGTTGCGAGGAAAAAAATAATGCTGCGATTCGTTTGATGGATAAAAAAATGACCATCGTAGGCCTTATTAATCCCCAAACGGAGAAGAACATGTTTACTCTGGATGCTGGTGATGAACTAGTAGTAACCTGCAATGTTTTAAATAAAAACGGCACCGTAAATCTTTCAGTAACCAGGCAGGAAACGGGGGGAGAAATCTATCGCAAGGAATCTGTGAACAGGCTTGATCACGAAAAAATTTCGATACCGCAACGCGGAATTTATATTGTTACGCTAACTACGAACGCATTTCTGGCGCGAGAAGCGGCTGTTATGCTTGAGCGCATTCCCGGTAAAAAAAGCAATGTCGATTTCTCAACATCGGTAGGTTATGTAACCGACACCGCGGTTGTAGAAGTAATGAACACCACCACACGTGTGTTTTCGATCACATCCGGGCATACACCAAGAACCGCAGTAAAGATCAACCTGCCGCCGGGTACAACTTATTGGACTTATTGGATAGGTGTGGGGCAACAGTCGCGAGAACAGTTCAAACAATTTGCCACATCGATGGCTTCCGGTTTACAGGCAGTTAGTTCGAATCCACTGGTATTGTTCGGAAAAAACCTGATCGGTACTTTACCAATGCTTAACATGACATCGACAATCAGCTACCGGTTTGCAAGTGGACAAGAATCAGCGGCATTCGTAGCAGGGAATCCGTTCCGCTACTACCAGTTCAAATTCGCAGGCAACATCTCGACCGATTATAGTCTCGTGAGTAACACGGGTACGGATGTAACACTATGCCTCGATAACAAAAGTGCAATGGTGGGACAGGATGTGGATATTAAAGTAGTGGCTTTTATCGTAACCTCAAAATTGGGTCAGGGGAAATGATAACCAGTATTGTAAAAAACATCTGATGGACTTTGTAACAACTGCGCCGAGAGAAAGAGATGGATTTTTCGCTTTGTATGCTGCTTGAATATCACGCGTCAGGCGGGAATTTTTCTGGCTCCCGCAACTGCGAATAAAACCACTTGACCAACACTATCAACATCCTATTTTGTGTTCTGATCAATATTCTCAATCACTTAAATTTTACACCACGAGTCAGAAAAACAGGATCAATGCCAGCGTGAAAACATCGGCGCTACGTAGTATCAACATCCGTGAGCATTTGGCGCCACTGCTCCCCGCATAACGGGTCTTCCTTTCCAGGAACTGCCGATAACCGGCCCTGTTTTTCCTGAGAATCCGCCAAGGACTCCCTGAGTAATTGTTGACATAATTTCTAAGTTTTTACTGTTTTAAAATGTTGTTTTCTACTGTTATGCCTGCTGCAGACAGGCTCACCGGTGATAACAGGGCAAAGCTAGAAGCCCGTTCCTGCATGTTTGTTCACAGAGTTCATATGAACGTTATGAATGCGCGCATAATCAGTCAGTTATACGGGTCAAAAACCTGCTCTCGTAGGGAGAAATGCTGAAAATGTTTACAACTGCCGTTTTGGGCAAATGAAAAGATTGGGAATCAGGGACTAAAGAACAGTGTTCAGCCGCAGCTGCGCAGATTTCACGCGGATAATCTGCGCAGCTGCGGTTGATATGAGCTTTGGCGGTTCAAAAAAAGCTACCGTTTGTCCATTCTTCGGACATCCCTGGGGTTTTGCTCGCACCTGCTTCGGACATTCTCCGGGAATTCTTCGGGAATTCTTCGGGGTTTCTTCGGGGTTTCTTCGGGAATTCCCGAAGAAACCCGAAGAATTCCTGAAGCAGGTGCGGCGCAGGTACGAGCGATGTTCGAAGGATGTTCGAATAGAAGCAATAAAAGAGGGCGGGAGGAAATGTCGAATCCGGTCTTACCTCATCTTTTCATTCAACACATAATTGGTATTTCTCCAACCAGCATCTTCGAACCCATCGGGCAGTTTGTTCAGCTCGGGTTTTCCGGGTATTTACCGCATTTATGCGGCGAATAGGGGAAATATTCACCGCATCACTTAAAAACCAGCTTTTATCGGGTTCGCGGCGACACCGCTCGGCCCGGAATCATACCTTAGTGACCAGGTTGCCAGACTGGAAGCATCTTCGGTATCGAAAAGTTGTTTTACGCAAAGGCGCAAAGGTTAGTACAGAAGGCGCAAAGGGAGGTCTTATAGCGTTCCTTGAATAACAGCACTTCTTTGCGCCATTGCTTCCTTTGCGTCTTTGCGTGAAACTTACTTTGATAGGCAAGATTCGCAGCATGATTGAGGTAGAACCATAAAAATCATCATGATGATCTACCATATTTTAAACGGCGATGCCCTCGCTTACAGTTTTCCTGATGCTGCAATTGAAGGAGAAATCATTGTATTCAGGGAAGCGCTGATAGAAGGGGACCTGTCTGGCAATAATTTGCCTGAGTTCTGGCAATCAAGAGCACGGTATATGAACGTGCCGGAAACGGAATACAATGACAAAGTGGTAAAAGAGTTTGAAAAAATATTCCATGCACCTGATGATTCCATATTTCATCTCTGGTTTGAATACGATCTGTTTTGCCAGGTGAATATGTGGTTTGTATTGTCGGTTATCAACAGTCTGCCCATCAGGAAAAAAGTAGCTGCTATTTACACCTCCTATCTCGACAAAACCAGCAAACAATTCTGGAATGGTTTCGGACCCGCAAACTCAGCTGAATTGAACTTTTGCTATGCACACCGCACTCCTTTAAGTGATGCTGATCTAAACACCGGGCAAGCATTGTGGACTGCCTATAAAAACCATGATCTTGAAACGTTAACTACTCTCTCAAACAGGTACCAGTCTTCCGCTTACCCGTATTTACAGGAGGTAGTAAAAGCGCATATCGACCGCTTTCCAAAAGATGGCAGCAAAGGAAGACCGGAAAAACTAATTGAACACATCACAAAAAATATTTCAACGGATTTCAACGAAGTTTTTAAAGAATTCTGGGACCGCGAAAGCATTTATGGTTTTGGGGATACTCAGCTTAAAAGGCTGTACGACAAGATAATGCACCGTTGAGAATATCGAACAAGGAACAAGGAATCTCGAATGTCCAATGGAAGGGAGAAGTAAAATAAATTCCCAATTCCATTCAATATTCGACATTCCCTGTTCAATATTCGATATTCATCACGCTGTGCTGCATATTCACCTGTTGCAAAAACGTTTCATCATGCGAAACCACGATTAATGTGCCTTTGTATTCATTGACTGCATTGGCAAGGATCTCGATGTTTTGAATGTCGAGATTGTTTGTTGGTTCATCGAGGATAACGAGTTCAGGCGGGCGGCTGCTGAGGGTGAGGCAACACAGGGTCAGGCGCATTTTTTCTCCACCGCTCAATTGACTGCAATAGTTGTCCCAGTATGCTTTCGTGAACAGGAACCTGTTGAGCCTTGTTTTGATTTCGTGTTCCGCCAGGTCACCATCGCTGAACTTTTGTGCCTGTTCGTATACGGTAAGGCGGTTGTTGATGAGTGAGTAATCCTGGTCGATATAAACAGCGTTGAAATCCGCACGGTAAAAAGTTCCTGCCTGCGGATCCTTTTTTCCCGTGATGATTTCGAGCAGCGTTGTTTTCCCCGAACCATTGGGTCCTTTCACGGCAAGCCGCTGACCGCTTGTGATATGCACCATAAGCGGCTTTTCCCAAAGCCAGTGTTCATTATACCGGAAATTAATGTCTTTTCCCTCGAATAATACTTTGCCATTGTGCAGATTGGATTGCGCAAAATCCATCTTCATCGCATCAGCATCCGGAACAGTCGATCGCAATGCCTTTACCTGCTGCGACAATCCCCCGATCTTATCTGCATGAACATCTTTTACTTTGGAAGTACTGTTCTCTGCTTTATTGCGTAATGTGTTCATCATGATCCTTGCAACACCGGCTTTTTCCTGTTTGCCTTTGCCACGATTGTCTGATCGCTGCTGCTGTTCCAGCACTTTTCTTTCCTTTTCTTTTGCTTTCCGTAATGCTTTTTCAGAAGCCTGCAAGGCAAGTGCAAAAGCATTTTTCTCTATCTCTTTCTGTTCTTTAAAAAAATCGTAGTTGCCTCCATAAACAATAATACCATCTTTGCCCAATTCCCAAACCGTATCGAGGAGGTTCAATAATTTTCTGTCGTGACTTACCACGATCAACGAACTATCCGTTGATTGGATAAACCTGTAGAGCAGGTCCCTGCCTGCAAGATCAAGGTGATTGCTCGGTTCGTCCAGTAAAACAAGGGCCGGTTCGTTAATAGCGATACCACTTAGAAAGATCCTTGTTTTTTGACCACCGCTAAGTGTTCCCATTTTGCGGTTCATGTCCAGACCGGCGAGTTGCCAGTGTTGCAAAGCTTTGTTGCATCGTTCTTCAATTGTCCAGTCATCATCCAGCATGCGGTAGTTTTCGTCAGACAGGTTTCCATCCAGTATTGCATAGAGCGCATTCAATTTTACATCGACCTGTAATGCTTCTGCAATGGAAAGCTGGTCGTACTGTCCAAAGTGTTGGGGTATATAATAAGGTAGGGTATCGAAGTTGATCTGTCCACTAAGGGGCGCTGCTTTGCCTGCCAGTACAGTCAACAAAGTTGATTTACCGGATCCATTATTTCCAACCAGTGCTATTTTTTCGTGATCGCGCAGTGTTAAATTGAGATCCATGAAGAGCGGCTCTTCGTTGGGATGCGCATAAGACAGATGCTGTATGCTAAGCATGTTTATTTCTTTAAAGATTACCAAATAGCTTAACCGCGGCTGCAGTCAGCTGTTGTACATCGCCTGAAAGAAATAAAATATCACATGCTGGTTGTAGAATTGAGACGTCAAAATTACAGGAAAAATAGGAATATCGAATATCGAGGGAATTAGGAATTAGGAATTAGGAATTGGGAATTAGGGGCGTGTTGAACAAACTCCAAATTCCAAATTCCTAATTCCATTCAATATTACCTCTTTCCGGCTCAAATAAAAAAACTCCCGTTCCAGGGAGCTTTTTTCGCATTAATTATAAGAAGAAAATTGGGGGTATGCGGCTTATTGTACTGATAGGCAACCGGAGAATCGAGTTAAAACAACCAATGATTTATTGTTTCGATGGACCAGCCACAATAAAAAGCGGGCGATCATCATCCCCCCCCGGAAATTTAATGACGCCCTCTTTTTGTATTATGGCAAAATGCTGTGTCCAAAGCAGATTGTTACACTAACCATTGGTCCAGCAGTTTTCTGCTAGTCAAAACAAAGCCAGTTTCCTGACTCTATTTTCCCTGACTTTGCAGATAGCGTATTTCGGTTTATCTGTGCAGGGTTTGATTTTGTAAAACAATGGGCGGTGAGGGGGTTTAGTGGTTTATTTGTTTAGTGGTTTAGTGGTTTATTAGTTTATTGGTTTATTGGTGACTTTGTATTCTATTCGCCACACCCAATAATCCTCATAGACTAATAAACCACTAAACCAATAAACCAATAAACTAATAAACCACTAAACCAATAAACTATTAATACTTGTTGTTACATTTATCGATGCGCTTTTTGCTGATATCAATCTGTATTTTCTTTTGTGCGGGTGTGTTTTCGCAGGAGGGGGCTATTCAAAAGGTTCGGGGGCTGCCTACAGAGGAAGTGTATGATCTTTTTGAAGACAGCAGGGGCTTTATATGGGTAGGTCATTCGCTGGGTATCAGCAGGTACGATGGGCACTCGTTTACGCATTTCAGTTGTCCCGGCCAGACTTCATTAGGCACGGCCGGGATCTGCGAAGACAAACAGGGCCGTATATGGTGCTTTAATTTTAACGGGCAATTGTTCTATATCGCCAATGAGCAGATGCAGCTATTTAAGGCCTACAATGCGTCTGAGGATATGGGCTTTCCTTACATAGCCGTTCTTGATTCGGAATTGGTAGCCACAGTTGATAGCGGGCTGTTTGTTTGCAACACCCGCACTTTACAATCACGGACATATCATGCCAGCAGAAGCAAAACGGAACGCACACTCGCTATATTCAATAACGCGGCTATTACCGGAAATCATCCCTATAAGTATGTACCAGGTAAAGGGTTTTATGAAATTCCGCTCGTTATACAGGGCAATGTTAGACTTGATCTGTGGGAGCTTCCTACCCTGTTGCCGCTGCACACGACCGATACGATCTATGGTTATAACAACACCGCTTTAAAGCAATACCGGTTGCTGGAAAGAAACGATACGCTTTTCGCGGTGTCGTCCAAAGATGTATCGTCGCTGGTTAATACGATGGTGAAAATAGGTGATGATGTATGGGTCAATACAAAACGGGAATCCTTTACTACCAATGGAAGCCAAAAGATCTCCGGCCATAACCTGAGTGATATCGTGAAAGACAGGAATGGCAATACCTGGTTCAGCAGCCTGCAGGAAGGACTCACAGTATTGCCGGCTTATACCGGTTGGCAGAAAAAAGAGCTTTCGCTGCTGCCCAAAGGCGATTTTATCCGTTGTATGATCACTGCCGGAGACGAGGTCATCTATGGTACCCAGGGAGGCAAAGTGATCGTACTCCATAATGATCAGCTGCTTGCCTCTTTCTCGATACCCCGGCAATTCGGATCCGTGGAGGAGCTGTTTATGCTTCCCAATGGGCGTCTTGTCATCGCGCCGTCTGTAGGCCTTTTTACAGCCAATATCCAGCAGAAAACCTTATTTACAATATCCGATAAAGAGACCGTTAAGAATATCACGCTTACAGATACTTCGATGTTGCTGGCTTATTCACAAAGGCTCTCTAAAATATCGTATACGCCTTTGCTGCGCCACTCGCTGTTCCAGAAAGCCCCTGGTGGTAATGACCTGGCGTTCGAAAATGAGTTCAGAAAAGCTGTTGCGTCCCGGGAGATAACGATCAAAAATTCACGTACCTACTTTGTCAATTATGATCATTCCAGTAAAAAAACATTTGTACTTTTTAAGAACGGGTTGTCTGAGTTGATCCGCGACAGCACCGTACCCGTACTCTATAAAACCAAGCCATTGCTTGCCACCTGCCTGTTGCAATACGATGGCCATGTGTATGTAGGCACTTTGAATAGTGGCTTTATTATTAAAACAAATACGGGAATGGAAAGCGTTTCCGTTGAACAGGGGCTTGCTTCCAATACGGTATTAAAAATGAAACTGTTTGGCACACACCTGTTACTGGTTGAACCCGGCTATATGCAGATCTGGGATATTGTGACACGTCAGTTTGCCATCACCATTCCCCTGCCGAACGAAAGCCTCGGAGCCGTATATGATTTCCTGCAGCTGAAAGATGTTGTTTATTTTACTTTTTCCAATACACTATACCAACTGAGGCTGTCGGACCTGGTATCATCGCCGCCTTCCGCTTACCTGCTTAGCGTTACCAATACAAGAAGTAATACAGTTGTGCCTCAGGATGCCAATCTCTCTTACAAAAACAATGATCTCAAATTTGTGCTGTCATCACCCACGTATGTGCATCCTGAAGCGGTTTATTTCATGTACCATCTTGCGGGCACCAATGATACGAGCTGGCAGCGCATCAACGGCCCGGTGTACACCATCCTTTACGCTTCACTAAAGCCGGGAACCTACCGGTTCGAAGCCTATGCTGTTAACTTTCGCGGAGAACGGTCGGCGAATACCATCAGGTTTGTTTTTTCCATCGACAAACCGTGGTGGCTGCAATGGTGGTTTATGGTTTTGGAACTATTGTTTGCTATTGGAATTGCTTTGTTCCTGTTCCTGCTTCGTCTTGCTTACATCAAGAGGCGCGACCGGTTGCTGATAGAAAAACTGACACTCCAGGATGATCTGCGGAAGAGCCTGCTGCGGACCATCATCGCCCAAATGAATCCGCATTTTATTTTTAACGCCCTGAATACGATTCAAAGCTTTGTGTACAGGAACGATAAACACAGTGTGAGCAACTACATGGGCAAATTCAGCGAGTTGATCAGGAAGATACTTGATACAAGTAATATAGATGCCATAACGCTTGGAGAAGAGATTGAGATACTCAGCCTGTACCTCGAACTCGAGAAAGCGCGGTTCGAAGATAATTTCAATGTACAACTGACCATACAGCCGGACCTGGATCCTTCGGCTGTTTCTATTCCGCCGATGTTTATCCAGCCTTACATAGAAAATGCCATTAAACACGGGCTCTTTCATAAAAAAGGCGAACGGAACCTTTTTATTTCCATTTCTTTTGATAAGGAAGACAAGGACTATGTGCGCATTGTAGTAGAAGACGACGGGATAGGGCGCCAGCTCAGTTCGGAGATAAACAGGAATCTGAACCGTAAATACAAGAGCTTTGCCATTTCAGCACTCGAAAACCGGATCATGCTGATCAACCAGGCATTGCAAAAAAAGATCGAAGTGTCTATTACCGATAAACCCAATGCTGCCGGCACGATCGTGATCATCCGGTTGCCAATAATAAATGTATGATCAAGACCATCATCATTGAAGATGAACCCAAAGCTACAGCCTTACTGAAAGAAATGTTGCGGGAAATAGAACCTGAGATCTCCGTAGTAGACCATTGCGAAGACCTCCAGAGCGCTATCAGGAGTATCAGGAAGCATGATCCACAGCTTGTTTTTCTCGATATCGAACTCCCCGTATACAATGGCCTGCAGCTGCTTGAATTTCTCAACCCGGAAGAGATCAATTTCCGCATCATTTTTACAACCGCATCCAATCAACATGCACTGCGTGCTTTTGATATGAGCGCGGTTGACTATATCCTGAAGCCGTTACAATTTGAAAAACTAAAAACAGCCATCCAGAAGTTCAATGCCTCAAGGAGCAGCGATAACAATTACCCGTACACTGTTCTTAAGGATAATTTTTTTCATACAGGTTCCCGTAAGATCATCGCTCCTGTGAGCGATGGGTTTGAACTGATCAAACTGGAAGACATTCTTTATATAAAGGCCGAAGGCAGCTATGCCAATATTTACCGGCAGGATGGCGGGGCTTTACTGATCAGCCATAACCTTAAATATTTTGAGAACATGTTGTCTGGCGAAACGCAGTTTATCCGGATCCACAGAAGTTACCTCGTAAATATCCATTTTGCGAAACGCATATCCAGGAGTGATGGCGTTGTGCTTGTATTGGAAAACAATACCGAATTGCCTGTTACAGGAGACAAAGTAGAGTTGATACTTAACTATTTTAAGTTTCAAAAGCTGTAGGGAATATCGAATATTGAACAGGGAATATCGAATGTCGAGGGAATTAGGAATTAGGAATTTGGAATTGGGGGTGTGCATTGAACAAATTCCCAATTCCAAATTCCAAATTCCATTCAGTATTCTCAGCGTACGATATTCTTACTCCAGGCGCAACGCAGCAGTTGTACAAGGCCTGAACTGCCTTTTGGGCGATAACGGGCGAAGTCGATGATCATGTATTTATCGGAATGAAATTCGGAGTTTTTCATAGTGTATCCGCCTTGTGCATACTCACCAAATCCGCCTGGTCGTATCTGTGTTTTTTCTGATAATTGGAGAGTCGACTGTTTCATTGCCTGCAGGGCGACTGTATAGCCGGCGCCATCATCCTGCCTGGTTGCGCCATCAAAATCTACTACATAGCTGCAAATGCAGGTGACCCTCCCTTCGGCCACAGCCAGGTTGGCAACCCGTGCCGTGTCGGCGTCATTTTCTTTTGAGCTGGTAAAAGGATAGCTGGACTTTGTGTAGCTGAATGCCGGCGGGTGAAGAATATCAAAATCTTTACTCCAGGAACTCCGTTTCCATGCTTTGATGTTCCATGCTGGTTTTGCGCTGTCCAGTTCGGATAGGGTTATACCAAGGGGCGCCCATTGATTGGCGACATCGGACATGTTTTTTTCGCGTTCCATTTTGAGCTTGTTTTCTGCTTCTTTGCTCCTGGTTTCTGCATCTGATCTTTCCCGGGCTGCTTGCATGTCGTTTTTCACCAACAGTTTCAGCTTGGTGATCTCCAGCTTTTTTTCTTCGTTGAAATCCGTGTAATCGGGGCTCTTTTCAAACTCGAGGATCAAGGGCAGCAGTTTGCTATTGGCGCTGGTGTCTTTTGCATACAGCTCCTTTGTAGCCATGACCTGGAGGTACAACATTTTACAATTGGCGCTTCCCAGGGCATCCCGCGCCTGGAGCAGAAATGCTATCGCACTTTTGTAATCTCCTTTTTCATAGCTCTCTTCAGCCAGCAGGTAGGCGGCTTTGGCTTCGTTGGGGTTGCTTTGTGCTGTTGCTGCACTATATACCAACAGCACTGCAACGATCAATAGATATTTTTTCATCACTCATTCAAATATAAAGATTTTGTCGGGTCTCAAATGGGAGCGAAGCTGTTGCGCAATACGCTTTTGCCGGGCCCGCATACCGTATTACTTCAAACCTCGCTTTTGCGTCTTGTCGCGAAATTATACAAACTAGAACCTGCCTGTCGCACAACGCCTGTTACCTCCGGCAAAATTTATAGAAGATCTTTACAACTGCGGCTATTAACTTTATAGCAAATGAAATACACCCGCATTGTTCTAACGATCATCTGTTTCACCACGCTGCTGGCCAGCGCGCAGAAACCGGTTGGCGTCAGGGATGAAGCTGACAAGCGAAACTTTTCAGTGTTGCTGCAGGCGGCTTCATTCCTGAAGAACCATCCAACACCGGTGCTCAATTTTAATGATTCAACCGCGCTTCGGGTAAACCGGACAGTATACGACACGCTGATCGACCGGTTTTATGATCTGAATTATCTACGGGATTCCATCAAAGACAAGCAACCGTTTACGGCAAGGGTGTTGCTCCAGAAAGCGATTCTGTATAACATAGACCATTTCCTGGGTATTCTTCCTTCTGACTCGGTTTGTATAGCGCCTTTAATTTCAACCGAATTGGCCAGCGATACGGCCCAGTATCCACCAAATACCCTGGTGGTGTACTATCCCCTGGCAGCGGAGCCTTTTTACACAACGGTCATTTCATTTAACGCAGCGGGGAGGATCGTTTTTGTAAGTCCCCTCATTCATTTCTTCAAAAGAAAAGATCCCGACGATGTAGAGGCATTTTATATGCGGCACGGCTACGATTTAATCGAGCCCTATCTCTTTAAACCCTGAATAAACGGCGCAAAGGCGCGGTTGGTTGAACTGTAGCGGCAACACCGCCTATCCATCAGTTATTGGAATTCCGGGCAGGGGGTAGTAATTTAATGCTGAAAATAAGAAGCAAAAACAGGGATCATGCGCCGATTATTCGTACTTATTTTGGCAATTGCTTTCGCAAATAGTTCCTATTGCCAGCGATATATTAACCTGACGAAGCCGGCTTCCAGAAAGACTTTTTTGAAGTACGTAAATAAAGAGACATATCATACGATCGTTACTGAAACTGATTCAACGCTAACTTTTCTTATCCGGGACCCTACAGTTCAAAACCTGGATATGCGGTTGCATTTCGACAGGCAGGGACGATGTGACATAGAAGTTCAAAAGCTGTATTGTGATTCCTGCTACCAGAAATTGCTGCACTCGGCATTGGCAGATCAGCGCTATCGCTGGATAAAAGCGGATGATAGTACTTATTATTCAAAATTCTCTAAACGGCTTATGCTTAAGGCTGGATACGATGATCCATTTTCATTTTCCGTCAGCCGGATCAGCCTTACAGAGAACGAGTATGCGCTGAGAACAAAAAACAATACCCTCCGTTAGCAATGAACTTTACGCGATCAAAAACCAATAAACCAAATACCATGGCAACTAAAACAAAACTCTTCCTGCTGATTGTAGCTGTTATCGGGCTGGCCAGCTGGAAAGCCATCCAGACAATATCACCAGCCACACCGGAAACAGGACTATATAAGGTGACCATTTTCTATGCGAATGGAGAAGGCAAAACCTTTGATATGGACTATTATGAAAAAAAGCACATGCCGATGGTAGCTGGTTTTATCGGTAAGAATTTAAAATCGTATGAGATTGACAAAGGCATATCGGGCAGAACACCCGCCGACAAACCGCTTTATCTCGCGATCGGATATTTTTACGTGAAAGATCTTGCCGAATACAATAAAGCAATCGCAGCAAACCGCGAAGCAGTGGTCAACGATTTCAAAAACTATACAAACATCCAGCCCGTGATCCAGATCAGCGAAGTAAAACAGGTATACCCCGACACGAAGTAGTATACCACTAAACAACAAACCCGCCAATATTGGCGGGCATTACTTCAATAACCCGCAACAAAAAAAATAAACCATGAGAAGAATCATTTCCTTCGCCCACGTATCCCTCGACGGTTTTGTAGCCGGGCCTAACGGCGAAATGGACTGGATTAAAGCAGTTGGCGAGATCTTTGAATACGTAGGCAAACGGATAGGTGAAGGCGATACTGCCATGTATGGGCGGGTAACTTACCAGCTCATGGAAAGTTACTGGCCTGTAGTGGGAGCCAGCCCAACGGCTAACAAACAGGAGATCGAACATTCCAAATGGTATAGCCAGATCCATAAAATTATTCTATCCCACACATTAAATGAAGCCGACCTGCCGAATACCACTATCATCAACAGCAATCTTGCAGAACGGATCAACCAGGTAAAACAAGTTGGCGACAAAGAGATCCTGCTTTTTGGCAGTCCTTCGGCAACGCATGCATTGATGAAAGAAGGATTGATTGATGGCTACTGGCTGTTTGTTAACCCGATGGTACTTGGGAAAGGCATTCCTTTGTTTTCAGACGTTAAAGAGCAGGCAAAACTAAACCTCGTACACACGCAACAATTTAATTGCGGCGTAACCGAGCTGAGTTATATTGTTGAAGGACGATAGTCGTGAGGCGGCAAACCTGAGGCGTGAGTGAGTATTAACTCTGCGAAAAGCTCCCCGTTCTCTGCGGCTTCGCGGTTCAAAAATGTCTCGAATAGCAAGAAGCGATTTTTATACGCCGCGGCGTCGCAATACTTAAATACATATGAATCTCCTCCCTCTGATATTGGTCTTTGTGATAGTGCTTGCGGTGTATCTTGTATTGTTCCGTAAAAAACAAAGCATTGAACCGGAACTGCCGCTTCCCTCGTCCTATAGAACTATACTGCAAGCGGATGTTTCCTTCTACCAGCAGCTGGATGAAAAACAACAACCATTATTCGAGCAGAGAATGGCCCGTTTCCTTGCTGCTACACGCATCATCGGTGTGAGAACAGAAGTAACAGAAGCAGACCGTGTATACATCGCCGCCAGTGCCATCATACCCATTTTCGGATTAGGCGATTGGGAATACAATAACCTTGATGAAATATTGCTATACCCCGATTCTTTTGACCACGATTTCCAGCAAACCAGCGGTGAGCGGAATATCCTTGGTATTGTTGGAGAAGGAGCATTGCAGCGCGTAATGGTACTTTCACAACAAGCGCTCCGCAACAGCTTCCGGAACAAAACCGATAAAGAAAACACTGCCATCCATGAATTTGTTCACCTGATCGATAAATCAGACGGCAGTACAGATGGCATTCCTGAATTTTTTATGGGACGCGAATACATCAAGCCCTGGCTGCAACTGATACACCGGGAGATGAACCTTATCCGCGATAACCGGTCTGATATCAACCCGTATGGCCTTACCAATGAAGCCGAATTCTTTGCCGTAGTGTCTGAATACTTTTTTGAAAGACCGGAATTATTGGAGAAAAAACATCCAGAGTTGTATGAATTGCTGAGGAAGGCATTTCAGAAGAGCAATTAATAATTAATAATTAGTAATTAATAATTTTAATTGATAATTGGGTAATTATTCAGGGATTCTTCATAGAGGTTCTTCGCAATAGGGATTCATTTTAGAGGCAGGCATACAGATAGCTGCCTTTAATTTATCAATTACTAATTCAAATTATTAATTATTAATTACTAATTATTAATTCTTCTTCATGAAAATACCGGGCTCGCTGCTATTGATCTTCCTTCTGCTGTTTCCATTGCGTGCGTTGTGTCAGCAATACAGCATCAAAGGCAAGGTAGCCGACAGCCTGCATAGTGGCCAGCCATTGAAAGGGGCCACGGTTATTTTGCAAAGCCTTCCGGATTCTATCTCGCGCGCTGTATTTGTAACGGAGGAGAATGGTGATTTTGAGTTTAAGCGCCTTACAGGCGGCAATTACCGGGTAGAAATATTGTATATGGGTTACACGCCTTACTCGGTTGATATCATGTCCGATAAAAACAAACGGGAAACAGACCTGGGCCTGATCAGCCTTGCTCCGGAAGCAATAGACCTTGGTAATGTAACCGTGTCCGGTGGCAGCCGTCGGGCGATAACGGTTAAGAAAGATACCATTGAATTCAGGGTAGCCAACTACAAAACCAAACCCAATGCAGTACTTGCCGACCTGTTAAGGAAGCTGCCGGGGATACAGGTTGATAAGAATGGGGAGATAAAAGCGCATGGAGAAACCATACAACGCATCATGATCGATGGCGTCTATTATTTTGCGGATGATCCAAAGATCGCTGCGCTCACGCTGCCTCCTGATATCGTTGACCGGGTACAGGTGGTGGATGATAAGACACAGAAAGAAAAATTTACCGGGTTCTCCGATGGCAAACGCCGGAAAGCGATCAATATCGTTACAAAGAAAAAGATCAGGGGCCTGTATTTTGGAAAAGCAGTTGGTGGAGCAGGAACCGATGGCCGCTACACCGCCGGCGTGGACCTTACGCGACTCGATGGGCCGGAACAGTTATCGATCGTGGGCAATGCAGACAATACCAATCGCTATGCGTATAGCGGCAGCGCTGCCGCTACCGAGATGCAGACCGTATCGGCCGGTGTTAATTATAAAACTGCGCTGAGTAAAAAAACAGATCTCTCGGGTAGCTTTAATTACCAGGGTGATCATGGCCTGGTAGAAAGCGAGAGCCTGGCAGAAAATGTGATACGCGAAGATTCAGCGATCTATAACAACAGGAAGGAGATCCATCATACCGATAATAATAGCTTCGCTTTTAACCTGAAGATGGAAAGCAATATCGACAGCCTGACTATGCTCACGTTCAGCGCCAACGGCAGTGTTTTCAATAACAAACGCTTGTCGACCATTGCTTCCGACGCTACTACAGGCAAGCAGCATACATTAATGTATGGCTCTGTAAATGCAGATAGCACAAGATCGAGCGGGTATGATCTGTCGAGGGTTGAACTTAGTTTTCAACGCAGGTTCAGAAAACCGCATCGCAGCCTGTTTGCGAATCTTTTATTTTCATCAGGCAAAGCGGATGACCATACCTTACGCAATGCGATCAACAGGTTTATCCAACCTGTCGCGGCATCGGATACCATTAACCAGGAAGTGTTCGGTAAAACCGACAGGGTTAATTTCAACCCCAGTATTTCCTATATAGAACCGATCGGAAAGAGCAGTGCGGTTGAAATGAATTATGTGTACCATCTCAGTAAAGAAAATTCGGGCAGCAATTCGTACGATTTCAATACAGCCGGCAATTCCTATACCGGTTTCGACAGCCTGTTCAGTACATCTTTCAGGAATATTACCTCTTCGCAACTGGCTTCGGCGGTTTACCGTTTGCAAGGGGAGAAATACAGTTTCAGTGCGGGTGCAGGTATGCATATCACAGATCTCCGCAGCACTGATAACGAAAAAGCCGCCACGCTGAACGCCCATTTTACCGCATTTGCACCCAGTATCAATTTCAATTATAATCCGGCCAATTCCTTTAATCTCTCTGTGAACTATGAGGGTTATAACAATGTGCCGGGGGCAGATCAATTACAACCTGTACTGGTTACCAGGGACTCGATCAATTTTTTTATTGGTAACGCCACGCTGCAACAGTCTTTTGCGCACAGGTTCTATGCACAACTGTTTTCCTACAACCAGGGGAACGGGTCCAGTCTGTCTTTTAGTTTGAACGCCAGCAAAGTGGATAATGACATACGACCAGCTATTACCAACCAGGCCAATGCAGGCAAAACAATTACTTATGTGAATCTCCCGGGGACTTACTCTGTTTCGGGCTACCTGAGTTTTGGTGTTCCTCTTCGCAAACCTAAATCGAACCTGGATCTTTCTACCAGCCTGTCGTATGATACACGCCGCTCACTGATCGATGGACAACGCAACGATACCCATAACACCGCGCTTTCCGGTTCTGTTGGTTGGAACTCGGCATTTGAAAAAGACCTCGATGTCAGTCTGCGCGCAACAGGCGTTTATAATTTCGTACAGAACAGTTTACAGACAGAAGAAAATGAAAATTATTTTTCGCAGGTACTGGGTGGTGAAGTTTCCTATTATCCCGAAAGCGGCTGGCTGTTCAGCACACAGGTAGATTATACGCATCTTGTGAGAAAAAATACCACCGGGTATAATGCGGATATCGCCATCGTAAACCTTTTTCTGGGCAAACAGCTTTTTAAAGACAAAAGAGCAGAATTAAAACTCTCTGTGTACGATCTGTTCCGCGATAATGAGAGTATTACCAGAACGATCTCTGGAAATGTTGTCAGGGATGAACGCATCAACGTTCCGGGCCGCTACATGATGCTCAGTTTTACCTATAACCTGCGGCAAAAAACGAAAATTACTGATTAGTAAAAGCACTCTGCGAAAACCTCTGCCCCTCCGTGCCTCTGCGGTTCAAAAAAATCTCCTATAGTTAACATGTTGCTATTGGAGATTTTTTTAAACCGCAGAGCCGCGGAGTTACATGAGTTTTCGCGGAGATGATAGGAATTGAACGCAAAAAGCGCTGCCTGGTGTTTAACGCAAGCATCGGTTGGGCTGACCACAGTGTCATATAGCTTTAATCGTATCTTCAAGACAATGTTTCGCCCGAACTGCTTTTCCTTTTTTCCAATCCTGTTATTGTTGCTTCTTATGAACAGTACCGCATCGGCGCAAACGACTGTACATGAAAAATGTGGTACGGATCAGCTGGCGGAACTGTTGCGCAGATCATCCCCCGATTATGACCGTCGTATACAGGAGAATAACCTGCAGATCAAAGAGCATATCCGCAGTAAAACAATGCCTGCAACCCGCGGGGTAAATGGCAACAATACCGGTTTACCGGCAGACAGCGTGTATACCATACCCGTGGTGATCCATGTTGTTTATCCCTCAGGACAACCTTACGGAACAGGTACCAATATCAGTTATACGCAGATCCGTTCGCAGATAGAAGCATTGAATGCTGCCTTCAGCCGTTCTTATCCGGGTTATAATGGTCAGGGTCATCCGGGCTATGCGCAGAATGCCAGGATACGTTTTTGTCTTGCCCGGGAAGCTTCGCCGGCAA
>Ga0247757_10000832_pt1 | contig 23542 bp, 22 predicted proteins | sample UWRJL126311R4_FD_180929 | JGI IMG/M metagenome (GOLD analysis project Ga0247757, IMG submission 180929) | Plant litter microbial communities from Arlington Agricultural Research Station in Wisconsin, United States - UWRJ-L126-311R-4 | ecosystem: Environmental > Terrestrial > Plant litter >...
CTAGTCAGCGCGCTGCAGCTAAGGCGTACGGCATCCCTCGATCTACACTCCAAGAACGACTCCGGGGTAGAACAAGTAGCGCGCTCAGCCATCAACACCAGCAGCGCCTGACCCCTCTACAAGAGGACTTCCTTGTTGACTGGACCCTCGAAGAGGATACTCGAGGCTATCCTCCTCCGCACGCTCGCGCGCGAGAAATGGCGAATCGAATACTGCGTATGAACGGCGATACTCAGCCTGTTGGCAAGCTCTGGCTCTCACACTTCATCAAGCGACAGCCACGCGTCGCATCTATAGTCGGTAGAAAGCTAGAGGCTTAGAGAGCTGAGGCAGCGACTCTAGAACAGATGCGCGCGTTCCTTGAGAAGTATGATGAGATCCAGCGTCGCCTAGATATACAGACAGAGAATACATATAATATGGATGAGACAGGTGTCGCATTAGGAGTATGTACGAATACTAGAGTACTCGCATCTAGTAGGAAGAAAAAGGCTTACCTTAAGGCACCAGAGAATCGCGAGTGGGTCTTAATAATTGAATGTATCTCTGCTACAGGGCGGAAGCTACGCTGCGCAGTCATCTTTAAAGGCAAGAGCCTACAGACGACCTGGTTCCCATCCTCTATCCCTGGCTGGCTCTATACAACCTCTGAGAATGGATGGACGTCGAATGAGATAGGTGTTGAGTGGCTACAGAGGATCTTTATCCCTGAGACTGCTACATCTAATAGCCAGTGGCGTCTTCTAATTCTAGACGGCCATGGCAGCCATATCGACATTGAGTTCCTCTGGCTCTGCAAGCAACATAGAATCTACCTCCTATTTCTACCTGCACACTCATCGCATGTTGTACAGCCTCTAGATCTCGCTCCCTTCTCTGTTATTAAGTCTAGCTACTAGCGTCAGATCCAGGACCTCGCGTCGCTCGACGACGCAGTAGCTGTTAAGAAGGAACGCTTTATTATATGCTACTATCACGCTAGGGAGGAGGGCCTTACATCACGAGTAATTAGAGCTGGCTGGAAGGCTGCTGGCCTCAGTCCATTTAATATTAACTAGGTACTCAGCTCATCACAAGTTTCTCAGAGGCCTATAACGCCTACACGTCAGGAACAGCCGCAGGCACCTATAGAGAGATTCCTCAGTACCCCCTAGGGCCCTCGCGACCTCTACCTTGTACAGCAGGATGTCTAGAAGCTCGAGGATCTAGGGCGTAGGACGAGGCTTCTACTAGTGAAAGCAGGTAAGGCACTTGCAGCTGCGAATGCTAGAGCTGCAGGCCTAGAAGCAGAGGAAAGACGCCTTGAATATCAACTACAGGCTACTCGCTCTAAGCGCCGTCGAAAGCGCGTTCAGGTAGACCCGAATCAACGCTTTGCAGAAGCTGAGAGTATAGTAGAGGCTATGCGCGCAGCCTTACAGGCTCAGCAGCAGAGAGCTACTATAGCGAACGCCTCAGAGAGGGCTGCTATAGCTGCTGCTGCTCGAACTCTTGAATCTATGTGTACACAATGGCAGTCATAATATATGTTGTTGAAAATATGCCGTCTTTTGTGAGGGTGGCGGGTTCTGGCTAGGTGGCCGAGAATCCCTGTGGCCGAACTTCATATAGCCGAGCTTATATCATGTGAGCAAACGAACTAGCGGTTTCTTGGATAGCGTCCCGCTGAGGAGCTGCATCTAGCCATAACAACAACCACCACAACCTCGAAATCATTAATTTTCCCAAAGACCTCAACGCCACTCATACAACCCTCCAGCCGGTGCGGGACGGCCATCCTCCCTGCTAGCGTGTGCAAAGCGTTCATGCAGGCGCTTAAGACTTGAAGGTGGCGATAGTTCGGTCAGCATCCAGGAGCTTCGGTGCGCTAGGTGGCTGTCTACTGCCACTTTGCACATATCTCTACAGCGCTCTATATTCTAGTATTAATGAGAAAGGATAAATTAGCTTGTTACAGTAAACATGGAAGTATTATATGCTTCCCCACAATTCTGCTTCGGCCACTTTACAAGCGACCTTCCTACACCTGCGGGCGGGCAAGACATGGGTCGCGTGCTCTATTCATCATCATGATACATTGCGAGATCTTTTGAAGGCCCCCGCCTATCTACCTTACACTGTGCAATTGAGTATTGATCATTCCCACCTTGTCGTGACTGAACAAAGGCCTGGAATCCTCTATTTGTTAGCCTGTTCCGCCTATTAAGCCATTGATGCGCTCTTTACCTATCATGTCTTGCCTCGAATGCCACTGCGCCGAACAGCTTCAGACGCGATACATGCCATACGCCTACCTCTTACAAGCCCTAACACAAGCCCCCCTGTGATGGCGAAAACCAGTCCTGGCCAAAGAATGGTAGAGCGCGGAATAACATGCCGCCAAAGAGCCTTAAATATTGGCTGTTCCTTAGACGTTGTTGCAATAGCGTCATGGGATGTTTCCGTCAAAAATACCTTGAACAGATTATCTTCGTGAACGTCTTCAGTGTTGGCAACGGACCCAGCCGTAGACAGTATCGCTACGATGCCACTATGGCCTTCTCTTGAAGCGGCTTGGAGCGCGTTGCCGTACTTGCCTCCCTGAGCGTTGACCTCGGCTCCCTTCTCTAGTAGCAAGCTCACAATCTCTTTGCGTCCCCGGTATGAAGCGGCCTGGAGCGCGTTGCCGTACTTGCCTCCCTGAGCGCTGACCTCTGCTCCCTTCTCTAGTAGCAAGCTCACAATCTCTTTGCGTCCCCAGTATGAAGCGGCCTGGAGCGCGTTGCCGTACTCGCCTCCCTGAGCGTTGACCTCGGCTCCCTTCTCTAGTAGCAAGCTCACAATCTCTTTGCGTCCCCGGTATGAAGCGGCCTGGAGCGCGTTGCCGTACTCGCTTCCCTGAGCGTTGACCTCGGCTCCCTTCTCTAGTAGCAAGCTCACAATCTCTTTGTTTCCGTGGTATGAAGCGGCCTGGAGCGCGTTGCCGTACTTGCCTCCCTGAGCGTTGACCTCGGCTCCCTTCTCTAGTAGCAAGCTCACAATCTCTTTGTTTCCGTCGTATGAAGCGGCCTGGAGCGCGTTGCCGTACTTGCCTCCCTGAGCGTTGACCTCGGCCCCCTCCTTAGCTAGTATGGACCTTACCAAACTTCGATGCCCACGAAGCGATAACATGTAAAGAAGCCCTGCATCCATATTACCTCTTAGGTCTCTAATTGCCCAATCGCGGTCAGTCGCACTAAGAAACGCTTTCCACCACTCGAACCAGCCATTCTCTTCTCGTAGCCACTTCCCTATATTGTCGTTATTATCTTCACGTGCAGACGATCCCTCACCCAGGAACTTCTCAGCATGGTCGAACACATAACTCGCTGCATAGCTCAGAAAGGGATATCTGTGCCGTAGTTGCTCGCATGTCTCCTCTGTTCTCACGGTGCTAATCTGATCGATGCACGACCGACAGAGTGCCCACAGTCGGTAATGGCTCGCGCAAACAGGGTCCGGCTCCAGGTTAGGGTCCAATGTTTGCAGTCTCTTGTTCCGGAGAAGGAAATCGCTAACTGATAGATGAATGAACTGCACCGCTGTCGCACGCCCGCTCCGTACCTCGACGAGGCCCCGCGACAGGTGGTTGATCCGCTTCTGCATAATGTCGTCATCCGTAGCGCTCGATCGACTCCATTGCTCCGTACTTGTCGGAGCCGTTCCGGCCTCCACGGCGAAGAAGAGCTCTGCTAGCTCTAGCGGCCGCTGACTAAATAGCACCCATTGCAGCATAAGCACCGTCTCAGCCATGTCCTCGTCGTCTTTGCTCAAAAGAACTCGGAACACTTCCTCCAGCTCCTCTGGGACCCGCCGTAGTGTATCCCGCATCTTATTCATGTTTCCCTCAAGGTAAGCTTTGTTGAGCAGGGACACGACGAGAACAACCCACATGAAGATGCCGCCAGCCTTTCTTTTAATCTCAGCCTCAATCTCGTCATCTCGTCTTGCTAGCTCTGCTTGGACGTATATGGCAATATCTTCCAGGTGGTCATCGTTGTTATCGACGGTCAGCTCCAGGCACCTTCGAATCCTTAGTGGTGGGTGATGACGCCTGGAGAGGCAGATTCTCAGTGTGGTGCCGCAGCAGGTCGCATTGCTGCTCAACGACTCGAGGAAATCTACGACATGTTGCATGTCCACGTCATTGCACTCATCCAGCGCATCTACAAGAAGGATCAAAGGCTTCGATCTCTCCTGTCTGATAACAGACGTTGTAAAAGCCTCTAGCTCTTGCAATCGCCACTCCCATTCCCCATGTCGACTGACATGTTGTTTGTCGCGGAACCTGATTAGAAATTGCTCAAAAAGCGTGTCGTCTTGTTTTATAAGCTGGTATACGATCGACCGCAGCATCCCTAGTGGTGTTTTCTCAAGGGCGCCTCCTCGAGCGTTGAAGAAGTACGCTGCTGTCAGATGTTCGGGGAAGATCTCCTTGCAGTGGGCCAGCGTATGCTTTATTAGCGTCGACTTGCCCGCTCCCGGCTTGCCCTTGATGCAGAGCACCCCATTGTGCGTTGCGAGGTCGGTGCGCATCCGCCATCTTTCGAACTCAGTGGTGCGGAACAGCCAGTCGCATGTGTGTTTGACGGCGGCGCATATGTCATGCTCACGGTAGTCGATCTCGAGGAAGCCGAGGGTGCGGAGGCAGGCTGTGAACCGTTAGCGCTCTGGACATATCGTTGCGGGTCGAGCAAGGGTTCACAAACCTTCCCTTTCATTCTGCGGGGCTCTGCCTTTGCCGCTATCTAGGAAGTTGATTGTGGTGTTGTCGCCCGTCGTTACACCTTGGAGCACCTTATCGCCTTGAACGGATCCGTGCGACTGGAAGTGAGGGCCTGCGGGGCTCATATGGAGGACTCATCAATGCGAGGCCACTGACGGGCAAAATGAATGTGCTCCTGCGATGAAGCAAGCACATACGTTCTTGACGGATAGCGTGGTTTACGCGTGCAATGAAAGTGCGTAGCGCAGCCCCGAGGCCAGAGCGCAAGCGGAAGGGATTCTAGCGGAGGCCGCAGAATCCCAGCTCCCGCTTGGTAACCTGTGGCTAGTGCCAGCATCTGCGCCGCCACCAAGAACCTGGAAACCCTAAGGCACAATTTCGGATATTTCTGGGTTTCTTCGCCCGTACTCGTGACATGTAGGCAAAGGACTTACTACTGAAGAGGCGTCGAATCGTAGCTAAATAAGCGTTCTATTAAATTACTCTATATTAGAATTGTCAGAATATCACTACTCACGTGATACTAGTCACCTGACGGCTTCTCTAGGAACGCTGCCAGAAAGCCGCCAGCACGCCGCCAGAAAGCTGCCAGCACGCCGGCGGAAAGCTGAGTAGTCACATGAAACCAGTCACATGACGACGGTCACGCGATAGCTTTCCTAGGAAGAAAAAGACTATAGCGTTCACCAAGTACACGGCCGTCACGTGACTCGGAAAGCCGCCAGCAAGCCGGCGGAAAGCTGCCAGAAAGCTGCCAGAAAGCGCCAGAGAGCGCAAGGCATGTGATAGTCTTCCTAGAGGAACACTAGAACGCTATAGCGTTCACTAGGAATACAGCCATCACGTGACCCAGAAAACCGACAGCAAACCGGCGGAGAGCCGCCAGAAAGCTGCCAGAAAGCTCGAGAACGCACTAGTCAGTCGAGTAGTCACGTGATACAGTCACGTGATAGCTTTCCGCCAGCACGCCGCCAGCAAACCGCCGGAGAGCTGCCAGAAAGCCGCCAGAAAGCGCCAGAGAGCCGCAGGAGCGCGAGTAGTATTTTGCTATAAGTAATAGCAAGAAATCTACTGGCGTACCGGAGGAACGCGGGCGGAAAAAGCCGTTAGAAATCAATGGCTTTCCCAACAGAAAATGTATGAATAGGGGTATATAAGAAGGGTGAAAAACAAACCTAAGAAGACAGACAGAATAATTACATTGAATTATCACAGAGAAATACTCAGTTTCTTGAATCAATCAATTCCTTCCTCAATCAAATTTCTCCCTCTCGGACCATCGAAAATCTGACAAGTAATACTAAAGCTAAGAATATATACTACCAAGGGCACAGGTCCACAGGATGGCTGCATCGATCTTTCGAAGACGTCTATACTATACTTCGTTTACGCTGAATCTCTTAACATCAATGGCTTGCCCTGCATCTACTGTGTTTTGCTGAGTTCTACAATACTGCCTCCCTGGTCGGTACCTGGAATCGTAAGCGAACGATCTTCTGCCCGAGGCACCGCTACTGACTCAGTATTGTAGCTGAGGTAATATCTTTGTCAGGATTCTCAGCCTTCTCTACGATTCTCTGAAGTCGGCAATGGTCAGCTGCTTAGTGGTTCCATGACATCGCCAAGAATTATGATTATTCGAATGCAGTGTAAGGCAATCCTAATGAGTCTACGAAATGATAGTATGCAGCATGGGCGCCACGGGCGCTCTCCATCGTGGTGCGTGGTCATGCTCTTCTGCATCTCTGCCACTAATATCCTCTACCTGCGCTTCGCTCTGCCCTACCATCCCCACAGTCGAACTTTCTAGAGCTGTCGTATTCTTGCGTTTTCGTCCACGTTTTACCTTGTTCGTAGTTGCTGCTCGTTGTCCCTCCTGTCCTTCCTCTTCTGCCGCTCCTGATGAAGCTTTCCTCTTGCGGCCACGCTTTGCCTTGCCCTTCGCCTCCTCGATTGCTACCTTCTCCGCACGCTTCGCTCGCGCTTCCCTAAGTTCGTCGTCACCCATAACTTTTACGTTCCCGGGAACTCCTCTATCAGCAGAGCGTCGAACCTTGGCTTTGTTGTTGACTTTCATGAGAAAATTAATCTGATCCCGCTGGAGAATTCCCCAAGAGAACGCTAAATGGGCAGTTTTAGAGAATTTCTCCAAGTGCTTTTCCAGACTACGTTTGCTCCTTTTATCAAGGGCGTGGGCGTCTCGATTGACTATAATGTTTTGCAGCGATACCAACCCCTGCGTTGTCACAGGCGTCACAGGCGTAAGAGGCGACTGTACGGTTTCATGGCCATTCGACGCACTCCCTGGCGTTCCCTGACTCACTGAAGTTGTCAACTCACCTGGGGGTTTAGGTATTCCTTGAAGGACTCTATCTGGAATAAAAGGGAACAGTCCACACGCCGAGAAGCCGGCTCTGATGTTCCTCGGCGTTAAGGCTCTGCTTCTTGCACGGCTGTATAGGCTAGTGAAATGCTCCTTGCCAATAGCGTTCACGCCGCCTCTCTCTAGTCGCTCGACTTCTTCGCGATACGCAGATTTGAGCGGGCCGAACACGGAGACGTCGCAAGGTTGGGTCTTATGGGAAGTATGGGAAGCGAGCCGGCACAGAATAATTTTGTTCTCGAGACAGAACTCAAGAATCTCAAGGGTTTCATGGCTGCCGAAGCCGTCGCAAATTAGAACACGTGGTTTACCGTCAGCTCGTTCCTTAGTCTCAGGATCAAATATTCGCTTGAGCCACTACAGGCTGATGTAGGAATCGGTATATCCAGATTCGGAGCACGCATATTGCCAACCTGGCGTGGACAATGTTGTCCAGTTATTCCGGTGGGTTTTAGCTGGCCAGATAATCATAGGGTTCAGATACCTACCGTCGCCACTAATGCACTCGATCGCTGTTATGGTGGTGCGCTTGACCCGCGCACCTCTATACTTCCGGCTATCATCCTTGCCTACAAGAACTTTGACAGAGTTTAGCATAGAGAGCATGACTCCAGTCTCGCCCATGTTATAAACGTTCCCGGCGAGGATTTCTGGATCCCTAAGTACCTCTCCGATCACCTCAAACCAGTGTGTAATTTTCGCGTATATGTTCTTATCGTGGCGATTCCAGTCTAATGCCCTAACCATTCTTGCCTCTATCTGCGAATGCCGCTTCCTGAATGATAGCGTCCAGTTTCGATGCGGCGGCTTCGTCGGTCTGGCTGATTCTGGTCCATGGAGGGTGAGGCGGTACGCTAGAAATGGGATGAACTTCACTCGGACAGGGAATCCAAGTGTAGACATTTGTAGGAGAAACTTCACCAGGGCTTCCTCCTCCCACGGTGTGAGGTACTGTTGGCTTTGCGCCTTTGCCTTCCACGATGGCCGGCCCAGCGCCCGGTGGTTGAGGGTCGAGGCAGGTAGGAGTTAGGTATCCCAGGAGGAACCTCCTGTGCTAGAATCAGGCTTTCCTTGTCGCACATACTCAAATTGATGCTGCTGCTGGTAGGTGGGCTGGGGGTACAGTTGCTACAGTTCCCGGAATGTCAGGCAACAAGAACACGGTTGCACAAAAGCTGGGCTGAGGACGAACTCTCGCTAGCTCTATTTTAGGAACTGACTTTAACGTTAATAGGAATAGCTCGTAGTTAGCCAAGAGCGTGTCAGTGCTTTGCCCCTACCAATAGCAGCTTTCGACGCAGTGCAGCCTCGCGAGCGATGCACTGCGCATGCAGGGAGCCACGTCTTACCCCGCTTGGGGCTTCATACAGGCCTCATACAGGCTTCATCATCGAACCAACCTCAGCGACAGCCAGCAGCCTCACAGCTCGCGACATCTCGTCACGGCGACCTCTGATGCACGGCAATAGCGAGCAAATAGCGAGCGCCTACATGATCAGGCTACGAACTTCAGCCTCACAAGTCCCGTTCTCATAACCTGTGTCTACCACATCTGCATTATCCTATGCGACTCCTGCAATACAGCGAAAGCGGAGAGCTCAGTATCTACAGCTTCAACGATGGCACGATACCTCCTTACGCCATACTTTCACACACTTGGGGAGCAGATGGAGATGAGGTAACGTTCGCAGACCTCGAGACAGGCGATAGCAAAACTAAGCCGGGCTACGAGAAGATTGTCTTTTGTGGGAAACAGGCCCGGGACGATGGACTGCAGTACTTCTGGATTGATACATGCTGTATCGATACAGCGGATAAGGCTGAGCACTCGTGGGCGATACGGTCTATGTTTCGTTGGTACTGTTCTGCAGCGAAATGCTACGTTTACTTATCAGATATATCAATAGGGAAAAGGAAAGCCGGCAGTATGTCTAGTGAGACTAGCTGGGAGCTGGCTTTTAGGTCGACTCGGTGGTTCAAGCGTGGCTGGACGCTCCAGGAGCTTATTGGCCCAATTACAGTCGAGTTCTTCTCACAAGAAGGGAAGAAGCTTGGTAACAAGATATCGCTACAATTATTAATTTATAAGACTACAGGTATTCCACTCGAAGTACTTAACGGGGCCCTACTTTCTCAGTTTAGCGTTAACGAGCGATTACGATGGGCAGAAGGTCGGATAACCAAACACGAGGAAGATCGAGTATACTCTCTGCAAGGCATCCTCGATATTGAGCTAGCGCCGGTGTATAGCGAAGGAGTAGCCGGCGCTTTCGAGCGCCTCAGGGGTGAGATTAACAAGCTGGAGAAATGTATCCAAGACCTACGGCAGACAGATCCGCGCGATGATAAGAAACGCATTGAGGACACCAAAGGTGGACTTCTTGCAGACTCCTACCGCTGGGTCCTGGAGAATATCACATTCAGGCAGTGGCAAGAGGACCAACACAGCCGTCTACTGTGGGTGAAAGGGGACCCTGGCAAAGGAAAGACGATGCTGCTTTGCGGGGTTATTAACGAGCTCCAAGACCTGATGCCTCGGACTGCCCTTCTATCGTACTTCTTCTGCCAAGCGACCGACTCGCGCATTAACAACGCCACGGCCGTGCTGCGAGCGCTATTGTACATGCTCGTGAGCCAGGAACCATCGCTTGCATCTTACATCCGTAATGGGTACGACCGCGCAGGCAAAGCCTTATTCGAAGATGCAAATGCCTGGGTCGCCTTGACGAAGATCTTTGCGGACGTGCTACGAGACCCACAGCTAAGAACTACGTATCTGATCATCGATGCGCTAGACGAGTGTGTTACTGATTTGCCAAAGCTGCTTAGCTTCATTGCAAAGCAATCTTCCACTTCGTCCCGCGTCAAGTGGATTGTCTCTAGTCGCAACTGGCCAGCGATTGAGGAAGAGCTAGAGCGAGCAGAATATAAAACAAGGCTGAGCCTTGAGCTAAACGCCGAGTCGGTGGCGGCGGCGGTCAAGGTCTTCATTCAGCAGAAAGTAGATCGGCTGGCGCAGGAGAAGCGCTACAAGCCGGAGATCAAAGACGCCGTACTCCATCACTTGATGTCAAATGCGAACGATACGTTCCTTTGGGTAGCCTTGGTGAGCCAAAACCTCCAAGCGACGCCGAAGTGGAACGTCCTTAAAAAGTTAGCCCATTTCCCACCTGGGCTAGGCTCTTTATATGAGCGGATGATGGACCAGATTAGCGCGTCCGACAGCGCCAACATCTGTCTGCGAGTCCTAGCAGTCACTGCGGTTTTGTATCGACCTGTTGCAATTGCCGAACTAGTCGCACTCGTTGAGCGGCTAGAGGACGTTGACGACTTGGAGTCTGTGCAGGAGATTATCGGCCTCTGTGGATCGTTCCTTACTCTGCGAGAAGACACGGTCTACTTTGTACATCAGTCTGCAAAGGACTTCCTTATCGCAAAGGCATTTAACAAGATGTTCCCAGACAGTGTTGAACAAGTTCATTGGGAAATCTGTTCCAAGTCGCTGGCAATCCTCTCCAGGACATTGCATAGGGATCTGTACGGCCTAAAAGCTCCAGGAACTCCTATCAAGAATGTTGAACCGCCTAATCCAGATCCGTTAGCAGAGTCACGCTACCCATGCATCTACTGGATCGACCACTTATGCGACTTAAAGGCCATGTCTTTGGCTAGTAAAGTTAGCAGCCTGCAGGCTAGAGGTGTTGTTGCCGATTTTCTAAAGGAGAAGTATATCTACTGGCTGGAAGGGCTAAGTCTGTGTAAAAGCGTAGGAAAAGGTGTAATATCGATGGAAAAGCTGCGGTTACTCCTCCAGGTATGGCATACAGAAAGTGTATACTTGTATAGTGAAGGTTGAACGATCTATACGCTGACATAACTAGGATACGCAAGATCAAGATAGGCTTACCCAGCTTGTTCATAATGCGTGGCGGTTTATTATATACCACCAAAGAGCGATCGAGAGCTTCCCACTTCAAATATATACATCTGCGCTGCTATTCAGTCCGATAGCTAGTCTAATTAGACAGCTATTTCAGCACGAAGAGTCAGAAGGCATCACTATTAAGCCAGGAATAAGCGACAGCTGGAGCGTGTGCCTGCAGACGCTCGAGGGCTATAGCCGTGATATCAACTCAGTAGCCTTCTCTCACGACTCTACGCGGCTGGCTTCGGCATCGGACGACAGCACGGTCAAGATCTGGGATACAAGCAGCGGCGCGTGCCTGCAGACGCTCGAGGGCCATAGCAATTGGGTCAGGTCGGTGGCCTTCTCTCACGACTCGACGCGGCTGGCTTCGGCATCGGACGACAGCATGGTCAAGATCTGGGATGCGAGTAGCGGCGCGTGCCTGCAGACGCTCGAGGGCTATAGCCGTGATGTCACCTCGGTGGCCTTCTCTTACGACTCGATGCAGCTGGCTTCGGCATCGGACGACAGCACGGTCAAGATCTGGGATGTAAGCAGCGGCGTGTGCCTGTAGACGCTCGAGGGCCATAGCCGTGATGTTACCTCGGTGGCCTTCTCTCACGACTCGACGCGGCTGGCTTCGGCATCGGACGACAGCACGGTCAAGGTCTGGGATGCGAGTAGTGGCGCGTGCCTGCAGACGCTCGAGGGCCATAGCCATTCGGTCAGGTCGGTGGCCTTCTCTCACGACTCGACGCGGCTGGCTTCGGCATCGTACGACAACATGGTCAAGATCTGGGATGCAAGCAGCAGCGTGTGCCTGCAGACGCTCAAGGGCCATAGCGATTAGGTCAGGTCGGTAGCCTTCTCTCACGACTCGACGCGGCTAGCTTCGGCATCGGACGACAGCACGGTCAAGATCTGGGATGCAAGCAGCGGCGCGTGCCTGTAGACGCTCGAGGGCCATAGCCGTGATGTCACCTCGGTGGCCTTCTCTTACGACTCGACGCGGCTGGCTTCGGCATCGGACGACAGCACGGTCAAGATCTGGGATGCAAGCAGCGGCGCGTGCCTGCAGACGCTCGAGGGCCATAACGGTTCGGTCAGGTCGGTGGCCTTCTCTCACGACTCGACGCGGCTGGCTTCGGCATCGTACGACAACACGGTCAAGATCTGGGATGCGAGTAGCGGCGCGTGCCTGCAGACGCTCGAGGGCTCAATACCATAGGAATCTGATGATTCCAACATAGAGCGGTCTGGGCTATGGTGCGCGGGCGCAATGAGCCATAGCGAAGAAGGGAGTGAAAGGTTCCGACACTTTTCTTTATATAATCTTTGATGTAAGAATATGGGGCACGAGTGAAGAATTGAATGAATTGATTGAGTGTGTAGTATCGTGTAGGAGTCTATGTGTAGCAGACATGTTTGACGCCATTATATAGAGAGAACCCATCATGTGACATATCGATTACTACGGCGTCACGTTTGACCATCTGGTCGAGCCCGACAATCTAGATCCTGAAGTTCTAGTAATCAACATTGTCGAAGTGGACAAAGGTGGGACATACGGAGATGGAGGAAGCTATGCAAACGAGGTTCTACTTTTCCGCGTAGACCCAACAGATTTTACAGGCAAGAAAGTACTTGCTGTGCCGAGATGTTGTCAGCATAAAAAAGGCACGCAGGATCGGAAACTGATTAATACTATGGTCATAGAGCGTAGCAATCAGCTTTAAAGGCATGGTACAAAATCGGGATATTACGTATTGTCTAGCTAATGCTGCTGTTTATGAAGCTTTATACCTCCTCGAAGATTGATTGATTCTATGGCGCTCTGCATCTTGGCTATAGCCTTGTTGATTGACTCGGATTGATACGGAGATGCCATGAATGATTATGAATTATATGTGTGTTAAAAGCCAGGGACGAAAGAACCGTATTAAGATAATATCGATTAGAGGCGAGGTTCGCTATGGGATGGTGCTTAGTAATCAACTTCTTTCTTTGGCTGTTAGAGATACTCAAAAGGAGAAATAAGCGATTGTCGTTAGAGACCTAATTGATATCGTGTCATCGGAAGCAGCTTGACGCTCAGATTTCGCCTTGAAGCTGCCACTGTACGATGGCGTTGTGGTCTGGGCGGTTCAGCAGGCACAAAGAAAGCCAAGTAATATGCCACCAACTTTCCCAGAGGTACCTATGCACTATTCCGCTCTTGTCCGATGGTGTACCATACTCTCTATATACTACGTTTCGGCTTTACGAGCGTGTATGCGCCCGGAGACCGAAGTACCGTACTGTCGGGTCGCAGTGACTGTCCGCACTAATGCGGACGACTGCCTGTTAACCAATCAATTTTTAGCTATCGTAGCCGTGCCTCCCTCGCCCTCCGCCGCTAAAGGGGCATCTGCCACCGCGCTGTCAAATGCAGAAAACATAACCTCACTGCTTAACAATCATATTTCTCTTCATCGCACATAGATAAAGAGCAACGTTGAATCGCATCAGCCGCGGAATCAGCAGCGATGTCTTCCCCAAGCCGCATCGCTGAGTTGTCAGCGGTAGTGGCGTCACACACCAAACAAATCGATGACTACCTCACCGAAAACGGACTGCTACAACCATCGTTCGACGCGAATGGTCCTGTAGACCTACAATTGCCCCCCCAACTAGAGCAGGCACGTGCTATTGTGCTGCAAGCATCTCAGGAATTGAACGATCTCCTCCAAGGACCAAGGGACATACTCTTCAATCACCATGTTAGTCCATCCAATCGTAGCATGAAATGACCACTGACGTGATTTTAGCATAATCGCCTGGTCTATCTCAAGCTTATCTCTCATTTCGAAATCGCTCAGAAGGTGCCTGTCGATGATGAGGTATCGTTCGCAAGTTTAGCAGCAGATGTTGGGATCGAGCATGGCGCCCTTGCCCGTGTACTACGCCTTGGCATTGCATACCGTATTTTCAGAGAGCCTCGCCCCGGCGTCATTGCCCACTCTGCAGCATCACGACAGATTGCGGAGGATCCGCTGATTGCAAGCTGGGTTGGTGCAAACGTGGATGAAATGTGGCCAGCGGCAGAAAAGGTTGTCGACGCACTCATCAAATGGCCGGAAGCTGGAGAGGCGAATCAGACTGTAAGTCGTTGCACCTTTTCCCGATAATCCAATTGTTGACTTGCAGTAGGGCTTCGCATTGGCGAATAACACAGACTTGCCCTTCTATGCAGTACTTGGCCAGAACCCAGAGCGTGCGCGCCGTTTTGGCGGAGCAATGAGTTACTTCACCACGGGTGACGGCTACTCACTACGTCACCTGACTGACGGGTACCCTTGGGAGTCCATCAACTCAGGAACCGTCATCGATCTTGGTGGATCTCATGGCGATGCTGCGTTCGCGCTGGCTAAGAAGTACCCTGATCTCAACTTGATCGTGCAAGAGCTTCCTGAAGTCGTGGCGAACTCGAAGGAAGAACAAGGATTGAAGGTCAAGTTCATGACTCATGACTTTTTCCAACAGCAACCTGTCAAGGATGCAGACGTTTACTTCTACCGCTGGACTTTGCACAACTGGCCGGACAAGTACTGCGTTAAAATCCTCCAGGCACTTATCCCAGCACTAAAGAAAGGCGCGAGAGTGTTGATCATGGACTTTGTGATGCCACCACCAGGCGTCCTACCAAATGAGATGGATCGCAAATTGAGGGCGATGGACCTCACCATGCTAGAGATCGGTAACGCTAAAGAACGTGATCTTGGAGAATGGAAGGCACTTTTCGCACAAGCCGATCCGAAGTTCGTTTTCAAAGGGTTCAAGCAGCCTGAAGGTTCAAGTCTTGCCATTCTCGAGACTGTGTGGGATGCATGAATTTATTTACATGGCCACTTAATGACATGTAGTACCAGAGCAATGAGCTACCAATGGCGCACTCATGTTTCCCGAAATCGGGCAATATCTAGTGAAGCGTAGTAATGTCAGTGTCATCACTGAATGGAGTAGAATAACTACTACTTGATTTCTGGATATATACTATGTATGACATTGTTTCACAGATTTAATACATGCGATAGAATGGCTAGTAGATTGCGAAGTGATCTCCCAGTCAATCACGGCCCGGCATATCTAAGTAACGTGCTCGGCAAGCGAACCGTCAACCCCACTAACTTTTCACAATACACCAACTTCTAACTAGGATGCCTCAAGCTACCAAGCCCTAGATAAGCTACAATGAAGCGGATTTACCCCTTGCTATTTTAGCTATTAACAAACAACAAGTTCAAAGCAAAAATCGCGCTACCGCAGTATATAGCATCCCTCGATCAACGCTACGTGACCGACGCGCTGGAGTCGCTGCGCGACGCGATCGCGAGCCCGCAATCCTCGAATCCGGACCCCGAACTATCACAACGATTATCACAAAGTCTAAGGATTTCATGCAAGAGAAATTTTCAAAAAACAAAATTGATGCGTTTTTGTGTACATTCGAGTGAGCGTGTATTGATGGTATGCAGTTTCTACTTCAAAATCATGATTTCTCAACGAGTGAAAAGCGACCCCAAGCTCAATATGCCAATCCTTGTGTTATCTCGATCACTCCCTCCATTGGTAGACCATTGCGTCATCATCGTCGGGGTCTGCGGTCGTAGCAGGCGCTGCAGACGCTGCTGGTGCTGCCTCAACGGGTTCCTCAGGTAGTGTAGGACTGGTGGCGGTCGTGCTCACAGCCGGCGCAGGTACTCCTGCCGGTGCTTTATAGAATAAATATGCAATTCTCCCCGATAATCACAATAGGTCGCTTACTACTGTCTTGTGAAGTAGGAAGGGCGTGCACCAAAAGGATGCATAGACCCACACTTGAAACGAGGAGGCTGATGTAACGCATTTCGAGACTGATCCTCGTATTGCTCGTTGAGGGTAATCCTTTTTGATTAAAGATGAATTGTTTGGCCGCGGAAATGGTTGACGGAGACGTGATGATGTAGAAATGGTCTCCTTCTTAAGGTCTCACATATGGAGCTTCACGCGCACCTTCTGAGATCGAGACACACGTGAAGTCTCTTGCATATGGGCCACAGTTTTGCAGCGTCAATATGCGGTGTAGCCAGTCTTCGTCTCATGTGCGTTGTGCTGTAGATGCTAAGGCCGGTGAGCTTATTCCGAATAAAACTTTGCCTAGTTATCCGCGGCTTCGACTCGCTGAAGAGAAACGGACTTCCGAAAGAGGATCGTGGGCCGGTTCATCAGGTACGGATTCTAATTCAGGAAGACCACGCCCTGTGCGTATTTGGTTCTTGCCTTCTGCAAGGGGTAAGGCGTCGTTGTGCACCTCGGCAGGATTCGGTCCCCAAAGACCCCAACTTTCCTGGTCTTTATATTAAGTTACACAACTGTTCGGGCGCGTGTGCGCCGACGGCGACGCCCACTCAAGGCGGCCTTGTTGGGTACGACCTACGTTGTGCTCAGCTACCCTCGAGATCGAGCTGTGGTGTAACTTACATGGTGTGCAGTGGAGATTCTTCCAACTCCTACGAAGATCCTTACCAATATGATTGGGACACCCGGCGGACAGCAACGGAAGTCGAGTAATCTTATCATGCCTAAAAAATGTTAGGCAGACTGTGCGCGTCCCTCCGAGGGTGGCAAGTGAAGCGAACCGCGAGCGTATTCCCCGTATTCAAACCTCTGTATGCTATTGTGTTCTTTCAACTACGTAGACTAGTATTCCTACCCAGCTTGCCATTTTTTTGGTGGACGACTAAACTCTCGTTGTTATCACATCTCCACACTATCGCGTTTCCACCATGGCTAAAAAAGATGGTTATATTGCCATATCCGATGAAGAAAACGGAATCCCGTGTAGTAAGGAGCAGAAGATTTCTCTTGGCACAAGAAGAACCCTTGAGGTCATCGCTGTCGTTATGATTATAATAGCTATGTTAGCTACTGGCTATGTTCTTGGCGCTCAAAAGACAGATGTCGTTGAAAGTATGGTTCCAGGCTACAGCAAACACAACACATATTAATGGATTGGCAGTACCACCAGGTGACCAACATTACTACATGCGCTTCAACGCCACTTTCCCACAGCGGTCGAATATTGAAACTGATGCTGCTTGGGACTCTTTATTCCCAGAAAAATTAGGCTTCGTCAAGCATCCAGAACTAGCGCCGAATGTCGCTGGTATTGCCGTGTTCCATGAACTTCACTGTTTGGTGAGAACAAGATCTTCCAAAACCAAGACTTAAGCTGACAGGTGAAAGAACCTTCTTAGGCAAGCATTTTGGGCTGCGGTAGATGGCAACTTGAAAGAAATGGGCGCGGAAGACCGCGAAAAGAATCATCGGACTAGTCATCACCACATTCGCCATTGCTTCGAGTATCTACGACAGTCTCTGATCTGTCTTGCTGACTCGAATTTGGAGAACATGAATTACACGGCGCGGGGAGTCTCGGGATGGCAGACCGAACGTACGTGCAGGAGTATCGAGAAATTGACAGAGTGGGCGAATGAATGGGGCATATCCAGAGCAGAGGCACTGAGGAATTTCGATCTTCAAGCCAACTTTGCAAACGAAGATTCTGTTTGATTTACGAGCACAAAATTTATTGCTTTTGAGATACTGCATGAGTGACCATAGTCTCTCACTTCAATGAGGGTCCGTCTTTGGTGTAATGTGCTCTGACCCAAGGTCTTCTGGTTTGACAAGCAGACCAGGTTCAGCCATGTCAATCGATCGATCCTTAGCCCAGGCAAGCAGTGCATCAGAGTCAACACATTGGTGTGATGCCCAGCTGCGAGCCGTAACGTCATTGCCGCCGGATAGGTACGTGTAAGTGCCGAGCGACACATCACCACGACACAGGATGCCTTGTCTCAGGGTTTCGATACAATGATCTGATAGTAAGTCTCTGTAAGGTCATCATGAGATACATTCGGGCCACTCACTAACGTGCCTCTCAAGTTCATTGCGAGCGAACCCTTGCACTTGCTCGAAATAGGTCTCCCTATATATCCATTGTCGAATCTTTTTCTGTGGTATCATTAGTTGCGTCGTATCACAAGCAAGCTTAACGTAGCAGACCTACCAGACAATGAATTTCGTGAGTCATGAAAATTTCGGAGACATATCCTGATCCATCCGCTAGAGGTAACGATGTGACATTGTAATAGTCAAGGTCTTCTTTTGAAACTCTAATCACGGTACCTTTACATTGTTACCAGTTTGACTGAGTACGGCTGTGCTCGGTTGCAAACCTTTGAGCAGATCATGCCAGGCATGATCAAGGTCCGGACTTGGAAAACCAGCGAATGGTGTACCAGCTACCGTAAGTGGAAACACACGACTCTTCCTACGATATGCTGTCGATTTGTCGTTCTCAAGTGCTGGAGAATTCGTATCAGATCTGTTCAAGTTGTGTCGTGAAACGCTTACATGGGAAGAGTTCGGGCTGCAAACCGCGGAACTCGTATTGTAATCGTGCATAACAAACTCGAAGGTTGATGTACAGGGCGCAAAAGACCAGATTTCCAAAGATGAGCAGAGCCATAATAATGTTTGTGCGTGGCCTCCGCGACTTGCGAATAGTTTCGATTTGGAAATCTGCGTTCTCGTCGAAGCAAATGCTCATTGAGTCGCCATCGTACAGGCTCTTCTCTTCTTCGTGCATCATGTTGGCCATCAAAAGCTAGCTTCTCAACTCAAGTGAAATCAAACGCGTCGCATAACGCACTTTGCATCTCGAGAACATATCATGGAACGGAACCTAGGCTCACCGTAGGATGTCTGCAGATTCAGGTGGCACCGTAAGCAACAGACGGGAGGGTGGTCAGCCCAACCGCCGTGACTGCATGGTTCGATGTGATCATTGCAAAAAACAGCAGGTGAGGTGTACATCGGGCAAAACCAGGATGTGCACCGAATGGGAGTCCCGCAACCCTGGCTTGCGACGTATTGAATGTTGGTTACACAACATACAATGTCGTGCAAATATCCGACCCCTCTTCTTGAGACACCTGCCTTTTTGTGGGGGCTAAATGTAAGGCTAACACCCACGAACATCGCTCCTTCGCTCATCTGCCAGTCATTGTCTGTTCCTTTTCGCATCTCGAAGCTCGATCGCAAAAGTAAGATGGCGTGGACTGTAGCTAATTTTGTTGCCCTTGGGGTGACTTTGATGTCGCTCGCTGTCGTGTCTGTCTTTCTGAGGTTCTGGGCGCGTACCAAGTCCAAGGCCAGGTTCGGGCCTGACGACGCCTTGATCATCCCCGCTTTAGTGAGTGTATACATTGACCATATGATTTGTTCAACACTCACCTATTGCAGATATGTGTAATTGGTATCGCAGTCACGATGATTATTGGTAAGGGACCAGTCCGGTTTCCCTCTGATTCTACAAGCTAAAGTTCCGTAGGCACCCAAGTCGGCGATATGGCACAACATCAAACCAACAAATGGGGACCCCACGGTGAGCCAATATACACCAAGACTCTGGCCAACTACGAAAAGGTGCCTGCACTTTGGTTGATGTATCTGGTTCAACAGCTTACACACATAGGCCAATTATGTTATGCAGTTGTTGCCTCTTGCGTCTCTCGGGTTCAGCAAGCTATCGGTCTTGTTCTTTTATCGCCGCATCTTCCACGTCTACACGAAATTCCTCATCGTCAACACTGTCCTGTTGCTTATTGTGGCGGGGTGGGCGATATCGTTCTTCTTTGTGACATTGTTCCAATGTCGTACACCAAATACCCTTTGGACGACGTTCGAATTTGCCAGGCATAACTGCGTTGACACGCTATCTTTCTACTATTCGGTATCTATTACCGGCTTCATTACCGATCTAGCAATCCTCATATCACCCCTTCCTGTTATACACCAATTGCAGATGCCATTGAAGAATCGGATTGCCATCGCTTGTATACTCCTTCTCGGTGCAATGTAAGTCAATATGATTAGAACAAGTTAACTGAACATCGCTGATCTCCTTTAGCGTCTGCGCCGCTGGTATCGCACGCTTCACAACATTCATCTACGTCGGCCGTAACATCTACGACAACATTTGGGACCTTACTTGTATGTTCTTGCGTCAACCTTAGACGATGACTTATATTAAGCAGACTTTACCTCGCCCGTCTTTGCGTGGACTATGGTAGAAAGCTCCTTAGCAGTTGTAGGCGCCAATCTGCCTCTGCTTCGCCCGCTGTTACACCAGAAGACATACACAGACTCATATGCGTGGTCATTACTTCGGAGTTTTACCACGAGACGGTCCCAGAACGGTAGTCGGTCAAGATTTGGCTTGGATGATGGAGGTGAAAGAGGTAGTTCCTCCAAAGGTAGTTCACTCAGGAAGAATAACTCTCATCTCACCGAAAAGCCCGAGACTAGACAACATGTTGCTTGAGCTCTACGTAAGCTTATCATGCTTCGTCTTACTCTTTCGATACCTTTTAGTGGCCACTATGGTAATGCCTTTCCGAAAGTTCTGATCTTTTTCAAAGCATGTTCAGATAGTATTATATTACAGCAATGAAGACGATGTTCTCTTCGTGTGAATTATGTTAATATATAGCCACTGAGTGCCCTGAGCAAAGACTGTCATTTTGAGTAGAAAGGCGTACGCCGAAACAACACATCGATCTTCCCAAGAGCACCGATCCATACTTATAAGCGTTTTTACACCTTACCCACACAGCCTCCCGCTCTAATCGATGGAGAACTCATCCAAGCCCACGGCGAACTTGGCGTACATTTAATGATGCGGATCATACTTGCGTTTAATCTTAAGGAGACGGCCGTAGTTAGCCAGGTTAAGGCTGAAGAAGCCGGTGCTAGAGAAGTCGTCGTCCAAGCTGGACAGAAGCGTCGTATACTCTAGAGTAGACGCCCAGGCAGGGGCAGGAAAGGCGACCTTAGCGATGGTTTCCGCGTTCTACCCTCTCACCTGCTGCCGGTCCGCAGCGGAGGATTTCCTGGGGCAGCAAGGATAGACGAAGGTCATGGATATATCGCCTCCTACGTTCTTCTGACGATCGAGCGGTCTCGGTAGGGCGGCCATACCACGTTCGAGAAGAGGATGTTAAGGCAAGCGACGGCCGGTCCATACGATCCGTACAGCCTGCACGTGCAGCTCTCGAGGTGTCGGTCGCTGGATAACATGTTGCTATCGGAGGTGCGAGCGAGCGATTTCATCGGCAACACCATACCGCCAACGATGGTAGCGGCGGAAGCGAGGCTAGAGGAACTCGGGCAGAGAACGATACGGGAGGTAGAGAGCTGGAGATGGTAGGAGTAGGCAGCAGGCAGGCAGGTATTATAACGGATCACTTCGTTACATGACTACTTTATCTGTAAGAATGTGGCACGTATGAAGAATTGAATAAATTGATTGAGTCTCTAGTTCAGTATAGGAGTCTATGTGTAGAAGACATGTATAACGCCCTTATATAGCGAGAACCCATCATGTAACATAGCCTTGGCTACTTACACACCCCCTTCAGCTTCGAACGTAGTTGGAAGCTGATTTAATATTTGATAGTTTAAAGCTGATTTGATAATTGATATTTAATAGTTGGAAGCTGATTTGATATCCGACTATAAGTCCCCCTCTATCTATTTTAAGACAGCTGCATTTAAATTGAAGTAAGAGGTGATCAGTCTCTCTTATTCGGGTGCAGTTCCCAGGTGGGTAGTCTCCGCCATCGCGGATTATATAGGGTCCTCATGTTTTCAGACGTCTCTAGAGGTGTCTCCCCTTTTTATTGCTTCATGTATAGGAAGGTGCTTTATTTAAGCGTTTTTATAAGTATATAGCTCTATTAAGTATAGTAAGGACTAGAGAAAGCTGTCAGCTTACTTGTTATTTTAAGAGGGATGACTTTGATTGAAGTAATCGATTGATTCTCTATAATAATTAAATGTGATTATTCTGTCTATAGAGAGAAGGTCTCCTCTATTCTTCTTGTACTTCTTCTACTCGTATACTTTCCGTTGGTTTGCTCGAAGAGGTAGGAGGGAATTGTTGTAGATTTAGTAGTTTAACCTAGTTCTCATGGCGTTATCTCGGTATTAGCTTCGTGAAGCCGTCAGCTGGTTGATAGTTTGATAATATATATAAGATGTTGATGTCCTTCGACAGTGCTGTCTACCTCAGCCAGTGATAGTGTATATCGATATGCCTAACGTTTGTTTTAAGACGTAGAATAGTTGAAGTGAGTAGACGAATCGTCTACTAGTTGTCGCAGTATAGAACTCGTTTATTTCCTGGGTCGAAGTTGATCCCTAGGAAGATTCTAGACCACTATATAAGTTCTGTACTGGCGGAGGACGTAGCGACTAGTTCTACCTTAGTCGTCGATTTTGTAACGTATCTCTGCAGTATAGCCTTCCAGTTGATAGGGCCACCGAATAGATAGAAGATATACCCCTGTAAGCTTTTTCGTGTGGTCTTATCATCCGCGAAGGACGCGTTAGATATAGTATAGAAGGGTAGCCTGTTGTTCTTATATTCTTCTACTATATACAGTAGGGTGACAAAAAAAAACTAATCAAAAAAAACACGATTTTTAAAAGGCTATAACTAATCCAATATTAACGCTATAATAAAAATCAAATAAGAATTTTAAAGAAAAAGTTTAGATATTTAATTCTATAGTTAGTAATCCTGCTTAATAAGTAGGTATAAAGGACGATAAATTACGAAATATAGAAAAAAAAAAAAAAACAAAAAATTTAATTAAATAAAAATTTTTAAAAAGAGTATAAATTTTTCTTATTCTTTAATATAATTTTCACTAAAGCTATTATATACCTATATATCTATTTTATTTAAAAGTCGTTAAGTAAAAAGTAAAGTTATAAAAGATATAAATATATTTATCTTCTTAGCTATAAACTGCAACAACGTTGTATGAGTATAGAAGATTGATTGAACTAAGAGAACTATAGAGGAGTTTATATACACGAAGCCGCGTTCATGTTGCACGGCGTAATGAATCATAGCGACGCCGAAGGGAGCGAAAGAATGAGGTCACGATCTATAGTGTTGTCATCATAGGAATATGATGATCTCAACACTATAGACATGTGATGGTTTCATGTGATGGCTCCAACACGTGAGGTCACGAGACATGGTGTTGACGCCATAGGAACATGATGTTCTCAACACCATAGGAATCTGATGATTCCAACACAGAGCGTTATGGGCCATAGGTTATAGCGCGCGGGTGCAATGAGATATAGCGAAGAAAGGAGGTTCCGACACTCGCAGCGGGAGAGAGAGAGAGAGAGAGAGAGAAACTGCATACATAATAGGGCACACACACAACACACACAACAGCAAAAAAAAAAACACACACACATATAGTTTAGTTTTTTGGTCTACACCAACTAGTACATACTTCCGAACACTGTTTAACTACTTACTCACTTACTTACTTACTTTTACTCCTAACTTTTTGTAAAGCCGCCCCCGCCCCTGACGGGGGGCATGTATCTATCCCCC
>Ga0247757_10000833_pt1 | contig 23528 bp, 18 predicted proteins | sample UWRJL126311R4_FD_180929 | JGI IMG/M metagenome (GOLD analysis project Ga0247757, IMG submission 180929) | Plant litter microbial communities from Arlington Agricultural Research Station in Wisconsin, United States - UWRJ-L126-311R-4 | ecosystem: Environmental > Terrestrial > Plant litter >...
CCCGGGTGCGGATCGCTCGGGGTCGCCGCGACAGCCGGCGTGTAGGTGCGGCTGACGTACAGACGCTTGCCGCCTTCCTCGAAATAGGCGCGCACCGCCTGCCAGAGGAAATTGGTCTGCGTGTTGCTCCCGCCGCTGAATTCCAGGAGGTCCCGGCCGCCATAGATGCGCTCGAATTCGACCACGCTGGTGATGATCTCCGGTTCGACATCCAGCGGGCCGTACCGGGCGGGCCCGATGAAGCCGGTGGTGGTGGTGCTGACGCCCTCGATGGACTTGGAGCGGAAGGACGTTTCTTCTACGTAAACGCCCGGGGCTAGGTATTCAGGCATGACAGGATCCTTGTTGAGTTGAGGTTAGACGAAGGGTTGGACGAACAGGGTGGCCGAAGGGGGGGAACCGGCGCCGCGCACGATCAGGTCGGTGCCAAACCGGAGGGCGGCGCCGGGCCAGGGGTGCGCGGGAGAAAGCAAATCCAGCAGCGTGCCGCCGCGCTGGCTGAGAACCCGCTCGAGCAAGGGCACGGTTCCGGGACGGAATGGCGGCGAGGCGTCGGGTTCGTACTGCACCGTCAGCCGCACCGGCCACGTCTGGTCGGTCAGGTTTCGCGGCGGATGCGGGGGCGACTCGGCCACGCCGTCATTGGATTCGGGATACGGCAAAAAAATCACGACCGCCCCTTCGCCGGGCTCGGCCACGCCGCGCGCACGCACGGCGTCCGCGCCGGTGCCCACCTCCGCTTCCAGCACGGCCCACGCCGCAGCCCGGCCGTGCGTGGCGTCGCGCAGTTGCGCCCGGATGATTGCTCGCCCGCTGAGCGCCACGCGCCCCGGGGTGCTGAACAGGGGAACGTAGCCGCCCGGCCAGCCGCGGGTCGGTCCAGGCAGCGAGTAGAAGCCCTGGACCGGGGCGTTGACGGTAAAGTGCGCCGGCAGAAACCGTCCCGCGGGATCCTCGACTTCCAGCAGGAAGCGGACCGGGGTGGGTGGAGCGAAAAAGTAATCGACGTCCGGCGCCACCGGCTCGCGCCGGATGTTGGGGAGCGAAGGAAAGGCGTAGCCCCCGGAACTGGTTTGCACGGCCCGCAGCACCTGCCCGTGGGGCGCAGTGGCGGTCACGATGAGTCCGCCGAGCACGGGGCAGTTGGCCCCGACGTCCCAAAAACGAATCCCGAGCGGACTCGTCAGGGAGAACTTTTCCAACGGCCGGGTGGCGGGCAGCAGTGTCATGGCACCACGATCTCCCGTTGGTCGAACACGCGGGTCTGGACGACGCCCGAAGAGCCGAGCTCGACATCGGAATCGAGGAGGAGCATCCGCGCCACGTAGACCACCGACGGTTGCTGCCGCGTCGGAGCCACCTGCCAGATGGTATAAAGGTCCTGCTGGGTGACCGACTCCGCGACCAGGTCGACGGCTTCGTCGGGATTGAAGACCGCCGGGCCGCTGCCGGCGAAGCGGTTGAGAAATCCGGCCGGCAGGCTCGGGCTGTTTTCCAGGCTGCGGATGGCCCAGCCGAGGATTTGCAGCTGCTTTTCAGGATCCTTGGCCCACGCCGTGACGAGGAGATAGACATCCACCGGCACGGAGGGGCGGTAGCGCTGGCCGGTGAGCGGATCGGTCCGCGGCGGCTGGTTGCGGCGCGAGGTATTGAAGGCAACCCGGTACACGCAGGCCGAAATCACCTCGCCCAGGGCCTCGCGCGGATTTTGCAGTTCGGCCGGAGCATACAGCCGGCAGCGTACATCCCGGAAAGTGGCCGTGTTGGGGCGAGCGTCTTCGAGCAATCCGACAACGGCATTGCTCAGCGTGGCGATGGCGGCAGTCAGGGCCATGGGATGCAGAAGGGAGATCAGGTGCCGCTAGTTCAGGGTTTGCTTTCCCGTCGGGGAGGTCCCGACCGGGATCCGGAACCGTGGCGGCGCGGGCCATGCGCTGGGCCAGAGTAATGCGGAGAACGGAAAGTATGCGTGAACCCGATGACCGACGGCACTGCGACGTGGTTGGTCATGGCGGTGATCCTAGAGGGAAATTGCGTCGCCGCCACACCGGCGGGCCGGACGCAAATCCGTCGGGAAGAAATTTTCCTTCGCGCGGTGCAGGAACGCGGCGGACGTTTTTTGCGGCGACACGCCGTGCGCTGACGAGGTCCTCGACCTCACCGGAGTTACAGCATCAGCATCCATGCTCGATTTGCCGCTCACGAGGCGCGCATTACCGGCGTGCCGAAATTTTGAGTCAACGAAGAGTTATTCTTCTTATTCACACCACGCATGCATTCGCCGCGTTGTTGTCGCGATCGGCATGAAAGAAAATCACGCGAAGCGAAAACCGGCGCCGAACTTTTCGCGCGATCACCTTTTTTTAGGCGGTCATTGTGCTTCGTTGAAAAAAAATTGTGAAGCGCGGTGCCACTTCGCTGCGTGCCGCGACGACCGCACGCTCAGGCCGCGGGCTGCACGCGCGCCAGGGCTCGCGTGAGATCGGCGATCTCGAAGGGCTTCTGCAGGAAGGTCGTGGCGCCCGTGCCGCCGAAGGGGCCCGCGGCGTCCTGCTCGCTGTGGCCGCTGAGGATCACGCACGGCAGCGCCGGACGCAGTTCGCGCATGCGGCGCAGCGCGCTGAGCCCGTCGATGCCGGGCATCGTGATGTCGAGCAACGCCAGCTGGAAACGGTCCGGCTCGGCAGTGAAGCGGCGCAGCGCGTCATCGCCCGTCTCCACCGCGACGACCGTGTAACCGGCGCGGCGCAGGAGCGCGGCGATCAGCAGGCGCACGGAATCCTCGTCGTCCGCGATCAGCACGGTGCCCGAACCGGCGGGAGCCGGGGTGATCGCCGGCGCCGGAGCTGGTGGGGTCACCGCAACCGGGGCGGGGGAGACACCCGCGAGGGCCGGCAGGTAGACGCGGAACGTGGAGCCCAATCCCGCCTGGCTTTTGACGGTCAGCGCGCCGTCGTGCGAGCGCACGATGCCGAGCACCGCGGCGAGCCCGAGGCCGCGGCCGGCAAACTTGGTGGTGAAGAAGGGGTCGAAGATGCGCGCCAGGACCTCGGGCGGCATGCCCGAGCCGTCGTCGTTGATCTCCAGCCGCACGTACGAACCGGAGAGGTGCGAGCCCGCCGGCAGGGCCTCGGGCAGGTCGCCGTCGCGCAGCGTGACGGCGGTGGTGCTGACGGTGATGCGGCCCGGGCGCGCACCGATGGCCTCGGCGGCGTTGAGCACCAGATTCATGATGATTTGCCGGATCTGGGAGGTATCGGCCTCGATGGGCGGGAGTCCGAACGCGAGGTGGTACTCGAGGGTGCACGTCTGGACGGACAGCTCGAGCAGTCGCGCCGTTTCCAGCGCGACCCGGTTGAGGTCGATGCGCTCGATGACGAAGGCCCCCTTGCCGGCGTAGGCCAGGAGCTGGCGGCAAAGATCGGCGGCCCGCTGGGCGGCGGTGACGATGGTGGCCAGGCGCGCGCGCTCCTCCGCGCTGATGCCGGGTTCGAGTTGCGAAATGGAGGCGTTGCCGAGGATGACGGTAAGCAGGTTGTTGAAGTCGTGCGCGATGCCGCCGGCGAGCACCCCGAGGCTTTCGAGCTTCTGCGTCTCGAGCATCTTGCGGTTCAGCTTCTCGTTCTCCTGCTCGGCTACCTTGCGCGCCGTGATGTCTGTATGCGTGCCGGCGATGCGCCAGGGCTCGCCGGTGGCGGGATTGCGGGCGACGACCTTGCCGCGATCGAGGATCCACTTCCATTCGCCGGAACGGGCCTGCATGCGGAACTCCACCTCGAAGCGGTCGCGCCCGCTCCACACGGAATGTTCGTCGGTCTCGACCCGGGCCCGGTCGTCGGGATGGATGCGGGCCAGGAATCCTTCGCGCGAAGCCTCCACCTCGTGGAGGCTGTAGCCCACGATCTCGGCCCAGCGCGCGCTGCGCGTGACCCCGCCGGTGCGCAGGTCCCAGTCCCAGAAACCGTCCTGGCTGCCCTCGATCACGAGGGAAAGCTGCTCCTCGCTCCGGCGCAGCGCCTCAGCTTGGCGCCGGACGCGGACGACGACACGGCGCTGCCAGGCGAGTCCGGCGAGCACGGCCACCAGGAGCACGATGAGGGGCAGGGCATACGGCTGGACGTCACGCCAACGCAGGACCCGCGGCTCGATCGGGCCGATCCATTTTTCGTACAGCCGGTCATAGGTGCCGTTGCGCTGGACCGTGATCAGGCCGTCGTTGAGCTTGGCGAGCAATTCCGGATGGCCGGGACGGACGCCGAAGTGTTCGCGAAAATGGAAACCCGGGAGTTCGAGCGCGGCGGGCACCAGGTCGGTGTAGCCCCGCTGCCGGATTTGGTAGTCGGCGACCATGCGCGTGCCGACGAAGATGTCGGCGCGCTTCTCGTGCACGGCGTCGACGGCGAGGATCATGTTGTCGAAATAGCGGAATTCGAGACCCCAGTCCTTGCTGCGCAGGTATTCGTGTCCGCGCGAATTCGGCAGCGTCGCCACGCTGCGGCCCTTCAGGTCCGCGGTCGTCCGCAGCGGAGGGGCGTCGCGCCGGGTGTAGGCGGCGCCGCGCAGATAGATGGTGGTGGCACTAAAATCGATGTACGCGCGCCGCTCGGGCGTATCGACCACGTTGCAGATGATGTCGATCCGGCCGGCCTTGAAACCGTCGAGCACGTCATTCCACGGCAACGCGACATATTCGAGCTCGAGTTGCTGGTCCGCCGCCACGGCCTGCAGCAGGTCGTAGGCAAAGCCAGTGGGCTTCCCGGCAGCATCGACGAAGGTGAACGGTTCGGCGCTGAGCTCGAGGCCCACCCGGATAACCCGCGGGGCTTCCTCGGCGAGAATGTGTCCGGTCATGCCAAGCCCCAACGCCAGCGACAGCCAAAGCTGCCCCAGTCGTGACCGCCAGGCCCGAAGAGTTAAAAGTGCACGGAACACTAGCTTTTCCATCGGCCGGAACCCGACCCAACTCAATGGCGTTTTTGGGGGAAATTCCCCACGGCCCGGATGACGCGTCGCGTCAGGCGAAGAAGGGATTGTGCTTCCGCTCCTGCCGCAGGGTGGTCAGCGGGCCGTGGCCGCACGCAAACACCGTATCCTGAGGCAATTTCATCAGTTTGTTCCGGTTGTTACGGTACTGCGCCTCATACGAAACGAGCCCGCCGCCCATCGAGCCCGCAAAGAGGGAGTCCCCCACAATCGCCAGCGGATAGGCAAGCCCGGTCACGAAAAAGGAGGTCTGGCCCGGCGAATGGCCCCAGGTGAAGAGGGTCTTGATGGCGATTTCGCCGAGGTGGAAATGCGCGTTTTCCTGGAATGTCTTGGCGCCCGGAAGCGGGGCGGGCTCCAGTTCGCTGGCCCAGACCTCGGCCCCGGTGGCGGCGAGCTTCGGCAGGTCGGCGATGTGATCGTCGTGCGTGTGGGTCAGGAAGATGTAGCGCAGCGTCAGGCGTTCGGCGGCCAGCGTGTCGAGGATCGGGTCGGCCGTGGCGCCGGTGTCGAAGGCGGCGGCATGGCGCGTCTTCGGGTCCCACACGAGGTACGCATTCACCGTCATGTCCTCGAAGGGGGTGTTGAACATGGCGAAACCCCGCTTGAAGAGCGGCTGCTCCGGATACCACTCGCGACGGGCGATCGCGAGCAGGGCCTCGCGCTCGAGTTTCAGCACCTTGGCGAGCTTGCGGAGGGGCAGGTCGCGAATCTCGCCCTGCTTCACGGCCGCGAGTTCCTCGGGCGTGACGTCCGCCTTCTCGGCCAGCGCGGCATCGGTCAGCTGCAAGCCGCGCTGGGCCTTGCCGATGATATCGGTGAAATAGTCCTCGAGCGGAATGCGCGGCATGACATCAGGCAACAGGCTGCGGGCGGATTCGCAAGGAAAGGGTTTGCCCGTGTCGCTGCCGGCGCCGGCCTGAAGGCCTCAGCTGCTGTTCTGCAAGGTGTCCCACTCGCCCCGCCCGAGCAGCCAGCAAAGCGCCACGTAGCGCTCGTGGACCACCAGATGGGCAAGCATGCCCGGTGCGCCGGCGTCTTCGCCGCTCCGCCGTCGGCAAAGAGCGAGATAACGGAAGTAAAGGTCGGCGGCATCGAGCACCTCCCCGGTCAGGCGCAGGCGGCTCGAAGCGCGAAATCCCTCCAGGCCCCGGGTGAAGAACAGGTGAAACAGCACTTTGTGGTCGGTCGGCGCGTCCGGATAGTCGAGGCGGAGCATATGGCCCAGCGCCCAGTACAAGGCATGTGCGCCTTCAATTCGCCAGGTGTAGGGTGCGTTGTGCGGAGACTCGCGGTCGGGAGAGGAGAAGTAGAAGCGCTTTTCGTCAGCCGTGAGAAACGGGAAGATTCCTTCCTCCTGCATGAACTCGTCGAGGTCGTTCAAATAGTCGAGTTGGGCCCGGTGGCTGATGCACGAAACCGCCGCGGCTCGCGCGATCGTTTCCTCCTGCGTGCGCATTTGGATCAGGCTGGCGGGAGCGAAGCAAGGCAACTCACTCGCGGTCGGGAGCCCCTGCTTGGTCAGAATGGCTTCGGAGCGAAGCTTGCGGGCAAGCGCTTCCTCATAGTCGCGATCGTTGGTACTCGCCACGAGGGTCGGTCCGGTTCAGCGCCCGATCAGGATCACCGCGTAGACCTCGCCATTGCCCTTGGCCGGGCCGCCGAGGACGGCGGGGACGCCGGCGCGGAGAACGAGGCCGGTGTTCATCAGGGAGCGGCCGCCGGCGGTCCAGCGAACCTTCACGTGCACCGACTTGCCGTCGGCCTTCTCCGTGGTGATTTCCAATTCGTGTCCGTCCCCGAGCGACAGCGTGCCAGAGGCCGGCACCTCGAGGCGACCCGTGTCCCCGCCGACGTAGTGGAAGCTCTCGAAGCGGAGGATGCGGCGCAGCGTCGGCTCGTACTCCGCGAGCCGGCGGTCGGTTTCGCCCGGCTGGCTCGAGGCGGTGATGAGGATGCCTTGGATGCTGGCTTGGGCGGCGCGAAGGGAGGACAGCGGCACGGCGAGCACCACAAAAATAAAGGCGAGGCGAAGAAGGGTCTTCATGAGGGGGCTCCTAGGGATGATCTAACCACAGAATACACGGAATACACAGAATGAATACTGCCTAACCGCGAAGGACGCAAAGAGGCGCGAATATACTGACACGGCGGTAGAGGAGTTTGGCTTCGCGCGCATTGGCGTTCTTCGCGGTTCAATGGGCTTTGGTCACAGGTTTTTTGACCCCCGATTACACGGCTTTACCGAGTTTTTCGGCGAGCAGGCGGCGGGCGGCGTGCAGGCGGGACATGACCGTGCCGACGGGAACGCCGACGGCGGTGGCGATTTCCTCGTACGACAGGCCCTCCAGTTCACGCAGGGCGAGTACCGCGCGGTGTTTGGGCGGCAGGGTTGCCAGCGCCGCGCGAACGCGGGCGACGGTTTCCGAGCCCTCGAGCTGCTGGCCGGCGTCGTCGGTGGTCACCGGTTCGGGTGCGCCCGGGGTCGTGTCGTCGCCGGTGGCGAAGGGCAGGAAGCGGTCGAACCAGCGCCGCCGTTTACGCAGGTGATCGAGGGCCCGGCGCGTCGCGATCGGATGCAGCCACGTGCTGAAGCGGGAGTCGCCCCGAAAGGTGCCGAGCTGCTTCCAAACCGTCAGCCAGACTTCCTGGCAGACGTCCCGGGCGTCGGCTTCATTGTGGATGATCGCGCAGACCAGCCGGAAGGTTCGCTCGTAGTGCGTCCGCATGATGACGCCGAACGCGGCCTCGTCGCCACCTTGGGCGCGGCGGAGCAAGTCGGGATCGAGATCGGCACCGGCCTCGTTCATGCGGGGATCACTGCAATTCGACCCGGGCATCCAGCGGAAGGTCCACGTGAATCTGGCTGGAGTTGAGGGACAGGGGCAGCCAGGCGCGGCTGCAGAAGCGGTAGGCGTCGCCGAGGGCAATGTGGCTCACGGCGTTCTCGTCGAGGATGGTGTGGTGGAAGCAGCGGCCAGCCAGCGAGAGGGCGTTGCGGTTGGGCACGATCGCCACTTCGCCGACCTGCCGGGAGCCTTCATCCGTATCGAGGAGTTGCCGGAGAACGTCGCCGCCGGCCTCCGCCTGGGCGGCGACCACCCGGCCGCCGGCAAATTCCAGGGTGATGCCGGAGATCACCGTGCCCGCATGGACGACCGGCCGGGCCACGCGCACGCTGCCGTGGGCCGAGTCCTTGTCCGGCGCGGTGAAGAGTTCCTCGGTGGGCAGATTGGCCACGAAGGGGACGCCTTGTTGCGAGGTGCGCTGGGCCGTGCACCAGACGTGATTGCGGGACAACGCCAGCGTCAGGTCGGTGCCGGTGCCGACGTAGTGGACCTGGCGATGGTGCGCATTGTTATAGCCATCGCGCCGCAACGCCAGCGCGGCGAGGTGGGTGCGCCAGGCGTGGAGCGCGGCGCTGGCCTCGGGGGTTGCGCCAATCCGGAACGCCGTGAACACGATCCGCCAGAGCGCGTCGAATCGCTGCTCCGGAGCGACATCGTCAAAGGCGGAATCGGCCCAGTCCTGCGTCGGAGCGGGAACCAGCGTCCATTGCGCAGCCCCGCGGATGAGCTGCTGGATCAAAGGCCCGAGATGGCGCCATTTGATCTGGTCGAACGGCGCGAGCCGGCCGGGGGAGATGCCTTGGAACAGACGAGGGGCGCTGCCGGTAAGAAAGAGAAAGGCCCCGCCCCGGGCGAGATGCTGCTGCAGCTGCCGGATATGATCGGCGACCAACTGGTCGTAGGCGCGAGCGTCGCCGGCTTCGGCGAGCGAACGCAGGCGCGCGGGATCGGACACAATGACCTTGGTCTCGGTCCCGGCAGTCTGGCGGAGGATCTCGACCAGCGGGGCGGCCTCGGGATGGACGCCCTGCAACTCGTAGGGGTCGGTGATGAGTAGCGGCTGGCCGGGCTGGAGATTGAGGCCGATCCCCACAACGACCTCGGCCATGGCGCGCAGGCGTTGGTCAAAGTCGGGGGACATCATGGCCGAAAGAATTGCCACAAAAAGTCACCAAAAGACACAAAAAGAATCCTTCGATCCTTTCACAGGAGGGAACGGAGAAAACAGGGATCCAAATCCGCCTCCGTTCCCTCTGTTTCCTCCTGTGAGGTCAGTTCGGTGCCTTGGATCAGTGTGGTCCGTGGTTATGCGAGGTTGAAATACTTCGCGATCAACGCGGCGGATTCAGCGGGTGCAGCGTGCTCGGTGTCGATCTGGAGATCGGTGCGTGGGATTACCGGCGTCGTGAAAGTGCCGGCGTCACGCAGCTGGCGGTAGAGGGCCAGGTCGGTGAGTTTGCGAAAGCCCTTGCGCTGGTCGGTGGCGAGGCGCGCCTCGATCGCGCCCTCGCTGAGCACCAGACCCACGGAATGCACCGTGGCGCCGCGCGCCGGGAGTTCGGCGAACACCCAGTCGATGAAGGCCTGCGGCACGGTGTTTTCCGGGTTGAAGGTGAAGATCAGCCGACGCGGCGGCTGGGCGGCAACGGCGGCGGCGAAGTGCTCGCGCCAGAGCCGGTCGCGTTCGCGCACAAAGCCCGGGGTGCCGAACGGGTGTCGCTTTAGCACCTCATCGACCACGAGGTGATTGTGGTAGAGCTCGAATCCCGTCCGGGCGGCCAGTTCCCGGCCGACGGTGTATTTGCCGGCGGCCGCGGGACCGTGGAGAAAGGCGAGGAGCATGGGCACAGGCTGAAGTCGGAAGGCGAATGGCGGAAGGCGGAAGTGAGCGGTCGGGAGCACACTCGCGAGCGCGCACGAGCGGCACGGCTTCGGGGCTGCTGCGCATAAGCCCCATAGGCCCTATAAGTCCCATAGGGCCCATAAAAAACAAACGCCGCCCCCGAAAGGAGCGGCGTTGAAAGGAAAACTCGCGCGAGCGTTTACTTCCCCAGGCTCTTGCGCAGGTCGTCGAGCTGGCCGGCGGAGCCGAGGAGCACGTTGCGGCTGGCGATGAACTTCGCGTATTCCTCGATGAAGATTTTGCCCGGCGGACGGAAATCGAACTCCTTCGGGTTGTCGCGGAAGTACTCGCGGTGCACGCGGGTCCAGACCAGGCGGCCGTCGGTATCGATGTTGATCTTGGTGACGCCAAGCTTGGCGGCGGGGAGGTACTCGTTGGCGTCGACACCGACCGAACCGTCGATCTTGCCGCCGGCGGCGTTGATGCGGGCGACCTCGTCCTGCGGGACGGAGGACGAGCCGTGCATGACCAGCGGGAAGCCCGGGACGAGGGTCTTGATCTTGGTGAGCACGTCGAAGTGCAGCGACTGCTTGCCCTTGAACTTGAAGGCGCCGTGCGAGGTGCCGATGGCGCAGGCGAGGGAGTCGCAGCCGGTCTTGGCGATGAAATCCTTGGCCTCTTCGGGATTGGTGAGGGTGGCGTGGCCGTCCTCGACCTTGATGTCCTCCTCGACGCCGCCGAGCATGCCGAGTTCGGCCTCGACGGAGATGCCCTTGGCGTGCGCCTTCTCGACGACGCGCTTGGTGATCTCGACGTTCTTGTCGAACGGGTCGTGGGACGCGTCGATCATCACGGAGCTGAAGAAGCCCGAGTTGATGCAGTCGTAGCAGGTCTCCTCGTCACCGTGGTCCAGGTGCACCGCGAAGATGGCCTCGGGGAAGATCTCGCCGGCGGAGCGGATGATGGCCTCGAGCATGCGCTTGTCCGTGTATTTGCGCGCGCCCTTGGAAATCTGGATGATGAAGGGGGCCTTGGACTGGATGGCGCCCTTGAACAGGCCCATCGCCTGCTCGGCATTGTTGATGTTGTACGCACCGACGGCGTACTTGCCGTAAGCGTGTTTGAAAAGCTGCGCGGTAGTGACGATCATGGGAGGACAGGTTTACCGTCTGCAGGAAAGGTGCCACAAGCCTTTTGTTTGCGCACGGCTTGGCAGAACCGCGGCATGGGTTGGGGAGCGTGTCATAGGGGCGGCCGCCGGCCCGCTGGTTTCGCAGGACGGGAGTGTAGGTCGGGCTTTACGCCCGACAGGTCTCGTGGAGTGAGCGGGTCGGGCGTAAAGCCCGACCTACATCGGCGCAGAGCTCAGGGCCCGGTGCCCGCCGCCGGTGTCGCCGGGGTGCCGGCGCCGTTGCTGGCGCGGCGCGCCTGCTGCATTTGTTGGCGCAATGCGGCCGCGGCGGCCTGTTCCTGCTGCAACTGGCGGAGGGCCTCGACCTGGGGCGGCGACAGGAAGCCTTCGCTCTGCGTGATGACCGCATCGGTGATGGTCACGCCGCGGTTGCCCCCCGCGGCGCCGAGCAGGGCGGGGGTCGCGGGGGTGCTGCGGGCGGAGGCGGGCGAGGTCGATGCGAGCAGGTTCACCAGTTGCTCCGACTGGTTGCCGTAGAGGGGCGTGCTCGAATAGCTGAGCCGCTGTTCGATCTGGCCGACCATATTCCGCTGCGGCGCGGTCTGCTCGTATTGCTGATACTGCTGGAAGGCGGCTTCGCCGAGGGTGGTGCGGATCGACGCGTCGGTTTCGGCCTCGAAGTTCCTGATCAGTTCGCCGATCTGCTCGCGATTGTCCCGCGGGTTGAGCCCCTGTTCGCGGGCGGCGGCCATCACGTCCATGGCGGCGGACTGCTTGTCGACGAGCAGCGACTTGAACTTCTCGAGGTCGGCGGGGCTGAGGTTGAGCTTGCGGAACAGGGCGGCGTACCGGCCGTCGAGCATGGCGCGGCGTTGGACGGCCATGAGGCGCTGCGCCTCGGGGGAATTGCGGAAGGCGGCGAACGCCTCCGCCCGGGCCGCCCCGGGCCGGCCGGTGTCGGGCGCGGCTGGCCGCGGTGGCAGGTTCGCGGGGTCGACGATATCCGGGGCCGGTGCCTCGGCTGGACGCAGGGCCTCGTGCTCCAGCGTGACGACCTGGGCCTGAAGCCGCGCGAGTTCCTTCGCCTTCGTGGCGGCCTCGGCCGCGCTCGCCCCCAGCTGGTTGTGCAGCTGCCAGGCATAGACCAGGCAGCCGGCGGCGGTGAGTCCGAGGGCAACGGTAAGGGCGGGGAGGACGCGGGGCATGAATGCGGGACGCCGGCGGCGCCTGCAGGTTACGTGGCGCAAAAGGAGGCGAGGTTCAAGCCCGGCGCGGTTTGATGTAGGTCGGGGTTTACCCCCGACCACTACGCGTTCGTGTCGGGCATAAAGCCCGACCTACAAGGTCTGCGGGACTCGCGTTGCGCGCTCGCCTTGTTTCCGCCTACCGCGGCGGGAATTCAAACTCGGCCTTGTCCTGCTTCTGCGAGAGGACGAGGTAGGCGCTGAACTTGTTGCCGCGCTTGGAGACGAAATTCTCGATCAGGTCGGAGCGACCGTCGGTCACGAGTTTCTGCACCTGTTCGACGGGCAGCTCGATTTCGCACAGTTTCTTCGAGAGCTTGAAGACCTGACGGTTGTCCTGGTCGGGCTTGCGGACGTAGAAGGCGTCGCCGAGCTCCACGAGCTCGCCGGCGGGCGACGTGCTCGGGGCGATGACCGTGGCCTTGGAAAGGTCGGCCTTGGCCTTCGGCTTCCGGACGATCGGGTTGCCGTCCTTGTCGAGCTTCGGCGCGCGCGGCGGGAACTCCCACGAGAACTTCGCGCCCTCGCGTTTGAGGAAGGCGCTGAACGGGCGGCCTTTCTTCGAGATGAAATTTTCGATCAGGTCGGTCTTGCCCTCGCCGACCAGCTTGATGGCCTGCTCCGGCGGGATCTGCTTCTGGCACATGATGCGGCCGAGACGGAAGGTCTGCTCCCAGGTGCCGTCGGTCTTCTTCTCGCGCACGACGTAGCTGCTGCCGCTCTCGCAGAGGTCGGCGCCCGTCTTCGGGTCGTGCCAGATGGGCGTGAGCGTGCCGAGGTCGACCTTGTCGCCGAAGTCGAACTCGGTCTTCCACTTCTTCACGAGCTCGCCCTTCTTCTCTTCCTCCACGAGGTTGAGCTTGAGGACGGCGGAGAAACGGTTGCGGGTCTTGTTGGAAATGAAGCCATCGAGCGGGCCGACCTGCCGGGTCTCGACGAGCGTCTTGACCTCGGGCTCCTCCAGGCGGCGACCGCCGACGATCTTGTAGACCATGAGCTCGCCGTCCTGCGACTTGTAGCCGCGAAGGGTCTCCTTCAGCGGCTTGCCGTCGGTCGGGGAGATGATGTCGGTAATGCGGGCGACGGAGTCATCCTCCTCGAAGCCCTTCACGCGCTCCACGATGCCCTTCGTCTCCTTGACGATCTCGGCCATGAACTTCTCGCGGGAGAACTTGCCGTGCTCCATCTCGCGGAGGTGGAACTCCCACTCGCCGGTCATGGCGGGGCTGGTGATGTCGTCTGCCTTCACGGCGGTGAGGAACTGGATGAGCTGCTCGGCCTTGCCGGTCGGGACGAGTTCGCGCTGGTTGCGGTCGAGGTACTTCTGGTTGACGAGGCCCTCGATCGTGTCGGCGCGCGTGGCCGGCGTGCCGAGGCCGCGCTCCTTCATGGCCTCGGCGAGTTCATCGTCGTCGACGAGCTTGCCGGCGCCTTCCATCGCGGAGAGCAGGGTGGCTTCCGAGTAGCGCGGCGGCGGCTTCGTCGTCTCGCTGTGCAACTCGGTGGAAAGGGTTTTGGCCTGGGCCTTGTCCGCGGGCGCCAGCGCCGGCAGCGCCTTGGCGTCGGCTGACTCGTCGTCGGTGGTTTTGCCATACACGGCGAGCCAACCCGGCGAGGTGAGGACCTTGCCCTCGGTCTTGAAGGCGTGGCCCTTGACCGTGCTCGTGCGCGTGGTGACGTCGAACTCCGCCGCCGGGTGGAAGGTGGCGACGAAGCGGCGCGCGATCATGTCGAACAGCTTGGCCTCGGCCTCGTCGAGGTTCTTGGCCTCGTGTTCGGTCGGGATGATGGCGAAGTGGTCGGAAACCTGCGCGTTGTTGAAGATGCGCTTGTTCGGCTGCACCCAGCCGGACTCGAGCACGCGCTGGGCGTGGGTCCCGAGGTCGCCATGCAGGTTGCCAAGCACCTGGCGCACGAGCGGGATGTAGTCCTCCGGCAGCGCCCGCGAATCGGTACGCGGGTAGGTGATCATCTTGTGGCGCTCGTAGAGGGCCTGGGCGATCTGGAGCGTGCGCTTGGCCGGGAAGCCGAAGCGGCTGTTGGCCTCGCGCTGCAGCGTGGTCAGGTCGTAGAGGCGCGGGGCGGTGGAGGAGCTGGCCTTCTTTTCCTCGGAGACGCTGGCGACCGGCTGGCCCTGGCAGGCAGCCACGATGGCCTCGGCCTGTTCCTGGTTCCAGAGGCGGTCGATGCGGTCATGCTCGTCATCGTTGCGCTTGAATTCGGGACGCTGGTACAGGCCCTCGTACTCGCCCTTGGTGATGCCGAATTTGGCGGTAATGCGCCAGAAGGCGCGGGGCTGGAAATTGCGGATCTCCAGCTCGCGGTTGTAAACGATGGCGAGGGTGGGGGTCTGGACGCGGCCGACGGAGGCGACGTTGCCGGCGCGGGAGCCGAACATGCGCTTGGTGATGGCGCGGGTGCCGTTGATGCCGATCAGCCAGTCGGACTCGCTGCGGCAGCGGGCGGCGTCGGCCAGGCCCTGCATCTGCTCGGGCGTACGGAGTTTTTTGAAGGCCTCGCGGATGCCCTCGTTGGTCATCGAGGACATCCAGAGCCGCTGGAAGGGCTTTTTGCACTTCGTCAGCTGGTATATATAAGTGAAGATGAGCTCGCCCTCGCGGCCGGCGTCGCAGGCGTTGATGACCTTGTCGACGTCCTTCCGGGCGAGGAGCTTCTTGAGCTGCTCGAAGCGGTCCTTGCCCTCGCGCAACGGCATCAGCGCGAACTCGTCGGGGATGATGGGCAGGGTCTCGAGGCGCCAGAACCCGTATTTCTTCTTGTCGATATCCTCGGGCATCTGGAGTCCGACGAGGTGGCCGACGGCCGACGAGATCACGTACTCGTCGCTCTCGTAGTGCTCGCCCTTCTTGGGCACCTTGCCGAGCGCGCGCGCCAGATCGGCGGCGACGGAGGGCTTCTCGGCGATGACCATGGTCTTCATGTGGGGTTGCAGCGGTTACGCACCGTTGCGCGAATTACAAGCAATACTTTTTCCGGCGCGTCATGCGGAATGCGAAAACGGTTACGGAAAAGTAGCGATTTTCCGCCCATGAATGGGCTGGCGAGCCGTGGAATCTTAGCGGCGCACAGAATGCCGAAACTGAGCATCACCACCCGTGCCGTCATCCTGAGCGCAGCGAAGGATCCACGAATTGAAATCACCACCCGATGCCGTCCGTCGAAAAAGCCTGGGTGTACATTCTCGCGAGCCGGGGAGCAGGGACCTTGTACATCGGTGTGACGACAGACCTGCGCACTCGGATTTGGCAGCACAAGACAGGCGCATTTGGCGGCTTCACCAAGTGCTACCGGGTGAATCGACTCGTATGCTTCGAGGAATTTCGCTGTGTCCGGCAGGCAATCGCGCGAGAGCGCGCTCTCAAGGGCTGGGCGCGAAGCCGGAAAGTCATGCTGATCGAAGCGACGAACCCGGCGTGGACTGATTTGGCTGGTGGGTGGTTTGCCGCGGGGGTGGATCCTTCGCTGCGCTCAGGATGACGGAACGGTGGGTTCGTTTGGTTTCCCCACGTCTGAACCATGCTCACGACCCCAAATGCAGAAAATAGCGGACGAGATAGTCGTGCAGGAGCTGGCGATGCTCTTTGCGATAGCCTGGGTAATCCTGGCCCAGTTCGGCGTCGCCGCGGACGAGGAGGATATGAGCCTCGAGCATTCCCGCGGTTTCGACCTCCGCCAGCTGGTCGAGATAGAGGCGGAGCTCCTTGGATAGTTCGGCGGCATCGGCGGGCTGCCCCGGCGCCTCCTTGCCCGCCCGATGAATTTCGAGGGCCGTGCGCAGCGCATGCGCTTCCTCCTCCAGCGTCAGCCGGTAGGGCGTCCCAATGGGAAACCGGCGTTCCCGGTTTTCCTCCTGCCATTGCAGGCGGGCCAGGCCGTAACTCATGTCGACGGCGCTGAAGTCCTTGGCCAGCTCCAGCGTCGGTTTGCCGTCCTTGGTGGTGATGCGGGCGAACGGCACGTTGTACGGCGTAGTCCATGGCTTGATCAGGGCTGCCTTGCAGTAGCTGTTCAGCGCCCGCCAAGTATAGCCGTTGTAGGGTTCCGCGACGACCGCGGCGAGGTACTGGTCCAGGGCTTCCTTGCCCCGGCCGGTGCGCATCAAGGCATCACCCGCATACCGATGCGCGGTCTCGCGGTCGGGATCGATGGCGATGGCCTTGCGAAACCACTCCAGCGCCTTGTCCGGATTGTTGGCCGCAAAATGGGAGTCGCCGACGTACAGGGCGGCGCTGTAGTTGCCCGGCTCCAAGGCGAGCGCCGCCTCGTATTTTGCCGCCGCCTTCGCGAAGTCGCGCTGGGCGAAAAGGCGCTCCGCCTCCTGCATCAGCCGGTCAACCTTGGCGTGATCGGAGAAAGTGACCTTGTTCTCGCTGCCGTCGGGATTGATGCCGGCGAGGGTGGAGGTGATGAATGGATCGTTGTAGCCCGCAGCCTGCGCGCGAGCCATGTAGTCGCGAGCCTGGCGGCGCAGCTTCGTCCGCGCGGATCCAGGTTTGAGCGGGTCGGACTCGTACAGGGAGATCCGTCCCAAGGCGAAGAGCACCGAACCATCGTCGGGCTTCTCGGCGAGAAGTTCCTTGAGGGCTTTTTCCGCCTTCGGGGAATGCGTGTCGGCGAGCAGGAAGGCCTCGTTCCGGCGCAGTTCATAGCTGTTTACCGGCAGCGCGGCGAAAACCGGCGTGGCCCAGGTCGCCAGCAGGGCGAGCAGGAACAACAGCCGGGGAAGGCGGAAGTGGGGCATGCGCCAGCCTCGGCAGTGCGCCGCACCGGGGCGACAAAAAAGGCGCACCGCCGTGCGCCTTGGAATGTCCGGGCGTGAAACCACGCGCTCAGCAACCGGAACCTACTTCACCCCGAGCCCCGCCAGCTCCGTGTCGATCGCCTTGAGCAGGGCGGCGATGGTCTCGTCGGGCTCGTCGCCCATGTTGGAGATGCGGAAGGTCGTGCCCTTGAGCTTGCCGTAGCCGCCGTCGATCACGAGCTTGTGCTTCGACTTGAGGCCCTTGTTCAGCGCGGCGAGGTCGACGTTGAGCGAGTTGGCGAAGCAGTTGAGCGTGACCGAGCCGTAGCCCTCCTTCGGGAAGAGCTTGAAGCCCTTCGCGAGCAGGTGATCGCGCACGGTCTTGTTCAAACGGGCATGGCGGGCATAGCGGACCTCGGCGCCCTCGGCCTTGATGTCCTCCAGCTTCGACTTCAGCGCGTAGATCAGCGGGATGACCGGCGTGCTCGGGGTCATGCCGTTCTCGTGGTTCTTCTGGAACTCGACGAAATCGAAGTAGTACCCGCGGTCGGGGATCGAGGCGGCGCGTTCGAGGGCCTTCTTCGAGGCCGAGATGAGCGACAGGCCCGGGGGCAGGGCGAGGGCCTTCTGCGAGCCGGTGATGAACACGTCGATGCCGAGCTCGTCCTTCTTGATCGGCAGCGCGCTGAACGAGCTGACCGTGTCGACGATCGAGACGACGTCCGGGAACTCACGCACCACCGCCATGATCGCGGCGAGGTCGCTCATGCAGCCGCACGAGGTCTCATTGTGGATGAGGGTGATCGCATCGTAGGCGCCGGTGGCGAGTTCGGCCTTCACCTTCGCCGGGTCGACGGGCGTGCCCCAGTCGAACTTCAGCGCGGTGGCCTGCTTGCCGCAGCGAAGGGCGACGTCGTGCCACTTGTCGGCGAACGCGCCGTTCATGCAGCAAAGCACCTTCTTTTTGACGAGGTTCCGGATGGCGCCCTCCATCGAGCCGAAGGCGCTGCTGGTCGACAGGTAGACCGGGTCCTTGGTGTACACCAAGGCCTGCAGCTCGGGCTGGATGGACTGGTAGAGCGCGACAAAGTCGGTGCTGCGATGGCCGATCATCGGCTGGGCCATCGCCCGCAGCGTTTTCTCTGAGACCGCGATCGGTCCGGGAATGAAGAGTTTGTAGCTCATGGAGAGAATGGAAGCCGGTGTTGCATGTGACAAATCCACCGACTAGCACCTGACTCACAACCCGTCCCTTTTCGTAGCGTCAAAGCCTATTTGTTCATGCCCAACCGGTGGTTTCGTCATAAAGCCGAAGAGTTCGAGCAGTTCGCCATCGACGTGATCATGGGCCGCAGCGAGGGTACGCTCGCGGCGATCTTCGGGGCGTTTCTGCAGGTGTGCTCGTACCTCTTCAGCGGCATTGTGCAGCTGCGCTTGTGGCTCTACCGCAACCGCATCCTGCGCGACCAGCCGCTCGGCTGCCTCGTGGTCGTCGTCGGTAATCTTACCGTGGGCGGAACCGGTAAAACCCCCGTGGTGGAAAAGTTCGCCCGCGCGCTGCACGACCGGGGCCGCAAGGTCGCCATCCTCAGCCGCGGCTACAAGAGCAAGGCCCCGCCGCTGTGGAAGCGGTGGTGGTTCTGGCTCAACCACACCGAGCCGGAGCCGCCGCGCGTCGTGAGCGACGGTCACAACGTGTTGCTCAATTCCGAGCTGGCCGGCGACGAGCCGTTCATGCTCGCGCGCAACCTGCCGGGAGTGGTCGTGCTGGTCGACAAGGACCGCGTGAAGGCGGGCGCATATGCGATCAAGGAGTTCGGCTGCGACACGCTCGTGCTCGACGATGGCTTCCAATACCTGCCGCTCAAGGGCCGGCTCAACCTGCTGCTGGTCGACAAGACCAACCCGTTCGGCAACGGCCACCTGCTGCCGCGCGGCATCCTGCGCGAGCCGATCAAGCACCTGAAGCGCGCGTCGTACGTCTTCCTCACCAAGTCCAAGGGCGTGCGCGACGAGGAACTCGAGGCCATGATCCGCCGCTTCAACCCCGGCGCCGAGATCATCGAATGCGCGCACCAGCCGCGCTACCTGCAGCGCATCGGCAGCGAGGAACGCATCCCGCTGTCGGCCCTGGCGGGCAAGCGGATCGGCGGCTTCAGCGGCATCGCGGCCCCGGAAAGCTTCGAGGCCTTCCTGCGCGAGACCGGCGCGCGGCTCGAATACACCCGGCGCTTCCTCGACCACCACCGCTTCGAAGCGGAGGATCTGCACGGCGTCATGAACGAGGCGCTGGAGGCGCGGGTCGAGATGCTGATCACCACCGAAAAGGACGCGGTGCGCATCGAGCCCGGCACGAAATTCCCGATGCCCTGCTATTACCTGCGGCTGGAAATCGAAATCCTGCGCGGCGCCTCCGACTTCGACGAGGCCGTGGGCAAGATCTGCTTCCCGCGCGGCCGGCCCTTGAACGAGGAACCGGAGCCGGTCGCGGCGAAGTAGGGTCGTCGCGACAGTGGAGGGCCCGCGTCCCTGCGGGCCGCTTCACCCCCAAGGCCGGCCCGCAGGGACGCGGGCCCTCCAGCAGTCGCCGGAGTTTTCGGTTGAAGCCCCGGCCAGCTTGGAGAACGTGTCCGCCATGAATGACCCCCGTTTCGCCCGGCTGGCCGAGGTGCTGACCGGATTCTCCTGTGAGTTGAAGAAGGGCGAGCGCGTCCTCATCGACGCGTTCGACGTGCCGGACCAGTTCGTGATCGAGCTGGTCAAGGCCACGCGCAAGCTCGGCGCGATCCCCTACGTGAACCTGCAGAAGGCGCGCATCACCCGCGAGCTGCTGAAGGGCGCGGCCGCCGAGCAGTACCAGGTCACGGCCGACATCGAGCTGGCGCGGATGCAGAAGATGGACGCCTACATCGCCGCCCGCGGCTCGGACAACATCTTCGAGACCTCCGACGTCCCCGCCGAGCGCGTGCAGCTCGTGTCGAAGCTGATGAAGCCCGTGCTCGACCACCGCGTGAACAAGACGAAGTGGGTCGTGCTCCGCTGGCCCTCCAGCGCGATGGCGCAGCAGGCGGGCATGAGCTCCGAGGCGTTCGAGGATTTTTTCTTCCGCGTCTGCACGTTCGACTACACCCGCTACGGCCCGGGCATGGCGGCGCTCGAAGACCTCATGAACAAGACGGACCGCGTCCACCTCAAGGGTCCGGGCACCGACCTGCAGTTCTCGATCAAGGGCATCGGCGCCGAGTCCTGCGGCGGCCTGCGCAACATCCCGGACGGCGAGGTGTTCTCGTGTCCGGTGAAGGAGAGCGTCGAGGGCGTCATCCAGTACAACGCGCCGACCGTCTACCTCGGCACGGCGTTCGACAACATCCGGCTCGTCTTCAAGAAGGGCAAAATCGTCGAGGCCACCGCCAACAACACGAAGCGCCTGAACGAGATTCTCGATACCGACGCCGGCGCACGCTACATCGGCGAGTTCGCGATTGGCTTCAACCCGCACATCACCGAGCCAATGCGCGACATCCTCTTCGACGAGAAGATCGCGGGCTCGTTCCACTTCACGCCGGGCAAGGCCTACGAGCGCGCCGGCAACGGCAACGAGTCGGTCGTGCACTGGGACATGGTCAGCATCCAGCGCAAGGAGTGGGGCGGCGGCGAAATCTGGTTCGACGGCAAGCTCATCCGCAAGGACGGCCTGTTCACGACCCCGGCGCTAAAGAAGCTCAATCCCGACCAGCTGCTGAAGAAGGGCTGATCGGCCCTAGCCGGCATGGTTCAACCGGATGAATGACTCCCGTCTTCCGCCTTCTTGCGCACAGCGATGAATGCCGGAAGCTGGGTACATTTCCCCGTGGCCTCCGCGTAATCCACGGTTAAACCACCTTCTGAGTTTACCCCCGCCATGCCTTCAATGTCCAAGCTCACCTCGTCGGATATCCGCGAGTTTGTCCAAGCGCTGCCGAAGACCGAGACGCACCTGCACCTCGAGGGCGCGCTGCCCTTCGAGATGTTGCAGCAGGTGCGGCCGGAACTCACGCACCGGCCGGCCTCGTGGGCCCACAACTTCAAGTTCCGCGACTTCGAGCATTTCGAGAGCGAGCTGCTGGACATGGCGTTCTCGTGGTTCACCACGCCCGCGCGCTACCACGAGGCGGCGAAGGCGATCTTCGCCCGGCACGTCGCGCAGAACGTCAAGTACGTCGAAACGAGCTTTGCCTCCGGCATGATCGAGTACGGCCGCCTCAACGGCCGCGAGGTGCTCGGCGCGATCCTGGCCGCGGTGCCGCCGGGGCTCGAGGTGCGCGTATTCCTCGGCATCCACCACAGCGGCGCCGGCCCGGCGATGATGCCGATGCTGGAGGAGGCGCTGACGTGGCCCGGGCTGGCGGGCATCGACCTGCATGGCTTCGAGGACGCGCCGATCGAGCCGTGGACCGCGCCGTATTGGGCCGCCGCCCGGAAAGCGGGCAAGTACACGAAGGCCCACGCCGGCGAGTTCATGGGCGCGGACTTCGTGAAACGCATCCTCGACGAACTGAACCCGTCGCGCATCGAGCACGGCGTGCGCGCCATTGAAAACCCGGCGCTCGTGCAGGAATTGATCCGCCGCGGCATCGCGCTCGATATGTGCCCGGTCAGCAACCACAAGCTCATGCCGGGCATCAGCCTGTTCAATCACCCGATGCGCCGGCTGCTCGACGCCGGCGTGAAGATTACCGTCAGCACGGACGACCCGATTTCCTTCGGCAACACGATCAACGAGGAGTACATCGCGCTCCACGAGCGCGCCGGCTATTCGCCGGGCGAGCTGGTGAAACTCGCCCGCAACGGCTTTGACGTGGCGCTGATGCCCGACGCGCAGAAGAAGCCGTGGCTGGACGAGCTGGCGAAAATCGAGTCCTGATTGTCCGATGAGTAGGGCCGGTCTGTGACCGGCCTTGGAGACGAACGCAAACGGCCGGTCACAGACCGGCCCTACTGTTGAAGGAGCCTGCTTGCAGGCGACCGCGCGTCCCGCCACGTTCCTGTCGCTTGCCCGCAAACTCCTACACCATTCCCGAGGGCTCCCGCCGCGAACGCGCCGACAAGGTGCTGGCGGCCGCGTTTGCGGAGCACAGCCGCGCGGCGTTCCAGCGGGCGCTGGAGGCGGGATTGGTGAAGGCCGACGGCAAGGTGATCGGCCAGGCGGATGACGTGCGCCCGGGACAGGTCATCGAATTCAGTTTTCCCGAAGTGAAGCCGGCGGAGCTCAAGCCCGTCGACATCCCGCTCGAGGTGATTTTCGAGGACAAGCACCTGGTCGTGCTGAACAAGCCCGCCGGCATGGTGGTGCATCCGGGCGTCGGCACCGGCGAAGACACGATGGTCCACGCATTGCTGGCGCACTGTGCGGGCGAACTCAGCGGCGTGGGCGGCGTGGAGCGTCCGGGCATCGTGCACCGGCTCGACAAGGAGACGACCGGCCTGCTCGTCGTGGCGAAAAACGACGCCGCGCACCGCGCGCTCGCCGACCAGTTCGCGAGCCGCTCGCTGCAGAAGGAATACGTGACGCTCGTATCCGGAGTACCCAAGGAGGCGTCAGGTACGATCAACCGCGCCATCAGCCGGCATCCCGTGCACCGGCATCGCATGACGGTCGGCGAGGGCGGCCGCCCGTCGCGCACGGACTACGAAGTGCTCGAAAGCTTTGCCGGGAAGGCCGCCTACCTGCGCTGCCGGATCCATACCGGACGCACGCACCAAATCCGCGTCCACCTGAAATCGCTGGGACACCCGGTGCTGGGTGACGAGACCTACGGTTGGAAACAGGACGCCGCTCTGCCCGTGCCGCCGCGTGTGATGCTGCATGCCGAGCACCTGGTTTTCTCGCATCCGGTCGGCGCCAAGGTGCTCGACCTGCGCGCGCCGCTGCCGAAGGACTTCAAGCAGGTGTTGGCCGCGCTTCGAAAGGTGAAGCAATAGTCATTCGGCATCACCGAATCGACCTTGGGTCATTTCGGTCCGCCGCTGCGCTGGCTCCGCGCGTACTCGAGATTTTTGCGTGCCGCCTGGTCGTTGGGCTTCAACTGGACGGCGTGTTGATACGCCCAGATGGCATCGTCGGCCCGGCCCAACAGAAGATATGAGCCGCCGAGGTTGGCCCACGCGGCAAAGAGATCGGGCTGCACCTCAACGGCGGCGCGGTAGGCCCGCGCCGCCTCCTCCGGGCGGTCGATCTGGAGGTAGGCGTCGCCGAGCCGGTATTGTTTGAATCCATCGGCCGGCTTCAGGTCGGCCGCGAGCTGGTAGGCCGTGACCGCCTCCCGCGGCCGTCCCGCCTTCTTGAGCGCCTCGGCGAGGTTGAACTGGTCGTCGGCATCGCGCGGCTTGAGCCGCAGAACGAGCTGGAATTGCTCGATGGCGGCATCGTGGCGGCCGAGGACCAGCAGGCAGGTGGCGTAATTGGTGCGAGCCGAGGTATTGTTGGGCTGGGCCGCGAGGACTGCCTCGAATTGGGCGAGCGCATCCTCGCGCCGGCCGACCTTCACCAAGTCACGCGCATAGTTGAAACGAATGTTGGGATCTTCCGGCAGAAATTCGCGGTACGCTTCGTAGTATTCCACCGCGGCGGCGAAGTCCTCCCGGTCGTGCGCCACGCTCGCCAGGCTGCCGTTCACGCGCCCGTTCTCCGGCCAGGCCGCGCGATTCGCCAGCCACAGGTCGAGAGGGTGGCCGT
>Ga0247757_10000834_pt1 | contig 23488 bp, 19 predicted proteins | sample UWRJL126311R4_FD_180929 | JGI IMG/M metagenome (GOLD analysis project Ga0247757, IMG submission 180929) | Plant litter microbial communities from Arlington Agricultural Research Station in Wisconsin, United States - UWRJ-L126-311R-4 | ecosystem: Environmental > Terrestrial > Plant litter >...
ACCTTGTCGGTCGCTCGTTCGAGGGTGATGAGGAGTTGCGGTGCGGCGTCGGTGAACGCTGCGGAGTCCAGGAGCGCATCGAGGATGTCCTCGTGGGGCCCGAGCTTCTCGCCGCGCAGACTGCCGGCGAGCTCCGCGGCGGCGGCGCGCACGGTCGCCTCCGGATCGTTGAAGAACCGACGCAGCGCGGCGTCTGCGGGGGCGGGGTTGGTCGCGAACGGCAAGCGGGCGGCGCATGCGCGCGCGGCGCCGCGGCGGGCGGCCGCGTCACCTTCGGCCGCCCCGGCGAGCAGGTCGGCGTTGCCGTATTCGGTGGCTGCGTACGCCGCGAGGCGGCCGCCGGCCTCGCGTGCCCTCTCGTGCGCTGACCGCAGCATCCTCGCGATGACGGGCATCACCACGTCGGGGTGCGTCGCGCCGATGTAGAGGGTCAGCCGTTCGACGGGCCTTACAGCGAGAACCCGCTCGTCGCTGGTGTCGGCGAGCCGCGCGTAGGCGGTGATCGCCCGCTCGCGCGCGTGCTTCAGCCCACCGCTGATCGTGTGCGCGGCGCACGCGCGCACGCTGAGCACCGGGTCGGAGGCCAACATGTCCAACGAGTCGACGACCAGCGCTGTGCGGTGTCCGTCGGCGTCGGCGACCAGCAGCTCGCCGAGTCGCAGGCAGGCTTCGCCCCGCGCGGTGTTCATCCCGTCGAACGACGGATCGCCGTTGTAGTAGGCGTCCCCGATGGATGTGATCTCCAGCCAGCGGTCCCTGTCTGGATCGGGTGAGCGCAGGGCGATGTCGAGGACGATCCGGATGACGTCGTCGGGGACGTCGTCGGTGACGAGGTGCCGGATGGCCCAGGGAATCCAACGGTCGTGATCGGAGCTGTCGAGCGTCGCGGCGTGCCGGACGGCGGCGTAGACGAGGGCTGGGTCGCCTGCGCCCTCCTTGTCGGCGAGACCCATGAGGATCCCGTTCATGTAGTGGGGGTTCGTGTCGTCGCCGAGTCGCAGGCAGAGCCGGGCGAAGCGATTGGGATCGTCTTTGGTCTGCGCTTCGAGCTGCTGTGCGAGCTCCTCGGCGCCGCCCGTGCCCTTGTCGTAGTCACGCGCGGGCCCATCGTGCTCGGCGATGGCCCGCAGCCAGTCCTCGTCGCTCATCCGGGCGGCCTCGTGCGCCGGGATCGGGGAGCCGATCGTCCCGGAGCTGGCGCCCTGCGGCGGCTCGGGCTGCTCCGCCGTGTAGTACTCGCGAAGCTGGCCGAGCCGCCGCAGGCCCTCCGGGGAGAGCCGTGCCTCGTCGAGCCCGGAGAGCACGGTGAACTCCGCGTAGCGGTGTCGCGAGGCGCGTTCTGGGTGGTAGCCCAGGCAGAGGGCCTCCAGCGCCAGGAACGTCGGCGCGTCAACGGCCGGGCTGATGGCGGCGAGCAGCTCGCGCGTGGTCCAATGGGCCTGGTCGGAGTACCCGCTGCGGAGGCGATGCTCGCCTTCGAGCAGGATCGCGGCGGACTGGTCGGCGCGGGCCGGTCCCGCCGCGATCAGCGCTTGGTAGAGCAGCCACTGCGCGGCGCTGTGGTCGTCTGCGGCCAGCTGATCGAGCACCGCTTCGAGAGCCGGATCCTCGGTCTTGGCGAGGGTGCGCAGCGCTTCCGCGGTGGCAGTCAGGAGGACGTCACCCACGTCGTGGCTCTCCTGGTTGAAGAATCGCAGATCCCACTGGTGGTTCCACGTCGGTCGATCGCCCGTGCCGGACGTCGCGGCCATGGCGTCGAGCATGTACGGCACCATCGTCGTGGCGAACATCGCAGGCTCGCGCGTAGCGGCGTCGTCTATGACCTTGCTCAGGCCGTAGTCCTCTTCCTCGAGCTGCGCTACGCCCCCGATGGTGTCGAGCGCCAGCGCGTCGGGGCGTTCGGCCAGCCACGTGTGGATGAGTTCGATCGCCCAGGTCGGCTGGCATTCGCCAAGGTGGTAGTAGGCCATCCAGAGGCCGTGCTCCCCCGGTCCCATCTGGCCGTTGCGTACCGCGGCCAGCATGAGGTCGAAGAGGACGCGGGAGTCGTAGACGTCGCCGTGGCCCACGACCACGTTCAGCCACTGACCGAAGTCGGCACGGTCGGCGTGTGGCGCGATGAGCTGACCCCGGCGATCGGCGCCGAGCCCGAAGGTCAGGATCTCCAGGGCGTGACGCTGCAGCGCTTCGTCGTCGCTTGCCAGCCACTGCCGTAGCTGGTCCTCGTGGTCGAGGCGTCGCGCCCAGGCCGGCGTGCTCAATCCTGCCCACAGTCGGCCCGCGAACGGCACGTCGGCGGCGATGAGCCGCTGGACGAGCGCAAGCTCGTCGCTGGTCGGGTCGGGCAGGGCACGCAGCAGCGCGAGCACGACCTCCTTGATGTGGAAGCGGATGCCGCTGTCGGTGAGCAGCGCTTCGACCTCGGTGATGAAGCGGGGCGGCTCCTGGCCGCGCAGGTGGGTGAGGACCTGGCGCACCTGTGCGCGGCGAAACAGCTCCTGCTCGCCCTCTTGGAGGAACGTCGTAAGCGTCTGCTTCTTGGTCATCCACGCGCGCGCGAAGGCGTAGTCGAAGAACGCCTCGTGGAAGAAGCTGAGCTGCCGGCCGTCCCGCACGATCACCTGCTCGGAGGCGAGCACCTCGGCCTCGGCGGTCAGGTCATCGTCATCGAGCACCGCCTCCGGTGCCGCCAGGCGCTGATGATCGCTCATGTAGTCGACGAGCGTGTTGACCGTCGTGGAGTAGCGACCTGGCCGGCGCTGTCGGGCATCCTGCAGCTTGCGGCGCCAGAAGGCGTCGAGCAGGTCCTCGGACGATCCGAACGCGAGCGCCCCGTCCTCGTCGGAGATCGCCGACAGCAGCACGAGATGCAGCGGTGACCGGAGGAGTTCGCGCTGCTCGTCCGTCAGCGTGCCGGCATCCACGCCCATGCCGGTGACGGCGGCCGCAACCTGCTCGGCTGACAGCGGCCCGATGTCGACCGTGTGCACGCGCTCGCCGTCTTGGACGAGCCGCCGCAGCCGGTCGTCGTTGTCGATGTCGAAGCGGCGGCAGGCGATCAGGATGCGGATGTTCGGGAAGGCGGTGGCTTCCCGGAGCAGGTCGGCGACAGCGTCGAACGTCAGGGGCATGCGCCCTGACGTTCGGCTCACCGCATCGAGTTGGTCGATCACCAGTAGCGCGTCGCCGCCATCGGCGGCCGCGGCCAGGCTGGCCACGGGTGAGCTGGGCAGTCCCAAGCGGGCGGTGCCCAGTTCGTACGGTGACGAGAACGGCTCGATGCGATCGAGGCGCATGCCGAGCACCGACCATCCCTCGTCCAGCCCGTCGAGGACCTGGCTCATGACGGCGCTCTTGCCGGCACCGGCGGTGCCCGCGGCGAGCACGACACGGCGGTCCTTGCTCTTGATCGCCTCGAGGATCTCGTTGGCTTCGCTGCGGGGGATGACGGGCTGCAGCAGCTCGCGGTCGATCGTCGCTCGCCACGCGTCGTAGACGTCGCCGACGGCGGTGGTCACCTGGGCCGCGCCGAGCAGGTGCGCGGGCTCCAGCTCGTAGTCTCTGAGCTTCTCCCTGATCCGGGCAGCGTCAAGCGGGCGGCCGAGGTTCTCGAGAATGAGGTCGCCGAGGACGGCGGCGACGGCGGGGCCTCGTGCACCGGCGACCAACACCTCGGAGAGCACCTCGTTGGTCGCGCGGATCTCCTTCTCTTCCTGGGGGCGTACGTACAAGCCTTGAAGGACGTCGTAGGCGTCGTGCTCGGGGCCAAGCTCGATCTTGAGCTTCTCGAACTCGGCCTTGAGCTTCTTGCTGAGGGACTTCTCGAATGTCGCGCGTTCGCTGGAGCGCGCGCGCAGCGTCAGCTCGTCGAGGCTGCGGCTGTGCACGGTCGATACGAAGTGGAACTGGCGCCCGTCCGCGATCTGCCGGGCGGCGCTCTGGAGCACGCCTTCGTCGCCGAGGGCACGGATCGTCCAGCTGTTGGCGTTCCCGTGCTGGCGCTTGACCTGATGGCCCTCCACGACGCCGGTGTTGCGTTCGAGGGCGAACTCGATTCCGTCCCCGGCCTCGCCGATCTCCTCGACCGTGATCGACTTGGCACGGCCCCCCAGGACGTTGAGCAGCTGGCGGACGGTCCAGGATCCTTCGTAGCGATTCCCGAGCTTGTCGGCCTCACCGCCGGCGCGCGGGCTCATCGCTGAGATCCCGAAGGGGGTTGTCGCGGGTTGCGCCTCACGAACCCATCATGCCAACGGGCGGCGCACATCCGCAGACCGGACCGTGTCCGGCGCTCGTATTGCTGGTGCCGATGGCATTCCGGGCACCATCGGGGGTCGGCTTCCGGTCAAACCTGCCGGTGACAGGAGGCCGTGGTGCCCGGCATGGCGCTAGAAGGTGGGGGTAGCTCCGCCGGCGGCCCCCACCTTCGCGCGCTTCGTCCGCGTCCCAGCCTCAGTCGTGGATGAGCTGAGTATCGGCTCCGATGCCCGAGGTGCTCGTCAGCGTGCCGCTGAGCGTCGAGCTTCCGAGTGGGCCGCTGATGGACCCGGACGAGCTGCCGCTGAACGTCGCGGACAGCGCTCCGCCGGAGATGCTGATGGTGGGCCGCAGCGTGCCCGACTCGTTGAACGTGCCGGTCGCCGGGCACGACGGCGGCACGTGAGCCGCTGCCTATGTTCGACCCCGACGAAGGGCCTCACTCCTCAGAGCCAGTCGCGCGGTCGTTGAACCCGTTGAAGGAGCAGGAGGCCGTTCCGCCGGATGCGTCACCTGGGGTGACGGGCTCTAGTGCCATGGGTGCGCCTTCGGGCATCAGTAGCAGAGTCGACCACGGCTACGGGGGTCATTTGCACCCGTCGCCGTGTTCCGGCGCCGACCTCGCGCCGCACACATGGCTACGGTATGTCCATGAAGACCGCCGCTAGGCGCTACACGGATGCTGTTTGGAACGTCTCACAGCTGCACGCAACGTGGCCCCTTCCGGGATCCGTGAAATTGGGAGATGTAGGCGAGTTTCAAGCGCGCATGTTCCAACAGCGGACGGATCTGGAGGCGCTGGGCATCGCGTATGAGGAAGTCGCGGATCCTGCTTCGGCGACATGGGTCTGTGGCACCGCCAGTTCGTTCACGCTCACTTCCGCTGCCTCGGCCGGTGCCGCCGGTGTTGGCGGTGCTGCCGGGCGGCTCACCTTCACCTCTGCGGATGCGGTCTTGATCCAGGCAAGCGATGTCCGTCGCATCCGGATCAAGGACATCGTGAAGCTGGGCGAGGAGGTCCGGGGTCGGGCGGCTAAGACGGGGTGGGACAAGGACTGGCGCATCGTGACGTCCGTGGTCATCGCCAGCCGATGTACGGTCCTCCTCAGCGGCTCGGCCGGTGCCAGCATCGGCCTCACAGCGAAGGCCTCCGTCCTTCCGGATCCGAGTGAATTGCTGGCCGGCTCGGTGAAGGTAGAGCTGGATATTGGCTCGGTGGACGAGCTCGACATCGTGCAGGCGCAGGATGTCGAATCCGTGGTGGCGTTCCGGGCGCTCCGCCTGACACGTTCGGGGAAGAAGCTCACGGACGTCGGCAAGTCGGGCCGACTCGCGCCGGAAAGCGGTCCCGCGTTCGAGCTCGTCGGCTGGGATGACGATGAGCAGTCGACGGAAGTGGGCTGAGTGGAGGCGCGTGAGCTGCCCGACGCGCGGGTGGTGGTGACGGCAACGGGGCGTCAGAACGGAGACCGCGGGAGCGGGCTCCATCTCGAGGACGCTGGTGGGCCGGTCACGCTGGACCTGCGGGAGCTGTTGACCGTGGATGCCCACTTCGCCGCCCGGCTCGCGGCTTGGCTCGACGTCCAGTCGGCCGCGGGCCGGTCGGTTGAGGTCGCGCCGCCAGGTTCCCCGTCTGTCGCCCGTCAGATGGCGCGGCTGGGCTGCTCAACTGACCTTCCCGCTGGGTGCACGTTCTCGTTGCCAGACCTCGTAGTCGGCCCGCGTGACGACGTGCTGCTGCCGCTCACGCGGCTGGAGGACTCCGACCAGATCAACGAGTTGACGATCGTGCTGCGCAAGCTGTTGAGCGACCAGTTCCCTGACAGCAGGATCAGCGATGCGATGGTGTTGATACTTCAAGAGCTGGGGGATAACGCGACATCGCACGGCCAGAGCGACCTGGGAGCGTATGTGTGTGCATCGCGTGCGGGGCCGACGCGATGCAACCTGGCAATCGGCGACCTAGGTGTCGGCGTGCCCACACACATTCGGCGCATCGATGCGAGTCTCATGGGTGACGGGGCTGCCATCGCCCATGCCGTCCAGCCCGGTGTGTCGGGCACGCCTGATCCGGATCGCGGCGATGGTTATCACGCCATGTTGGAGACGGTGAGGCGCAATGCGGTGGCGCGCATGGATCTCCACGTCTGGTCGGGCAACGGCACGCATCGCATCGACATCCAGCGGGACCACCGCGACGAGCACCACACGGCTGACATCGAGACGCATACGTCGGGCACGTGGATTGCCCTGGAAATGGACGCCTAGGCGATGCCGGGCTTGTGGGCGGCAGGAGCGTTGGCATGCGTGTCGAACACCGGTACCGGCGTTCCCGACCTCTGCATACGATAGGTTTTCCGGGCATGACGACGCGCGACGACATCACCTTGGAGTTCCCGATGGCCCAGCTGGGTCAGGCGTTCTCGACGCGTGACGGCGGCCTTCGTGTTCTTGCGGATCTCCAGGACAAAATGTTCCGCGAGGGTAAGCAGCATGTGATCGTCGACTTCACGACTGTGCAGTCCGTGAGCTACTCGTTCATCGATGGCTTTTTTGGAAAGCTCGCGCAGCGCGCGTACGATCGGGGTCAGAAGCCCCCCATCGCCGTCGGCATGAGCCCTGCGGTGCGTGATCAGGTCAAGGCATGTCTGCAAGAGCGTGGCCTTGAGCTGCACGAGGACTCTGTCGAGGAGTTCGCCGTCTCCGCGTAGCCCGATTCTAGTTTGTCGTGCGGTGACGGCGGTCCATCGCGTCGACGTGGACATCCAGCTTGCTGTAAAGGGCTCCAAGGCTGTCGTTGTTGTAGATCTCAGCAGGGGTCCACATGTTGAGGAGTTCCTGCACTGCCTGGCCGTATCCGTCGGTCCACCGGTCCCGGGTGCCCTGGAGATCGGGGCGGTCGACGTAGCGTGCGAACGATCGCTTCGTCACAGCCACCGGCTTGCCCTTCCGGTCGTAGACGTCTTGGAGCTCTCGCTTGAGTACCCCGGAGGTACGGCTGCGGGCGTAGCGTTTCGCCTCCTCGGCTCGGACCGAGATAATCAAACACGAGCCTCCCAGCCCTTGGAAGAGCCGCAGCTCCTCTGGCCGCTTGAACCCGCCCACCGCGATGCGCTGGGTGGGGTTTCCTCGCCACTGCCCCAGCAGGTGGTCAGCGTGGATACGCCGCAACGTCAGGCGGGCCAGCAGCGCGCGGTCGGCGGCGTCGGCGCGCACCTCGTTGCCGAGTCCACGTAGAGCGGCCCGCGGTTCGAGCGGTAGGCCGCGCTGCGAAGCTTCGTTACGAAGCTCATCCGTCAGTGAGTAGGAGCGAAAGCCTCGCGTTTCACTGAGGTACGAGAGGGCAGCCGACTTGCCGGCGAAGCGTTCGCCGACGATCACGATCACGTATCGGACCGCAAACGGAACCACCCAACGCAGGTCCCGATCCTCGTGCAGGCGGGAGTAGGCTGGTCGAAATTGCGTCTTGTAGCGCTGCCGGTTGTTACCCATGTGTGGCCTCGGAGGTCGATGGCGTGCAGTCAGGTCCGGCTTCGGGCTGTGCCACATCGAACAGCACCAGCTGGGCGATGCGCACCCCGACGTAGAGCACGATCGGCACTGTGCCCAGGTTCGCCAGCTCCAAGGTGATGGTGCCCTGGAACGTCGGTTCGACGTGTGCGGCCGTGGCGATGACGAGCCCGGTGCGTCCCCATGACGATCGTCCGTTGACCTGCCCTGATGTCCACTTCGGGAGCGTGATGAACTCAAGGGTCCGGGCGAGCGCGAACTCGCCGGGATGCAGGTAGAAGGAGCTGCCAGGAGGACGACGGTAGTAGTCCTGGTAGTCCCGGATGCGTTCGGCGATGTCGTCGATGCGCGCGGGGTCGAACATGGCCAGCCCGGTGGCTCGCCGCGTGACGATGAAGTCGGGGCCAAGGCGTAGGTCGATGCTGGACAGCCCGATCTGGTCGTCGGCGTCAACGAGGGGTGTGACGGCGAGGCCGGACTCTTCGTGGCAGAGACGGCCGAGGATGGCGGTTCGATCGAGCATTAGGCGTGCCCCGGATTCAGTTCGTGGAGCGAGTCGCGCGCGCCCTTGAGCGCCCGCAGCAGCTCCGAGAGCTCGATTGATCCACGCACCATCTCGTTGATCCTTTGCCATTCCGGGACGGCATCACGACGCCATGGCGTTGGTGGAGACTCGAAGCTGGGCGCCTCGCTGCAGCGACCGGCGAGCCAGTACACATATGCGCCGGCGAGGATGGACTGCCATTCGATGGGTTTCGACCACCCTTCGGGGGCGTCGGGGCTCCAACCGTCGCCGCCTTCCTGCCGCGCGAAGATCCACTCAGCGGGCGGGATGCCTGCCGCGAGCTTGTCCCAGACCACGGGGAGCTCTCGCCGGAACAGACCCGGCTCGTAGTCCGCGGTGAGGATCATCTGCGTGATTACGGTGTCCGTGAGTTGGGAGAGTGCATCGTCGAGGACGTCGTTCTCCACCTGCGAGAGTGCGTTCTCCTCTTCGGGGAGCATTGAAGTGAGTTCGTTGATGGCGTGCCGCAGGGCCTTCCAGGCCGCATGTTCGCTGTCGTTGGTGTCGATGTGCTCGGCGGGAAGCCAATCGTGGAGGTACTGGAGCGTGAGGCGCATTCGCCAGGCCAGACCAGGATGGGTGTCGTATCCGGGGCTCTTCGGATCCCGCTGCAGCCACCGACTTCGGGGTCCTTCGACATCGAAGAGCGCGAATGGATAGCTGGGACCCACCATGGCGACAGCAAGACGGTCGCAGGCGAACTCCTGGAACCAGTTCTGCAGCCTGCGTTTGAGCTCGACGAGTTGGAGGTTTGCCGTCGTCGTCCCGGCGTCGTGGGCACACTCTGCGAACAACCGGTCGTTGTAGCGGTCCAGCACGTCTCGCATGATGCGATTCCCTGGCGGACTGCTCAACGCGAGGTGCGCGATCTCGTGGGCCAGCACGGCATGCAGTAGGACGTCTGCGTCCAGGGGGGCTGGATACGTCACCACCGCGACCGTAGGCAGCCCCTTCAGGGCCGCCTCGAGGTCGGCAGATCCGTTCACCTGCGCGAGCTTGATCACGCCTCGGAGACGCTTGTGTTGGATGCGGAATGCGTCGCCCGGCTCGAAGATGAGCTCACTGTTGGGATCGATGCCTCGGGCTAGGCGGGAGACGGGGGCCACCAGCACTTCCAGATCGCGACCGTGAACGTGGCTGGCGACGTCGATGAGGGGGTGAAGCTCCGTCTCTAGTGAGCTGAGGAGGGCGCCGATCCGACCCTCGAACGTCGCCTGCAGCTTGTCCGTCTGGTCCTCGGCGTACTCACGGGCGAGCTCGACCAGAACGCGCTTGGTGTCGCTCAAGACGTATCTCACGGCCAGCAGGATCGCCTTGATGCCGGGGACGTCCTCGCGGTCACGGTAGCCGTGCGCCACCTCTTCAACGTGTGCCTCGTAGCGCGCAATGCGAGACAACGACATGTCCAGAACTCGGCCGCTACGTCCGGCGATGGGCACCGGATTGGTGTCGCTCACCGCGCTTCGGGTTGTGGTGTCGTGCGCTGGAGCGCGAGCGAGACGAAGTCGCCCTTCGGGGCTTCGTCTATCCGCTCGACGCGGGCGAGGAACGGCATCAACGAACGCTCGGGGAACCCGTGCAGCTCAGGAGGGATGCTCTCCCACCCTCCGTCCAGCACGGCATCGGCGACCGTGCGGACGCTGTTCGCCCAGGTTGATACGGCACGTGCATCGGGGTTGTCCCCAAACAGCACTGCCAACGCGTAGTACTCATGGTCTTCGTCGACGTCAGGCTGATCTTGCGAGGTGGGGGCTAGTCCCTGTGGCGGCCCCACAGCCGGGTCAGCGCGCTCGCGCGGGTTTGCCCCTCGTTGCACCGCCTGGGCGAAGGCCGAGAGCTGCTTGACTCGGTTGAGGGCGGGACCGGCGGGGGCGCGTGTGGCGCTCTCCTGGAGCTCGTCGAGATCGTCCACGAGGTAATTGGCCCACAGTTGGAGTGCTCCTCGGGCGATCATGCGCCAGCCTGCGACGGCACTAGAGGATCACGGTGAGGCACGAACGCAGCATCTGTGGGCGCAATCATGCCGAATCCCGGGCGAAATGTGGGGGAAAGATGGCTCGTAGCCGGTTGACAGCGACTGTGAACACGGTCGTCCCTTTGGCGCATGAGGAATACTTACCTCATCATGCGGACGAACGCCAATCAGAAGGCTTTGCCAAAAGGGGCTTTGGATTGGCATAAAGCCGAGTTAGGAGCCCGCGTGCAACGGCTTCGTATCGAGGCAAATTTGTCCCAAAGACAGGCGGCAGACCTGGCAGGGATCAATCAGCGCAGTTGGGGGCGCCTCGAGGAGGGCCTCCACTTTCCCCAGCTCGATTCACTGCTCCGCGTGCAGTGGGCGCTTCAGCTCGAATCGATCGAGGAACTGCTGGGCGACGCTGCAAGCGCCCGATTGCTCGAGCAGTCGGCCGAGTAATTGCGCCTGGCTGACGCCGGCGGGGCGCCTGGCCTCCGCGGGCTCTCTCTCTGTTTGGGCTCGTCGTCACCACTCAGGTCCGACCCCTGCAGCGGGTGTCTGCCCTTGGCGAGGATGCGATCGGGAGACGGCTCGCCGTGCGGACCCTAGCCCTCCGCAGCTCCGGTGAACGGTGGACGCCCACAACGGTTCCAGTCGTCCCAGTACCTGATTGGTTCCACTGCATTTCAAAACGAAAAGGTTTCCAATAGGCTCACGGCTCGCTCACGCCGGACAACGGGGTTAACCGATGCGTTACATGGTGGGATTTGCGGCGCTTTGTGTCGTCGCGATGTTGGGTTCTGCGGGTTCAGCCTCGGCGCTCACCGTTCTGGACGTCCCGGTTTCCCTACCCGCTGGGTCGATGGCAACGCTTCGAGTTGACACGGGAAAGACGCCTCAGACGTGCGCCATGTCGGCGACGAGCGGTAAGACCAAAGTCGGGACCTTCGTCTATCGCGTCCACAAGCCCATCGTGGCAGTGAGTTGGCGCATTCCCAAGAACGCCGCGACGCTCACGTGGAAGGTGCGTCTTGTCTGCGCATCGACCAAGAAGCGTCTTGCTCGTGCCCGCGCCGCCACCCGCTCGCTACGTGTGGTCGGGAAGAAGAAGGGTGGCAGGCGTGTGCTCTCGAGCGGTTCGATCAAGTTCGTCGCCAGAGGCCGCGAAGAGTTCAGTGGAGCGAAGGAGCCGATCACGTCGGGGCAACTCGGCGGTAAGGGTGGCGCTGGGTGTCCCAGTCAGGACAACGGCTATCGAAGCGTCTTGGACGCGACGAGCTACTGCACCGGCTATTGCACCTGGTGGGTCTGGAAGAAGCGCCCAGAAGCCGCGCTGAAGCAGCTCGGGAACGCCGACACCTGGTACGCCCGCACGAGCTATCCCAAAGGCTCCAGGCCTGTCGTCGGTGCCGTGGCGTGGTGGAGGGGTACGACCGGCAACAGGGAAGGGCATGTTGCGTACGTCACCGGGGTCAGCGGTGGCAACGTCACCATTTCGGAGATGAACCACCTCGGCTGGGGCATCGATGGTGTTCGTACGCTTCCCGCGCAGGGCCGTCTCCCCGACGGCTACATCTACGGCGGCCCGGCCGGTGATGGTTCCGGCGGCGGCAATCCTGGGGGCGGGACCCCACTGCCAGGAGGTTCCTTGCCCGCGGCACCAGGCGGTACCCCGACAGGGGCAGGTGGCGCGGTTCGCAATGACTTCAACGGCGACGGACGCTCTGATCTGGAGTGGTATGAGTTCGCGGGCGGGGTGGGCAACATCACCGTTCTGGCCTCGACCGGTTCGGCGTTCGCACCGAGCAAGTGGGCGACGGGTATCGGTCCAGCGGACCGCTCCTTCGTGGGCGACTTCAATGGCGACGGTCGCTCCGATCTGGCGTGGTACGAGTTTGCCGGCGGGCAGGGCAACATCACGGTGCTTCTTTCCGGCGGGTCGGGCTTCAACGCCAGCAGGTGGGTCACCGGCATCGGTCCGGCTGACAAGGCCTACGTCGGCGATTTCAATGGCGATGGGAAGTCGGATCTGGCGTGGTACGAGTTCGCCGGTGGCGAGGGACGCATCACCGTGCTTGCGTCGAACGGCTCCAGTTTCAGTCCGAGCAAGTGGGTCACCGGCATTGGCCCTCCGGATCAGTCTCTCGTGGGCGATTTCAACGGGGACGGCAAGTCGGATCTCGAGTGGTACGAGTTTGCGGGTGGGGCGGGCAACGTCACCGTGTTCACCTCATCCGGCTCGGCGTTCGGTCCCAGCAAGTGGGTGACGGGGGTTGGTCCTGCGGATCGGGCGTTTGTCGGTGACTTCAATGGCGATGGGAAGTCGGATCTGGCGTGGTATGAGTTCGCTGGTGGTGAGGGACGCGTCACCATCCTGTCCTCCAACGGTTCATTGCTGAGTCCGAGCAAGTGGGTGACGGGGGTCGGTCCTGCGGATAAGGCCTTCGTCGGCGATTTCAATGGCGATGGGAAGTCGGATTTGGCGTGGTACGAGTTCGCCGGTGGTGAGGGACGCATCACCGTCCTGGCCTCAACCGGGTCGGCGTTCGGTCCGAGCAAGTGGGTCACCGGTATTGGCCCTCCGGACCAGTCCTTCGTCGGCGACTACAACGGAGACGGCAGGTCCGATCTTGCCTGGTACGAGTTTGCGGGCGGGGCGGGCAACATCACCGTGTTGGCTTCGACCGGGTCGGCGTTCGGTCCGAGCAAGTGGGTCACCGGTATCGGTCCACCCGACTCCAGCAACTGAGCTCGCGGGAGAACTCTCGGTCGCTCGCCCGGGGCCATTCGATTGGAATGGTCAGAGCATCTGAGACTCGCTCGACGGCCGCCGCACCAGGATCCTCGGCCTCGTGCGGCGGGTTCGTCAATGTGAGGCTTGGGCTTCGTCAGCAGCCCGGCCTCAGTCGTGGATCCGAGTGGGCCGGTGATCGAGCCGAACGAGCTGCCGCTCAAAGTCGCGGACAGCGCTCCGCCGGAGATGCTGAGGGTGGGCCGCAGCGTGCCCGACTCGTTGAACGTGCCGGTTGCCGGGCATCGAGGCGACATCAACATCACGGGGAGATTCGCGTCACCAGCTGCGGCAATGCGGTGACTCTGGTGGCGTAGTCGTACCGCTCGTGAACGCCTTCGCGTGAGCCCTCACGCGAAGGCATTCACACGACGGCCGGTCGCCGATCTTCCTGGCTGTGAGTACCCGTGGCGGTCATCGACCTCTTCTGTGAGCGGGGCGTTTGCGGGGCCCACCGTCGTCGGGCTGCGCGGGCGGCGAGGTCGAGCCGCGGGGTCGCGCTTGATTCGCGATGGCGGACCGGCTAAGCCGGGTCCAGGCGGCTCGAGCCTTCGGGCGCCGAAATCACATACCCCATCGGTCCAGCAAGGAGCAGCACATGTCCGCTAGGTGCTTTCTCACACTGATGATCGTTGCGACGATCTTGGTCGCGCTTCCGTCGACCGCGTCAGCGACATCGTTCCCGTCTCTGCCGAGCGGCGGGACCCAGGCGTATCTCGCGGACGCGAACGGGGATCCGCAGAACGGCTCGTACACCTCCACCGGTTCCTTGACCATCACTGGAGCGGTGTCGATCGCCTGCAACACGAGCTGGGATACGGACTACTTCGATGACGGGACGGCTGAGGTGACCGCGTTCACCGCGAGCAGCTGTGCCATGGCTGGCTTTCCGAGCTGCACGACGAGCGTTACTCCTACTAATCAGCCGTGGCGTACTAGGGTCTACTGGGACGGTGCTCGGTTCCGGAGTTACAAGCTGATCGAGTACCACGTGTTCGTGATGGGATCCTGCCCGGTGCCGAGCGGGGCGTACACCTCCAGCGGGGCGGTGTCGCCCGAAGTGAGCATCAGTGGCACGACGCACACCACGACCTTCGGTTCGGGTTCGGGTTCGGGTTCGGTTTCGGGGCCGCTTGGCTCCGCGACCATTGACGGCAGCCTGACGGGCACGGTGCCGTCGGGCTCGCAGTACGTCTTCTAGGTGTGGCGACGGCGGGGTCGACGTGGTCGGCCCCGCTCGCCCATGGCGACCCCGTAGCTCAGTCGGCCAGCGCCGCGAAGGTCTCCCCGGGGAGGCCGGCGGCCTCCGCGAGCCCGGCGACGCCCTTGCGGTACTGCTGCGGCGTGATCGCGATATGGGATTTGCTGCGCACGGACAGCGTGTCGATGTCGGCACGTGCGAGCCGCGGTCCCCGGCCTACGCGCGGCACGATCAGCAGGGGGACGTGTTCGACCACCCAGGGCCAGCGATCCCCGTCGAACTCGCCCTCCTTGCGAACGAAGTCGGGATCGAGCCGGGGCTCCTTGGTGACCTCGACGGCACCGACGATGCGCTGGTGGCCGGTCGCGTAGATCAGGACGCGGTCTCCCACGTGAAAGCTCGGGCGGCCCCGCTTCGGGCAGGCGAACCACTCGCGCCGGTCGCGTACGAACCAATCCTCGTCCAGGTTCTGCTCGCTTACGCCAAGGCTCTTCAACCAGAAAGACATTTTGATCCCTTTCCTAGAGCGTCATCCGAGATTCATAAAGCCAATTCGAATTGAGAATAGCGCGTATAAAACAGAGATTGTCTTTTCTTAAAACTACAACCCCTGGTTTCGTCCGGGCTCGTGGATAGCCTGGCTCCATCCCGTTCCCCCTCTAGGAGTACCTGTGGCCTCCCCGAACCGGTCCGCCGTGGACGAACCTCTCGCGGCTGACGAGCACGAAGCCGACATCACGGCGCCCGAGCCGGGCGCCGTGCTCGTTGCGGACCCGGTTCCGGACGTCGAGCCGACGATGAAGGGGCTCCAGGGGGATGCGCGGCAGCTGCCGCTGGAGGCCGACACCGTCGATCTGATCACCACGTCGCCGCCGTACTGGCAGAAGCGCGACTACGGCGTCGAGAACCAGATCGGCCTGGAGCCCACGGTTCAGGGCTACGTGGCGGCGATGATCGACTGCCTCCGTGAGTGGCGCCGGGTGCTCAGGCCGACGGGCTCCGTCTTCCTGAACATCGGAGACACATTCAACAAGCGCAGTCTCGCCGGCGTTCCGGCGCGGGTCGAGGCGGCCGCGGGGGACGACGGCTGGATCATCCGCAACCGGATCATCTGGGCGAAGGACGGCGGCATGCCCGAGCCCGCGCAGAACCGGCTCGCGAACCGGCACGAGTACATCATGCATCTGGTGCCGAATCACGACTACTACTACGACCTCTTCGGCTACTCGCGAGAGATGGGCAACGGCGCGAACCCCGGCGACGTCTGGCGCTTCAATCCCGAGCGGCACATGGGCAAGCACCTCGCCCCCTTCCCCACGGAGATCGTCCGGCGGGCCATCCTGCTCGCCTGCCCACTCAGCGTCTGCGAGGCGTGCGGCACGCCGAGGAAGCGGATCGTGAAGCGCACCGCTGAGCTTGATCCGTCGCGCCCGCAGGCCCGCAGGGCGATGGCGCTGGCGCGCGAGGCCGGGCTCACCGCGGAGCACATCGCCGCGGTGCAGGCGACCGGCGTGTCGGATGCCGGGAAGGCGCTGATGGTGCAGACCGGGACGGGCCGCAACGCGACGGAGGTGAAGCGGCTCGCCGCGGAGGCGAAGGAGGCCTTGGGCGGCTATTTCCGCGAGTTCACGTTCGCCCGGAGGGTCACGACCGGGTGGACGGAGTGCGAGTGCGGCGGCCAGCAGGTGCCGGGCACGGTGCTCGATCCGTTCATGGGCACGGGCACGACGCTCAAGACCGCGTTCGCGATGGGGCGCAACGGGGTCGGGGTGGATCTGGACACGACGGTACGCACCCTCTAGCACTAGGCTTGGCGCATGGCCGCCGACGCGTCTGAGGATCGCACGACGTTCGTCCTCGGCCCGGAGGCCATCCGCTGGGGCGTCGAGCAGCTCAGGGAGGTCAAGGCGCATGGCTTCCTCATCGCGTATCTGGAGATCCGGCGCCAGGCGATCGAGCAGGATGCCGACCGGGTGCAGCCCGAGTGGTCGCGCATGAACGGCTACCTCGAGGTGCCCGGCGGCCCGATCATCGGCAAGCCGTGGTTCCGCCCGTTCTGGGACCAGGCCAACAACAATCACCAGGAGTGGATGAGGGCCCACCCGGCCGGGAGCTACAACACCTCCGCGATCAGGCCCGGCACGCCCGGCGACCTGGTGCTGCCGGTCGACGGGAAGGAGTTCGTCCTGACGGAGGGGCATGCGGCACGAGCCCGCGCGGTGCTCCTGCACGATGAGCAGGTGCCCGCGCTGCCGCTGGCGCTCTTCCTGTACCGCAACTATGGGTTCCAGTCGCCGAACGGCGTGTCTCCGCTCCCGTTCGAGCTGGTCGACATCTTCCGCAAGGACTTCCGGTACGACGCCGGGAGGTTCGACGGGGAATTCGACGAGCTGTTCTCGGTGGAGCTGCCGGAGCGCTACGACTGGTTCGTGCCATTCGACTCGACGGAGCCCCAATGGCAGCGCTGATTCGCAGTCCCGAACCGGTCCGGTTGCTCGACGCGACGGCGCTCGGCCTCGCGGAGCCCGCCCCGCCCGCGAAGGGCCACGCCTCGAACCAGCCGGACGATCCGGAGCTCGGCAGCCGTGACCCGCGGTACCTCGAGGTGCTGGGGCTGCTCGACCGTTTCGGCGGGGTCATCTTCACCGGTCCTCCCGGGACGAGCAAGACGTACTTCGCGCATCAGATCGCCGAGAAGCTCGCCGGCGGCAAGGAGCGGGTCACGTTCGTGCAGTTCCACCCCTCCTACCAGTACGAGGACTTCATGCAGGGCTTCGTTCCGAAGAAGGACGGAACGGGGTTCAAGATGGTCGACAAGAGCTTCGTGGAGGTCTGCCAGGCCGCCGACAAGGATCGCGAGCATCGGCACGTGCTCGTCATCGACGAGCTGAGCCGCGGGGATCCGGGCCGCGTCTTCGGCGAAGCCCTCACCTATGTCGATCGCACGAAGCGTGAGCTGGAGTTCCGCCTCGCCTCGGGGGACATGTGCTTCGTGCCGGCGAACGTCGTCGTCCTCGCGACGATGAATCCCTACGACCGCGGCGTCGACGAGGTCGATGCGGCGTTCGAGCGGCGCTTCGCGAAGATCGCGATGGAGCCTGACCCAGAGCTGCTGCAGCAGCTGCTTGAGCGCAACGGCCTCGAACCCGCGGTGCGCCAGCGGCTGATGACGTTCTTCCGCATGGTGAACGGCAGGGCCGAGGCCAATCCGCAGGGCACGGTCGGCCACACCTACTTCACGAACGTGGACGACGCGGCTTCGCTGCGGATGGTCTGGGACTACCAGCTGCGCTTCTTGATCGAGAAGGCGTACCGGCTCGACCGAGGCACCGGGTCGGAGATCAAGGCGGCATGGGCGACGGTGGTGGCCGCCGCCGAGGAGGCGGACCAAGAGGCCGAAGGGGAGTCGCCCGCTCCCGAGCCGTCCGCGCCGCCCGAGTAGCGGGCGATGGGCGACTACGAGGTCATCCCCTGTACTGAGCAGGGGGAGGTCGACGTTCCGATCGAGCGGTTCCTGGATGCGTCGGGCGAGCTGAAGCTGCATCCCGACGTCGAGGGCAGCACCTACTTCGAGGTCTCGACCGGAACCAAGCGCCTGCGGCTGCGGGCGAAGGGCTGGGTCGGCTTCGTGCCGTTGACGGACACCTTGGTGGCCTACATCGCCCCTCGGGTACCGATCTCCAACCTCACCCGGATGGTGCGCATGGCTGGGCAGCCTCGCGCTCCGTTGACCAGCTTCCGCGGCTATGAGACGGACGGCGGTTGGTCGGACTCGCTCTTGGAGGTCTACGCCGAGACGTTCAAGGCGCAGCTCGAGGAGGTCATCACCGGCGGGCTGTGGCGAGACTACGAGGAGCGGTTCGAGCGTTCGTCCTTTCCGCGCGGACGCCTCCTGGTCAACCGGACGGTGCAGGACCTCGTGCCAAGGGGCATTCACCACGAGGCGCATGTCGCGTGGTTCGAGCGGACGGCCGACATCCCGGTGAATCGCTGTCTGCGGTACGCGATCAGGTCGCTCGTCGTGTTGCTGCGCGGCAGTCCCGGGCATTCGAAGAAGCTGGTCCGGGAGCTGGTCCGCGAGCTGTCGGCCTTCGACGCGCGCTTCGATGGTGTGACGCTGGACGCCGAGCGTGACTTCGAGGTCGATCCGTTCGTCCGCGGCGAGCGACCCCTGCCCGCCCTCCGCGCCTACTACCGCCAGCCGCTCGATGTGGCCATGGCGATCATCGGCCGGCGTGGCGTGCTGCTCAACGACAACTACGACGGCTCACTGAAGCTCGCGTCGCTGGCGTACAACATGAACGATGTCTTCGAGGCGTACGTCCACCAGACGCTCAGGCAGTACGGGGATCTGGCGGGTTGGCCGGCCGCGGTGCTGGACGACAGGGACGGCAAGCAGTCCCTGTACGCGGATGTCACGAAGCCCGAGGCGACCCCCGACGTGGTGATTCGTCGCCCCGACGGGGGCACCCCGCTGGCGATCGAGGTTAAGAACAAGCCGTACAAAGGCATCCCGAAGGCCGACGATCGCAACCAGGCGATCGTGTACGCGTTGAGTTACGGATCGGACAAGGCGCTGGTCGTGCGGCCCTGCGGGTCGGTGGAGATGGAGTCTGGTCTGTCCCGGCTGGGGACGGTGGGCGGCATCGACGTCTTCCAGTACCTCATGGGCCTCGGCGCCCCCGACCTGGAGGCCGAGGAGCGGAAGTTCGGGGACGCGGTCGCCGGGCTGCTGCCCGACGACTTCGACTATCGAGCGTGACGCGCGATGCTGATGGGTGTGGCCGGCCTGACGCCGCTGCAATTGCGGCTGTCGATGGGCCTGATGCCTCCGCGATCGGTCGGGCAAGCATCCAGGATGCGGTCGATCGCGGCTTGGGTGAGCGGCGTCCCGGTCAGGTCAAAGCGCCTCAACCCGCCGAGCGTCGCCGCAGCAGCCGCGAAGTGGAAGTCGTCATCGCTGGCGTGGACGAGGCACACATCCCGCTTGGGTGCCTTGATGCCGTGGCAGCCGGGGGTCGTGCATTCATGCTGGGGCGCAACCGGCTCGGCCGTCAAGGTGGCGAGATGCTATCGGGAAGAAATCATGACGTTTTCGAGATGGATGCGAACCGAGCGTCATGGCGCGCGGGACGGTCGAGCCCATGCCCGCATGAAAGAGCGCCTGAGCGCCCCTTCGCGTGAGTACTCCGCCGCAGGGGCTGGCAGTTCCCTTGAGGTCGACCTCAACCCGCACTTTCATCGACATCTGGTTTCTCCGCGCCATGGCTGGGATTGCGACCACTATTCAAAATTTGAATTCAAGGATTCACCATTCCTCAAGGCTTGACGTGTGTCAGCCGTCTTCTGTATGAAGTCATCATTGTTTCTACCGTGAGCGCTCCGGAAGGCGAGGGAGAAGCGCGTAGGTCCACGGTAGTGCGACAGGCTGTCTCAGAAAGACAGCTCTCACACAGACTTCGAGGGAATGGAATGTCAGTGGAGGCGAGGCGGAAGGAGACCGCATCAGCAGGGCGTCGCCGTTAGGGGCACGACCCCGAAGGCGTGGTGGCTGCCGGCCAGCGGCCAGCACGTCGTGCTCACGTCGACGCGCGGAGCATCAACGAGGAGAGCCTGGGCCCGGCCGTGGGCACGGAGTTCTCATTTGGTGAGCAGCAACCGGAGCGCCCTCGTCTTTGGCGAGTCTCGGGCGCCTCGGCCACACACACGAACGCCCGGTCCAGATGGCCGGGCAAGGAGAACCAACAACATGTTGAAGAAGACCATTCTCGCGTTCGCGGCTGTCGCCGCGGTCGCGGCCTTCAGCGCCACCAGCGCGCAGGCGACGCTCTCCGACTTCGGATCGGGCTCGTGGTTCACGGACGGCGGCGCGCACATCACCGGTACTGAGGACATCTACGGTGGCGGTACGGTCACGCTTCAGGCCATCAACGGTCTGCAGACCACGTGCGACCTCGAAGCTACTGGGTCCGTGCACAACGACGTGAACATGGGTACTGGAGAGATCACGGCGCTCGCGTTTACTAACTGCTCGACGAACGCGCCGGGCTGCACGGCGAACGCGGCGGCGAACAACCTGCCGTGGGGAGCTACTCTGTCTAGCGACGGTTCCGAGAGCTTCCTCAGCGTCGGCCCCGTGTCGTTCACGAACACCTACACGGGTGTCGGGTGCGTCGTGGGTAACGGCACGCAGGTCACGTTCACGGCCGACCATCTCGACCTTACTATTCCTGAGAACGAGGAGAGCGGCGTCGAGTGCCCGGCAGTCAGCGGCCATCCGACGGGCGGCGGTGGCGAGACCGGGTTTACTGTGAACTTCGCAGGCTCGGGCACGCTGAACGGCCCGGGTGCTCTGACGGCCACGGCGTCGGGCACGATGGTCATCTGCGGTGACGACGTGGCGGACCTCGGGGTTACTGACTGATCCCGGAGTGCGCTAGTAGGACCACACCGAAAGGTTGGTTGGGGCCGCGCGGAAGCGCGGCCCCAGCTGCATTTGGTCGCGGTGACACCGTGCGTATATGAACGGCGAACAAAGACGTTCATATGCGTAATCATCGTGACCCTGCGCATGTAGCACAGAGCCAGTGTCATCTATGTATGCTGGCCCGCAGGTCGAGGGGAAAGTCGGCCGCAGACTTGGGATCGAAGAGGGAGATGACGTCTTGTCCAGCTCAGCACGCGTGGGTGGTCGGCGGAGCCGCTGGCTGCGTCCACAATCGATGGCGATGGCGATGGTGGCGACGACGCTTGCGGCGGGCGCTTTGGTGGCCCTTCCGTCCGTCGCCAGCGGCGACTTGCCCGACGAACGTCAGTACGAGCAGGTGACCCCGGCCGACAAGGCCGGCCTTGCGGCGGTTGGCTGGCGGTACGGCTTGGATGGCGATCATGTCGTCTTCAGCACGCGCTCGGTGCTCGGTGACGGAGATTCCAACACCGGCGGGGGCACGTTCTACCGTGCCTCTCGTCAGGACGATGACACCGGTTGGACGTCCACCTCTTTGAGCCCTCGTGACCAAGACGTGCCGCTGCTCGCCAAGTTCCTCCCGCTTGATGTTTCAAGTGCGCTGGATCGGTCTCTGTGGATCTCGTCGACCCCGGAAGAAGCAGCGGCAGGCCGTACGCAAGCTGCCTACTACTTCGCAGGCCCGGGCGGGGATGCTTGGAGGGCATCACCGACGATCAGTTCCTTCTCCGCTGCTCGCGCTGACCTCGGAGGATGGCGCGGTGCGTCTGAGGATTTCTCGACGCAGGTCTTCTACACGACCCAACGTCCTGATCCGGCGCACGACACGACGCGTGATGGTCAGCGCAGTCTCTACGAAGTGGTCGGGGCAGGCGGTCCCAACCCGATCCTGCGCCTGCTTGGTACGGACGGGACGGGGGCACCGATTGGCTCGGGCTGCGAGCGCTCCCTCGGAGGGCTCACCTTGACCGGCAGTACGAGCGCGTTTCATGCCGTGGCGCAAGGGGGCGATACGACGTCGGTGTTCTACACCGCAAATCCGGCGGCGCCTCCGACCGCCTGCTCCACGAGCGGCATCACCAACCCGCGGCAGGTGTACGTGCGGCGGGAGAGCAGGACGGCGCCCTACGCGTTCACGGACACGCTGATCTCTCCGACCCAGTGCACGCGGCTCGCGGGCGATCTGGGTGGCGTTTGCTATGCCGGGGCGGCTGCTACGGGCCATGCCGTCTTCGAGGGTGCGTCACGCGATGGGCACATCGCCTACATGACGACGTCCCGGCAGCTTGTCAACGGCGATCGCGACACGGGGCGCGACATCTACGCCTACGACTTCTCCCAGACGGGGCAGGAACTCCTGCCGATCACGCCCACGGGCACGGCCACGCCGGCCGACGTCAAGGGCATCGTCCGCATCAGCGACGACGGCTCCCGCATCTACTTCGTCGCCGGTGGCGTGCTGACGCCCGACGCCGGCGCGGAAGGTCCGAGCGGGGGACCACAGACGGCGACGCTGGGGGCCAACAACCTGTACGTCTACGAGCGGGATGCCAGCGGTCCTGGCGGTCACGTCACGTTCATCGCCCGCCTGGACGCCGGTGACAGCGGGCTCTGGCAGGCCGCTGACAAGCGGTCGGCTGTGGCGGCCGGCGACGTGGACAATGGCGCCAACGGACGCTTCCTGGTGTTCTCCGCAACCACGAAGCTCGCGTCGGGAGACACCGACGCGTTGAGCGATGTCTACCGCTACGACAGCGACACCGGGGCGCGCGGAACGCTCACGCGGATCTGGGTCGATGACCCAGCGCACAACGGGGCGTCCCGCGCGAACGCGACAGAGAGCATCACGTTCCTGGATTGGGGGCAGACGGCGACGCCCTCCGGTGTGGCAAGCGACCGGCCTGCTCCGGACGGAGCGGACTTCGTGGTCTTCGTGACCAAGGAGAAGCTCGTCGAGGAGGACGTCAACGATGCTGTCGACGTCTACCAATGGCGCGATGGAGTCGTGCATCTGATCTCCGACGGCCACGACGTCTCCCGTCCCGGAGCAGCGGCACCTAGCGTGTCGCCCTCTGGCCGGGACATCTTCTTCCGGACCGCAGAGCCGCTGGTCACCCAGGACGCCGACACGCTGCAGGACGTCTACACCGCGCGGGTCGGTGGTGGCATCAAGCCGCCCGACCAGAAGCCGGTCTGTGACCCGGACGCGGCGATCAAGCCGCCCGCGTGCCAGAACGATCCGCTCGCGCCACCGGTGGTGACGGTGGCGGGGACGTCGGATGGAGTCGGCAACAACGCCGAGGTCGTGCCCTCGTTCTCCGTCACCCCGGTGTCCACGAAGCAGCGAGAAGCGGCGGCCAAGTCCGGCGTGATCACGCTGCCGGTGGCGACCAATGGTCCTGGTCAGGTCGAGGCCGTGCTGCGGGGCACGGTCGCCAAGCGGTTGGAGGTGGTGGCTCGTCGCACGCAGAACCGGACGGGGGCTGGCAGTGCCACGCTGCGCCTCACGCTCTCGTCCGCGTCGCGGCGCTCGCTGCGGGATGCGGGCAAGCTGGCGCTGACGCTTGACGTCACCTACAGCCGGGTTGCCCCGGTCTACCAGGCGAAGTTCACGCTGAAGCCGGCCAAGAAGGCCAAGAAGACGAAGCGCAAGGCCGCGAAGCGCACCACCAAGAAGGCGCCTGTCAAGCACGGGAAGAGGGGCAACCGGTGAATAGGTCGAGCGAGTCAGCTAAGGGAAT
>Ga0247757_10000835_pt1 | contig 23472 bp, 22 predicted proteins | sample UWRJL126311R4_FD_180929 | JGI IMG/M metagenome (GOLD analysis project Ga0247757, IMG submission 180929) | Plant litter microbial communities from Arlington Agricultural Research Station in Wisconsin, United States - UWRJ-L126-311R-4 | ecosystem: Environmental > Terrestrial > Plant litter >...
GTGAGCGGCGTCGGGTCCCCGATCATCCCCTCGACGGGCGCGCCGCCCGCCGCCTCGCGCAGCGCGGGCAGCGCCGCGTCGAGCACGACCTGCGCCTGGGCGGGATCGGCGTCGTCGGGATCGGTGATGCGCTCCAGCGTCGTCGTCGGGGTGGGGACGAGCAGGGTGAACGTGCTCGGGCCCTCGGCGGCCCGCTCGCGCACGGCGGCGAGCAGCTCGGGGCTGCCGGCCGTCTTGCAGGCCACGACCAGGACACGCGGGACGTCGGACGCTTCCATGACCAGCTCCCTTCGCTCGGAGATCTGGCGCGAGCATCTCACCCTCACCGCCCCCGCGCCACCCCAGACGCCCGTCGAGCCCCACCTCGATCCCGCTGAGCGGGCCCCAGGTGGGGCTCGACGCCGGTTCGGGGCGGGCTCGGCGCCGGGTCGGCGCGGGCTCGACGCCGGGTCGGCTCCGGCGCTCCCGGGACGGCGTCGTGTCCAACCCAAACGCCCAATGTCCACCCGCAAGGTGCACATCTCCTCGAAATTGGCGAGACTAGGCGGGTGCCCGCGAAAACGGAACCGCTGCCCAACCGCCGCGCCGACGCCCGTCGCAACCGCGACGCGGTGGTGGAAGCGGCGATCGGCGTGATGGCCGCTCGCCCCGCGGCGAGCATGAAGGAGATCGCCGACGCGTCCGGTCTGGGCCGCACCACGGTCTACCGCCACTTCCCCTCGCGCGAGGACCTGGTGCGGGCGATCGTCGAGCACGTGATCACCGAGTCGTGGGCCATGCTCGGCGACATCGCCAAGCCCGACCGCGCCCTGGAGGACGTGCTCGGCGAGCTCGGCGTCCAGGCGATGGCCCTCGGCGCGCGCCATCGCTTCCTCGACGGCCACCGGATGATCCACGACGAGATCGTCCTGGAGCTGGGCCTGGAGGACAACGACCCGCTCATCACCTACCTGACCGCCGCCTGCGCCCGCAAGGAGGCCCGCACGGACCTGCCGGTGCGCTGGATGTGCGCGATGGTCCGCGGCATGGTCGTCGCGGCGATCGACGAGATGTTCGCCGGGCGGGCGAGCGAGGAGGCCGCGGGCGTGCGCCTGGGGGCCTCGCTGATCGCCCTCACGAAGCCCGTCGACGCCTGATCCCACCGGCCTGGCCACCGGGCACCGCGCCGCACCCGGCCCGCCGACGGAGCGCCAACGCGCCGCGGGCGAGCGCCGCCACCGCGTGACGCGCCGCAGGCGGTGTGAAAGAGTCGACGGGGAATGACCGACATCCAGCACCTCGGCCTCGCCGAGCCCGTACCGCCCAAGGCGGTCCGTCGCGCTCGCGGACGTGAGCTGCGCGCCGACCTCCCCCGCGGCACCCACGCCGGCTGGGAGCCGCCCACCGGCCGCCTCGATCCCGTCTCCGCGGTGCGACGCAGCAACGCCGGGCGCGTCCCGGAGCTGCTGGAGATCCGCGTGGGGCGGATGGCGGCCTCTCCGTTCAGCTTCCTGCGCGCCTCCCCGGACGTGATGGCCGCCGACCTGGCCCACACCCCCTCGACGGGGCTGCACGTGTGGCTGTGCGGCGACGCCAACCTCTCCAACTTCGGCTTCTACGCCTCGCCGGAGCGCGACCTCGTCTTCGACATCAACGACTTCGACGAGTCGATCGCCGGGCCGTGGGAGTGGGACCTCAAGCGCCTGGCCGTGTCCCTCGTCGTCGCCGGGCGCGAGCGCGGCCTGCACGCCAAGGACAACCGCGCGGCCGCCACCGCCGCCGTGGCCCAGTACCGCCACACGATGCGCCGGCGCGGCGACCACACCCTCCTGGAGCTGTTCACGCTGCGCCTGGACGGCAAGGAGTACGACCAGGGCCTGTTCTCCAAGTCGTTCAACGCCGAGCTGCGCCGCTCGCGCCGCAACGCGACCGCCCGCACCAACGACCCGGGCCTCAAGCGCTTCACGGTCAGCGAGCAGGACGGCGCCTGGCGCTTCGAGGAGCAGCCGCCCCTGCTCGTCCGCGGCACCGACGAGCAGCGCGCGGAGATCCTCGCCGCGCTGGAGACGTACACCGATGGCCTGCTCGCCGACCGCCGCGACCTCATCCGCAGCTACCACCTCGTCGACGTCGCCTTCAAGGTGACCGGCGTGGGCAGCGTCGGCACCCGCTCGTGGGTGGCGGCGCTCCAGGGCGGGGCCCCCGACGACGCGCTCTTCCTCCAGATCCAGCAGGCCGGCCAATCGGCGCTCGCCCCGTTCGTGGAGCCCCAGCCCTACGCCCACCCGGGCCAGCGCGTCGTGGACGGCCAGCGCCGCATCCAGTCGGTGAGCGACCCGTTCCTGGGCTGGACGTCGTTCGGCGGCCACGACTACTACGTGCGCCAGCTGCGGGACATGAAGGGCGCGGTCGACCCGACCCGCCTTTCGGCCGAGCAGCTGCACGACTACGCGCGCGTCTGCGGCGGCCTGCTCGCCAAGGCCCACGCCCGCACCGGCGACCCCGTCGCCATCGCCGGGTACTGCGGCAACTCCGACTCGCTGGACCGCGCGATCGCCGACTTCGCCCAGGCCTACGCCGACCAGAACCACGAGGACTGGAAGGCGGTGAAGGCGGCGATCGAGGACGGGCGCCTCAGCGCCGACACCCGCCACAACGGGTAGGGCCGCCCCATGGCGGAACGGACGCCCAGCGAGGTGTGGGACGCGACCGCCGAGCGCGCGGGCGAGCTGGCCACCAGCGTCGCCGAGGTCTCCAAGCTCACGCTGCGCCAGCGGCTGATCGACCTGCGCTGGTCGCTCCCGGCCGTGGCCCAGACGGCGATCGGCGCCGCCGTCGCCTGGCTGGTGGCGACCGAGGTGTTCGGCCACCCCGGCGCGTTCTTCGCGCCGATGTCGGCGATCATCGCGCTCGGCCTCACCTACGGCCAGCGCACGCGCCGCGCGCTGGAGCTGGCGTTCGGCGTCGCGCTGGGCATCGGCATCGGGGACGCGATCATCATCGCGCTGGGCTCGGGGGCCTGGCAGCTCGCGCTCGTCGTGGCGTTGGCGATGCTCGGGGCGATCGCCGTCGGGGGCAAGGGCCTCGTGGTCACCCAGGCGGCGAGCTCCGCGGTGCTCGTCGCGACGATCCAGGTGCCCACGACGTTCACGTTCACCCGCTTCGTCGACGCGCTCATCGGCGGGACGATCGCCGTGCTGATCAACCTGGTCGTCTCCCCCATCGACCCGGTCGCGCTCGTGCGCCGCAAGGCCGACCCGCTGCTCGTCGCGCTCGCGGCGACCCTGGACGACATCGCCGACGTGCTGCGGCGCCGCGACCACGACGCGGCGATCGACGCGCTCCTGCGCGCCCGGGAGCTTGACGACGCCGTACACGAGTTCGTCGGCAGCGTCCGCGTCAGCGTGGAGACCGCCCGCTACGCGCCCGCGCGCCGGCGCAAGCGCGGGGAGATCGCCCGCTTCGCCGCCGCCGCGCCGCAGCTGGACATCCTCACCCGCAACAGCCGCGTGCTCGCCCGCGGCGTGCTCCGCGCCGTCGACGTGGACGCGCACGTCCCGCCCGAGGCGATCCTCGCCATCGAGGACCTCGCGGTGGCCGTGCGCGCGCTGCGCGACGAGCTGCTGCACGACCAGGCGCCGGAGCGGGCCACACAGGCCACGCTGCGGGCCGCGGGCCGCACCACGCTCGTGCTGGAGGAGACGAGCAACCTGGCGATCAGCGTGATCGTCGGGCAGGTCCGGTCGATGTCGGCGGACCTGCTGCGCGGCATCGGGATGACCGGCGAGGAGTCCCGCGTGGCGGTGCGCAAGGCCGCCGGCGAAGTTGCCGCCGAGCGCCTGGCGGCGGACAAGGCCCAGGCGCCGCCTGCCTGAGCTACCCCCGCTTGGCGGTGAAGCGGCCGCGGTTCACGCAGGTCGGCCCTTCCTTGAACGTCGCCGTCGCCCTGCTGCCGCTGAAGCTCCCCTTCACGGTGATCTTGTCGTCCACCCCGGGCACCGGCTTGTAGGTGCCGCTGAACCGGTTGCCCTTGATCGTCAGCTTGGGGACGATCACGTCCTTGAACCCGCCGCACCCGCTGGTCGTCACGCCCTCGATGCGCAGGTCGCGGATCGTGCTGCCCTTGACCTTGAACGTGACCTTCCCGTACCTGAACTTCCCGTCCATCGCGGTGGCCTGCCCCTTGTAGGAGCCGGCGGGCGCGGCCACGGCGAGCGCCGGGACGGCCAGCGCGAGCAGGCAGAGGACGAGTGGGGAGAGACGACGAACGTGTGCGGACATGGGCGCAGCATAGGGCGAACCGGCCGGTCGGCACACGCCTTCGTGCGCGAGCCGGGCACGACCTTTCAGACCGTGGGCCGCTGACCGGTTAGCCTGCGCGACATGACCCTTGGGCTCTCCATCGTCCTGTTCGCCGCCGGCCTGATCATGCGGTTCGCGGTGACGGCCACCAACGAGGACTTCAACTTCGACGCGGGCGGCAACGCTCTGATCGTCATCGGGATCGTCGGCATCGTCATCGGCACGGTCGAGCAGTTCCTCGCCCGCACGCCGGCGCGGTAGCCGCGTGCTTCCCCGGCGGCTGCGCCGCGTCCTGCTCGTCCTCCTGGGCACCGGCCTGGCGCTGGCCCTCGTCGTCGGCGGGCTCAACGCCTACGTGCTGCTGTCCCAGGACGACAAGATCGCCTCCGACGTGGCCGACGTGCCCCACGCGCAGGCCGCGATCGTCCTGGGCGCGTTCGTCAACCCCGACGGCACGATGAGCGCCATGCTCGCCGATCGCGTCCACCGGGGCGCCGAGCTGTACCGGGCCGGCAAGGTCGACAGCGTGCTCGTCTCCGGCGATCACGGCCGCTGGAGCTACGACGAGCCCGACACGATGCGCAAGGCCCTGGAGGCCCAGGGCGTGCCGTCCCGGCGGATCTTCACCGACCACGCCGGCTTCGACACGTGGAGCTCGATGGAGCGCGCCCGCACCATCTTCGGCATCGACAGCGCCGTCGTCGTCACCCAGGACTTCCACCTGCCCCGGGCCCTGCTGCTCGCCGAGAGCGCGGGCCTGCGGGCGACGGGGCTCGACGCGTCGCTGCACGGCTACGGCAACCAGGGCCTCATGAGCGACGTGCGGGAGGTCGTGGCGCGCGTGAAGGGCGTGGGCGAAGCCGTCCTGCAGCCGGCCGCGCTCGGCGGGCCGCCCCACCCCATCACGGGCGACGGGCGCAAGTCGTGGGGCGAGCAGCGCCCGATGACCGCCTCGGCCGGACGCTAGCGCCCCCGAAACGCCGACGTCATCCACATTCCTCCCACCTGTCGGGAGGAATGTGGATGACGTGTCCGGCGTGCTTCGAGAGTGGCGGGACCAGGATTCGAACCTGGGAACTCAGAGAGGCAGCGTTTACAGCGCTGTGCGTTTGACCGCTTCGCTATCCCGCCGGGACAGCGCAGGAGCATAGAGAAATCGATCCGAGGACGACGTCTCCGGGGGCTCCCGCGAAGAGAGGGGGTCGCTCGGCTCCCGGCGGCGCGTGAGACACCGCCGGGACCGGAACGCTCTCCCGCTAGCTTGCGTCTCGCAGCCGCTGCGCCTCGGGCAGCGACTCGAGCTTCTTCAGCGTGTGGTTCTCGATCTGGCGGATGCGCTCGCGCGTCACGTTGAACGCGCGGCCGACCTCCTCCAGCGTCTGCGGGCGCTCGCCCGTCAGCCCGAACCGCAGCTCGATCACTTCGCGCTCGCGCTGGGGCAGGGCCGCCAGCGCGCGCCGGACGTTGTCCTTGCGCAGGTTGATGGAGGCGACCTCGAACGGCGACTCGGCGTTCTCGTCCTCGACGAAGTCGCCCAGCTCGGACTCCTCCTCCTCGCCGATCGGCTTCTCCAGCGAGATCGGCTGCTGCGACATGCGCAGGATGTCCCGCACCTCGCGCGCCGTGCAGTCCAGCTCCTCGGCGATCTCCTCCGGAGTGGGCTCGCGGCCGAGCAGCTGGACGAGCTGACGCTCGACGTGCACGACCTTGTTGAGCTTCTCGACCATGTGGACGGGGATGCGGATGGTCCGCCCCTTGTCCGCGATCGCGCGGGTGACGGCCTGCCGGATCCACCAGGTCGCGTACGTCGAGAACTTGTAGCCGCGGCGGTAGTCGAACTTCTCGACCGCACGGATGAGGCCCAGCGAGCCCTCCTGGATCAGGTCCAGGAACGTCAGGCCGCGCCCGAGGTAGCCCTTGGCGATGGAGACGACGAGGCGCAGGTTGGCCTCGACCATCTGCTCCTTGGCCTGCATGTCGCCGCGCTCGATGCGCTTGGCCAGCGAGACCTCCAGCTCGGCCGTGAGCAGCGACACCCGGCCGATGGAGCGCAGGTAGAGCCGCAGCGAGTCGAGGCTGGGCTCGACGGTGAGGTCGATCTCCGGCTTCTTCGGGCCCTTGCGGTCGGTGCGGTCGCGGCGCTCGGAGGCGGCGGACTCGACCTTGGCGACCTCGGAGGTCGCGAGCTTGCCGTCGGCCGCCGAGACGACCTCGATGCCGTGCTCGACCAGGTACGCGTGCAGCTCGCCGACCTGCTCCTTGGTGACCTCGACCTCCTCGAGGCATGTGGCGATCTGCTCGAACGTCAGCAGCCCCTTCTCCTGCCCCTCGCCGATCAGCGGCTTCAGCTCGTCCATCTCCCAGATGGCCGTCTCGTCCGCCAGCAACGCTGTCCCCTTCGTGCTCACACCAGTCTCCTCTTGATCTGGACGCCCACGGGCGCTCCTCCCAGAACTGCACTTATGCACTTTGGCGATGTGGGTGCCGCAACCCCTTGCGGCGAGTGCGACGCGAGTCGCGATGACCGAGCCTTGTGATCCTCCGGGCGATGCCGGAGGGGCTTGCGGCCGTTCCGGAGTGATAGCACAGATACGCACATGGAACGGTCGCTCGTGTGACGGCGGTCACTCAACGAACGGCTTTCGGACACGCCCGTGAGGGGCCGACGTCGCGCTGGCACTACCCTGTGGGGATGGATCGCGTCCCCGTCTCCTCCACTCCCGACGTCCAGAACCAACGGCCCACCCTCCACGTCTCGCTCTCCCGCGTGGGCGTGACGGGCGTCGAGAAGATCATCCGGATCAACCGCTCGGGCGACGGCGGCCCGGGCGAGTTCTACTCCGCCGAGCTGGAGTGCTTCGTCGATCTCGGGCCCGACCAGAAGGGCGCGCACATGTCGCGCTTCGAGGAGGTCGTGAACGAGGCGATCGGCGAGGTCGTGCTGGGCGAGGCGGCGTTCGGCGCCGAGACGCTCGCCGAGCGCATCGCCGAGCGGGTCCGTGAGCGCCAGGGCGCCCGGCGCGCCGAGGTCACGGTCCGCGCCCGCTACCCCGAGCACAAGCCCGCGCCGGTCTCGGGGATCCTCACGCAGGAGATCTACACGCTGCACGGCTGCGCCGTGGCGACCGAGCACGGCACCCGCCGCATGGTCGGCGTCGCCGCCGCCGGGATGACCGCCTGCCCGTGCGCGCAGGAGCTGGTCGCGGCCAGCGCCCGGGTGCGCCTGGCCGAGGAGGGCTTCGACGCCGACGAGATCGAGCGCATCATCGACGCGGTGCCCGTGGCCACCCACAACCAGCGCGGCCTGGGGACGCTGTACATCGGGGTCCCCGAGGGGGTCGCGCTCGACGTCGAGGCGAGCACCCTCCTGGGCATCGTCGAGGAGTCGATGTCCAGCGAGATCTACGAGCTGATGAAGCGCGTCGACGAGGGCGCGGTCGTGGAGAAGGCCCACCGCCGCCCCCGGTTCGTCGAGGACTGCGTGCGCGAGGCGATCCGCGGCGTCGTGGAGACGTTCGGGGCGCTGCCCGACGACACGTTCGTCAGCGTCCGGCAGGAGAACCTGGAGACGATCCACCAGCACAACGTGGTGGCCGAGCGGTTCGGCCTGCTCGGCGAGCTGCGCGCCGAGGTCGTGACCGGGGAGCACCTCCCCCACCACACGTCGATGCGGGAATGGCTGGACGGGGCCGGACGCTAGTTGGCTTTGTCGGCCCGCTCCGCGAGCTTCGCGGAGCGGTGCTCGTCGGCCTCGCGCAGCAGGCGGCGCAGGCCGAAGAAGTAGTCGACGCCCGAGACGATGGTGATCGCGACCATCACGTAGACCAGCGCGTCGAGCCACGGCGGCGAGTCGGTCACCGCGATGAGCAGGAAGATCACGCCGACCTGGACGATCGTCTTGGCCTTGCCCCACCAGTTGGCGGCGATGACGATCCCCTGCTGGGTCACGGCCATCCGCGTGGCGGTGACCGCGAACTCGCGGGCGATGATGACCATCGCCACCCACGCGGCAACCCGGTTCAGCGACACCAGGGCGATCAGCGCGGCGAGGATCAGCAGCTTGTCGGCGATCGGGTCCATCAGCTTGCCGAACGTGGTGATCGCGTTGCTGCGCCGGGCCAGCCACCCGTCGACCGCGTCGGTGAACGACGCGAGCGCGAACACGATCGCCGCGAACAGGTCCCCGTTGGCCGTCTCGTCGAGCAGCGCCACGACGAGCACCGGCACGAGCAGGATGCGCATCACGGTGAGCGCGTTGGGGAGGTTCAGCGGGAACACGGCCGACGGAGTATCCCGACCCGGGCGTGCGGCCGCACGCCGCGAACGCGGCGCGTCAGCCGTCCATGGTGGCCTCGGGCACCGCGGGGGCGCTCGAGGCGCGGGTGACGCCGACGCTGGCCAGCACCACCACGCCGATCGCCACGAGCTGCACGGCGTCGAGGGTCTCGCCCAGGACGAGCAGGCCCGCCAGCGAGGCGATCGCCGGCTCCATCGACATGAGCACCCCGAACACCCCGCGCGGGATGCGGCGCAGCGCCTCGGTCTCCAACGTGTAGGGGATGACCGAGGAGAGCAGGGCCACGACGAGGCCGATGGCGAGGATCTCCGCGTCCAGGTGCCCGAGGCCGTCCCCGCTGCCGATGGTCGGGACGAACGCCACGAGCGCGGCGAAGACCATCGAGATCGAGACGCCCTGCGCCCCGTCGAAGTCCCGGCTGGCCCGCTCGGCGATCACGATGTACAGGCCCCAGAACGCCGCGGCGACCGCCGCCAGCCCCACGCCGACGAGGTCCAGGCCGCCGTCGGTCTGCCACGGCTCCGACAGCAGCAGCACCCCGAGCAGGGCCAGCGCGGGCCACACGAGATCGCGCCGGCGCGCGGAGTAGATCGCGCCGACGGCGATCGGCCCGAGGAACTCGATCGTGACCACGACGCCGAGCGGGATGCGGTCGACCGCGTAGAAGAACATGACGTTCATCACGCCGAGCACCACGCCCAGGAGCGCGGCGAGCCGCAGCGCCCGCGGGGAGTGGCGCACGCGCCAGGGCCGCCAGATCGCCAGCATGATCGCCGCGGCCAGCGTGAGGCGCAGGGCGGAGACGGCGGGGACGGGCAGGCGGTCGAACAGGGTGGCGGCGAGCGCCGCGCCGAACTGGATCGAGACGATCGCGGTGACGACCAGCGCGATCGGCGGGACGCCGTTCAGCGCGGGGATGCCCTGGCCCGCGGGGGCCTCGGGTGACGACGTGGTCGACACGCCTCCAATCTGGCACGTGGCACGCCGGCCTGCTCCCCGAGGGATGCGACCCCGGCGATAGGGCCTGACTATGGATGGCACTGGCGAAAGCCGGGGTCGGCGGGGGCGTATCGTCGAAGGCATGAAGACACGCACGCTGGGTTCACAGGGCCTGACCGTCTCCGCCGTCGGCCTGGGCTGCATGGGCATGTCGGAGTTCTACGGCTCCTCCGACGACGCCACGAGCATCGCCACCATCCACCACGCCCTCGACGTCGGGGTCACGTTCCTGGACACCTCCGACCTCTACGGGCCGCACACCAACGAGCGGCTCGTCGGCCAGGCCATCGCCGGCCGGCGCGACGAGGTCCAGCTCGCCACCAAGTTCGGCATCGTCCGCGACCCGGACAACCCGCGGTCCCGGGGCATCAACGGGAGGCCCGAGTACGTGCGCGCCTCCTGCGAGGCGTCGCTGCAGCGCCTCGGCGTCGACCACATCGACCTCTACTACCAGCACCGCGTCGACCCGGACACGCCGATCGAGGAGACCGTCGGCGCGATGGCCGAGCTGGTCGCCGAGGGCAAGGTCCGGCACCTGGGCCTGAGCGAGGCGGCGCCGGAGACCCTGCGCCGGGCCCACGCCGTCCACCCCATCGCCGCCCTGCAGACCGAGTGGTCGCTGTGGACCCGTGACGTGGAGCGCGACGGCGTGCTCGACACGGTGCGCGAGCTGGGCATCGGCTTCGTCCCCTACTCGCCGCTCGGCCGCGGCTTCCTGACCGGCGCGATCACGTCGGTGGAGGACCTCGACGCCGACGACTTCCGCCGCTACAACCCGCGCTTCGCCCAGGAGCACTTCGACGCGAACATGGCCCTGGTCCGCGCGGTCAAGGCGCTCGCCGCCGAGAAGGACTGCACGCCGGCGCAGCTCGCGCTGGCCTGGCTGCTCAGCCAGGGTGGCGACGTCGCGCCGATCCCCGGCACGCGCAGCGCCGCCCGCGTGGACGAGAACGCCGCCGCGGTGGACGTCGTCCTCTCCCCCTCCGAGCTGGCCGGGATCTCCGAGGCCGTCCCGCCGCCGTCAGGCGACCGCTACCCGGACATGTCCAGCGTGCGGCGCTAGCGGACGTAGACCACGGAGCCGCCGGACGTGGTGCCGCCGCTGCACACGCCCGACGCGGAGCAGCTCATCGTGTAGAGCTTGCCCGTCGTCGGGCTGTACGCGGCCACCACGCCGGGGCCCGAGGACCGGAACTCGCTGGCGATGTTGGCCGCGAACCCGCAGGTCGTCGGCCCCGAGATGCTCACGCCGTCGCCGCACGAGCTGCCGGACGACGCGGTCGCCCCACCCGACGTGCCGCCGCCCCCGCCGCCCGAGCTGGAGCCGGAGGAGGAGCCGCTGTCGCTGCTCTTCTTGCTGCTGCCGCTCTTCTTGTCCTTCTTGAGCTCCGCCAGCTCCTTCTCCAGGCGCTTCTGGTCCTGGGCCTGCTGCGCCTGGACGTCCTTCAGCTTCTGCTGCGCGGCGCCCTCCTTGCGGGCCGTCTGCAGGTCCGCCTCGGAGTACTTGTTCTCGCTGTCGCCCCCGCAGCCGGCGAAGCCGACGACGGCCAGGGCGCACGCGCCGAGGACGAGGACGCGAATCAGAGACAGGCCGGCGCGTGGAATCATCGCGCGATCCTAGCTCGGCGCGGCGCCCCCTCGCAACGGCGCCGACCGAGTGCGGCGACGGCGGGCGAACCCTGCGAACATCCCGCCGATGATCTGGACGCGCAGGGCGGCGGGATGCGCCGTCGCCGCCGTGCTGACGCTGGCCCTCGCCGCGTGCGGCTCGAGCGAGCGGGACACGACGACGGCCGCCCCGCCCACCACCGATCCGTACCTGGCGGTGAAGGTCAAGGAGCAGGCCGCCGAGAACCGTGCGCTGCAGCGCAAGATCGCCCGGGCCAAGCGCGAGCAGGCCCGGGCCGCCGCGACCGAGGACGAGGGAGACGGCGGCGACGGCGCGGCGAGCGGGGACGGCGAGGCCAGCGCGGCGACCCAGGCGAGCTTCGACAAGCTCGCCGCCGGGCTCGGCGGCGAGGTCGGCGTGGCCTACGGCCCGGCGGGCTTGGATCAGCCCGTGACCACGCTGGGGCCGCTGCAGACCGGGGTGGCGTGGTCCACCGCGAAGGTGCCCGTCGCCGTCGCTACCGTCCGCGCCGACGGGGGAAGCCCGAGCGGCGACCACGCCGGGCTGATGCGCAGCGCCATCACCGCGTCGGACAACGCGGCCGCGGAGTCGCTGTGGTCCGGCCTCGGCGGTGGGGCCGCCGCGGGCGCCAAGGTCCAGGCCGTCCTCTCCGACGCCGGGGACGGCGACACGCAGGTCCAGACCGAGCGCGTGCGCTCCGGCTTCACCGCCTTTGGCCAGACGGAGTGGCCCCTCCCGCAGGCCGAGCGCCTCGCGGCCGCGCTGCCCTGCCTGGACGGGGCGGGCCCGGTGCTCGACCTCATGGGCCAGGTCACCTCAGACCAGAGCTGGGGCCTGGGACAGGCGGGCACCAACCAGCGCTTCAAAGGCGGATGGGGGCCGGACGAGAGCGGCAAGTACCTGGTGCGGCAGCTGGGCCTGATCGACGTCGACGGCGGCACCGTCGCGGTGGCCATCGCGTCCAAGCCGTCCGACGGCAGCCTGGAGAGCGGCGCGGCGCAGCTCACCCAGCTGGCCCAGTGGGTCGCCGAGCACGCCCACGGCAGCGCGGTGCACTGCTGACCTCCTGACCCACCCCGAACGATGTCGCAGGTATGCGCGTACAACACGCATACCTGCGACGTCGTCGGGTGGGCGGGGCCGGTCCTCAGGCCGGGTGGGCGGCCGGGGGCGGACCCGGGCGCGGAGGCCGCCTCGCGGCGTACAGGGCGATCAGGAGCGGCACGCTCCACACGAGCGCGAAGACCACCCACCACCCGGTCGACACGTGGGCGACGAAGCGCTCGCCCCACACCTCGTCACGGCCGGCCTTCCACGACTTCAGCGTCCCGTCCTGCCCCGGGCTGAGGGTGCGCGAGGCCCCGCCCTCGAGGTGCGCGTCGACCGCCATCACCCCGGTGGGGACGACCCGCACCCAGCCCATCCCGTCCTCGGAGCCCTGGTTGATGAGCTGCGTGCGCACCAGGGGCTGCAGCATCACGATGACCGCCGAGGCGAGGAGGGCGCCGAGCACCACGCGGGCGGGCAGGCGCAGCCGCGCGGGCACGGCCATCCGGGTCAGCAGCCAGATGAAGAGCGCGCCGATCAGCAGCGGGGGCAGGCCGCGGACCAGCCAGCCCGCCCCGAACCACACGGACTGCACCCGGCCGACCACGTTCGCCGGCCCGATCGTCCACGTGTCGACGGCGTCGTTGAGGTCGCCCTTGGTCCGCAGCGTCCCGTCCGGATCGATCCTCACCACGCGATGCCCGTACGTCTCGCCCGCCGCGTTCGGCGGCCGGAAGAGCAGGACGTCGCCGACGGCGATGTCCCCGTAGTCCACCGGCCGCGTCAGCATCAGCGACCCGACGGGGGCGGCCGTCCCCATCGACGGCGTGCACACGACGTACCAGCGCCCGCCCGAGGCGAGGAACACGAGCACGAGGACGAGGCCGACCGCGCCCGCGACGGCGACGGCCACGCCGGCGACGCGGACGATCCGGCCGGCGACGGTCATCGGGGCGCCGCCATCAGATGACCAGGTCGTTGCCCGACCACGTCAGCGTGTTGGCGAAGCCGCCCCGCTGCTCGGTGATCGTCACGGGCAGAAGCAGGTGCAGCCGCTGGGCGTACGTGGCGTCGTAGGTCGGGCCGCGCGCCACCGTGGTGGTGAGGGCGACCGGCGCACCGGGGGCCGACGGCGGGAACGCCTGGCTGCCCGCCGCCGCGAGGGTGGCGAGGGTGGCCGTGCCCGCCGGGGCGGGACAGCTCGAGGACGGCAGGTTCGGGTAGGCGCAGAACCCGCTGCCCCCGACCGTGACCGCGACCATCGTCGCCGGCGCGGCGGCAAGGCCGGGCACGGTGCCCGCGTAGGTGCCCTTGCCGTCGTCGCCGAGCGGCCACGCGCCGCTGGCCGCCAGCGTCGCGGCGTTCGCGGCCCACGCGCTCTGGCTGGCGGACCCGTAGAGCGTGGTCACGTTGGCCGCCGTCAACGCGCTGGGGAACAGCGCGGCGTTGGCCAGCGCCCCGTTGAAGTAGGCGGAGCTGCCGGTCGTCCACCCGTTGGCGGCGGCCGGGGACCAGCCGACGTGCCAGTACCCCGCGAAGCTCGCCGGGGCGCCGAGGACGAGCAGCTTGTCGCTCTGGGCGATGAACGCCCCGTCCACGTACAGCGCGGCGCGCGTGTAGCCGATGCCCAGGACCGTCACCGTGGACAGCACACCGACCGCCATATGCCACTGCCCGTCGTTATAGGCGGTGGTGCCGGTGACGCTGTTCTGGTCGCTGATCACCCCCAGCACGTTGCTGAGTCCCACCCCGAAGCCGATGCGCCCCGCGTTGGTCATCCACAGCATCCGGTCCGACAGCGTCTGCGCCTGGTAGGTCGGGCTGTTGCCGAACCCCACCAGCGCACCGCCGGTGGAGGTGGTCGTCTTGAACCACACGGCGACCGACTGGGACGCCGGAGCGGCGGCGCTGACCACGGACCCGGCCAACGCGGTGCTGCCGTCCACGCCGAGCGACGCCGACCCGCTCAGCGGGCCGGCCTGCGCGTAGGTGACGCCGCCGCGAACGAGCATCGGATCGCTCGGCGCGCGCGTGTTCTGGAGCTGGATCGGCAGCGCGGACGTCGTGGCGTAGGTGGCCGACGACGGGGTGACCGTCCCCAGGTCGGAGAGCGTGATCTGCGCGGTGGCGGTGCCGGAGCTCGGCACCGCGGACGGGTACGTCGCGCCGGTGCAGGGGAACGTCGCGGTGGCGGGGATGGTCGCCCCCGCCGGCGTCGCGTCGCACTGCGTGGCCGCGCCGCGCACGGAGCGCAGGAACAGCGTGCCGGTGGCGTGCGTGTCCTGGCTGTTGGTGACGCGGGCGGTCAGGCCGCTGAGCACCTCGCCCCCGCCCGCCGTCGAGATCACGACGGCAAGCAGCGCGAGGGGGACGAGCGGGACGAGCGGGGAGCGCCTCGCTTGCCCCGCTCGTCGCCCGGCGGGATCGCGCCCGCGCATCCGTCGCCGTCCCTTCTCAGCTGGCGAACTGCCAGAGCAGCGGCTGGCTCGCGGCCAGGCCCTGGTAGCTGTTGCCGACCGCCGCGTCGAGCTTGACCGTGAACACGTACTGCCGGTTGGCGCCCGCGTTCACCGCCCCCAGCGACAGCGCGCCGGCCGAGGCGAGGCTCGTGAGCGTGCCGGCGCTCGTCGGCGACGCCGGGCAGGCGGCCGCGGCGTCGGCGGGGAAGACGCAGGCCGTGGCGCCGACCTGCTGGATCGTCACGAACACCTTGCTGCAGAAGTCCGACGCCGTGCCGTAGGTGGCGCCGTTGGCCGACTGCGTGCAGGCCGAGGGCGTCAGCGTGAACGTGCCCGCCGTCGTCGTGCCGACGTTGCTGATCGTGATCGTCTTGCTCGACTGGGCGCCCGGCACGGCCGTCGTGGAGCCGCCGAACTTGTTGATGCTCGAGCACGTCCCGGCGTTCGTGCCGATGACCGCGCCCGTGCCCGTGGTGGACAGGCAGGTGCTCACGCCGTCGCCCTCCTGCATGAGCAGCGTGCCCGACGCGACGGAGTTCGTGTCGTTGTTGATGCTGGCGGTGAACCCGCTCAGCGTGCCCAGCGTCGCGAGGGCGAGGAGCAGGGATGCGGCGAGGCCCGCGAGGACGATTGCGGGCGTGAGACGACGTGGACGGTTGCCGTCCATAAGGGATACCTCCTAGAAGCTGACCCGTGACCGCGCGACAGTGTGTCGCAAATGAATGCGGTACAGAAACGGTAACGGTATCCCTACCCGCTCACAAGTCAGAAACTCCTCTTGTGGCGCGACGTTCCCTCACCCGGGTGAGGGCGTTTTCTCACCCTCACCGCGTATGGAGTGTCAAAAAATCGCCCTCAGCTGCCCGCGCCGTACCGCCGCAGGAACAGCGCCTGCGCCAGCGCGACGTGCTCGATCTCCGACGGGTGCACGCTCTCGTTCGGCGCGTGGATCAGGCAGGTGGGCTCCTCCACGCCGTAGAGCATGATCTCGGCGTCGGGGTACGTCTCCTGCAGCACGTTGCACAGGGGGATCGACCCGCCCTGCCCCTCGGTCGCCAGCTCGTGCCCGTAGGCCTCCTCCAGGCCGGCCTTGAGCGCCTCGAAGCCCGGCCCCTCGAGCTTGCCGGCCCACGGATCGCCGTTGGCGACCTTCTCGACCGAGCACCGCAGGTTCCACGGCACCCGGGCCTCCAGGTGCGCGATCAGGGCGTCCTGCGCCTCCGCCGCCTTGGCCCCGGGCGGGACCCGCAGGCTCACGCGCGCCCGCGCGGAGGCCTGGATCGCGTTGGCCGAGCCGACGACCGGCGGCACGTCGATGCCGATGACCGTCGCCGCGTACCGCGACCACAGCATGTCCGCCACCGCGCCGCCGCCGATCAGGTCGACGCCGTCCAGCACGGTGGCGTCCGCGCGGAAGCGGTCGACCGGGTAGCCGATGCCCGACCACACGCCGGAGTTGTCCAGCCCGTCGACGGTGGTGTTGCCCTCCGCGTCGTGGAGCGAGGCGAGCATCCGCACGAGCGCCGCGATCGGGTCGGGCGCGGGGCCGCCGAACATGCCCGAGTGCATCGCGCTGCCGAGCGCCTCGACCGTGATGTCGATGGCGGTCATGCCGCGCAGCGTGGTGGTCAGCGTGGGGATCCCCAGTGCGGCGTTGCCCGCGTCGACCACGCAGATCGTGTCGGCCCGCAGCAGCTCGACGTTCTCGGGGACGAAGGCCTCCAGCCCGCCCGTGCCCTGCTCCTCGGACCCCTCGACGATGATCTTGATGGTGCACGGGAAGCCGCCGTCCAGCTCCTTCAGCGCCCGCAGCGCGGTGAGGTGCATGACCACGTTGCCCTTGCAGTCCGCGGTGCCGCGGCCGTACCAGCGGCCGTCCTCCTTCTCCGTCAGCTCCCACACCGGGGTCTGCCACTCGTCCTCGCCGAGCGGCGGCTGCACGTCGTAGTGGGAGTAGAGGAGCACGGTCGGCGAGCCCTCGGGGCCGGGGGCCACGCCGTGGATGCAGGCGCTGCCGTCGATCGTGGGCGAACTGGTGACGTCCTGGAGCCCCACCTCGGTGAACGCCTTCACCACCCAGTCGGCCGCCTTCCGGCACTCCTCGGGCGGCTGCTGCTGGGGATCGGCGACGGAGCGGAAGGCGACGAGCTCGGTCAGGTCGGCCTTGGCCCGCGGCATCAGCTCGTGGACCTTGGTGCGCAGTGCGTCAGACGACATCGGGGCTCCTCGTGGTGGGGAAGGGCGACGGCGGGCCCTGCAGGGCCCGCGCGAGTGGGGTGGTGCGATCCAGGACGGACTCCTCGACCGCCTCGGTGATGTCCGCGTCGGTGTCGCCGCGATGGCGCAGCGCGTAGATCCCGAAGCCGAGCAGCATGGCGATCACGCCCGACATCGTGTCGAGGAGGTCGAACGAGGCGAACTGGGCCAGGCAGGCCAGGCCCGCGACGATGGGGATGATCACGCCGCCCGGCAGCTTGGGACCCGCGCCCGGCCAGCCGCGGCGGGCCAGCACGCCGGCGGCGACGTTGACGATCATCATCGCGATCAGCGCGACGATGTTGCCGACGGCGACGACGTAGTCGAGGTTGGAGAAGAGGATCAGGACGAGGCCGATGACGCCGACGAGCCCGACGCTGACCCACGGGAAGCCGGCCGGGGTCCGCACGCCCGCCCGCTCCGGGATGTCCTTGAGCACCACGAGCCGCAGCGTGATCTCGCTGGCCCCCAGCACCTGGGCGTTGGCGCCCGACAGGGTCGACAGGCAGGCCGCGAACGCGATGAGCTGGCCGCCCCAGTGGCCCATCAGGACCTCGGCGGCCTGGGCGACGCCGGCCGGGCCGAACGTGGTGATCCCGCTGGCGAGCATGGCCAGGATGACGCCCATGTAGACGACGATCGCGATCAGCACCGCGCCGATCACCGCGCGGGGCACCGTCTTGGCCGGGTCCTTCACCGAGCTCGACATGTTCGTGACGACGTTGAAGCCGGTGTAGGCGGTGAAGAGCAGCGCGCTGGTGGCGAAGATCGAGCTGCTGCCGTGCGGGTCCAGCGGCCGCAGGTCCGACCCGGTCAGCTCGGTCAGCCCCCACCCGATGAACACGAAGAGCAGGCCGATCTTCAGGCCGACGACGTACGTCTCGGCCTTGCCGACGAGCGCCGCCGGCCCGAGGTTGAGCGCGATGACCAGCACGACGCACACGATCCCCGCCGCGGTGGCCCCCACCCCGTCGAGGAAGTAGTCGTGCAGGTAGGAGCCGAACGACACGGCCAGGAACGCGACCATCAGCACCGCGTTGAGGTAGAAGCCCCACATCACCAGGAAGCGCCACGGCCGGCCGATCAGCCCGGCGATCGGCCCGTAGCCGGTCTCCCCCTCCTGGGCCCGCGCCGCGACGGCCACGAAGGACAGGGCGGACACGAGCATGATCAGCCCCGCGATCCCGTAGGAGATCAGCGCGCCCGGCCCCGCCTCGTTGATCGCGGTGCCCGACAGGGTGAACACGCCGCCGCCGACCATCGCGCCGACCGCGAAGGCCAGGCACGGGATCAGGCCGATCGTGCCGCGGTCCGGGTCGGGGCCGGCCGGGGTCGCGGGGGTCGTCGCCGGGGCGTCGCTCATCTACTTGATGACGTTCACCTCGGGCGGTGCCGAGGAGTCGTCGCCGGTGATCACGTCGTCGAAGTCGTAGTCGCCGAACGCCTCTTCGAACGCCGCGAGCTTCTCCGGGCAGTAGGTCAGCAGCACGATGTACTCCCCGCGCAGGATCAGCGGGTCGGCGGTGATCGGGCGCATGCCGGGCCCGGCGGCGCCGTTGCCCAGCTGCTGGTTGAGGATCGCGTCGGTCAGCTCGCTGCCGACGCTCTCGCACACCGGCCCGCCGTCGTCGCCGAAGGCCCGGGCCAGCACCTTCGGGTCCTCGGGCGCGGGAAGTCCGGCGGCGAGCAGGTTGGCCTGGAGCTGCTTGGCCTTCGTCGTCGCAGCCTTGTTGTCCTCCGCCTTGTCGAAGGCGATGACGCTGAACACCAGGACGATCGCCACGAAGACGCCGATGAAGACGTAGACGACGCGGTTGGAGGCGTCGTGGCTCTCGGCGTGCCGCTCGGGGAGCTCGTGCTCGCCGACCGGGTGCTCGCCGCCGTCCGGGGACGCCGGGGGCGGGGTCGCTTCGCTCATGCCGCCGCCTCCGTCCCGGGCCCGGCGTCCGAGCGATCGACCTTCCAGCTCGGCTTGCGCAGCTTGTAGAGCAGGAACGGGATGAGCAGGCCGATGATCCCGACGCCGCCGCCGATGATCGCGACGTAGAGCAGGACGCTGTCGCTGGAGAACTGCGACGGGGGCACGAAGCCGATGAAGAACGCGGCGATCGTGGACAGGAAGCCGACCACGCAGAGCAGCCCCAGGAACGGGGCGCGGTAGCCGCGCGGATGGTCCGGTTGGTCGCGCCGCAGCTTGACCGCGGTGATGAACATCAGGACGTAGACGATCAGGTACACCTGGGTCGTCATCACCGAGAAGATCCAGTACGCGCTGGAGACGTCGGGGATGAACGCGTACAGGCAGGCGATGATCGACGTGACGACGCCCTGCGCGACGAGGATGTTGACCTGGATCCCCTTGTCGTTGAGCTTCTGGAAGTGCGGCGGCAGGTACCCGTGCTCGCGCCCGATGAGCAGCAGGCCGGTCGACGGGCCCGCCAGCCAGGCGAGCATCCCGCCGAGCGAGGCGACGATGAGCATCAGGGCGATGACCGGCACCAGGAAGCTGACGCCGAAGAAGCCGAAGAACGCCTCGAAGGCCTGCATGACGCCCGCGGTGAGGCTGATGTCGCTGGCCGGGACGACCCAGCTGATGGCCAGCGCGGGGAGGATGAAGATGAGCAGCACGAGCCCGATGGCCAGGAACATCGCCTTGGGGAACTCGCGCGGCGGGTCCTTGAGGTCCGACACGTGCACGGCGTTCATCTCCATCCCCGAGTAGGAGAGGAAGTTGTTGACGATGAGCACGAGGCTGGCGATGCCCGTCCACGCCGGCAGCAGGTTGTCCACGTCCATCGGCGCGGCGGAGACGTTGCCGCCCAGCAGGTAGGCGATGCCCAGGCCGACGAGCACCGTGCCGGGGATCAGCGTGCCGATGACCAGGCCCGAGCTGGCGAGCTTGGCGATCGCCTTCATCCCCCGCGAGGAGACCAGGACCGCGGCCCAGTAGACGCTGATGATCACGATCGCCGTGTAGAGGCCGTTGCTGGCCAGATCCGGGTTGATCACGTACGCGAACGTGCTGGCCACGTAGGCGAGCAGGCTCGGGTAGTAGAAGATCGTCATCGCGAACTGGCACCAGATGGCCAGCAGGCCGAGCGGCGCGCCGAGCGCCTCGGTGACCCAGCGGTAGACGCCGCCGGACCAGCCGGAGGCCAGCTCCGCGGCGACGAGCGCCTGCGGCAGCAGGAAGAGGATCGCCGGGACGACGTAGAGGAAGACCGCCGCCAGGCCGTAGACGCCCATGGTCGGCGCGGCCCGCAGGCTGGCCACGGAGCCCGTGGTCATGAAGGCGAGCGCGACCCACGTGATCACGTTCTTCTTCGTGACGATCTTCACGGGGGCGCGGGTGACGGCGCCGATCGCGTGCGCGCCGGCGCCGTCTGCGGTGATGTCGGTCAAGGGCTCTCGTTCGTCCTCCGGAAGGGAGGCCGGGCGGCCTCGCCGGGCGCCAGCCTCTCACGGCGACCGGCGGGAGGACAACCGCCGCGAACGGCCGCGAGATCGTGGCCGGCGGGACCGCGCAGCCGATCATCTAGGGTGAGGACATGCCCCTGATTCCCACCGTCGTCGAACGCACCGCCCGGGGCGAGCGCGAATACGACATCTTCTCGCGCCTCCTGAACGAGCGGATCATCTTCCTCGGTCAGGCCGTGGACGACCAGATCGCCAACCTCGTCGTGGCCCAGCTCCTGCACCTGGAGTCGGCCGACCCCGACAAGGACATCTCGATCTACATCAACTCGCCCGGCGGGTCGATCACCGCCGGCATGGCGATCTACGACACGATGAACTTCATCAAGCCGGACGTCGCGACGATCTGCTGCGGCATCGCGATGAGCATGGGGTCGCTGCTGCTCGCCGGCGGGGCCAAGGGCAAGCGCACGTCGCTGCCCAACAGCCGGATCCTCATCCACCAGCCCAGCTCCCCCGGCTTCGAGGGGCAGGCCACGGACATCGAGATCCACGCCCGCGAGATCATCAAGACGCGCAAGAACCTCGAGACGATCTACGCCAAGCACACCGGGCAGACCGAGGAGCAGGTGCACCTCGACCTCGAGCGCGACCGCTTCTTCACGCCCGAGCAGGCCGTCGAGTACGGCCTGATCGACACGATCCTCCAGAACCACTAGCGGGCGCGAGGCCCGGTGGCTCACGCCACCGGGTGCTCGATCCAGCCGAGGCCCTCGATCTCGATGCGGATCACGTCGCCCGAGGCCAGGAACCGCCGCGGGTCCATCGCCGCGCCGACGCCCTCGGGCGTGCCGGTGAGGATGAGGTCGCCGGGCTGCATGGAGATCGTCTCGGAGATGAAGGCGACGAGCACGTCGGGGCTGAAGATCAGGTCCGCCGTCGACGCGTCCTGGCGCAGCTCGCCGTTGACCCACGTGCGCAGCCGCAGGCTCTCGGGATCCGGGACCTCGTCGGCGGTGGTGATCCACGGGCCGTACGGGCAGAACGTGTCCGCGCCCTTGGCCCGCGTCCACTGCGGCTCACGGCGCTGCAGGTCGCGCGCGCTGACGTCGTCGGCGACCGCGTAGCCGGCGATCTCCCCGCCCGCGCCCATCACGATCGCCAGCTCGCCCTCGTAGTCCAGCCGGCGCACGACCGGCGGGCAGACGACCGGGCCGGTGGGGCCCGTCACCGCGGTCGGCGGCATCATGAAGACGATCGGGCTCTCCGGCGGGGTGCCGCCCGTCTCCGCGGCGTGCTTGACGTAGTTGAGGCCGATGCCGTACAGCGCGTTGGGCCGGGCGACGGGCGCGAGCAGCGTCACGTCGGCCAGCGCGAACGCGGGCCCGTCGGCGGGCGTGCGATCCCCCGAGGCCAGGCGGTCCAGGACGCTGGAGCCGTCGGCGAACGCGACGACCCGATCTCCCCGCACCTCCCCGGCGACGGGCGCGTCGGCGGCGGACGGGACGAACGTGGCGAGCTTCATGGCCGGGACCCTATCCCGGGCTCCCTGGTCCATACCTTCCGCGTACGCGATTCCCGCTGCCCTACGCTGGAGTGCACTCCGATGCTCGCCCGTCGTCACGGCCCGCTGGCCGCCCTCCTGCTCGCGCTCGCCTGCGCGCTCGCGCTGCCCGCCGTCGCCGCGGCCAAGCAGGCGCCCCTGCCCAAGGGCTGGCCGTCCGACCGGATGCAGCTCGGGATGCGCGACGACGAGGGCGGCGCCGACGCGCTGCGCGCCTCGACCAGGCTCGGCGCGCGGTACCACTACCTCAGCGGCGGGGTCAACACCGGCTCGGGCTGGTCCGGCTGGGCCAAGGGCGGCGGCTCGTTCGTCAACGGCTTCGTCGACGACTCCGCCGGCCACGGCTTCCTCCCCGTCTTCAGCTACTACCAGCTGCGCGAGTCCGCGCCCGGCAAGGACCAGGGCGAGGAGCAGGGCGACCTGGACAACCTGCGCAACGCGAGCACGATGCGCGCCTACTACCAGGATCTGCGCCTGTTCTTCCAGAAGGCCGCCGAGACCGGCCGGACCACCGTCCTGCACGTCGAGCCCGACCTGTGGGGCTACATCCAGCGCCACACCTCCGGAGGCGACGCGGCGACCGTCCCCGCCTCCGTCGCGAGCAGCGGCATGACCGAGCTCGCCGGCCTCCCGGACACCGCGGCCGGCTTCGCCCAGGCGATCGTCCGTCTGCGCGACGCGTACGCCAAGAACGTGCTGCTGGGCTACCACCTCTCGGTGTGGGGCACCGGGGTCGACATCGGCGACTCCGACCCGTCCGACGCCCGCGTGGACGAGCTGGCCGGCCAGTCCGCCGCGTTCTACGCGAGCCTGCGCACGAGCTTCGACCTCCTCTTCGCCGAGTACGCCGACCGCGACGCCGGCTACCGCCAGAACGTGGACGGCGGCGGCACGTCCGGCTGGTGGGACGCCGGCGACTTCGCCCGCAACGTCCGCTACCTCGGCGGCGTGGCGCAGGCCACCGGCAAGCGGATCGTCATGTGGCAGGTGCCGGTCGGCAACACGAAGATGCGCGCGATGGACAACACGCGCGGCCACTACCAGGACAACCGCGTGGAGTGGCTGCTGGACGGCGCCACCGGCCGTGAGCACCTGAAGGCCTACGCCGACGCCGGGGTCATCGCCTTCCTCTTCGGCCCCGCGCTGCCGGGCGCGACCTGCGCGTGCGACGCCATGGGCGACGGCGTCACCAACCCCACCCCCCTGGGCTCCGGCGCGAACCGCCTCTCGCTCAGCGCCGACGACGACGGCGGCCTCTTCCGCTCGCTCGCCAACGCCTACTACGGGGCGGGCACCGTCGCGCTGCCCGAGGCCAAGGTCACCGGCGGCCCGAAGGCGCCGACCAAGGCCACCAAAGCGCGTTTCAGCATCCGCACGTCCCGCCGGCACGCCACCGTCCGGCGCGGCCGCACGACCAGCGTGACCGTGCGCGTGACGTCCACCCGCAGCGTCAAGGCGGTCGTTGCCGTCCAGTTCTACGCGCCGGGCGCGAGCAGGCCGACGGCCCAGATCGACTACCGCGGGC
>Ga0247757_10000836_pt1 | contig 23469 bp, 16 predicted proteins | sample UWRJL126311R4_FD_180929 | JGI IMG/M metagenome (GOLD analysis project Ga0247757, IMG submission 180929) | Plant litter microbial communities from Arlington Agricultural Research Station in Wisconsin, United States - UWRJ-L126-311R-4 | ecosystem: Environmental > Terrestrial > Plant litter >...
CCGGCGACACCACCGGCGTCGGCGGCATCGTCACCGCGCAAATGCAAATTCTACTCGACCCCAAAGCGTGAGGCAGAACATGCGGTCCAAAGTGGTGATTGACTCGACTCGGGGGACTCGTCCCGGTGCGCTGTGCGCGGCGGCGATCGCAGCGTTCGCCTTCGGCGCGGCGTGTAGCAGCAGCGACGTATCGACCGGGGGTACCGCTGGTTCGGGCGCGGTAGCCAATGCCAGCGCGGGAAGCAGCAGCAACGGAGTCGCCGGTTCTGTACCGGGCGCGGGCGGCGCAGGTTCTTCCACGTCCGGTGCGGGCGGGGTGCCGGCATCGCCCGGCGCGGGTGGGGCTACGGGCAGTGCGTCTGGTGCGGGCGGTACGTCCAGCGCTGGCGCTGGGGGCGGACTGGTGATTCCGCATCCGACCAACTCGGATCATTGCCTCAACGGCTACGACCCGCTTGCGTCCGACGATACCATGAAGGCCGGTCCGGCCACGTTCAGCACGCCCCAGGGCGATGACACCATCCTGCAGCCGGAAGTCTTGGACTGGATGGCGCAGAACAAATGGACCGGCGCTCACGTCGTCTGGCACGCCGTCCGCGGTTGCACGGACGGCACGGCCGCTGGATTGCTCGCACCGTTGGGCTTCCCCAACATTTGCAAGGACTACCCGGTGCTGATCCCCAGCGATCAGAATTGCAAGACCGCGGGTGATGGCTACCAGTTCTTGCTCTTTCACCGTCACATGATGCAGGCACTGCAGCAGCTCTGGCCCAAACACAAGGCCGACTTCGCGGGCTTCCCCACGTTCCCGAAGACCGCGGCCGACGTGCCTGCGGTTTGGGGAGCGCCCAAGTGGAGCGCAACCGTGCTCGCCGCCGCCGAAATCGGTGACAACATCGACAAGCCCGAAAACTTGGCGAAGTTCCCGGACGAAGGCGTTTTGGGCCATTGGCTGCAATGCGCCGTCGGCACCGCCAAGCTCGCCCAAGCTCCGAACGAGCCCTACATCGGTTTGCACTTCAATCTGCACGATCAGTGGTCTCGCGGCGCGTCCAGCGCGCACGGTCTGAACAACGGCCAAGTGAACATCACGAACTACATGTTCTGGAAGCTTCACGGCTGGATCGACAACGTGTGGGAGAAGTACCGCGTCGCAAAGGGCCTCACCAAAGAGGGCTCGATGGAGATGCAGAAGTACAAACAGGATCTCAAAGCCGCCTGCAACGAGATGGACCTCGAGGTGGAGATCCTGAAGGCGAACCCGGGCAACGGCCCTCAACTGGATTGCCCGCCCGACGTCGACGAGAAGGGCGATTTTCACACCAAGGTGCGTCCCATCTTCGAGAACGCCGCGAACCACTGCGCGAGCTGCCACGGTCCGTCGCAAAGCTCGCCGTATGCGAGCCTCACGCTCGGCGGGCAGGTGTCGAGCAAATGCGTCGTCGAGCGGCTCAAGCGCGCATCGCTCGACGGCGGTCAGTTCAAGTTGGTCGAGCCGGGTGACCCGGAAAAGAGCTACTTGTACTTGAAGGCTTCCGGGACGGCGGCGGCTGCGGGTTGCACTTCGACCGACCCGAACAAGCCGTGCAACACGGCCGCCATGCCGCCGGGCGGCAAGACGATGACCGACGCCGAGCTCAAGATCCTCTACGATTGGATCAAGGCAGGCGCGGCCGGCCCGACCTGACCGCGGGCAAAGCGCGCAGAGGATTCACGACGAGTAGCAATGCTCGGTCCTCTGCGCGGCGATCTCCCAGGTGAAGGCGCTTTCGGCGGCGCGGCGCCCATTGGCGCCCATCCAACGCGCCCAGTCGAAGTCCGCGAAGAGCGTGCCGAGCCCCCAGCCTATCGAGTCGGCGGTGGGATTTATCTTGAGGCCGGTCACCCCGTGCCAGACGAACTCGTTCGGGCCGCCCACTTGCGACGCGACCACGGGCTTGCCCGCAGCCCAGCCTTCGAGCAGAACGATGCCGAATGGTTCGTTGCGGCTCGGCATGCACACGACGTCACAGGCCTTGAACAGATCGATGCGCTGCTCGCCCCGCACGTGACCGAGAAAGCGCGTGGCGTGACTCACGCCCAAGTCGTCGGACCGCGAGCGCAGCTCGCCCTGCATGTGTCCGTCACCGACGAACAAAAACTTCGCGTTCGGGTAGAAGCTCAGCAAACCGGGGATCGCTTCCAGCAGAAGATCGGGCCCCTTTTGCACGCATAAACGCCCGCAGAACAGCACCGTCGGATCGAGCGGAGCGATCCCATGGCTGCGCTTCACTCGTCCGGGGTCGATCATGCCGTCGAAGTCGTGCACGGGGACGCCGTTGTGAATCACGTCGCACTTCCAAGCGGGCAGGCCGTAAATTCGCGACAGCTCGTCCTTCAACATCGAGCTCACGGCGATCACGCGGTCGGCCGCGTACGTGCCCTCCCATTCGCACTCACGAATGCGCGTCGAGGGACCGTCCCAAAAGCTGTTCCCACACCGACCGTACTCGGTCGAATGCATGGTGAGCACGGCACGCAGCTCCGGGCGCTGGGCTTTGACCCAGCGCGTGGCGTCAGCCGTGAGCCAGTCGTGGGAGTGGACGACCTCGAACGGCCCGAGCGCCTTCTCCGTCTCGAAGAAGTGCCACACCAGCGAGCGGCACATGGCCGCGATTTCAGCGACAAAGTCGCGATCGAGTTCGTGCGGACAGTAGTGGTACCAGACATCGCCCACGCGACGCACGCTGCCCGTGCCGAGCCCGGGTCGGGTGAAGACGTGCACTTGATGACCGCGGCGGGCCAGCGCCGCGGCCAGCTCGCTGACGTGAGTTGCGACGCCGCCGACCGCGGATGAGTGGAGCGTCTCCCAAGAGAACATCGCGACCCGCATCGCCGCCGAGTGTATCTGCGCCCTGGGCGGCTTGGAATCGCCGCACGCGCGGCGCTGATTTCCCCGTCGAACGCGGCTCAGCAGCCGTCAGGGCCGCACACCGCGCCCTCTGCGAACTCCGGCGTTACCGCACGTTCCGCCCATGCCTGTTGCAAAGCGCCCAGCATGACTTCCGTCGATTGCGCGCCGCTCACGGCGAAATGGCGGTCCAAAACGAAACAAGGCACGCCCGTGATCCCCAGCTCTCGGGCCTGGGCTTCGTCAGCTCGCACCGCCGCGCCGTAGCTGTCGCTTGCGAGCACGTCGGTGACCTCTGACGCGTCCAGGCCCGCTTCCGTGGCCAAGCGCAGCAGGGTGCCGTGATCGCTCATCAGCTCGGCCTGTTCGAAGTAGGCCTTCATCATTCGTTCCTTCACCGCGTTTTGCAGGCCGCGCTCGTAGCCCAGATGGACTAGGCGATGCGCATCGAAGGTGTTCCCGGAGCGAATGTTCACGAAGTCGAACGACAGGCCCTCCGCTCGCGCCACTTCCACCAAGTGGTCCGTCGACTTTTGGGCTTGGGCTACCGGCATACCGTACTTCCGGGCGATGAATTCGACGTGCGAGACGGTGCGCGTCCGCTCGGGTGGCGCTCCCGGGTCCAGCTCGAACGCGCGCCAAATGAGCTCCACCTCGTTCGCGTGCGGAAACTTCTTCAGCGCGCCCTCCAGCCGGCGCTTGCCGACGTAGCACCAGGGGCACGCGATGTCCGACCACACTTCCAGCTTCAGCGAAGGCATCGCCAAAACATAAGCCCAATCGCCCGCAGCGCAATCCGCCGACGATGCAGCTCACTAGCAACGTTTCAGAATGTAACCGAGTTCTGATTGCAATTGACCGCGAAAGGACGGCGTGCGATGTCGTGTTGAAAATGAAAACGCGAATCAATAGCGATATACGGGCGCGACCATGAGCCGCCCGAAGGCGGTCGCGCTCGTGACCGGTGCGGCGCGGGGCATCGGCCTCGCGGTCAGCCAGGCATTTGCTCGCGAAGGCTTGCGCGTGGCGGCGCTCGATCGAGACGAAGCGGCGCTCGCCCAGTCCGTCGCGGCGTTGCGCTCCGAAGGTCACGACGTCGCCGGATTCCCCATCGATTTGAGTGATTCGAAGGCGGTCGAGCAAACGGTGATCGCCGTCGAGTCCACGCTCGGTCCGATCGCGAAACTGGCGAGCGTGGCCGGGATCCTGAGGGTTGGCCCGGTGTGTGATTTCTCCGATCGCGACTGGAACGACACGTTCGCGAGCAACGTCTCGGCCGCATTTTACGTGTGCCGAAGCGTGGCCCAACGCATGCTTCCGCGAAAGGCCGGTTCTATCGTGGCTGTCGGCTCGAACGCGGCTGCAGTTGCGCGCAGCAACATGGCCGCCTACGCCGCTTCCAAGGCTGCCCTGCGCTCGTTCATGCAGTGCCTCGGGCTGGAGCTTTCCGAGTTCGGAATTCGCTGCAATGTCGTCTCGCCGGGGTCGACCGATACCGACATGCAGCGCGCTTATTGGTCGGACTCCCAAGGCGCGCCCGAAATCATCGCGGGCAATGCCCGCTCGCACCGAGTCGGAATCCCGCTGCAGCGCATGGCGAGTGCTGACGACGTCGCGGATGCGGTTTCCTTCCTGAGCTCGGAACGGGCGCGTCACATCACGCTCCACGACCTACGGGTCGACGGGGGCGCCACCCTGGGGGCCTGATGACGAGGTCATGCGTGATCCGTAAGGAACCGACCGTGCAGCCTTTGCCAGAAGGCGAAGTCAGAGCCCAAACGAGCGCCGATCCTCGAGCCGTCGAGCTCGTCGAGGCCTATGAAGAGGGCGACGCCTTCTTCAGCTCCGCATCGTGCACGCTGCTCGGCAAAGACCTCTCGCCACTGCGCGCGCCGATCGCATTGTCCCAGCGTCCCAATCAGCTGGCTGCGCACGTCGCGCAGGCGTTGAGCCAGAGGCCGGGGTCGGTCGTCATGGGCGCCATCCCGTTCGACCAAGGCCTCGTGCCGCGACTCGTCATTCCGCGCATCGTCCAGCGCGCCGGGGCGTTACCCTTTACGCCGCAGCGCTGGGCCGCAAGCTTCGACTCGGCCTATGCGATGCGCTCGATCCCGTCACCCGACAAGTACGAAGCCGCGGTGTCCCGTGCCCTCTCGCTGATTGAGTCGAGGCAGCTGAGCAAAGTCGTCATCGGTCGCTCGCTCGAACTCGACTTTCCGCAGCTTCTGGACGTAGCCGTCCTGCTGCGTGCCATGCTCGCCTCGCGGCGCGGCATGGGTTTCGCAATCGACCTGGGTCAAGCCACGCGAAACGCGCTTCAGCGCCGGACGCTGTTCGGGATTAGCCCTGAACTGCTCGTGCGTCGACGTGGGCTGACCGTGACTTCATTGCCGCTCGCAGGCTCCGTCCCACGTCAGGACGACCCCGCGCAGGACGGCCAATGCGCGCAGCGGCTGCTGGCGTCAGAGAAGGACCGCCGGGAACACGCCGTGGTCGTGGAGGCAGTGGTGGAGGGGTTGCGCCGGCATTGCTCCAGCCTCGAGTACGCCCCGGAGCCGTCGCTAGTGCAGACCGAAACGCTCTGGCACCTCGGGACCGAGGTGCGCGGGTTACTGCGAGATCCGAACACGAGCAGCCTGGACTTGGCCCTGGCTCTGCATCCGACGCCCGCGGTTTGCGGCGAGCCAGCATTGGCCGCACGCCGCGCGATTGCCGCGCTCGAGCCGTTCAATCGCGGATTTTTCACGGGCGCCGTGGGCTGGTGCGACGTCAGTGGTGATGGCGAGTGGGCCGTGACCATTCGCGCGGGCGAGGTCGACGAGAATTGCCTCCGGCTGTTCGCGGGCGCGGGCATCGTGGCCGGCTCGGAACCCGCCCTCGAGCTCGCGGAAACGTCGGCCAAGCTGAATACTCTGCTGCGCATCTTGGGCGTGCCAGACGACTCACGGGAGACGAAGCCATGGTCGTGAAGCCGGCTGCGGACGCGGTCGCGGCCCACGATCCGGGAACGAGCTTTTCGCCGTGGCCCGAACCCTTTGTCGAGCGCTACCGGCGCGCCGGATACTGGAACGGCGAGACCCTGGGCGATCTGCTGAAGCGCGCGGCGCAGCAGTTCGCAGCGCGCACCGCGCTCGTCGGTGGGGAGCGTCGGGTCACCTACGCTGAGCTCGACCGACGGGCGAACCAACTTTGCTCAGGCTTTGGGCGACTGGGCGTGCGCGCTGGCGACCGAGTGATCGTCCACCTACCGAACGTGCCCGAGCTGGTCGAAGTCTTATTTGCTTTATTTCGGCTGGGCGCGATTCCGGTGTTCGCTTTGCCGGCGCATCGGGGCACCGAGATCGAAGCCTTCGCGCGCGTTACCGACGCGGTCGCCTATGTCACGAGTGATGCCCGAAGTGGCTACGACTACCCAGGCCTGGGCCGTCGTTTGCGCCGCGTGGTGCCGAGTGTAAAGCACTTGGTCATCGTCGGCGAAGCCGAAGAGCTGATCTCCCTGTCGTCACTCATCGGTGAGATTCGTCGGGTCGAGTCACCGCGGGCCTCGCAGGTCGCGTTCCTACAGTTGTCGGGCGGCAGTACCTCCGTGCCGAAGCTGATCCCGCGCACCCACGACGATTACCTGTACAGCGTGCGTCGGAGCGCGGAGATTTGCGAGCTGAGTGAGGCGAGCGTCTACCTGTGCGCCTTGCCGGCCGCCCACAATTTTCCCTGGAGTTCGCCAGGGGTGCTCGGTGTGCTGCACAGCGGGGGGACGGTCGTGTTCGCGCCGCGCCCGAGTCCCGACGTCGCGTTCGCGTTGATTCAGCGAGAAGCGGTGACGATCACGGCCGTTGTTCCGCCGCTCGTCTCGCTTTGGTTGGAGGCCGCAAAGAGCCGCCGAGAAATGCTGTCGAGTCTTCGGCTTTTACAAGTGGGTGGCGCGAAGCTCGGCATCGAGCTGGCGCGTCGAGTCGAGTCGGGGCTCGGCTGCAAGTTGCAGCAAGTTTACGGCATGGCCGAAGGCTTGGTCTGCTACACGCGGCCCGAGGACGACCAAGAGACGGTGCTCGGCACACAAGGGCGACCCATGTGCCCCGACGACGAACTGAAAGTGCTGGATTCGTCTGGCACAGACGTCGAGGCGGGAGGCGTAGGCGAACTCTGGACCCGCGGTCCATACACGATACGCGGTTACTACAAGGCCGCCGAGGTCAATCGTGAAGCTTTCAGCGACGACGGCTTCTACCGCACGGGCGACTTGGTCCGCTTGACGCTCACGGGTCACGTCGTGGTGGAGGGCAGGGTCAAAGACCAGATCAACCGCGGCGGCGAGAAAGTATCCGCCGAAGAAATCGAGAATCACTTGCTCGCCCATCCGGACGTCCGCGACGCGATCGTCGTGGCGCTTCCCGACCGATTTTTGGGCGAACAAGCGTGCGCGTTCGTGATCCCCGCCCGGGAAGGCTTGCGCGCGAAGGACGTGCTCGCTTTTTTGCGCGGGCGCGAGATCGCCAGTTTCAAATTGCCGGACCGCATTCGTTTCGTGTCCGAATTCCCGCACACGGGCGTCGGCAAGGTTCGGCGCAGCGAGCTGCGTGAGCAGCTGAAGCTCGCGTTGAACCTCGAGCTCTCGTCCGCGCAGAGCGCGAGGTCTTGCCCTCAGGAGTCCGATGACCCTGCCTAGAATCAGCGCTTACGCGATGCCGGAGCCTAGAGAATTCCCGAGCAATCGCGCCGGCTGGCCACTCGACCCGCCGCGGGCCGCCCTACTCGTGCACGACATGCAAGGGTACTTCGTGAACGCCTTTCCGCCTGGTGAATCACCGGTGCGCGAGCTGATCGCAAATATCCGCGCGTTGTGCCAGGCCGCTCGCGCCGTCGACGTGCCGATCTACTACAGCGCGCAGCCTGGCGATCAAGATCGACGGAGCCGGGGGCTGCTCGTGGACTTTTGGGGGCCTGGATTGAGCAGCGCTCCTGCCGATCAGAGCATCGTCCCGGAATTGAGCCCGCGGGGCGGCCCGAACGAGATCCGGTTGACCAAACATCGCTACAGCGCTTTCCAAAAAACGGACCTGTTGCAGTCCCTGCGCGATCGAGGCAGAGATCAGCTGATCATCTGCGGCGTGTATGCGCACTTGGGTTGCCTACTGACGGCCAGCGAGGCCTTCATGAACGACATCGCGCCCTTTTTCGTCGCGGACGCAGTGGCGGATTTCACGCCCGAGCTGCACGCGATGTCTCTGCGCTACGCGGCGGAACGCTGTGCGGTCACCCTCTCGACCGAGCAGGCGATCGCCGCGCTCGTTCCGAAAGCGAGCGACGCGCGCATCTCGAGCATCGAACGACTCCGCCGTGACATCTCGGAGCTGTTGGACGGCGACGATGGTCCGATTTCAGCAGACGAATCGCTGTTCGACCGCGGTTTGGACTCGGTGCGGTTGATGACGTTGGTCGAGCGCTTTCAGCAGCGTGGAGCAACCGTCACCTTTGGAGATCTCGCAGAACAGCCAACTTTGGCGGCCTGGGTGACACTGCTCGATAGGCAATCTCATCGCCGCTGACACGGGATCACGAGTTCGGCTCTGTTAATGCAGATTAATGGCAGGATTTGTCGATAGGCGACGGTTTATAGCGGATTGTTTGGCCTCATCAGCGCAAAGTTAAGAATGATTTGCGTTTTCAATAAGGGCTCGCTAGGAAGCCGGACCAAGAAACGGGACGCCAGTAGCCGACACCACTCGCCGGCCACGGGCTCGAAACGGATGAGAAAGGTCATATCCAATGTTGGATCCTAGACGATTGATTGTACTTACCGCGCTTGCCGCGGTGAGTTCGCTTTGGGGCTGTAGCGACGACGACAGCGGAGAAACGACGAGCACCGCTGGTGCGGCGGGCAAGACGGGCGGCGGTTCTGCGGGAAAGACTTCTGGAACCGCGGGAGCGAATGCCGGTCACGCAGGCGCTGGTGAAGATGCTCCGGGAGGCGATGCGGGTTCGGCTCCGATCGGTGTCGGCGGCGAAGGCGGCGCCACACTCGGTGGTGAAGCGGGCGAAGGCGGCACGGGTGGCAGCATTCCGGTAAACGTATGCCCGGCGCTGCCGCCCGTGTTGTCCGTCAGCGGTTGCACCGGCGTTGGCCCGTTGTGCACCGTGAAACAAGACGATTGCTCGTTCACCGCACAGTGCGGCAGCAAGCTGTTCGCGGGGACGCTCACCGCGGCTGGCGTTTACACGATGGCACCGCCCGACAGCACCGCGACCGACGGTACGGTCACGGCCATCGCCTGCAAGGGCGAGTCCAAGAACGGCCGCGCCATTGGTCAATGCGACATCAAGACCAGCGGCGGCGCCCTCGCTGCGCCCGAGACCAACGCCTGTACATTGGCCTTCGATCCGGTGATCCTGCCTTCGATCACCTGCAAAGAATTGCCGAAGACGCTCGATTCTCTGACCATTTGCAAAGAGGGTGCGGCCTCGGGTGGCACCACCATCGCCGCTGGCAAGTGCAACGTCGTGCAAGACGGGTGCAACTTCCAAGCCCAATGCCAGAACGACGTGGTGCTGACCGGCACCGTGACCGAGACGGGTCTGAGCTTCACGCAAAACTTGAAGGCTTTGGCTGACGCGCAGAAGCCGACCACCGGCAACCCGGCGTTCCTCAAAGGCGCTGACGTGCGACACACCTGCACGGGGACCATCACCGGCAGCAATCTCGCCGGTACCTGCGGTGCGGGCGCGACAGGCCGCGGTGGCGTGAATACCAGTGTCTGCGCCGTCGAGTCGACGCTCTCGGGTCTACCTCCCGTCTGCAGCTCACTGGTTGCGGGTGATGCGAAGCTGTTTGCGCTCGACTCGTGCGAGCTTCTAAAAGAAGGTGAAGGCGCGAACCCGGGTATCGGCGAACCCGTGTGCGCCTACCGCCAGAACAACTGCGTCTGGGACGTGCAGTGCGGTAGCGATCTGCATTTTGCGGGCCGCTTCCCCGACGCCGCCACGAAGAAAGCCGAGTGGCGCCTGGAGACGGGCACGCCCTGCGAAGCGACGTTCGACGCGAATGGCAAGCTGATCGGCCAGTGCACGGTCCCGGGGCAGACTGCGTGCGCGCTCACCAGCAAGACGGCGGTCGCGGGCGGCTCCGCCTGCACCGCGTTGCCGAAGGGCACGTCTTTCAACACCAAGGGCTGCGCCGGTGGCTCGACCGTGTGCACCGATACGCTGCAACACGGTTGCAGCTTCATGGGCATTTGCACGTTTGCGACGTCGCATGATCTCGTTGTCGCCGGTTCGGTGAGCGTCAACGCGACCACGTCTCGCAATCAGTTGGATTTCAACGGTACGGCCGATTACAAGTGCACGGTCGAGCAGGCGACCGCCGCGGACGTGGCCAACGATCAGCGCCTAGTCAATGAGTGGTTCGGACAATGCACCAACTCGACCGGCGGTCAGTGCCGGAACAACTGGGTGGCAGCGACCAATACGGGCTACCGCGGTTTGCAACTCTTCTTCACGACGCCCACCACGCCGTGAACTGAACGCAGCTCGGAGCCGAGCCGCGCGTTCGACGCTCCCCAGTTCCGGCTGGGGAGCGTTTTTTTAGCCGCCTATTCGGCGACGATCGGTTCGTGATGATCGTGGGCGATGATGCCGCGCTTCCAATGTCCAGAGACGCGGATCCGCGCTGCCCCGAGGCCACGCTCCGTCAGTAAGTGACGATAGACCGCGCGAACTTCCGAGGCTTCACCCGCGAGCCACGCGAAACCATCGCCGTCGGGAAACGTCAGCGTGCGTACGGCTTGGATCAGCGCGCCCGTCACGTCGCTCGTCGAACAGCGATGGATCCAGTGAATCTCGAGATTGGGCCGCGATACGTCGTGTCGCTCGTTCGCCGCGTCGTCGACCAAAAATACGGCGGTCGCCCCCGCCGAAGCAGGAAGCCGAGAAATTCGGAAAAGCATTTCCGGGATCGCGGTTTCGTCACCGACGAACAGCTGCCACGGGAACTCGCGTTTGAGGACGTGTGACCCGCGGGGGCCGGCAACGCCCACGATGTCGCCCGCGACGCAGCGGGCCGCCCAGGCACCACCGACCCCACCTCCGTGGAGGAAGAAATCGATGTCGAGCTCGCCCGCGACGGGCTCGAAACGGAGCGGGGTGTAGTCGCGCCCCGCGGGCTTCGGACCAAGCTTTGGCAGCACGATCCCCAGGGGGCCAAACGAGGGCACGATGGGCAGGGTCTCCCCGGGTTGGGGAAAGAACAGCTTCACGTGATCCTCCGGCGCGAGCGACACGAAGCCCTCGAGCTCCGGACCGCCGAGCGTGATCCGCTTCATGCGAGGGGTGAGGGCCGCCGTGCGTACGACCTCGAGTAGCCGCACCCGCAACGGATGGCGAACGACATCGAACCACGTCTTGTCAGTGCTCATGACTCTACCGCAGTCCGTGATGAGTTCGCGTCTGGGTGTGACATTAGGGGGCCCCTCTCTGCGATCCGGCTCGCACGATGCCGAGTTCGAGCGCACTCCGGCAGTAAGCTGCGATCAACGAGTCACTGATCGGTGCGGTATCGACGCTCGGAAGGCGCATTCGCACCCCGTCGAAGGACAAATCCGCGGACGCCCCGCGTGGCGCCGACGTTCCCTCGCCCAGGCCATTCAGCTCGAAGAAGGCGAGGGTCGCGCGGTCTTCGTCGTCATGACTCGCGCGCAGCAGTGTTAGCCATTCGCCGAGCGGCAGCTCGTTCAACGCGACGCCGAGCCCCTGAAGTGCGGCTCGCACCCGCTCGAGCCGCACATTGCCCAGCTGTACCAAGTGAAACGCCTCCGCGGGAGCTCGAGCGCTGCCCGCGAGTGCCAAACGCACGACGGTATCCGCGGTGACGTCGACCGGGAGCCAGGGCTCTTCGACGCCCAATTCCGGCCAGGCGCCGAGCCGACTCGCCGAGCGGGCGATACGCCAAACTAGATCCGCGGCATTGACCTGCGGTCGGCGCCAAGCGCCGGTGATCCGGCCCAAGCGGTAGACCGCGGTCGAAAGGCCGAGTGCAGCTGCCTCTGAGCAGAGCTGCTCTGCCTGCCACTTGGACTGCTGATAGCCGTCAGCGAGTCCTGCGTGCGCGGCGAAGAACTCTTCAGCGATGCGCCCCCCAGCGTGCATCGGCAGCGTGGCGACGGTGGAGACGTGATGAAATTCGCTGCCCCAACTGCAGGCGAGGTGGATCAGGCTGCGCGTCGCAAGTACGTTGCTCGGGTACAAACTTTCGTAGTCACGTGTGAGGCTGACGTGGGCCGCCGCGTGCACGATCCATGCACATGGTTCGCCGATGAGTTCGGCCCAAGCTTGGACGTCGTTCGGCGCGATTAGATCGAGCGCCACGGCTTGCCAGCGTGCGGCCGCGGCCGACAAATCCACCCCGTACTCGCGGGCGTGCGCCAAAAGTCGTGTACGCGCGCGACCCGCGTCGGGCGCGCGCACGGCGCAGACCACGAAGCAATCCGACTCCTCGAGCAAGCGCTCGAGGAGGTGCACGCCGACGAAGCCGGTCGCGCCGGTGAGCAAGACGCGCCGCCGCCGACCTGCGATGAACTGCGGTGGGGGAAACCTCGCCTCATCGAGCGGCGTGGGACGCGGCATGAATGTGGCAATCGCCCGGGGACGGTTCTTTGCGTCGAGCAGTTCGCCCAACTTGCGCGGCGTGGGATTGCGAAAGATGGCCGCTACGCTGAGCTCGATGCCAGCCTGGCTGAGGCGATTGGCGAGCTGAATCACCTGCAAACTGCTGCCGCCCACCGCGAAGAAGTTGTCGTCGACGCGGACGAGGCTCACGCCGAGCACCTCTTGCCAGGCGGCAATCACCCGCTCCTGACTGGGTGACAGTGACTCCCCGGCTGATTCGGGCTGCGCCGCACGGCGCAGTGTGCCGCGGTCCAGTTTGCCGTTGGCCGAACGCGGCAACTGGGCATGAACTTCGAACCGCGACGGCACCATCGGTGCGGGCAGGAAATCGAGCAGGAATTGCCGCAGCTCCGCGGCGGTCACGCGCTCGGTATCGGCTTCCACGTGGGCGACGAGCTGCGGCCCGGCGCTCGAGGGTTCGGTGAGCACCGCGCAGGTGCGCACTCGGGGATGCTTGGACAGCGCCGCTTCGACCTCGGCCGGAGCCACACGGTAGCCGCTGATTTTTAGCTCATCATCGGCGCGGCCTACGAACGCGAGTTGTCCGTCCGCGGCACGTGTCACGCGGTCACCCGTACGGTACGTTCGCGCGTAGCCGGGTAACGGAACGAAGCGCTGTCGGCTCAAATCCGGTCGACGAAAGTAGCCGCGGCTCAGGGTTGGTCCGGCGAGATACAGCTCCCCGCTGGCCTCGAGCGGCTCGATCAATTCGCCGTGTTCGTCAACCAACAGCGCCTGCACGCCGGGAAGCGGTCGGCCAATCGACACTTCGCGGCCTTCTTGCCAATCGCTCAGATCGGCGAAGGTTGCGACCACCGTGGCCTCGGCCGGGCCATAGGTATTCAGCAACCGGACCTGGGGCGCTAGCCGTCTCCAGGCGCTCAATCGGCCGGGCAGGGCGGCCTCGCCGCCGATGATTAGCAAGCGGAGTTCCGGCCATAGGCGCGCCGAACCCGTCTCCAACGCGAGGGTCAGCTCGTGCCAGAAAGCGGTGGGAAGATCGAGCACGCTGATGCGCTCGTGCTCGCAGGCCTCGCAGAACGCGCGCAGGCTGTCGAGCCGCGCGTCGTCACGCAGCACCAAGGTTGCCCCCGCGGCCCAGGTCACGAACAATTCTTCCACGCTAGCGTCGAAAGCGAGGGGCGCGAACTGCAAGACGCGATCTTCGCTCGTGAATGAGTAGCTGCTTCCGGCGGCGAGCACGAAGTGAGCCAGCGCCGAGTGGCTCACGGTCACGCCCTTGGGCTCGCCGGTGGACCCCGACGTGAACACCACGTACGCCAGGTCTTCGCCGTGGATGGACGCGCCGCGCAATGCCGGTCGGGGCTCGCCACTTGGCGTCTGCCAGCTGGTGCAACGACGCGTCGCGGCCGGCAATTCCAGGGCATTGAGTGCATGGGGCTCGCTCAGCAGCAGGCTCGGCTGGAGCTCATTCAAGATTTGCTGACGGCGGGCCCGTGGATGCTTGACGTCCAGCGCGGCGTAGCCGGCGCCCAGGTACAGCGTGGCCAGCATGGCAATGATCGCCTCGGGACTTCGCGGCAGATCGAGCGCGGCCAACTTTCCTGGAGCCAGCCCGTTGGCCTCGAATTCGGTGGCCGCGATCTGAACCGCCGCGTCGAGCTCCGCGTAGGACCAGCTGCGTTCTCCCGCGACCAACGCGCTCGCCGAGGGACGAGTGCGCACTTGTTCGCGAATCTGTTCGACCACGGACGGAACATCACCCGGGTGCGGTTCGTCCTGAATCACGATTCGCTCTGGGTCGGCAATGCCGGCTTCCAAAGCGCTCATGAATTGATCGGCGATTGCTTCGATCTCGCTCATCGCGAACGAGTCTGGATGCGCATCGACCAAGAGCTCGAGGCTGCCCTGTCGAGGAGAGAGCGCAAATGATAGATCTTCCACCGGGCCCGCGGAAATATCCATGAGTTCCGCGCTGCAGGCGCCGAACGACAGAGAAAGATCGAAGGGCATCAGATTCACGAGTGGCCCGAACAAACTGCCGCCGGCCAATGCCGGCTCCGTCTTCAGCTGCTCGTAGCGATAGCGCTGATGGCGCCTCTGCCGGCGCAGCGAGTCGCGGATCTGCCGAGCGAGCGAGAGCAAGCTGGACCCGGGCCGACATTCCACGGGCAGCGCGGTGATGTTCATGGCCATGCACGGTACGCGCAAGGCCGGGGTGCCCAGACGCAACATGACCGGTAACCCGAGTGAGAACGATCTCAGCCCCGTCCGGGTGTGAACCAACTGCGCCGTGCAGGCCAGCACCAATTCGGTCCAGGCAACACCGAGCGCCCCCGTGCCGACCCGCAGCTGCTCGGCGAGTGCCAAGGGGAATAGGCGGGTCACGTGCAGCCCGGCCGCCGGCAGGAACGATCGCGTCCCGAGCCGGGCGCCGGGTACGCCGGCGAGTTCGGAGAGCCAAAACTCTCGATCCCGCTCGCGTTCGATCGAGGCCTGATAGGCGCGGTCGGCCTGCGTCACGGCTTCCATCGCCGAAAACGCCGGTTTCTCTCGGGGAATGTCGCCAGTTGCCGCCGTGTATCGCTCAGCGGTGCGGCGCGCAATCAGGTTGAAGCCGTAGCCATCGAGCGCCACGTGGTGGGCAATATGCAGCCACGCTTGGCGACCATCTGCGAGTCGAAGCAATTGATGCGCGTACAGCTCTCCGCGAGCGATGTCGAAGGGCTGCGCGAGCGCCCGTCGCGCGTAGGCTTCGAGTTGAACCCGCACGTTCGACGTCTCGGCGAGTTCTGCGAACGAGAGGCACGGGCCGCGGTAGGTGATGCGCTCACGGACCGGTAGCCCGTGCTGCTCGCGGAACTGGACGTGCAGGGCCTCGGCCTCGCTCAGTGTTGCATCCAGTGCGCGCGCGAACGCATCACGATCGAGCGGACCGCTCAGGATCAGACACTGCGCCGCGAGATACATGGAAGGGTCGCTCGCGGCCTGCTGCCCGAGCCAAACGCCCAGCTCGGCCTGCGTTAAGGGCTTGTCATCCATGGGGCCGGCTCGGTCCCGCGCTCAATATGGGGTCAATTGGCAAGATGGTCCTGATTCTAGAAACATCTGGAAGCAAAAAGCTAGGTATTGATATTGAAAATGCGAATCATTAGTGTTTCTCTGCGGGCAACCCGGAGCCTTCACCCACATGACCCAATCAGCCGCGGCCCCCAGTCTCCCTCGCCGTAATCCGTCGCCTCTCGTGCTCGAGCGTTCGAGCGAGCTTTTGGAGCGAGCGCGGTCCGTCATCCCCGGCGTGACGCTGTCGATGATGAAGCGGCCGGAACATTTTGCGCCGGGCGCGTTCCCCGTATTTTTGCGTCGTGGGCGCGGCGCGCTGGTCGAAGACGTCGATGGTAACGAATACGTCGACTTCATCTGCGGGCTCGGGGCAACTTCGCTCGGTCATCAGCATCCCGCGCTGATCGAGGCCATGCGCTCGGTGCTGGAAGACGGCTTCATTCACTCATTGCCCGTGAGTCTGGAAGTGACTGCGGCCGAGCTCTTGGTCGACACTATTCCCGGTGCCGAGATGGCCCGGTTCTTCAAGACGGGGGCCGACGCAACATCGGCCGCGGTCCGCTTGGCTCGCGCCATCACCGGCAAGGAGCGAATCATCGCCGTCGGTTACAATGGCTGGCACGATCACTTCATGTTCGACACGCCGGGAGTGCCGAAGGCGCTCGGCGAGCTGACTCGTCGCATGCCGTTGTTCACCCCGGCCGACGAAGCCCCGCTTCTGGCCGCAATCGAGGAAGATGGCCAGCATTTGGCTGCCGTACTGCTGTCGGTGCCTTACAATCGCCGCCTTTCGAGCGAGTTCCTGCAAAGCGTGCGGCGAGCCTGTACTCAGCAGGGCGTGCTGCTCGTGTTCGACGAAATCGTGACTGGCTTTCGGCTGGCCTTGGGCGGCGCGCACCAGTACTTCGGCGTGCAGGCGGACATTGCCTGTTTTTCCAAATCGCTCGCCGCGGGGATGCCGCTGTCGGCGGTCGTTGGTCCACGCGAGCATCTGCAGGTGATGGACACTTTGCAGGTCTCCACGACCTTCGGTGGAGAGCTGCTTTCGCTGGCCGTGTGCGAAGCCGCGTTGAACGTGTATCGAACGACCGAGTACATCGGCCAGTTGGCGATGCTCGGCAGCGCACTGCGCGAGGGGGTGAACGCGGCCGCGAGCGCCACCCAGGCACCGCTGCGCGTGCTGGGCTACGACTCAATCCCCCTCTTTTCATTCGACCGAGATCCGGCCCGCCACGCGCCACTGATGCGCAGCTTTCAAGCGCACATGGCCGAGCGGGGCGTGCTGTTGCGCCGAGATCTCAACTTCATCAACGGCGCGCACACCAAAGAGCAAATCGAATTTACGGTGGCCGCCGCTGCTGACAGCCTGTCGGCCATGGAGCGCGCGGGCTCCTTCGGAACTTGATGCAAATGTGTAGTTCGTCTGGCGAAGACCTGCTCGAACGCGCGAGCAGAAATCGACTCCACCGTGCGCTCGCGACCGTCGAAGCCAAGCTCGAAGCCCGCGGCCTCCGGCTCACCGAGGCGAGGCGCCATTTGGTGGCCATGACACTGGACGTTACCGGCTGTTTTCGTGCCGAAGACTTGGTGCGCGTGTCGCAGCGCGCCGGCCAGCCACGAGCATCGCTCTCGAGCGTGTATCGCATGATTCCGGTGATGCTCGAAGCCGGCCTCCTGCGTGAAGCCACGTTCCCGACCGCGCGAGGTCGCTTCCTGGAAGTCGCGTTCGAGCGAGCCGCGGCCGATCATTTGCGCTGTATCGGCTGTCACACGGTCGTCGAGTATCGCTTGCCCGCGCTCGACGGCATTCGTCGCGCGCTCAACGCCGAGTTCGGCTTCGAGCTGACGGGGCGGCGCTTCGAGGGCTACGGCTTTTGTCGCGAGTGCCGGCCTAAAAGCCAGTCCTAAGCCGTGGCGAGATCGAAGCGCACCTCGAGCAAGCGGTAGCGTGACACGAAGCCTACCCGCGAGCCCAAGCGAATCGACGCCTCGTTCTCCGCGGCACAACCGCTGATCGGTACGAGGCCGTTCTGCAGGCAGTACTCAGCCATGTCGCGCAGGAAGTACACGGCGTAGCCGCGGTTACGGAAGGGAGCGTCGACCGCGAGCCCGAGGTCGACCTCGGGGCGGCCCGCGATGACCGGTCGAATGATGCCGAACCCAAGCAACTGCTCGTCCTGCTCGAACAGGCGCATGGCGCCAGCGCGGATCACGGCGGCAAGCCGCTCGGGATGAGTGAATACCTGTTGATCGATAGCGCGAACGCGCGGCGCGTCCGGCTCTTCGGCGGCGCGCTCGCGGTAGCGAATTCTGGCGATTTCAGGCAGTGGGCGGCGAATGAAGTCGCGCACCAGAATGCCGCGCACGCGCACGCTGGTCTGAATGTCCATCGCGCAGGCCAGCAACAAATGATCGAAGGATTTGATCAGCGCGCCCCGCACGCTTTGCTCGGCCACGAATCTTCGGAACAGCAGGTGTGCGTACGCTTGGAACTCCGGTCGCAAGTGAAACTCGAGCAACCCTTCGCGCTCGTGCGAAATGAAGTAGCCGGCGACCTGGCCCTTGGCCAAAATCGTGAAGCACTGCGCTTGTTGGACCAACACCTCGAGCAACGCTTCTTGCGCCGCGAGCAAGCGATCCAGGTAGTCGTTGCGCAAGTCGCGCAGATCTTCGAGCGACACCGGGTGGAATGTCGGTTGAATATTCATGGCCGTGTGTTCAATCGCCGGGACCCAACTTCTGCGCGACATCGCCAAACAACAGGTCGTTCGCGGTTCCGTAAGCCACCACACCCGCGATCGCGAGCGCGGAGAGCAGAGAGATGGCACCGATGACGCGAGTGGCCTTGAGCTGCCACCACATGATCAAGCCGGAGAGCCCCCAGAACACCATCGCCACGCCCAAAAGGTCTTGAAAAAGAGCCCAGAACCAACGCGCGCCGACGCCCATGGGAAAGTGGTGCGTCATGTGCAGAGCAGCGAACAACTGACTCACGCCAAGATTCGGCAGTTGGTCGGCGCGGCGCCCCGTGACTTTGCCGCTGCCCACCCCGTAGGTCACGTTCCATAGCTGACCGCGCTGATCTTTCAGCCGTAGTTCGAGCGTGGGGGAAAGCCGGGGATCGCCCTTGAACGGCGCAGGGCCCGGCGTGTTGGTTTTTGTCAGGATATCGCTCAGCTTGCCCTCGAGCTCGCCCAGCGAATACTCCGGCAAATCCAGGTGCGTGGTCGCGAATGGCGCGGGGTCGCCCTCGGGGCGTGCGCTGCGCGTGGCCACGATGCCGACCGCTCGTTCTGGATTGAACAGCAATAAGTGCTGCCCATTCGGGGCGGGTGCCTTGAGCACCAAGGTCCCCTGCAGACGCGAGGCGAATGCCGGGTCGAGCGTGTAGAGCTGCTGTCCAGCACTGGCGTTGAGCTTGGCGACCACCTCGCGCGCCACCTGCTGCAAGTTCCACGGACTGAGCCCGGTCAACTGGTGCACGCGCTCGGGGCCCAGACGGAAGGCGCTCACTCGTTCGCCCCAATTGGGGTGATTGAACAATAGGCCGCTAGCGCCGAAGAACATCAGCCAGGGCAGAAGCACGAGCCCCGCGTACAGGTGGACCCGCCGGGCCAGCTTCAGCCACTTGGAGCGGCGAACAGCGGCAAACAAGGCATTCGGTGGCACCTCGCGACTCTAGTGAAAGTGCGAGTCAATTGCAAGACAGGGCCGACCCGGTCAGCGCCGATGTGACGCGGGCCGCGTCGCGCGTGCGCTCGGCTCAGCGTGAGACGCGCGACCGGCACTCACTGCAGGTGCCGAACAGCTCGTGTACGTGGCCCGTCAAGCTGAAGTCGAAGCGCTCCGCGACGTCACGTTGCAACATCTCGATCGCCTCGAAGCAAAACTCGACGACCTTGTGGCAGTTGGTGCACACGAGGTGATCGTGATGTTCGCGCTCGAATGCGCGCTCATAGCGCCGGCCTTCGCCTTCGGCTCCGGGAGCAATCTGTAACAATCCAGCATCGACCAGTAGGGGGATGGTCCGGTAGACGGTAGTCGAGTGCGCGCCGGGCAATTGCGCGGCAAGCTCTTCGATGGTCCAGTGACCTCCGTGCGAAAGCGCGGCCTTGGCGATTGATTCGCGAACGCCGGACGCTTTCAATCCGCGATGACGCACCAGCGCATGTAATTGCTCCAACGCGCGAGCAAGCGCCTCATCGTCCAGCTTGGGCGGATTTCTGACGGGTCGCACCTGGGAAGCATGGGGAATGCAGCCGCACTATTCAAGCCCACCCGTGCGGGATGGTGTCGGAATCGGTCATTTCAATGCCGTGCGTCGGGCATGCATGCGGGTGGACGGCATTTTCAAGGGGTTGCCACTTTGCTGTTGAATATGCGAATCAATATCATGTACGCCACGGCCGGTGACTGCCTCCGCCGCCTCGACCGTTTTTGCGTTGGTGGCGGGGTCGTTGCTGGCTCGTCCTGCCGTTGCCCAAGAGGTGAGCGCGCCGCCGCCGGAGCCGGCACCGGTGGAGGTGACCGTGCGTGGAGCTTCTGTCGCCCAGCGCCAACGCGGCTCGCCCCTCGCGGTCGAAGTCGTCGAGCTGTGGCAGCACAAGAAGAGCTCTGCTGACTTGGGCGAGGTGCTCACTCGAAACACGAGTTTGCGAGTACAACGCGAGGGCGGTCTCGGCTCGACCGGTCGCTACTCGCTGAACGGGCTGTCGGGCGACCGCGTACGGTTCTTCATCGACGGCGTGCCGCTCGAGTTCTCGAGCTACCAGATGGGCGTGGCCAACGTACCCGTCAACCTCGTTGACCGCGTGGAGGTGTATCAGGGCGTGGTTCCCGTCCGTTTCGGGGCAGACGCTCTGGGGGGCGCGGTCAACTTGGTGACCGACGAAAACGTGCGCGCATCGAAGGGCGGCGCTTCCTATCAAGTGGGTTCGTTCGGCACGCATCGCGCGGCGCTGGCGGGGCGCAAGTTTTTCGAGAAAAGCCGGGCATTTGCCCGCGCTTCCGCGTTTTTCGATACGTCACGCAACGACTACCCGATCGACGTCGAGTTGACCGACGACCGCGGCAAGCTGTCGCCCGCGACGGTGCGTCGATTCCACGATGGTTACCGCGGCGCGGGAGTGACGATTGGCGCGGGCTTGGTCGACCGCACTTGGGCGGATCGCTTCGTGTTGCAAGCGTACGCGGCCGACTATCAGCGAGACGTGCAACACAACGTCGGCATGACCGTGCCGTATGGTGAAGTCGAATACGGTCGAGGCACGCTCGGTACCAGCTTGAACTACGCCAAGAGCTGGACCGATGTCGGTCGCCTCGACGCCGTATTCGGCTATTCCCTGCGGCGAACCGGCTTTCGTGATTTGTCGAGCTGTCGCTACGATTGGGACGGCCGTTGCATTTTCGTAAAGCCGCTGGCAGGTGAGCTCGATTCGCTCCCCGCCGACCGCGTGCTGAACGATCATGCGCTGTTTGCCCGCACGCAGCTGACTCTGCGCCCGACCGATGGCCATACCTTGCGCTTGGCGTTGGCCCCCACGGTTGCGTCTCGCTCGGGCTACGACCGCGAAATCGCTGCCGACACGTACGACGGGCTGCGGGCCGAGCGCCGGCTCGTGGGCGGCGTTTTGGGCGGCGAGTACGAGGTCGACGCTGACTGGCTCGGCAGCATCGCGTTTGCCAAGCTCTACCAGCAGAGCGCAACCAGCGAAGAAAAGGCGCCGAATGGTCAACCGCGGCGTCGCCAGAAGCACGACCTGTTGTTCGGTGCGGGTGACAGCGTGCGCGTGAGACTCGCGCCGCAAGTCTACCTGAAGGCGTCCTACGAGTACGCGGCTCGCTTGCCGAATCTGGATGAACGCTTCGGTGACGGCGGGCTCACCATCGACAACCCCGCGCTCGAGCCGGAACGAAGCGAGAACTACAATCTCGGCGCTTACGTAGACGATCGGAAGACGTCGGTCGGCAAGCTGCGCGCGAAGCTGAGCGGCGCATTCCGGCGCGTCAGCGACCTGGTGCAGCGAGTCAATACCGGCACATACTACAAATACGAGAACGTATTGAGCGCGCGCGTGCTCGGTGTGGACAGCGCGCTCGGTTGGTCTAGTCCGGACGACCTGCTCGGTATCGATCTCAATTTCAGTTACCAAGAGATGCGCAACACCTCGCGCACCGGCCGCTACGCGATGTTTCGGGGAGACCGCGTTCCGAACGAGCCGTATCTGCAGGCGGGCGGCGCCGCGTATCTGCGCGCGCGCGCGGTGTTCACCGCGTCTGACTCGCTCGATTTCGAATGGAACGTGCGCCATGTGCGACGGTTCTTGCTCGGCTGGGAGGGAGCGGCGGTGCAAGCGGCCCGGCTCGACGTCCCGAATCAAACGACGCATTCGGCGCTCGTCGCGTACACGTTGCCATACGAGCGATCGACGCTCCGGAGCAGCTTCGAGATTCAGAATCTGAGCAACGAGAAGGTCTTCGACTTTTACGGAGTGCAGCGCCCAGGTCGCAGCTTCTATTGGAAAATGACGTTCGACTACCAATGATGGAACAGCCCATGAAATCGATGATTACTGGTCTTCGCAACGCTTTGCTCTTTACGGCGGTCGCATCTGTCTTGAGTTTGGCGGCGTGTGGTACGGACTCCGACCGCGTTGCGCCCGCGGGCGGAGCGGCGGGCGCGGGCGGTGAGCGACCGAGTGGCGCTGCGGGAAGGGCGGAGGCGGGTCGAGCGAGCGCCGGGGATTCGGGCACGGCCGCCGAGGGTGGGGCCGGCGGCGAAGCGGGTCACGGCGGCAGCGAGCCCCAGGGAGGCGATGCGCTGTACGCGCTGACCACGCAAATTATCGGTGATCAAAGCCAGAGCTACGTCCTATTGACGCACAGCCTCGCGGGCGATCGCACGCTGAAGATAGAGGACGGCGTCGTCGAGATCTCGGGGCGCGCACTGGGCACAGGCCCAGAAGGTGGCGGCGTGTTGTTCATGGCGAATGACTCTTCTCCCGAGGTCACGCGCTACGAGTTGACGGAATCCGATACTCTGGAAGCGGCGGGCAGCGTGAGCTTCTTGGGTAAAGGCGTGACCGCGTTCGGCGAGTACGGCGGACAAATGCAATTCATTTCTCCGGAAAAGGCCTACTGGTTCGATGGCCCGACGGCCCAGATCGTGGTCTGGAACCCGACCACGATGGAAGTCACGGGTAGCACATCGCTGCCAGGGCTGGCGGAAGCGAAGCTCACGATGTCGTTCACCGCGGCGCCGATCTGGCGCGGGGAAAAGCTGTACACGTTCGTCGCGTGGCGTCAGGGCGTTTCGATCATCCCGCGCGCGGCGGTCGTGGTCATCGACAGTAAGACCGACGCCGCGACAATCGTCGAGGATACGCGTTGTGGTTACGTGCGTGACGGTGTGTTGGCCGACGACGGCAAAATTTACGTAGCGACCGAGGCGTTTGGGTCCGCCGCCCAGTTTTTGGACATTCGAAACCCGAAGCCATGCTTGCTCCGCTTCGACCTCGAGAGCGAGACCTTCGACGCCGAGTTCAAGGTCGACCTCAGCAGTTTGTTCGATGGTCGCGCGGCCGGTACGCTACTCGTCGGACCAAACAATCAGGCGTTCTTGCGCGTGCTGGATGAATCGGCGGCGTCGCCCGCGGCGCTGGTCGGACCTCGGCAGCTGGCGAGTTCGAGCGCTTGGGGGTGGGCCAAGTTCATCCCCGGCGAGCAGCCGACGGTCGAGGAGCTTCCGACGGCGGGGCTCGGTGGTGGCAGCATCGTCACGTACGGGCTCGGTGGCCGCGTATTTGGCCCACGCTTCGTCGAAGCCAACTACACCGAGTTTGCCGAGTTGACGGCCGACGGCCCCGCGAAGGGGGCTGCCCTCAGGATCCCCGGTTTGG
>Ga0247757_10000837_pt1 | contig 23455 bp, 6 predicted proteins | sample UWRJL126311R4_FD_180929 | JGI IMG/M metagenome (GOLD analysis project Ga0247757, IMG submission 180929) | Plant litter microbial communities from Arlington Agricultural Research Station in Wisconsin, United States - UWRJ-L126-311R-4 | ecosystem: Environmental > Terrestrial > Plant litter >...
ACTACTACTAGTGGAAGTGGCAGAGGCAAGAACTATCGCTGAAACTGTTGAAAGACGATGGAATTACATGGAATCGAGCGCTCCATTCCCTGGGTTTTCCTTAGGCAACCCGGCCGCTTTCCCTAGGGTTTCCGTGGGTAAGCTGGCCGCGTTCCCTAGGACTTCTGGCGGAAAGCTGGCCGTTCTCCCTAGGGCTTCCGGAGGTAAGCCGGTAGTTTCCCCTAGGATTTCTAGCGGTAAGCTGGCAGTATTCCCTTGGGTTTCTGGTGGAAAGCTGGCGGCGTTCCCTGGGGTCTCCGCCCTAGGAAGCACAGGGCACCAAAGCAAGGGATATAAGGCTCAGTAGAGCGTAGGTAGAAGGACACCGACATCCTCCTTGGTCACTTTTGTCACAGCCATTTATTATAGAATACAGTTCATCTTATCATCCTTTCGGACCTATCAAATCTCACATATATACATAACGCATTATGCGAGCGAATTAGAAGATAACTCTATGTCCTCCTACTAAATTCGCGCATTCTATCCAGTCATCCTACACTTACTACAACAGCTTTGTGTTGAAGATACGCCCCACACGGTTAATATCAGTAGTCAGATTTTATAGTTCTGAAAAGTAATTCTGATTGAATTGATTGATTGCATATCTCTCTTAAAAGGCGGTGAAAGATTGTCGTTTTTCCTTTCTACGCTCTACTAGGCCTTATATTCCTTGCCTTAGTGCCCTGTGCTTGTCTCGAGCGGTGACCCGAGGGTAAGCTACCAGCTTACCGCCGGCATTTCCAGTAGTAGGAATAGTGCCAATCTGACATCAGTATTCTAGGGCGGCAAAAAGGAAGGATAGTAGAAGGGGGCATACAATAGGAGCTCTACAGCTACATGCTTCTTGTTAACGGGCTCGACCTCGGGATCAAGTTATGCCAAACCGTGGGCTGGGTGCAAGGAAGGTTAAACGGGGGTATAACAGTACCGAGGGAAGGCCCGAGGTTGACCGACTATACTTGAGGATTACTGGCGACTGTGTCGCTCGGCATACAGAGTCGAAGGTTTAGTCACGTGACATGATTACATGACTCATGTTGCTTACGTGTGCTCGGCACTGTCGGCTTCGGGCCCTACATCCCAGCGCTCCTCATCCGACCACCACTAGTCCTAGCCGCCATTCCTGTGAGGCACGGCCGTAACACTTGTCTAAAAGTGGTCTGATATCACTGGTTTCTCTCTCCGCGCTATTGATGAGTATTCGTAATCCTATGGGAATAGCAGCACAGACAATAGAGAGCTGCGGGGTTGAGCGGTTGGAGCTGCTTCATCCGTAGTATGATGGCATCAGCTACGTACTATCTAGGTGGGTGGCCCTGCACAGCTGAGCCTTCGACTAGGTGGATTGGCTAAGGCTTGCTGACAGAGCGGTGATGCTTCCCGAGCATACCTAGTAACGAAGGTCGATACCGTTTAGTGATACGCAGCCCTACGGTTATATGGTCACAACTCCTTGGATAAGCACTGTATATCCTTTAGCATTAGAAAATCACAATGGTTCCAAGAGCTAATACTAGGGCTAAACGCCAGATCTGCTCCGCAGATACATGCTATACTAGCAGTCGAATGGACGTAGATCAAAAGACCAGGGGACCAATATGGAAGTCGATTTAAGACCTCAGAAAGAGATTCGGAATACTCGGAGGTTTCTGCTGGCGTCAGCAACGAGACGCTCAGCGCATAAGTGCGGTATCATTGCAGCCCCAGGCCTTCGTCAATACCGAGGCAATCATAAGTGCGTTGTAGATTTTCCCTTTCTGTCTTTGCGAATAATCATCGTTGTATCTTTTGATCAGGCAATTTCACTCTTGACGTTGCGTTGCACGTATTACTGCAGGAAATCCACTGACCACCTCAGCTTACTATTGTATACTCGTGCACGTGCCGATACTCCACTCCTCTTTACCCTCCATTACTCTATCGTATAAAGCTACCTAAGAGTTTACTTGGAATTCCCATAATATACCTGCGCGAGTCTGCAGCCGGTGTTTGTAGACAGACCAGCTTGCCGGCACGGTGCTACATAAACTAGGCCCTGCAGTGAATTCACATTAAGAGCTAATTGTACATGTACGCGTAATGCATGAATGCAAAGCCGTCACATGGACGAGCAGGGGTCCTGAATTTCTCAATCATGCAGCGATGCATGTCGCTACGTCCAAGGCCAGCCAGGCAGATGACAACCCCAATGGTCCAGCATAGAGCAGGCGATCTACTCCGTGTAGGAAAGAAAGAGGATTTATAAGTGCAAGTAACGCAATACCGTAGGGAAATGCGAGTTTATATGACTTTGTTCGTTTTGTGAGGTGTATGGTAAGGCGTTGGCAGGTTTGTATTTCTGGAAATGCAGAAGTGTATTACTTCTAAGGTGGGTCCGAATTGCTATCAAATTGGGGCGCCCCCGCACGGTTGATATCAGCATTCTAGAGGAGTGCAGTAGGAGCGCAGTAGCAGGATGGTAGGAGGGGGCGTGCAGTAGGAGCTCTGTTGCCTACATGCTTCTCAAGAAGCGGTCTGACATTACTAGTTTATTTCCCCGCACTGGTCGAAGTATCTTCATCCATAGCGTGATAGCGTCAGCTACGTGCTACCTAGGCGGATTGAGTCCATCGTTCATATATGGGGCGAGCTCGTTGCAGTGATGCTCTGTACAAAACTTCCATACCTGCAATCTGCCAGGAATACGATCAATCGAATATGCAGGACGTGAAAATGTCACCGGATGACAGGATGAACGAAAAAATCGAAGAGATATGGAACTGGAACAGTACCGTCCCGCCGGCTGTGGAGCGATGCATCCACGAGCTGTTCATCGAGCAAGCGAATGCGCGGCCCGATGCGCCAGCCATCTGCGCGTGGGACGGCGAGCTGACGTACGGCGAGCTGGATGAGCTTTCAACAAAGCTGGCCGGCCACCTGGTCCACCTCGGGGTTAAGGCCGAAGACATTGTGCCGCTGTGCTTCGAGAAGTCGATGTGGACGGTGGTAGCGATGCTCGCGGTACTCAAGGCGGGCGGTGCGTTCGCACCCTTGGACCCGGAGCATCCACGCAGCCGGCAGGAGGATATCTTGCAGCAGACGAAGGCGAGAGTCGTACTCACTTCAGCGCAGCACTCGACGTTGTACTCCGACCGCATAGTTGTGGTAGTGAGCGAGGCATCGATACAAGACTTGCCAAGCACTGCCAACTCGGCCCGTTCCGCAGCAGGGTCGAGCCAAGCCGCGTACGTTATCTTCACGTCAGGAAGCACTGGAGTGCCGAAAGGGGTAGTGCTGGAGCACAGGGCGGCCTCGACAAGTTGTCTGGGCCACGGGAAAGCCTTTAGGTTCTCGTCGCACACGCGGGCCCTGCAGTTCGCTACCTACACATTCGACGCTTGCATTACCGAGATTCTTACAACACTTCTTTATGGGGGGTGTGTCTGTATACCATCCGAAGGCAGCAGGCGAAACGAACTGGCTCAGGTTATCAGCCATATGAACGTCAACTGGGCGCTACTCACGCCGTCTGTGGTGCGACTGCTTGATCCTAGCACCGTCCCATCACTTAAGGTATTAGTTCTTGGTGGTGAGCAGATAAGCGCTACCGTGTGGGAGAGGTGGGAAGGACAGGGCGTCCATACCATGAACGCATACGGACCGGCAGAGTGTTGCGTTACTTGCTGTGTGTTCTCAGATACGCAGGGCTTCGCGTCGGGGCTGATCGGCAAGGCGGTTGCCTCGGTTAGCTGGGTGGTCGACCCGGACAACCACGACAAGCTAGCACCCTTTGGGTCGACGGGCGAGCTTCTCGTCGAGGGTCCGATCCTGGCGCGCGGCTACCTTAGCGACGCGAACAAGACGGCGGCTTCCTTCATCCACGACCCGGCCTGGCTACTCCAAGGCAGCGACAGACATGCAGGACGACGAGGCAGGCTGTACAAGACGGGCGACCTGGTGCGATACGAGTCGGACGGCAACCTGGTGTACGTGGGTCGCAAGGACGGCCAGGTCAAGATCCGCGGCCAGCGCGTCGAGCTGGGTGAGATCGAGAGCGTTCTCTCCAGTCAAGAGGAAGTCAGCGACGCCATCGTTGTCTTACAACGTCGCAACGCAAGAGAAGCCCAGTTGGCGGCGTTTGTTACCCTTTCTCTGGACAACGCCGTGGTCGATGCACACGTGAACACATGGGAAGAGCGGTTTACCTCCGATGTGTACTCATCGGTGAATACCCTCCGATCCGATCTGATCGGTCGAGACTTCATTGGCTGGACAGCGATGGAAGATGGCAGCGTAATAGACAGAAGGGAAATGAACGAGTGGCTGGACGATACCATCGATACGATACTGAGCAACGGCCAGCCAGAGAACATTCTCGAGATCGGGTCAGGCACCGGTATGATCCTGTTCAACCTGGGCACCGTTTTCGAAAGCTACGTAGGCCTGGACCCGTCGATGGCCGCGGTACAGTTCATCGAAACGACTGCGAAATCCATTCCTGCGCTCGCAGGTAAGGTTCGCATGCACGAGGCTACCGCAGCGGACATTAGCTTGTTCTCCAAGTCGATCACCGCCGACCTTGTCATTATGAACTCTGTGATCCAGTATTTCCCCAGCCAGGACTATTTAGTCAAGGTCGTAGAAGACCTGCTGGAAACAAAGGGGGTCAAAACTCTGTTCTTTGGGGACGTCCGCTCTCACGCTCTGCAGAAACAGTTTCTGGCGACCAGAGCATTACGCGTAGCGGGCCAGAATGCATCGAAGGCTGATGTGCTACGGATTATGGCCGATATGGAACAAGCAGACATGGAGTTGTTGGTCGACCCAGCATTCTTCACCGCGCTTCCCAGTCGCCTGCCGCATCTTGTGAGGCACGTCGAGATCCTGCCGAAGAAGATGAGAGCAACGAATGAGCTCAGCTGCTATCGCTATGCTGCCGTGGTCCATGTTAGGACTAGAGGGCAGCAGCTTCACCAGCTCCGACGTGTTAGTCACGATAGCTGGATCAACTTCACAGAGAGTAAACTGGAGCGTCAATCACTTGTGCAGCGACTCAAGCATGTGACAGACTCGCGTGTTGTAGCTGTGAGCAACATCCCGCACAGCAAAACCGCCTTCAGCCGGTGCCTCCTTCGTTCCCTAGAGGACACCGGCGAAACGACGGCCAAAGAGGAAGACTGGCTGTTGTCGGTGGAAAGGTCGGCCCACCAACTTCGATCGCTTTCTGCTATGGACCTGGTTGATCTAGCGCGCGAAGCAAACTGTCGTGTGGAGATTAGCTGGAGCAGGCAGTATTCGCAGCATGGTGGCTTCGATGCCGTCTTCCACCGGACCCCGTCCACGGACGGAAGCCCCAGGACAGTGTTCCAGTTTCCCGATGACCACCACGAAGGGCGGCCCAACGGGGTCACCAGCAAGCCGCTGGAAGAACAAGTGTGGCGAAAGGTTCAGAGGAAGCTGCGCGAGGCGCTGCAGGCGCGAATCCCATCCTACATGATCCCTCGGTGGATTACGAAACTGGATACGATCCCACTGACCAAGAGCGGGAAGAGAGACCGTAAGGCGCTCGAAGCATATATCAGCGCTGAAAAGCTCAGCCCAAGCGCTGGCCGACAGCCGACCTCGGAGGGGGAGCGGACGATGCAGCAGCTGTGGGCGCAGGTGCTGAACATCGAGCCCGAGAGCATCGGCGTGGACGACAGCTTCTTCCGGCTGGGTGGCGACTCCATCGCGGCCATGCAGCTGGTGGCCGAGGCTCGCAAGCGCGACGTCCAGCTGACCGTCGAAGACATATTCCGACATCCCAAGCTGGTCCACCAGGCCGGTCTGAGCAGCAGGGCGGTCGAGCACTCAGCTGGATCAATAGCCGCCTTCTCGCTGTTAGGTCCGAGCGTGGATGCAGCACACATCCGCAAGGAAGTGGCTGCGGCCTGTAGCGTGGATGTGCACTCCGTTGAGGACGTCTATCCCTGCTCTCCACTGCAGGAAGGGCTGGTCTCGTTGACTTCCAAGAACGCAGGCGACTACATCATGCGATACGTGCTCGAAATGCGAGACGAAATCGACGAAGCCACCTTCCGGGCCGCATGGGAGCGAGTGGTGCAGTCTGCGGCAATCCTCCGCACGAGGATCGTGCACAGCAGCGGGCTGGGCTTGGTCCAGGCCGTCATCGGGGACGACGTCCAGTGGGTGCAGGCAGAGGGACTGGCCGAGTACCTCGAGCAGGACAAGGCCGCCTCGATGGGGCTCGGCGAACCCCTTGGGCGCTATGCACTGGTTCGGGAGCCCCACGCGACCAAGCGGTGGTTCGTGTGGACTGCCCACCATGCTCTGTTCGACGGATGGTCGATGCCCCGGATCTTGGCGAGCGCCGAAACGGCATATGGCGGCGGCGGCGTGCTTGCCCAAGAGCCCGACTACCAGGCTTTCATCCGGTACCTGGGCCAGCAGGATCAAGAGGCGGCAGCGGCGTACTGGCAGACCAGCCTGGCCGACTGCACGGCGGGACCGTTTCCACCGTTGCCGTCCACGGTGCAGCAGCCCGTGGCAGATGGGACAGTCGAGTATCAGTGCCCGCCGCTGGCCAAGGCGGCTTCAGACACGACGACGTCGACGCTCATACGCGCAGCTTGGGCCATCATCGCCAGCCGCTATACCGGCTCCGAAGACGTGGTTTTCGGGGCCACCCTGACGGGCCGGAATGCACCAGTCGCCGGCATCGAGACCATGGTTGGGCCGACGATTGCGACGGTACCGGTGCGAGTGCGCACACCAAGAGACCAGGCCGTCTCTGCATTCCTGGAGGCACTGCAGCAGCAAGCGATGGAGATGATCCCTTTCGAGCAGACAGGCCTGCATCGAATCGCCAAGATGGGGGCGGATGGCCAACGCGCCTGCGATTTCCAAACCCTACTGGTGGTGCAGCCGGGAGACGACGTGCTTGGGAGCAAGGGCTTGCTGGGAAAGTGGCAGGGCTACCAAGAGGTGCGTGACTTCGCGACATATGCCCTGACGATACAGTGCACGTTGAAGCCAGACGGGATAGGGATGACGGCAAGCTTCGACTCTCGAGTCACAGAGCAGTGGGTGGTGGAGAGGATGCTGGCGCAGTTCAGCTTCGTCATGCAGCAGCTGGCGGGGGCCGATCCGAGTGCAAAGGTGGCAGACATGGACACTCTCACGCCTGACGACAAGCAACAGCTGTGGATGTGGAACAGCGAAGTGCCGCCGCCCGTCGATCGATGCATCCACGAGCTGTTCATCGAGCAAGCGAATGCGCGGCCCGATGCGCCGGCCATCTGTGCGTGGGACGGCGAGACGACGTACGGCGAGCTGACGTACAGCGAGCTGGACGAGCTGTCGACAAAGCTGGCAGGCCACCTCGTTGAGTTAGGTGTTGGGCCTGAAGACATGGTGCCGCTGTGCTTTGAGAAGTCGATGTGGACGGTAATAGCGATGCTCGCAGTACTCAAGGCGGGCGGTGCGTTCGCACCCTTAGATCCGGAGCATCCACGCAGCCGGCAGGAGGATATCTTGCAGCAGACGAAGGCGAGAGTCGTACTTACTTCAGCGCAGCATTCGACGCTGTGGGTAGGCTCCGACCGCACGGCTGTAATAGTGAGTGAGGCATCGATGCAGGACCTGCCAAGTACTGCAGCTCGTTCCGCGGCACGCCCGAGCCATGCTGCGTACGTTATCTTCACGTCAGGGAGCACTGGAGTGCCGAAAGGAGTGGTGATGGAACATGAGGCTGCCTCGACAAGCTGCCTGGGTCACGGGAGAGCCTTTGGGTTCTCGTCGCACACGCGGGCCCTGCAGTTCGCCTCCTATATATTCGACGCTTGCATTACCGAGATTTTCACAACACTTCTTTATGGGGGCTGTATCTGCATACCACCCGAAGGAAGGCGAAACGAAATAGCTCAGGCTATCAATTGCATGAACGTCAACTGGGCTTTTCTTACTCCATCTGTAGCACGACTGCTCGACCCTGGGACAGTTCTACCACTCACGACATTAGTTCTTGGTGGGGAACAGGTAAGTGTTACCGATTGGGAGAGGTGGCAAGGACGCGTCCGTACGATGAACGGCTATGGACCTACAGAGTGCTGTGTGTTTTGTATTAGTTTCACTAGTACACCTCAAGATTGGAAGTCTGGGGTGATCGGCAAGGCGGTGGCTTCGGCTTCGGTCGGCTGGGTAGTCGACCCGGACAACCACGACAAGCTAGCACCCCTGGGATCAACAGGCGAGCTTCTTGTCGAGGGTCCGATCCTGGCGCGCGGTTATCTGAACGACGCGGAGAAGACAGCGGATGCTTTTATCTACGACCCGGCCTGGCTACTCCAAGGCAACGACAAGCATGGACGACGAGGCAGGCTGTACAAGACTGGCGACCTGGTGCGGTACCAGTCAGACGGCAGCCTGGTGTACGTGGGCCGCAAGGACGGCCAGGTCAAGATCCGCGGCCAGCGCGTCGAGCTTGGTGAGATCGAGTACCACCTGAGCGAGTGCATGCCCGAGGCTAGACAAGTGGCGGTAGAGGTGATTGCGAGAGAGAAAGAGAAGGCGATAGTAGCGGCTTTCGTGCAATTGGACGAAAGCACACGGAATGCGCTGCTGGCGGTCAGCAAAACTGCTAGAAAGGACGAAGCAGCGGCGCAGGTCATCTTCCAGGCCGAAGTGGATGATAAGCTAGCTGAGCGGCTACCGAGCTACATGGTGCCAGAGGTGTACTTCGCCGTGGCTAGGCTCCCGATGACAACCTCCGGCAAGACAGATAGGAGGCGGCTGCGCGAGATGGGAGCCTCGTTCTCGGTGCAGCAGCTGGCGGAGCTGCGGACGCAGAGCCAGGGGCCAAAGCGGCAGCCATTAACGGAGAAAGAGAAGACGCTGCAGCAGCTGTGGGCGCGGGTGCTAAACATCAGACCCGAAAGCATCGGGCTGGACGACAGCTTCTTCCGGCTAGGCGGCGACTCCATCACGGCCATGCAACTCTCCGCAGCTGCTCGCTCCATTCAAATCCATCTTTCGACCCGCGACGTCTTTCGGAGAAAGACCATTGCTGAACTTGCCCGCTACTCTATCTCTTCCAAGTCTCTCCCGCTTGCAAGTATGGGAGAAGATGCGGTGAACACACCGTTCGGCTTGACCCCGATGCAGGAGCTTTACCTTCGGTTGGAGCCTACGGGCAGGGCCAGTTTCGACCAGTCGTTTTTCTTGGAGCTTCGTACCCAAGTGACACTCGAGTCGCTCCGTTTAGCCCTCCGAACGCTTGTCCAGCGGCATTCTATGCTTCGGGCTCGGTTCAACCAAGCGGCTGGAAGTGGATGGCAGCAGTACGTTTCCGATGCTGCGGATGCCTCTTTCACCGTGCAGCATGTGCGGCCCAGAGATGCAGCAGACTTGACGCAGGCCATACTCCAAAATCGCTGCCGCCTAGACATCGAGCGCGGACCAGTTATGACAGCAGTCTTGTGTGACACTGCCGAACATCAGTCGCTGTTCATGGCTATCCATCACCTAGTGATCGACCTCGTCTCATGGCGTGTTCTCCTCGAAGAGCTAGAAGACCTACTCCTCGGCCGGCCGCTGTCCTCTGCATCTCCTTCAACGACCTTTCAAAGCTGGCGTGCTCTCCAGGCAGAGTACGTAGCCAAGGACGCGGATGCTGGAGACGCAACAGAAGAGACGGCGGGACCAAGCCAACTGTCATACTGGGGCGCAACGTCTGACCACACGCCATACGCCCCCACCACTGCCGAACACTTTGTGCTTGGCAGCGAGACGACGTCCGCTCTGCTGGGCGACTGCAACGAGGCATTTCGAACGCGCCCACATGAGCTTATGCTGGCAGCCCTGATCCACTCGTTTGCGGCCGTGTTTCCGGACCGAAACCCTCCGCCCATCTTCAACGAGACCCATGGGCGTGAGCCATGGGACGACAGCATCGACATCTCGCGGACGGTGGGATGGTTCACGAGCATGTTCCCCGTCCAGGTGCCGGGTGGCATGCGAGGCAGCTTGCTCGGCGTGATCCGTGCGACGAAAGATTGCATGCGGAGCTTCAAGCACAATGGCCGGTCGTATTTTGCATCCCGCCTGGCCAATGAGGAGACCGCGCGTAGCTTTGCTTCCATCTTCCCCGTCGAAGTGGTGTTCAACTACGAGGGCGCGTACCAGCAGCTCGAGCGGGGTGGATCGCTCTTCAAGAGTCTGCCTCTTCCAGACGACTGTGCTCCCGCATCCGCGGCAGAAGCCGCGAGGATGTCCTTGTTCACCGTCTCTGTTGTCATCGTAGACGGCTGTGCACAGGTAACTGTTGCGCACAGCGGTGTCATGAAGCGCCAAACCCAAGTTGCAGAATGGATCCAGCGGTACGAGGCCACCTTGATAGAGATGGCTGGCCTGCTCCAGGGCAGAAGCCCCCAGTGGTCGCTGACCGACCTCTCCCTGCCCTTTGTCTCGTACCGAGACCTTGACCGCTTCCGCGACGACACTCTGGCAGAACTGGGCCTGCGGCCGGAAGATATTGAGGACGTCTGCCCCTGCTCTCCCATGCAAGAAGGGATCCTGGCCAGTCAGAGCCGAGACCCTACTGCCTATCGCGTGTGCTCCATCTTTGAAGCTGTACCCGCACCCAACGCACGTGTCGACTGCGCTCGCTTGCAGCAGGCCTGGAGGGCGGTGGTGCGACGGCACTCGCTGCTCCGAGCACTGCTGGTGGACAACGTTCCCGGCAGCTCAGGTACCACCCACGTGGTACTCCGAGACCCGCAACCAAGCATCTCTGTCTTCCAAGCTGCCGGAGTCGCGGTAGGGCCCGAACTGTTTCGCGCCCGCTACAGCCCGGCAGACCAGCAAGCCAATGGCTTACAGCATCACCTGTCCATCTGCCAGCTCGGGGACGAGAAGGTGTATCTGTGCCTTGACATCAACCATGCCATCATCGACGCCCACTCGACCAGCATCATCATGCGCGACCTGCAGATGGCATACAGCGCAGACCTCCGTCCACCTGGGCCTCCATTCAGGAATTTCATCTCGTACCTAAAGCAGCAGTCGCAAGAAGAGGCCGGCCGGTATTGGGCCAAGCACTTGGACGGGATCGAGCCATGCCACTTCCCCTCGATGGCAGAAGGTGCAGCCGAGTCGCCCAGGGATGAGAGAGTGCAGGTGCCTGGTCTCGATGCAGGCGTCATCCATGCGTTCTGCAGGGCGCAGGAAACCACCCCAGCTACCGTCATCCAAACGGCATGGGCGCTGGTGCTCGCCCGATACGCCGGCTCTGCCGTACCCTGCTTTGGGGTTCTCTCTTCAGGCCGAGATGCACCCATCGACGACGTGGAAGACATGTTCGGTCCTCTAATTGCTATGCTGCCATTCCGAGTACGGCTCGACAGGCACACGACGGTGCAGGAAGTGCTAAGGTCCGTGCAATCGGACTACACGAACGCCTTGCGATACCAGGCGTTCTCACTGGCGAGCGTGCATAACATGCTGCAACTCGGAAGAACCGCATTGTTCAACACCGCTCTTACCCTGCAGCGGGTGGAGGACGCCAGGCCAGGTGAAATACAGGAGGTTGCCTTCCAGTTTCAGGACGGCCAAGATCCGACAGAGGTAGGTTAACAGGTCACCGAAACGTCCGTGAGGGAACTGACAGATGCTCGTAGTACGATATCGCCCTGGCGGCTGCCTACAGCAATACCACGATCGACATCGACATTACGTTTCGACGTAGCTGCATGGATGCAGCTCAGGCGAAACGCCTCGCTGCCAACCTGGGCATGGCGATCGGCGCGATCACGGCAGCGCCCAACTCGCGTGTACAGGATTTGGAGCTGACGACAGATGAAGATGTGCGTCAAATGTGGGCGTGGAACGACGAAGTGCCGCCGCCCGTCGATCGATGCATCCACGAGCTGTTCGTCGAGCAGGCGAATGCGCGGCCCGATGCGCCGGCCATCTGCGCGTGGGACGGCGAGGCGACGTACGGCGAGCTGGACAAGATGTCGACAAAGCTGGCCGGCCACCTGGTCCACCTCGGGGTCAAGACCGAAGATATTGTGCCGCTGTGCTTCGAGAAGTCGATGTGGACAGTGGTAGCGATGCTCGCGGTACTCAAGGCGGGCGGTGCGTTCGCACCCTTAGACCCGGAGCATCCACGCAGCCGGCAGGAGGAGATGTTGGAGCAGACCAAGGCGAAGGTGGTGCTTACGTCAGCGCAGCACTCGACGCTGTGGGCGGGCTCCGACCGCACGGCTGTGGTAGTGAGCGAGGCATCGATGCAGGACCTGCCAAGTACTGCTAGCTCGGCCCATTCCGCACGCCCAAGCCATGCTGCGTACGTTATCTTCACGTCAGGAAGTACGGGAGTACCGAAAGGGGTAGTGCTAGAGCACAGGGCAGCCTCGACAAGCTGCCTGGGTCACGGGAGAGCCTTTGGGTTCTCATCGCACACGCGGGCTCTGCAGTTCGCCACCTACACATTTGATGCCTGCATCACCGAGATCTTCACGACATTAGTATATGGCGGCTGCGTGTGTGTTCCATCCGAAGCAGACCGCTCCAATGATCTGTCCAATGGCATCAATGCATTAGCTGTGAATTTTGCGAATCTCACCCCGACTGTTGCACGATTGTTGCACCCTGACCAAGTGCCACTTGTCGGCACGCTGGCTCTCCTTGGAGAACAAGTTACTCATACTGATTGGGAACGATGGGGCGGTCGTGTTCGACAGATAAACTCGTATGGACCAACGGAATGTGCTGTTGTCTGCTCCGCATACATTGGCAGCGTAGATGATACATGTAAGTCAGGGCTAATCGGCAAGGCGGTCGCCTCGGTCGGTTGGGTGGTCGACCCAGACAACCACGACAGGCTGGCATCCCTGGGATCGACAGGCGAGCTTCTTATCGAGGGTCCGATCCTGGCGCGCGGTTACCTGAACGATGCGGAGAAGACGGCAGCTTCCTTCATCCACGATCCAGCCTGGCTACTCCAAGGCAGCGACAAGCATGCAGGACGACGAGGTAGGCTGTACAAGACGGGCGACTTAGTGCGGTACGACGAGTCGGACGGCAACCTGGTGTACGTTGGCCGCAAGGATGGCCAGGTCAAGATCCGCGGCCAGCGCGTTGAGCTTAGCGAGATCGAGCACCACCTGAGCGAGTGCATGCCCGAGGCCAGGCAGGTGGCGGTGGAGGTGATTGCGCCGGCGAGAGAGAAAGAGAGGGCCATGGTAGCGGCCTTCGTGCAACTGGACGAAAGCACGCGGGATGTGCAGCAGCCGCAAGTCATCTTCCCGGCCGAAGCGGACGATAAGCTGGCTGGGCGGCTGCCGAGCCACATGGTGCCAGAGGTGTACTTCGCCGTGGGCAGGCTCCCGACGACGACGTCTGGCAAGACAGACAGGAGGCGGCTGCGTGAGATCGGAGCCTCGTTCTCGGTGCAGCAGCTGGCGGAGCTGCGGACGCAGAGCCAGGGGCCAAAGCGGCAGCCATCGACGGAGAAGGAGAAGATGCTGCAGCAGCTGTGGGCGCGGGTGCTGGACATCAACGCGCACAGTATCGGGCTGGACGACAGCTTCTTCCGGCTGGGTGGCGACTCGATTGCGGCGATGAAGCTGGTCGCCGAGGCGCGCAAGGAAGGACTTGCACTTGCTGTCGCAGATGTTTTTCGCACTACGCAGTTGGGCCACTTGGCCGATCAAACCGGCCGCCCGCGGGATAACGCGCTGAGCTCCATTCCCCGCGTCGCTCACTCCGGGCCAGTCGCTCAGTCGTTTGCACAAGGCCGGCTTTGGTTTTTGGAAGAGTTGCATCCAGCACTGGAATGGTACCTCATGCCATTTGCAGTGCGCATTACGGGCGCTCTCCGACTCGATGCGCTTGAAGCCGCACTACAGGCAATAGAACGCCGACACGGAACGTTGCGGACAACGTTTTCTACCAACGAGGGTATAGCAGTTCAAGAGGTTCACCCTTTCCGCGCTAAAGAATTGAATATTGTTTCGTTAGACAATGAGCAGGACCTTTTCGATGCCTTGCAACGAGATCAAACAACACCGTTCGACCTGCGGAGCGAGCCGGGATGGAGAGTATGCATTTATCGGCTTGATGGACACAACCATGTATTGTCAATTGTCATGCATCATATCATCTCAGACGGCTGGTCACAAGATGTGTTTCAGAGAGAACTGAGCACGCTATACTCTGCCGCGATCCGGGGCCAGGATCCCATCTCCCGCCTACCACCATTATCCATCCAATACCATGAATTCTCTGTTTGGCAGAGGCAGCAGGAGCAGGTTGAAGGACATCAGCGACAGCTCGACTATTGGACCACAGAACTACAAACAAGCCGGCCAGCAGAATTCTTGAGTGATTATCCCCGACCGGCTACCTTGTCTGGCAAAGCAGGCACCCACCAGCTCAAGATCGACGGCCAGCTGTACAGCAGGCTGCAGCAATTCTGCAGGGCGCGTGGAGTAACTCTGTTTGTCGTCCTGTTAGCAGCTTTCAGAGCTACGCACTACCGCCTCACGGGCCAAGACGACGCGACAATTGGCGCACCTAATGCCAATCGGGACCACTGGGAACTTAAAGACATAATTGGCTTCTTTGTAAACATGCAGTGCCTACGGGTTAGGGTTGGTGATGGGTCTTTCGAAGAGTTGATTGAGCAGGTTCGCACAGTAGTAGTCGCTTCGCTTGACAATCAGGACGTTCCCTTCGAACAGATTGTCTCTAGACTGCAAAGGGACAGAGATCTCTCTCGCCACCCCATCGTGCAGGTTGCGTTTGCTGTCCATTCACAGAAGGATCTAGGGAAGCTATCGTTGGAAGGTCTGGAAGCAGAGGCCGTTCACGGCTCAATAACCTCACGATTTGATCTCGAGTGCCATTTCCTTCCGGAGCAGGAAGGCCTCCAAGGATACATAATCTTTTCCACCGACCTTTACGCTGCAGAAACCATATCCTCCTTGGTATCTGTCTTCCAAAGCATCCTTAACAAGTGTCTTGATGAACCAGAGACGAAGATTGCATCCACGCCGCTGTTGACTACCAAGGCCTACACTCAGCTCGATCAGCTGAGCCTCATTCAGATCGAACAAACCCCTTACCCACGAGAATCGGGCGTCGTCGACCTCTTCCGCGAGCAAGCCGCTGCCCATCCCTCTAGGGTTGCCGTCAAAGATTCGTCAGGGGAGATGACCTACGCTCAGCTGGACGAATCATCAGACAACCTTGCCCGATGGCTAGCAGGGCATTTACTAGCCCCGGAAACATTGATTGGCGTCTTTGCAGACCGCAGCTGCCAGGCAATCGTGGCTTTGCTGGGCATTCTCAAAGCTGGGCTGGCATATCTGCCGTTCGATGTCAAGATTCCAGGGGCGCGAATGGACACTATCCTCTCGTCCACCGAAGGATCGAGGCTGGTTTTAGTTGGAGACGGCGTCCAGCCTCCCAAGCTTAGTCTTGACAACGTCGAGTTCGTACACATTGCAGAAGTCCTCACCAAGAGTGCCAGCTCTCAGTCCGCTGTCAAACAGTCTGACGCACTTGTCAAATCTTCAGCTACCAACCTCGCCTATGTCATGTTCACTTCGGGCTCCACCGGCCAGCCAAAGGGAGTCATGGTCGAACACCGTGGGATTGTGCGACTGGTGAAGGACGGAAACCTCGCACGGCTCCTGCCACCCTGTGGTGCTATGGCCCACGTGTCGAATCTAGCTTTCGATGCCTCGACATGGGAGATCTACGCTGCGCTCCTAAATGGAATGACGTTAGCCTGTATCGACACTATGCAAGTGTTAGATCAAACCGCCACCTCCCGAATCTTCACTGAATGGGATGTTCAGGCTGCGTTTCTGACCACAGCTCTTTTTAGACAATACACTATCGAATGCCCGGAGATGCTGACGGCGCTTGCCATGTTATGTGTGGGTGGTGAAAGACTAGATCAGACCCATCTCCTTGAGTTTATGAAACATTTTACAGGCAAATTCGTCCATGTCTACGGGCCGACTGAGAATACAACCTTCAGCACGGCATTTTGCGTACCGAAGACCGAAAGTTTCGTAAACAGCGTGCCTATAGGCCGGGCCATCAGTAACTCGGGCGCCTACGTCATGGATCAGGAGCAGCGACCCGTCCCGCTTGGGGTAATTGGAGAGCTTGTATTGACTGGGGATGGTCTCGCAAGAGGATATACTGATTCTGCGCGCAACGTCGACCGCTTCGTTACAGTTACGATTGGAGAGAAGACGATGCGAGCCTACCGAACAGGTGATTTTGCCCGTTACCGACCCACGGATGGCCAGCTAGAGTTTTTCGGTCGAATCGACGGACAGGTCAAGATCCGAGGCCACCGTGTCGAGCTGGGAGAAGTCGAAAATGTGCTTTGCAGTCACAGATCTGTGCGCGATGCAGTGGTCGTCTCGAGCCAAAGCGACAACGATGACCAGAAACTAGTAGGATATGTGACGCTCGAGGAAGGATCTGTAGTACCCGAGGAACAGCTGGGAGACGCCGGCCAGTCACAGCACGTGGATGGGTGGGAGGACCGCTTTGATTCGGAGACGTACGCGCCGATCGATGACCTTCGGCCTGAAGCCATTGGAAGGGACTTCGTCGGATGGACGTCCATGTACGATGGCAGCGAGATTGACAAGGTGGAAATGAACGAGTGGCTGGATGACACGATGCGTACAATATATACTGCTGTCGATGGGCGGCCGGAGAACGTCCTCGAAATTGGCTCAGGTACTGGCATGATCCTCTTCAACCTGCTCGAGGGCCTACAAAGCTATGTCGGGCTGGATCCATCCGGAAGGGCAGTACGATTCATCGAGGAAGCAGCCAGATCTATCCCTTCGCTTGCTGACAAGGTCTCTATGTACAAGGCCACAGCGGCAGACATCAGTCACATGGAGCTGGCAAAATCGGTGGACTTTGTTGTACTCAACTCAGTTGTACAATACTTCCCCAGTCAAGAGTACCTTTTCAAAGTTATTCAAGGGCTTCTCAAACTCAAGGGGGTGAAGACAATGTTCTTTGGCGACGTCCGCTCGTACGCATTACACCGAGAGTTCCTGGCAAGCAGAGCATTACGCATGGCCGGCGATAGGGCTTCCAAAAAAGATATCCGACGTATGGTTGGGGATATGGAGCAGGTTGAGCGGGAGTTGTTGGTCGACCCCGGCTTCTTTACAGCCTTGCCGAGCCGCCTTCCCGAACTCGTGGAGCACGTAGAAATTCTACCGAAGCGGATGAAGGCAACAAACGAATTGAGCTGCTATCGCTATGCCGCCGTCGTCCATGTTAAAGCCGGGGGGCCAGAGCGAGAGGTTCAGCACATTGGTCATGACGAATGGGTGGACTTCGAAGAGCACAAATTGAACCGCCAGTCTCTCCTGCAGCAGTTGGAGAGCCTTTCAAGCTCATCCACCGTAGCCATAAGCAACATCCCTCACAGCAAGACCATCTTCAGCAGAGGCATCTTAGGTACTCTGGACAATAGCAAAGCCGGAGAGTTGGACCAAAGGGAATGGGTCGCTTCGATTCGCCAAGCAGTCGAGCAGACACCATCGCTTTCCGCCGTCGACTTGGTGGAGCTCGCGGAAGAAGCAGACTGCCGTGTCGAAATCAGCTGGAGCAGACAGTACTCCCAGCACGGTGGTCTCGATGCTGTCTTTTACCAGTGCCAACCCGAGACCAAGAAAAGCAGAGTGATATTCCAGTTCCCTACCGACCATGCGAATCGACCACAGCACAGCTTCAGCAGCAAGCCGTTGCGACAACAACTCGTTAAAGAGGTCCAACAGCAGCTCGAAGAGGCCCTGCGAGCTCAGCTGCCCGAGTATATGATTCCTCAATCGATCAATGTTCTCGAGAACTTCCCAATCAATGAGAATGGCAAGGTGGATCGAAGTACGCTCGCACGGAGAATGGAACACAAAACGACCAACCAAAGATCCATACGGCAGCCGTCAACGGAGGCGGAGCGCACGACACAGCGGCTATGGGCGCGAGTGCTGAACATCGAGCCGGAGACCATAGGCGTAGATGATAGCTTCTTCCGCCTGGGCGGCGACTCGATTGCGGCAATGAAGCTGGTCGCCGAGGCCCGCAAGGAAGGGATCCAGCTGTCGGTCGCGGACATTTTTCGCAACCCAAAGCTAGTCGCCTTAGCTGGCTTAGACTACAGATACAGTAACGACGTAGTCGAGGAGATCCCGGCTTTCTCTTTACTAGGCGATCTCACAGATCTGACACAAATTCGCCAGGAAGTGGCTGCTAGCTGCAGCGTCGATGCAAGCCTTATCGAAGACATCTACCCGTGCTCACCGCTCCAGGAAGGATTGATGTCGCTGACATCTAAGAGAGCAGGTGACTATATCATGCAGGCCGTGCTGGAACTGCGGGAGGACACAGACGAAGAAGCTTTCCGGGCCGCGTGGGACCAAGTCGTCCAGTCAACACAGGTGTTGCGCACAAGGATTCTGCTGCACAGTAAGCTTGGTCTACTCCAGGCTGTGATGACTGAAAGCATTCAATGGTCTCAAGCAGATGGATTGGACGACTATCTCGAACGGGATCGGGAAGCTTCGATGGGGCTCGGTGAACACCTCGTACGGTATGCTCTGGTCCGGGAAGACAATGGACATAAACGTTGGTTCGTGTGGACAATCCACCATTCACTATATGATGGTTGGTCGCTACCTCGGATCACCGAAGCAGTCAAAAACGTGTACGGAGGTGGCGTCGCCAGAATACAGCCTGGCTTCCAAGCTTTCATCAAGTACCTCGGCCAGCAAGATAAGGAAGCAGCAGTGGAGTACTGGCAGACCACTCTAGCCGACTGTCAGGCGACACCATTTCCACCACCACCGTCAGCCGTGCAGCAACTTGTAGCAGACACAACGGTCCAGTATCTGTGCCCGCCTCTACTCGAAGAATTCTCCGACACAACAAAATCAACACTTGTCCGTGCCGCCTGGGCAATTGTCGCTAGTCGCTACACAAACAGCGACGATGTGATATTCGGTACTGTTGTTACAGGGCGCAACGCACCCGTTGCCGGTATCGAGGATATACTCGGTCCGACTATTGCGACTGTGCCAGTGCGAGTCCATGTGCCAAGTGACCAAGCAATATCCGCATACCTAAAAGCGCTGCAACAACAAGCGACCGACATGATCCCCTTTGAGCAGACAGGGCTACAGCAGATTGCCAAAATGGGTCCAGGTGCTCGTCATGCTTGCAATTTCCAGACATTGCTGGTGGTGCAGCCTGCAGATGACGGACTAGTGGATGACGGGATGCTGGGGATGTGGCGGGGCAGCTCGGAGCTGCAGAACTTCACCACGTATGCATTGGTGCTGCAGTGCATACTAGCTCCGCAAGGAGTACAGATGGTGGCAAGCTTCGACCCTCGAGCCATAGAGCAGCAACAGGTGGAGAAGATGCTGAGCCAGCTTAGCTTCGTCATGCAGCAGCTAGCTGGGGCAAACGATCACACAGTCATCGGTGACATTGAAATGCTTACACCCGAGGAGCGACAACTGCTATGGACGTGGAACAGCGAGGTGCCGCCGGCGGTGGAGCGATGCGTGCACGACTTATTCACGGAACAAGCACGAGCACGACCCAATGCGCCGGCTATCTGCGCATGGGATGGCGAGACGACGTACGGCGAGCTGGACGAGCTATCGACAAAGCTGGCAGGCCACCTTGTTGAGCTAGGCGTCGGGCCCGAAGACATGGTGCCGCTATGCTTCGAGAAGTCGATGTGGACGGTAGTAGCGATGCTCGCGGTGCTCAAGGCGGGCGGTGCGTTCGTACCCTTAGACCCGGAGCATCCACGGAGCCGGCAGGAGGAGATGTTGGAGCAGACTAAGGCGAAGGTGGTGCTTACGTCAGTGCAGCATTCGACGCTGTGGGTGGGCTCCGACCGCACAGCTGTAGTAGTGAGCGAGGCATCGATGCAGGACCTGCCAAGTACTGCCACTGGCAGCTCGGCCCGTTCCGCAGCACGTACGGGCCATGCCGCGTACGTTATCTTCACATCGGGAAGTACGGGAGTACCGAAAGGAGTGGTACTGGAGCACAGGGCGATTTCGACAGGCTGTCTAGGTCATGGGAGAGCCTTTGGGTTCTCGTCACACACGCGGACTCTACAGTTCGCTACCTACATATTCGACGCTTGCATCATGGAGATCTTCACGACATTAGTATATGGCGGCTGCGTGTGTGTTCCATCCGAAGGCAGTAGGCGAAACGAACTAGCTCAGGTTATCAACCACATGAATGTTAACCAGGCGATACTCACGCCGTCTGTAGCGCGACTGCTCGATCCTGGCACCGTCCCATCACTCAAGGTATTAGTTTTTGGTGGTGAGCAGATGAGTGTTACCGCGTGGGACAGGTGGGAAGGACACGTCCATACCATAAACGGATACGGGCCGGCAGAGTGTTGCGTTACTTGCTGTGCGTTCTTAGATACGCAAGGCTTCGCGTCGGGGCTGATCGGCAAGGCGGTGGCTTCGGTCTGCTGGGTGGTCGACCCGGACAATCATGACAGGCTGGCATCCCTAGGATCGACGGGCGAGCTTCTCGTCGAGGGTCCGATCATGGCGCGCGGTTATCTGAACGATGCGGAGAAGACGACAGCTTCCTTTATCCACGACCCTGCCTGGCTACTTCAAGGCAGCGACAAGCATGTGGGACGACGAGGTAGGCTGTACAAGACGGGCGACCTGGTGCGATACGAGTCGAACGGTAACCTGGTGTACGTGGGCCGCAAGGACAACCAGGTCAAGATCCGCGGCCAGCGCGTTGAGCTTAGCGAGATCGAGCACCACCTGAGCGAGTGCATGCCCGAGGCTAGACAGGTGGCGGTAGAGGTGATTGCGCCAGCGGGAGAGAAAGAGAAGGCAATGGTAGCGGCTTTCGTGCAACTGGATAAAAGCGCGCGGAATGCTCTACTAGCGGACAGCAAAATCGCTGGAAAGGATGAGGCAGCAGCGCAGGTCATCTTCCCGGCCGAGGTGGACGACAAGCTAGCTGGGCTGCTGCCAAGCCATATGGTGCCAGAGGTGTACTTCACTGTGGCCAGGCTCCCGATTACGACCTCTGGCAAGACAGACAGGAGGCGGCTGCGCGAGATGGGCGCGTCCTTGTCGGCGCAGCAGCTGGCGGAGATGCGAGCATCCAACCAGGGACCAAAGCGCACGCCGTCGACTGAAGCGGAGCGGACGATGCAGCGGCTGTGGGCGCGAGTGCTGAACATCGAGCCGGAGACCATAGGCGTAGACGATAGCTTCTTCCGCCTGGGCGGCGACTCGATTGCGGCGATGAAGCTGGTCGCCGAGGTGCGCAAGGAGGGTCTTCACTTAACCGTTGCCGACTTGATTCGCAATCCATGGCTAGATACCTTAGCGGGTCAGATAATTGTCCCACAGGTCAATTCTGATAATAAGGCCGACGTCGCACTCGAGTCTAGGGTTAGTAGCAGTCTGGTTATTGACTGGGACATGGAGACGGCTCCGCCCGAATCTAGTGCTGCTCCTAAACTATCCAATGTTCCCGTCCCCAAAGATAAGCCGAAGGTGGTAGTACTCACCGGCTGTACTGGTTTGCTTGGAAAGCACCTACTCAGCGCACTCCTAAGGCTACGATCGATTCGCAAGGTTATTTGTTTAGCAGTCCGGCGGCTATCGGAGCGCATCGTTACCAAACAACTACCCCCGCCGGATGATCGTGTCATCTACTACGAAGGTGATCTTATCCAACCCCGGTTCGGCCTCTCAGAGTCCAAATGGGCCGCCATTTTCAGTGAAACCGACGCCGTCATTCACATCGGTGCCGATACCTCCCATATAAAGTACTACTCGGCCCTCCGAGGGGTTAATGTCGAATCGACGAAGCAGCTTGTCCGCTCATGCCTACAACACATGGTGCCGATCCACTATGTCTCATCCGCCAGCATAGCGATGTCTGCGGAACTCGACTTTGCTACCGCAACATCATGCACAAAAACAGGGTTCACCCCCCCTCCCGATGGCGCGCAAGGCTATTTATGTAGCAAGTGGGTATGTGAGAGCATGCTTGAGCGCGTCCATGCCAAATACGGGCTACAAGTGGTAATTTCACGCCCGTCAGCCATCATGCGCGAGGGCGATGACCACATGTTGGAAGGTGCACGATTCGACTTAATGAACGAATTTTTAAACTATATGCACAAGACGCAGAGAGTGCCACAACTGGAAAATACCGCCGGCGCTTTCGACCTTGTCTCTGTGGAAACATGCTGTAATGATATAATCCGAGCTTTACTACAGGATACGTCGGACGATAGAAGGATTACATACGTGAACAGTGTTAGCGACATGATCATTCCCAAGGCAGAAATAGCAAGCATAGGGCTGAGTAAAGTGGGCAAGGCATATGAGGTGCTGGCAGCGAAGGAATGGAGGAAGACTGCGGTGGCGGCGGGCATGCATCCTGCTGTCGCGGCCTTGGTTTGACAGTAACACGGCACTGAGAGATGCGTACTGCAAAATAAGTAGAACAGGCCATAAAAAAAGTATGTCTATCCTACCGCGTGTTTTCGGTAACTAACAAGGAACAAGTGATAGCATGGTGTTTCTCGGTAATGTCAATCTCGCTCGCTTGAACAAAGAAGACACCATAAGGCAGAAAAAACCTACATTGCGGATTATCGTCGACGATGTTGTGGAAGAGCAAGGGCTGCAGATTAACAAGCCTTTTGGGGAGGAAGGCTGATGGAAGGCCAACAAGCTCAGAATGAGGAGCAGAAAGGCTGTCGGTAGGAGCATACAGATCGATTATGGCATTCCCATAGATACGTTTAAGCGCTAGTTGGCCGCTCGAGCTTCGCTTGTATACAAATAGATGATAAGCAAATATGACTTGAAGTGGAGGAACACAGAATCAGTGAAAAGGTGACGGTGCACTTGACAGGCGCTATATGTTAACTTCGTTCGATGATCCTTGAGCCGTGAAGTACGTTAACGCTCTTATATATACCTTAGACACCGCCTAGTTCCTGTTTCTTGCAGCTAATCACAGTGAATTCTGGCTGTATTTCCTGCCTTGCGACTCCAAATTAGCACCTTTCTTGAACAGCAGATTGACCACTGCCTCATGCCCATACTTTGCAGCCCACAACAGCGGTGTCCGGCCCATGATCTGTGTTTTGTCCTGACGTTGGCACCTTCCTTGATCAGCATCGCAGCAGCAGCATCATGTCCAGAATACGCCGACACCAGCTGAGCTGCAAAGAAATTGAGCGTTCGAGTTCATGAAGCTTGGCCATAAATAGTGCATCATAGCAATTACTCAGTGGTTATTTCATGCGCTCCCAATATTCCCGTCAAGCAGATATCTAGAGGCGGATCTCGCT
>Ga0247757_10000838_pt1 | contig 23416 bp, 18 predicted proteins | sample UWRJL126311R4_FD_180929 | JGI IMG/M metagenome (GOLD analysis project Ga0247757, IMG submission 180929) | Plant litter microbial communities from Arlington Agricultural Research Station in Wisconsin, United States - UWRJ-L126-311R-4 | ecosystem: Environmental > Terrestrial > Plant litter >...
GCTCTGCTACAGCTGCCGCGGCTGCAACTGCCTCTGTGACCGTCCCAATGCCGATGCGCTCCGGTTCTAAACGCTACATAAATCTCCATCCCCATGATGGCGCAAGGGAGCCATGGTACTGGCGCTTCATTGCCATGGCTGCGTCATGGATGATCTTGGGCGGGTATGGCGCTTCCAGCTGAAGCTGCACGCGAGGAATGCGAGCTGACACTGCTGCAGATACCTCATACTTCCCGGCCTTTACAAAAACGACCCGGAGCTCAAATTCAGCCAGGCAGTCCTCACCGTCTTCGTTGTGGCTCTCATGACGGCCGGCTACTCTTTCACTGCCCTTCTCTGCTTCGCCTGTCGCAATGAGATCTTCCAGGCTGAATCCATCTTCTTGTACGCTCCACAGCCTCGATCTACTACCTGACTTGACTAACAATGTGTGCTCCAGGCCCGCCCTCTCCTCCTCAGCCCTTGGCCTTATCACCATAGCCTACAACGCCCTTGCCTATAGGAACCACGAATGGGGTACCCCCGCCATCTCAGGTATCGTCATCTCAGCAACCTCCACCGTCCTCTACGCCGGTCTTCTTCTGTGGACTTACCATCGCATTGCGAAGCTCCGAAAGAATGGCAGCAGCCGCGCCAACCTCTGGTCTGAACAGAGCTATTACCAGAACTTCATCCAGAACATGTATCCAGCCGCATCACGCTCCCCGTCAGCACCGCCAGAGCTCCAGCTTTCCGAAGACGACCGCATCAACCAGCAGATGGCACTACTGCTCATGCAAAAGGACAATGGTCCCAGCCCGGACGCGAGTTCCGCGACCTTCAGGATCGACTTACCCGAAGATCGGGAAGAGAGGGACAGAATAGCAAATAGCCAGGAGCTTGTGGGGACGCCACCTGTAACGCATGCTGACTGGAATCGGGCAAGGTCACAAAGCAGGCCAGACAGCCTGAGTGAAACACAAGCATGGGAGCGGTGGCAGGACAGGGGCCGGTCGACGAATCGCCCAGCCAGTATTGATGCCAGGAGCAACCATTCAAGGGCAGTGAGTCGAGAAGAACGGAGAAGAGAGATCGAGTTAGGACACTCGTAACTCATCTCTTGCTTCGTTCTCTATCGCTTCTAGCCCCCAAAATTCTTTCTTTGTTACTGTGTAACGCATCTTCAGCGGCGACGGTGTTTAGCGACCATGGGAATGTTCTATCGGAGTTTTCCGGCATGCTTTTGCGTGCCTACACTTGGCCTCGTTATAGCTGCTATTTCTGGGGTAGGAACGGGTAATCGGCGCTGAAGCGTCATCTTTTTTGGTCTATTCCCGGCCAGACGACTATTTGCGATATCCTGTGTTTATGTGTCGGATATACCTCTATTTTGGATGCGGATGAAATAACATATGCCGGAAGATGCCGGAGGGTCGGATTCAGGTGCTGCTGTATAGCATAAGCGTTTTTCGGAGATCCTTAAACGCTTGCGTATCGTACCAATATTGAAATTATCAATATCTTCAATCGTGCACACCCGGCTTGCTAAACAATTCCAATCAAATCTGCACATGCAAGTCACCACATCCCCTGCAACACCTCGATGCTACTATACCATTGCCACCCACTCCGTTCCCCCAAGAGCGAAAAGTTCCCCTGCCCCCTCGAGGCAAGAGAAAAATTCGGACACCCGCCGACCCTTTCTGCAGCCCCTCCTCTATCCGTCGCCCGAACGAGGAGCGCTTGACCTTTCGCGGGCTTGCACTTTTCGCGTCGCACATTGCACATTGCGCATTTCGCCTGCCTTGCCAGAACCTAGCCGCGCAGCTTAGACTAAGCTCACCTTTCGGCCCCCGTCTGCCCATCCCATCCCCACCCACGACCACAACTCACACACGGGTACACGACAGCAAAGTCCGCCCCCTCTTCGCTTCCCGCGCTTCAAGCTCTGCGCCATTCATCACTACCACCAATAGCAGTAGCAGCAGCAGCAGCAGAGCACGGCATGTACGAACCGTCTACCGTGAGGTAGGTTACTGTAGGTAAGCCACGTACTTGTAGGCGCCTAGCCAGTTGCGCATTCTTCGAGACCTCTCCGTCCCTCCCCACGCGTGGGGAACGCGAGTGCTGGGCCCCACTTGCTTGCTCCGTTGACCGGAATATGGCTGCGAGGGCAGAGGGTGGTAGAGAGATTTGCCTTGGCGGAGATTGGAAGGTGAGGTATATTGAGGCGGATGGGTGAGAAGGGGCTAGGCTGGGTTGGGTATGGCGTGTTACAATCGCCGAGAGTTATAAAAAAAGAGAGAGGCATGACCTGTAGGGTACAGGGTAGTTGGGATGCGAAAAAAAAAATGAGAAGCCGTTGTCTACATGCAAAACCTGGTGTACTCTCGCGTCGTTCATTCATTCATGCTCTAGGACAAACCCAATTGTAGCCATAGCACCGCCGACTGCCCCACAAGGGGTGCGTTCATGGTCTGTAGGATAACGGACTAGCACCTACTGGATAGTAGCCTCCTAGCTGGATGTCGCCTGCGGAACCTTGATCGCAAATTGCTTCAAGTATTCGTAGTCAGCCTCACAAGCCTTAACTGTGTCTCGAATCCAGACGGCAGCTTTCTCTCCATACTTCTCCTTCCACTCCGCGAAGGATTCAGCATCCGTCTTAGGCGTTTTTTTCTGTTCCTCGTATCAGCTAATGTCTATATATGCTTTCACATGGCATCTGGCACTCACATGGGTCCGGGCCTTCAACTCGGAGCTGTCGATAGCATCCTCATGCCAGCCTCGCCACTTCTCGAATACGGTTCTGGCGTACGTCTGGTGATATTCACCCTCCCACTTAAGCATCCCCGGCTCGTACGGAATGCCCGTGGATTTGCAGTAGGCCTCGATCATACCAGTCGGATTGTCAAGAAGATCGTCGGCATCCAAAACACAGATCTCGACACCAGAATCGTGACCATTCGCACCGTTAGTCCCATTAACGCCATTGGCGCCATTAGTCGTGCCATTGGCAGCCTGGCCAGCAATCCGTGGGCCAACGAGCCCCTCGCTGCGGAGGTAATCGAACAGGCGGCGTAATTCGGCATATCCCGCTTCATCAAAACCCACGCCGCTCCAACCGGTTATGTCGTCCAGGGGCGGCGTTGTGCAACGGTGATAGCTCGGAATGCTGAATTTGGGATGGCGGATCAAGAATGTAAAATGAAACTGCTCAAGCAGAGCCTTTGGGAGGACAGTGGGATTGCCAGGCTCCCTTTTGGTCGGGTAAGGATAGGGAGGTTCATCCTGACCAGTCCTCGTCGAAACTGGTGAAAGCTGCGTCGTATCAGTGCCTACACCGCGCTTGTAGTTAACAAGAGAGGGGGCAATTTGGGGTGGCTGGTTGTCGGGTGGCATCCAATAGTAAGCCATGTCCTTGATGAAGACTCGTTTACCCTATAATATCCGTAAGTACGCGCCATTTCCCAAGAGGTAGAGTGGTTCGTAGGATGATAGCGTGAGGTGCCATGCAGAGAAAGGAAAGAGGTTTGTGCAAAAACGGCAAGCTAGGCTGCGAGCATAGCATCGTCTGATACATTTGGTAACAGAAAGAAGTTAAAATGACTAATGACGAAGAATGTAAAAGTGAAAACGGTCGTGTGATGTTTGAGGGAGACATTGGCGAGATAGACGCTTGCACACCGAAGACCAGAACTTCGGGATCTCGGTTCTGTTGGCGAGTCAAGTTGCTCGAATCTGACGTTATAACGCCACAGTATGTCGTCAAGGCGTGGGATACTAGGCCAAGGTCGTGTAAGGGGGTTGTAAGCGATAATGGTGGGAGATGCGGGCCAGGGTCTGATTGGAAGTATCAAGAAAAAATGCGACGGCAAACGAAAGAATGCGACTACTAAATAGTAAAGGTGGAAGGGGAACGGCGGACCTCTGAACCATCGCGCACGATATTGTCGAAAATGGTACGATAGGTACTCTCGGAAAATCCGCTCTTCACTCTTTCTTCCGCATCTTCCTCATAACGACTGTGAAGCCTCTCTGGGCCAAAATAGAAGGCGTCACCGAAGGGTTCGTGGACTGTCTGAAGCGTATCACGACGAGTCATGAAAACCTGGACAGTATCAGCATCCAGTAACGGGAACAATGGCTAGTAATGGACCAACCCGCTCAAAGGCCGTAGAGCAGGCTCTCGGATGAGTAGCGCAGAAAATGGGCCTGTTGGGCATATTGATGGTTGTCTAGCGATGATGTGTTCAAATGATAAAAATCAGAATCTGCGTTCCGGGGGTCTGGCTGAGAATGGAGAACAGGGGGACAGGTCCACTCAAATACACATCGGGTCAAACGAGCAAACTGCGGGTGGATGCGACTTGCGGGCACTAGCGAGGCGTTCAGGCGCAGATGGGGAGCGACGATGAGCTTTAGGCAAACCCGCAATTCGATGAGATAGGGTGGGGGGAATATTGAACTAGCTAGCCTAGGAGGACTTTACTGGGATCAGCCAGCCCATTCGCAGAAGGCGGGCTTTGGTATGGCCAGTTATTGGATATGGCCCTGCGGAAAACTTGTGGCGACGAACCCACCGTACAAGTGGCATCTCCGTGGGATGTTCGAGACGACAGGCAGAGAGTAAGCCGAAGAATGCCTAGAGGAGATAGCCGACAGTATGCACGTATTGTAACGACACGCTCAACACATGCGGTTTGTAAGTGGGTGGAGTGGGTAAAGGCGGCACCGCTTTGCGGAGCACGGCAGGGCCATGATGTCACCAGACAGAAACAGCCTTGAGCACTCGCGGTTTAGTGTAGCCAAGCCGCACACAAATCCTTCGCTGGCACCCTCCATCCTTCTTCCACCTCAGTCATGTAGGGTAGGCCGATCAGGCACTAAGAGCGTTGAGCGTTGGTGTTGCGTTGTCTTGTTGTCTATTATTCCACGTGGTTGTCTCGGCAGCGGTGACTATTCTAGCTCCGGAAACGGTTGCGACAACTGCTGCAGGTACAAGATCCAGCAGCCCGCAGTATACCCGGGTTACACAGCCGCCATTGCTCCGTCGAATCGAACAACCAAGAGGGCTTTCTTAGGTCGAAACTAGATCCGAACTTATACTATGAGCTGCCCAAGCTTTGCTCCGCATGCTGGGGATGATGCTATAGCCCCTAAGTAATGTGAATGAGCGCATCTTAACTGAGACTAAGAGACGGAAAAAAAGAAAGAAAAAAAAAAATTGCAGGAGCAGAAAAGGAATCTAAGTAGCTAACGAATGAAAAAGAGCAGCGTGGCTGACTAAGCAATGTATTGCTATTGACATAACTACACTTCATCGCCGGTCAGCAATCGGATTATTATGGACTTTTGATTTATCTCATTCCAGACGCGCACAATCCTTCGTTGATTGCAATATCAAATACATCTAGGAAGCGCTTTCCCTCGCCACCGTAGTCGCTGTCTCAGGCTCCCTTTCCTGCGCCGCTGGTCCACCAATGTTTCCATGCTGTCCTGCGGGCACGTCCTCCTCCAGATTTCTCTGGTTTGCAAACATTGGGTCTCTTCCAGTGGTCTTATCGTTTCCCTCCATCTCGTGCTCGACCCTTCCGGTCAGTCCTGTGCGATCCTTCTTTCCCCGGCCATGCAACTCCTGCGACGTCTGGCCCTGGCCTGGGTGGCCGAGACCTATGTGCACATCTGCCGATGTAGCGCCTCTAATGGTGGATGAAGCGTCCTGGTACATGCCTTGATTGTTGAGGTCGGGGTTGGGATTGTAGGTCGATGAGGCGGGCGCGCTACCTGCGGGAAGGGTCTGCGCGGAGAACTCAGGGACGCGGTCCTTTTCCGAGGCTTGGACGCCTGGCTTATGCTGGATGTAGGTCAGTAAGCGTTGAGATGTGATCATGTGTTGCTACAGCTGCTGCACGAAATCTTAAATTGAAGAGGGCATCGTGCCATGCCTCACCGAACACGAATCTGCGATGACATTAACTTACACCAGTAGTGGTTAAAGGCTCTGAACCAGGCTTTTTGGGGTGGAACTGGCCTCCTTCGTTGGAACTCATGATGATAGTGGCTCAAACAAATGGATTTGTTAATTCGTCAAGCAGGTCGTAATCGTTCGGAAGAAAGTTTCAATGCTCAGAATCTGATATGTATAGCAGCAGAGGACCACGGTGCTTGCGTAGCTTTAAGAGGCCATCTGTCGGTGTTATGTGTGCTTGACATCAAGGTAACGTCATCATGCGATGTCGAAGAATTGCGGACCTTACGCCTCTCATATTTGCTGCCCTACGGCGCTGCATGCTGCTTCTGAGACCTATGCCGTTAATAATGCATAAACGACATCATCCTTGGGAGAGATCTTGCGGTCTGGGCAGGCTGGGCGCAGTCGGGCGAGTATTTCTCACGTGATCGCTCCGTTGAACTCATAACCTCAAGCTTGGTAGTTGTCCAGATGGCGTCTCGGGTATAGTGACAGCGCTCGAAAATATCGACTACACAAAAAGGTTAACCTTCCCCAACAGAGATTGCATTACCGAACACACAAGACACCGAACTGTAGCATGCTGCCTGCCATTTCCCGTGGGAGATTATGCACCTGAAAAGGGATCTCATGAGTGAGGATATTCGCCTTCTTCGATAGTTGCCAGAATCTTTGTTCTTTTGACTCTCAGCCATATACTTCGCCAAATAGCAGCGTTTTTTTAATTTGATTTGCGCAAATACGTTAGGCATACATGATCGCCAGAAGCAACGCAACGTTTCAAAAGCTCTACAGATAGGCGCGCGTTCAAATCTCTCTGTAAAGGACATTTTTTTCCTCTGGGAAGCTTTCCGGAAAAATACGTCAACTTACTCATACTGCCCATGGTTGTCCTGGGGAGGTCGCTAGTTTTATTAGTAAAGACTATAATGTCGCTTGTGGGAACAAAAAAAGTCGGAAGTAAAGTACTAAATACCACTGTTTGAGTACTCTTATAGGGTTTCACTTTTTCCTAGTATTCGACCTGATACATCCCTGTGAGGGTTCCCAAGGGCGAAGGGAGGGGTCATATGGGACTTATTCGTTTCCGGGTGCTATATTCTAATACTCAAGGAATAGGCCAACGAAGGGGGCCGAGATGATATGGATTGTCAAAGACCATACATAGGAAACAGGCGTCTTGCATGCATGGGTACAGGTCGGAGGCGTGCGCGGGCTTGTGTTTAAGCTGTGGCGCACATGCAAGGCGGACACGCGGAGTAAGTGCGGGCGGGCCTAGGCCTGATCCCTGTTCTCGGCCAACGAGGCGGGGAGCAGCAGTTCGAAGGAATTACGCACATGTCCATAGTCCGTCCATCTCCACCTGACCCCAACATTTGCTGCCAACGTACACTTTCAATGATCACTTTAGTTCGCGACTACGTATGCCCTGCTACCTTCACCGCGCAGCCGCTGCTGGCCATTCCCTAGGTCCTTGAGCTAAGTAGTAGGCTGTAGGCCCGACGCCGCGGCCGCCTAATACCAAACTCATCTCACGGAAACGAAAAAATCGGATATAATATCCTCTGGCGAAGGCCCTCAGAAAAAGGGTTTAAATAGGGTAGAAGAGTTAAACAAAGGATTCTGAGAGCTCTCTAAAAGTGGTGTGGTGCGCCTCGTTTCCAACTTGTTTGCTCCCGCAAAGGACCTCCGACCGGCCTGTTTATTTTCGACGTGGGGCGCAAACGATAGCCTCAAAACAACAAACCATAAAGGCAGTCATGTCCCGAGGCGACAGTAGAGCTGAGTGCGGAGGTGATAGCGCTCTTTCAGCAAGTTCCCCGCGCGCCTTCGCACCTTCATACTAACCCATGAATAGCGATCCCCCGAATCTATCTTCACCCGCCCTTTTCATGCCCTCCTTAACACATCGACCACCGATTCCGATTTCATATCATCCAGACGCCTCTCCAATAACACGCGCTCACAAACCCGCAGCATAGACGTTTCTGCTAGTGCTTCATTCTCTCAAACCCTCATAGAAAACGGCCAAACAACGGAAGAACCCGATTCAGATTCGCTTTGGGAGGACATCGAAGATTGGGACTACACTCCGGAATTTTCCTTGTTCCCTAGGCGTGGCCGACGAATAGCACCTGAACCCTCGGCTGAATCCAGAGTATTGAAGCGCTCTAGGGATAAGTTTGAGGCGGGAGACACTTACAGCATGCCGGAGATGGAGATAACTATGCCTAGCGATGCTGTGGCTATGATGGTCTATCGTCATCGCGATGCAGATCCAGGCGCCAATGACATTTGGCCTTCGATTCGCAAACCAGACAAAATACCCGCTTCTTATTACCTTCTGGGAAAGACCCCGAAAGTTCAACCGGATATTGCAAACCGTCCAGCCAAAGCACTCAAAAAGAGCAAACCTTCTAATGTGACCACCGTACCAGTTTCGAGCAAGAACGTTGGTCGGCCGACGTGGGGTCTCCCAACTGAGCTGGTCGCATTGATTGCCAGCTATCTTAATCGCGACGACATCAAAGCTATGCGTTTGGTCAGTAAAGAAATCGAGCACCACGTTTCTCCGAGTCTCTTTGAAACGGTTGTTGTCCCTTTCAACTCTGAGATCTACGGTATGCTGGAGGAACAAGACCCTGATCTCAAAGGTAAAAAGAAGGCCGGTATTTCCAACTTCGCTTGGAAAAATGCGAATGGCGACGACGTCTATAATGGCCATGGCCTAGACGTGTTTCGCGGTTTTGGGGACCATATTTTGAGGTTTGGTATGAGCTTTGAGGTCAACGAAGAGACACTTGCAAAACCGCCACAAAAGAGACTCACTGAAGTTCACAAGAGCTACTGGGGAGAATACGAGTGGCCCTTTGAGAATTACCGCCGTTTTGAAGACGTTGCTGGAATAGAGACTGCCGCCGATGAGACCCCTAGAATGAAGACTGCCTTCTCGGAGCTCTCAAAAGTCAACGAGCTCGCTTTATCAGTTGATGCTGGTCTCGGATGGCTCAATGGTCTCGACCGATCCATACGTTCACGTATACTGCAGAGAGCACCCGCAGTTTTTGGTACTCTTAAGGAAATTCCTGACCGGCGGACTCAAGCTCAGGAGGAATTATGGCAGCATATTCGGTCTTGTCAATCGGGAAGAGACCTTAACATAACGCAAACAGCACTATACAAGATAGATCTGGGACGGTGCCCGCAGGGCCTTAAAGATTCTGTGACGGCCTCTGAAAAGCAACCAAACATGCCGTTCGTAGAGCCATATATCATTCAAGAAGCGATATCGCAAGATGCTAACATGCAGATACCTATGTCTTCTAGCGACCAAGAGATTTTAGACCAGCCTCTTGTGACCCAAGTGCCATCACCCGAAGGAATTCTTTTTACGTCCAAAATTCAGACTCTGGATTCTGGACGGCTTTTCAGTTCATTAAACCCTTCTTCTCTCACACAAGCACAGAAGGAATGGTTACTTGAAACAGAGTGGGCTCAACGAGCCTTTCTATCATCATACATGCTCTCAGTGATCGATAACCCCAATACCTTCATGAGGGTGCACACACTCAACATCGCCCGGCTGTCTGACCGATACGTCTATATGCTTAACCGCCCCGACTTTTGGGATGCTTTGCCTGGCCTAAGAAAGGTTACTTTAATGGTTATACCCAGCTGGCGAGACGTACATAAGGACGTTGCAGGCTTCGTCGATACTCCCAAGATCAATCCGTCTACTGGGCTCAATTACATTTACAAGCTTTTATACAAAACCGTTAGTAACCGCCGGAGTATCAACGACTTAACTTTAGGGTGGGCAGCTGGAGGCGAGCATGCTGAAGGTGTGCATGCTCGGAACAAACTTATCCTTCCAGCACCGTTAGTACCCCTCCGCTGGGTCACTGACCAAGATCCTACAAATATGGAGGAACAACTTCTACAATTTCCATCCGTGAAGCGGCTAACATTAAAGAATTGTTGGATCACTCCGTCAATCTTACAAAAATTCGTTAAACTTCATGACAAACTTAGTCTTGAGGAGCTGGTATTTGACTCCGTGTCTCTCACTGGCGTATTGAGGCAACAGCAGAATGGCAATAATAATATGCCGGCGCATGCCTGGGCACCTCCACCTCCACTGCCTTTTGCCCAAGTAGCACAAGGCAATGCGCAAGGCCAACAAGTGCTCAACCAGAACCCATTCCATATGCTTCAAACAGGTATTCAGGCTCTCCAAAATCAGATTCAGCAGTTACAAAATCAGCCAGCTGGGAGCTTTCAGCTTCAGATTGCTACACTCCAGCAACACCAGCAGCAACTGATGCACCAAATGTTTACCCAGACCCATATACAAGCCATGGCAAACAACACGATGCAAAATGGGAATGCGCTAACAGCTAATCTACACGCTCCACAACCGGCAGGTAACGCGCCGTGGCAATTGCAACAGACGCAACAACTGCAGTATCCATTTTCAGCCATGACAGCATCAAGGCTTTGTGAAATTCAACCTCGCGAAGGCTCATGGATGAACACCATAGATATAATAACACCAGGGCCCAGCCTTCGCGAGTTTGGCTCCAAGCACTCGCAAGCAGATCCACAGCGCCGCACGTCACTTCAATCAATTGCATTTGTTTCCTGTGGCTACGTACGCCTCCCCAACGTTTCGTTGGAACAAGACCTTGGCGACGACATGCATCGACGTACTCCAGATTCCGTATTCGTCAAACGTGGGCAGGCGCTCTTGCCATCTATGCTCAACACTAGGTGGCCTGAGCTAGGTGAAATTGTGCAGGAAGGCAACTCTCTCGAGCTGGCGGCTTTAGAGACAGGGTGGAATTTGATGACGGGGTGGCGCGACAAGGAGAAGGCTAGTGCGCCATGCTTCGATGGGTGGCTGCCAGGCGGAACGGGCCGGTTCACAGGCATAGTAAGGGCAAGCGATCGGGTGGATGCGACTACTTGTTAGTTGCCCCTGCTGTCTCGCACACCCTACTGATCTTGTTCCCTCTAGCTATTAGTCCAGTAGTCGGGTTGCTGCGTCGGCTGAGTGTCTTTTGATATCCCGTTATGACCCTTATGAGAGGGGTAGGAAGTTTAAATGGAGAATGAAGAGCTATGATAGCCCTCATGAAGGGGTTTGATAGTTGATAATAGACTTCGTGATACCCCTGTGAGGACCCTCGAAGAGGGTTTGGAAAAGAACAATGAAGAACGATAAAGAGCTGTGATAGCCATCGTATACTATTTTCATAAGTAATCATAAAGAAACTTATAGGATTGTGTAAGCTCTCGTGGTAGTTATATAGTATTATAGTTCCCATTTTTTCGCTTTCGCGAGGTACTATGGAAACACTTGTCAGCTTTGCCTTAACTGCTAGATTTCTAAAGCCACTCAGGTTCAACAGTTCGATGTCTCTTTATGAGAGTGGTTTAGGCTGGAAAAGATTCGAAAGAGCTGGTACCCTTCACGGTCTTCTTTCTAAAGGACATAGGAGGGTCATAGGGTATACATATAGTCTGGGCACATGGTAGCGAGCGATCCCTCGGCTTTTCTTTTCACTTTTATCGGATATGATGGTATACATCAGATCCATCCTTGCCTGGATAGATGAACTGCTTCTCTGACTCGGGGCTGAGTGCGATATGGCGCCATTTAGCATCGGAATGCATAAATCAACCTCGCTTGTGTCGCTTGATAGAAACACCTTGGCCCTGTAATTGACCACTGAAAACAAAATAGACATGGAAAAGACCGGATTATTGGGTGCCTGAACCGGCTGAGGATATGAAAGAGGCAACAATATCATATCTCTATTTTGAGCGAATGTATGTTGGCTCGAAAGTGTGCTAGACATTGTTATAGCGCTCCGGTGGAAGGGAAAGCTCAGCATAACACAGCATCAGATTTCAAGAGAATTGGCTCATTTCCGCTTCGCTACTATATTATGTTTGAAGGACACCACTTGGATGAAAAGCATGTGACATGTACCATATAACTAGAACTCCTTAGTTGATAGCTCGATATCGATCATATCCTCTACATTCCACAGGTGTTCTTTTCAACGTATTTTGCAGGCACTCGTACTTTATTTCTTTACTGATTTTTAATAGAGTAAGTGCCCAGTTTCATAGGATGTCGTATAGGCCAACATCTTGCACAAGAGCCAAAGAGCGCATCCCGTATCATAATAGCTCAAATCAGGTTTACCCCCCTTCCCCCGAAAAAACACCCTAGGTCTATGCCCAGCCTTGGTACGCGTCAGCTGGATACTCCGCTGCCATAGACTATCTCTCTCCTCTCTCTCTCCCCTGACAAGACATTTGATCCGAAGATCCGAAAATACTACAACTACACGATCTCGTAGACATCTGCAACGGACTTGGTGTCTTTAGAAAAGTTGATGTCTTGGTTCATGGATAGAAGTGTAACAGTCGAGACCTGGTATCCCTGTTAGTCATACCACATAACTAAAAATGGAATAGCAAAAAACTTACGCTGACGTCGACAAATGGTGTTGACTTGCTGAAGCGCACCCTCATGGGAAAGAATTCAGCCTCACTTTCCGCTTGGGCTTCAAATTCAAAGCTACCGGAGCTGTGCTCCTCGTCTACGCCACCAATGTTCCATTCTAGGCTGTCGCCACTGACTTCATATACAGCATCAAAAGATGACACATTTGGCTCGTCCGTTTGATAGGGAATAGTTACGCTGACATCTTTCAACGAGTCACTGCCAGTTAATTCGTATTCCACAGTGATGTTGAACATCTTTCCAGAGTCTTGCACCCACACACGGAACGTGATGGGCGGATCTGATACATCTTCAGGCTTGGGCGCTAGCTTCCACTTCATAACACCAATACCCATGTTTGATGGGAAGCCTTTGCTAGTGTCAGCGAGTTGGATGATTTGTCCATTCCGGAATGCGGCTTTGTCAACCTTCGGGTGCGTCATCAACTGTGCCCCTCGAATATCACCAGCCTGCAGGTCTAGTTTGACCTGTGTGAGGGCAGGATCGGTAATCTTGAGCTGCATTTCACCTTTCACCTCGAATGACTTTAAAAGGCCTTCACGATCCAGACGAGCAGAGATGGATTCATTCGTGGTGATATGCACAGATTCCCGGTCAGTGGAGGTAGAATGCCTGGTGCTGACCGGTGCTGCAGCTGGAGCAGAGGTCTTGGGCGAGGGCACTAGCGGCTCGCTCTCGGGAGGTAGATCGCCAGCGACTTGGTCAAAGATGTTGGATGTGGTCTTTTTCTTGCCAAGCTGCATACCCTTTTTTCCCAATGCTAACGGCTTATTAGCCTTCTTTTTCTCTGCTTCGTAGGAATCATAGGTCTCAGTGGCGGGAGTTGGTGCACTAGGCGTATATGTTGGGTATTGGGGTGTACGGGGACCGCTACCCATGTTACCCATACCTCCTCCCATAGCGCGCGAGGACCTTGACATCTCCTTGCGCTGCATTTCCAGCTGTTTAGCGCGACGTTTCCGCTCTTCTGTGGCCTCCAACTCTTTATTCCGTGCGATGATTTCTTGGATTCTTTCTTCGTGGCTCTCCATCTCCAAGAAGGTTTTGATCTGAGTCAGAGTGAGGTTTTCCCTGTATCCCAAAGTGACTATCTCGTCGAAGGCGCTCAACAGCTCGAAGGCGTTCTTAAGGATTTCACGTTCATCCAGCGACTTGCATATCGAGGAGACGACCTGGGCAAAGAGATGCAACGAGTTTATGTCTTGCAGGATGTTGGATTGCAGATTGGTTATGAGCACCATGTAGAGCTCATCGAGCGGTTGGTACACATAACGCACATTGTCCTGTTCCACCGTAGTATGCTGCGAGGCCCCGTCGGCGAGCTTAGGGAATGAAGCGAGGAGGGCTTCAATACGAGAGCGTTGCATCTCACGAAACTGGCGAGAGAGCACAGCTTTCCCGCCGCGGGTGCATATCGAGGCGGCGAGCACAACCTGCAATGGTTAGCAGCGGGCTTTGGGAATGTAAGTCGCAGAGCGCGGTCAATTGTACCATTTTGAAAAACCTAAGGGCCTGAAACCAAGAGAGTAAACGGACTTCGCGAGTGAGCCGTTGTCGGGTGGTCTTGCGTGGTTGTTGAAAGTTGGTAGCTTATGCGAATAGGGTGGAGGGGACAATGTCCTTTGTGGATATTGCGAAAGACGAGCGAGAATTGCTCTAACGGTAGGGTACTCGCTATGAAGACTTTGGAGAAGGCCAGCCAGAAGAACTGCGGCGTATCTCAGTTTATACGCAAGGCTCCTAGATATACTTGTGGTCCAGGTCGCTGTCCCACAGCACCCATGGTCAGGGCCGCGATGTCTAGGTGTTAATTTGGCACGTGATCTCGGCAGCCTAAATTGGGCTAGGCTGCCTGGCCACTTAATAGTCGCCTTCCCCGACTCCTCTAGACGTGCCTCTACCTCAACCACTCTTTTACACCCGACCCTTAACACACGCTCTCCGCCGTGTTGCGCAGCGGCTTTCCAAAAAGCAAACTCGGCAACTTCGCGCTCTACTTCTCTCTTCCTCTTTTCTCCGCCCGTGGGTGGCCCCCGCCGAACTGTAGGTGACTGCTGCATACGTTATCCCCGACAGCCGCAGGCCTGTGGTAGGCTTGGCGTGACAGTCCTTTGTCCTGACGCGCACCCTCACCTCGACACCACTCACCTACCACAGCACGAGAAATCTTTCCGTTCTTCGCCTCCCGTGCGCTGTGCTATGCGCGTCTAATTTATCAAACCGAAAATTAGGCATTGGTTTTGACGTTGCACGTTTCTCTCACCGGCGCTGTCTCGACGCGCTTAGCCTTTCACGCCTACCTTCCGCGGTACAAAGACCCGCAGCCCTGCTACCCTGAACAACAAAAGTACTCATGGCTACTGCAGTCCGCTCCGTTACTGGTTTAGAGTTCCCAGTACCTGATACCATGGACCGCCATTCTAATCCCGACCCCCACTTCGGGGACGATGACATAGATGTAGATTTGCCCACTGATGGTGCCATCAATGATGACATATCACTATTTGATGAAGAAATGGACACAGAACTGGATATGCGGCCAGTGCAAGCAGACCAAGATGATTTTATGGCTGATCATGAGGATCTTATCGAGGAAAATGTCGACAACGACAACCCATCACCTAATCCGGACGCAGGCCATATAACACGTGTTGATTCTGAAGCAGTTCCATCTGCACCAGCTAACCTTGAGGAGGATCTTATTGATTGGGCTTCTGATGAGGTAGATGCGGGATGGAGTGGTGAAGACCACGCTCTCGACAAGAACACAAATGACAGTACCGTTACCGCAACTGCGAAGAACGAAGAAGGAGCAACAAATGGCAACCCAGCTGAGGCAAAATCTCTTTTGGGTGACATGCCTCTGTCAGATCATACCCATGGGTTGGATGGTCACTATAATGACGCCGAAGAGCACGCCCTGAATGACGCTGTTAATGAAGCTACATATCATAGCGAGGACAACCCGCATACAGATGATGTTTATCAAGACCTTGATCAGGAGAATGCTCTTGAGCATGGCGACCAGGATCAGAACAGTGTTCTCTCCGTTCCATATGCTGAAGGCGTTTCAACTGAGCCCGATAGGACTCTATACCAGGAGAATGATCTTGCTCCGGTAACCATCAACTATAATGAGGCAGAACTGTGGCTCTTTAAAGACCACGACTACGATGACAGCGGCGATTATATGATTGAAGATATATCTCTTGCATACCAGCCCATCAATAGTCTCTTGGAGGCTTGCCGAGATGCCCTTCGCATAGACGTGTCCGATGATTTGGAGCTCGGCTTCCGTCTAAATTCATTTCACAACATTGAGCTTTACCAGGAGCACAGTTCCTGTGCCTTCATCACTCTACAGGAACTGGTGAATGTCTACATGCGACTCCAAGCTCAAGATGAAATTTCGGATCCCGAATCTTTCTATATAACTCTGCTATTTCGACCTCGAGTTTCTTCGCTTCTCGCCGAACTCAGCAATGCCGCTGTGAGTGGAATTGGCATGTCTGGTCTGAATGACGCAATCCATAGTGGATCCACTGCTTTCAATGCCAATATGTCGCATTATGTGACATCACAGACTCATGATGAAGACTCGGACGAAGAGGAGCAGGGATGTGAGCAGGCCCAGAGCGCTGGCGTTGATAAAGCTGTTGCAGCTATAGACGGTTCCGGTGGGCATGGCCAAGAACACCAGTCTCACTCTCCGCAAAACTACGAGAACTCAGGCCTAAATCAGGACAGCCTAGAGGGTCAGACGCTTGAAGCTGCGACAAGTGATCGAAATGTCATAGATGAGGGCTCCACCAAGAAAACAGTCGGTAATGATGCAGGTTTGAAACAAACTGTAGCACAACCACCTGTGAACGGGCGCAGCAGTGCAAGCGCTACTCCGTCCCAACCCCCTCCTGAGTTTGATGAAGATTTCATTGACTACAGTGACGACGAGACCGAAGAGCCACCTCTTACTGGCGAGTCTCAGCACCATCAACCCTCATCTACTTCAGCTACTGTTCAAGGCGACGAGCCGCCCGAAGCCCAGAGCGCTATTCTGAGCAACGAGAACGCCGAAGGTTCTCAGCGAGCTGGTTATGATGGACATGAACCTACCGCTGAAGATACTTCCGCCAATTACGATGGTTTTGAAGGCCAAAAACACGAGAGTACATACAGTGGAGAGTATGAAGAATATCAATATGACGGAGATGAAGACGAGCAAGAATATCCTGTCAACGATGAGTATACCGGGTACTCTGAAGAGTATGCCGAAGGTCAAGAGCAGCAGCAAGAGTATGCGGCCGACGATGACACTACTAACTACCCCGATGGCGTCGATAAGACTCACATAGAGATCACTGGAGAGTTTCATGTCGATCTCGACCATGATGGCACCGAAGATGCAGGGAAGGTTCTAGTCACTGACCATGATGTTGCCGCTTTCAAACCAACATCTATTTCCAACGAGGACTTCGACGAGATAACGTACAGTGACGACGATGACGAGGGCGGCGCGGCCAGTCAAGCCTCGGTCGCTGGATCCGGGGCTGCAGACACCGTTCCTGCTTCGTCCATTGGACTTCAAAGTCTGACCCCACAAGGGCAGAAGAGACCATACGACGAGGTCGGCAATGATGTGGCGAACGCAGTCGATTCGATGGGTACTGGCTACTGTAAGTGTCGCGGACGGTACAAGAAGCTGATTGGTCTCAGATGCCAAGCGACCTCGAGTGTAAACGCCCGCCGTCCTCTACCGCATCACTTCTGTAGCATCATAATCAGGTGTGCATGTTACTAACCTTGAGGATTTGCTTCATGATACCCACTTTGGACCGCGCAGCACTATTTCCCTATGGACATCAACTTGGAGCGTTTCTTTGGCAATACCGTCCTCTACTGACCGTGCACACCGGATTGACAGTAAGTTAAGCATGGAGTAGTGAGGACATCGACAATGCCAGGGGGAGTACCAAATTAATACACCAAAGGTATGTGTATGCATGTTCCTATGACCACCATCTCCCTTTTCCCTTTTCTACGGAGTTTGTGGGGGGGATGTGTGTTTGTGGGTTGTTTGGGTTTATTTTCTGGGCTATTGGATGCGTGGGGGACGGAAAGGGATGGAGTTTCACGGTGACGGATAAGGCTTTCGGCGTTCGGAGTGCTGCAGCCAGGGGAAAGGTTGCGAAGACATGGCTGGTCAGACGGCGTTTGGAACAAAGCAATGGGACTTGGAGTCTGGTGACAAACACACGGTATGTCCTTTGGCATCGATGATGCATTTCACGGCGTAGGGAATTAGGCGACGGGCAAAATAATAATGGCAGAGATGCGGGCTGGCTGTACGTGCATGCATGTCAGCGGGCTCGTTATGCAATGCCTTGGTCGGGACCGAGTGGGCTCTCAGTGTTAGACTCGGTTACTCAGCCCCAGACGCCACCACAGAAATTTCCCCATGATCAGTACAATCAGCTTCTTGTCCTATGCCATGCCATGTGAAGTGTGTGCTGTACAGAGCAACAAGGAGCGAGCATGTACGGCGGCCAAGACACGGAGCAGCGGGTGGGTTGCCTCAGACAAGGCCGGCGGGCCGTCACCAAGGGGATGGGGAGCCGCGTAGAAACAGAGCTGAAGCGGATGTTGAGGCTGGTGGTGCGCGTCGGGACCCACGGGCAAAGACCGTGAGGCCCAAGCCAAGGTCCAAAATAGCGGAAGCCCCTGCGCTGCGCACTGCCCGATTTGATCTGGCCGTGAAACCAGAGGTCCATCGGCGGCTGGCCGCTCTCCTCCCAAGAGCGCAGCGATTCCCGCGCCACCGACCGCCCTGCTGCTGCTCTGCTTCTCGACAAGCCCATACGTGTGGTCTCTCTCCCTCTCCCTCTCCCTCTCCCTCCCTCTCTCCCTCCCTCCCTCGCTACGTTGTGCCCCGACGCTCGTTCGCCCGTCTTCCCTCCCCGCCGTTCGTTCCATCCATCCATACACCTGGCCACATAGCGTTTGGTGAAACGCGCAGCGACTGAGTGCGTGCGTGCTGCTGCCGCCCGTGTGCCTGCCGAGAGTCCAGGGATTGTGCCAACTGCGTGTGATCGCAGCGCAGCGTGCAAGGGCATTGCCTGCGGTGCCTGTCGCATCACTCCAGCAGCTTTGGCCGAGGCCGCGACTCTGACCACCTGCCCGACCCGGCCTATCGATAATTGCCAGCGCGCACACCACCCGCGTCCACGCCTCACCAGACACCACCACCCATTCCACTATTCATACAAGCTGCTTCGAACAGAGGGCCTCGAGACCCTAGCCCGGCAATCAACATGGAAGACAAGTGCGTGAGCCTGCTGCCGCCTCGGAACGCCTATGCTCACAAGAGGACAGATACGTTGGCTTGATACTGGCTGTCTCGTCATCGCTTGCCATAGGTAAGTCCTGCTATGGCCCAAGTACACGCATGCCAGAGCTGACAACATGCGCTCAGGTACCAGCTTCGTCATAACCAAAAAGGTTCGTCGACGCGCGCCGAAAACCTGCCTCCTCCTTTCCACCCGCCCTCTAGCCATATCCCAGCTAACAGCATACGCTCAGGGCCTCAACGCGACCGCAGAAAAACATGGCTTCGACGGCGACGGCTTTTCATATCTTCAGAACCCCACGTGGTGGGCCGGCATGGTCACAAGTGAGCGCTATCGTTCGCTTGCCCAGGGAACATTCACTGACTCGATGCAGTGGTCTTGGGGGAAATCTTCAATTTTGCCGCCTACGCCTTTGCGCCTGCAATTCTAGTGACTCCATTGGGAGCCCTGTCAGTTCTCATCGGGTGTGTGCACGGAACTTGCAAGCAAAACAATCCGCGCATTTACTAACATGACCGCAGAGCCGTCTTGGGGTCATACTTCCTGCACGAGTACTTGGGCATTCTGGGCAAAATTGGCTGCGCCATATGTCTGATAGGGTCCGTCATCATTGTGCTCCATGCACCGCCAGACGAGGAAGTTGATTCGGTTGACCGAATTTTGCATTATGCGATCCAGCCTGGTAGGTTTATTCGAGATAGTACTGCTGCCGCAAATTTGTTGACCAGATTCCCTAGGCTTCCTCATATACTGCGTTTTTGTAGCCGTCTTCTCCATCTTCATGATTTACAAGATCGCGCCAAAGCACGGCAAGAAGAACCCTCTCATTTACCTCTCCATCTGCTCCACCACCGGTTCTGTCTCCATCATGGCCATCAAAGCGTTCGGAATTGCGCTGAAGATGACCTTTGCGGGGAAGAATCAGTTTACGCATCCCTCCACCTATGTCTTCATTATCATAACCGCTGGCTGCATCCTAACGCAGATGAACTACTTCAACAAGGCTTTGAGCCAGTTTTCGACAAATATGTATGATGTCGCTGCTATTATGACGGGTTCTTTCGCTAACATGGTGATAGTGTTAACCCCCTCTACTACGTAACTTTCACCACCTGCACCCTCATCGCTTCCTTCCTCCTCTTCCGCGGTTTCAACACGACTAATCCTGTGAACACCATCTCCCTCCTCTGCGGCTTCCTCGTCATCTTCTCTGGCGTATATCTTCTCAACCTCTCACGCGATGACCCTGACGGCACCCGCGCTCTCGGCAATAGTTTTAGTGACGGAGTTCCTACCGATGGCATCTCCGGCTTCCCTACGCGCAGAAGTATGCAGTCGAGGCGCAGCGTGGAGTCGGGCTACAGAAGTCCATTCTTAGGTGGCAGTCAGAGCGGAAGCAGGCATAGTCTGGGCGAACGGAGAGGGATGTTGCACGATTACGACGTAGAAAATCAATTTGAGTTGGGCGACTTGGCTGAAGATAGTGATGAAGGAGAGGGTGGAAGGAAAAGAACGAGCTTCGATGAGCGAGACGATCTGGGTGCAAACGGTCGAGCCGACGGCAGCAGGCGAATGAACAGGGAATCGGCTCGGCCAAATATGAAGGGCCAGAATCGGTAAAAATCATCAGTCCCTCTATCATTCTGACCAGGACATCACGGAGCGGACGGCGTCAAATCCACATGAGACGAATGTATATACGGCATCAGGGTCTCTAGGGAAATCAGGCGCAAGGTGCAGTATACCGTTCGGCTGGCTGCGCGGTGGTGTTTTGGTTTCTTTGTTTGTCCGTTTTGCTTCCAACTTTTGGCCACGCACGCATTTACACGGGTCTTACGTTTGTATGGGATACTCACGGCGTTACGTCAACTCTTAGCATGAGGGAGATAAGGTTGGGATGTTTATTTCGAAGCATTTTGCTTCTTAGGTCTATTTGCTCAGGCTCAAGAGCCTCTTGTATCAGTACGATTCATGGTATATACCCCCGAGAAAGGGTAGGTTGTGGGAAGGGCGCTCTTCGTTTGTGTTGGCTCTTGGTAGGAATAGGAATGACATCTTTAATCTTCGCAAGGCGGGGCTGTTGTGGTGGGAGGTCAACTGATATGTTTTTAGCTGGAGGAATGCGCGAAGAACTTTATCTTGCATCAAAGTTATGAAGAACCCCTTCCAAAGGCATATGGATATATTTGCAGGTTTTTGAAATGCTAGCCATGGAGCATGTCAATTCACGGCTCATCGAGCAGCGTTTCTAAACAAGAGTTCAGCAGCACAGAAGTGATGCTATGAATTTTTTGCACACTATGAGTTTCACTTCGAGGACAGCCATATCTATATCAAACTGTACTACGAAGTCTTAGCAGCATAACGCCCCCTAAACAACGCTAGCCATATCTAGCCTCGGTTGTGCCTGTAAACAACCACCCCAGCGGTTACCCGCACCCAAAGACCACCCATTCCGACCAGCCTTACCATAACCCCCCCAAAAAAAATTTCACAGGGAAAAAAACTAACGACAAAGATACATGATGAACGCAATGGATTCTCCTCCACAGCGGCAGCTCCTTCAACAAGCCGAGAAAGTCTTGCTCAGACCTATACACTCGCACCTGGTCGCCTACTGCCCGTCCATGGATCTTATTGCCCTCGTGACCGACGAGGAGAATCTCGACGTGTACAGGATCAACGGGCAGAGAGCACTCGGTTTGAAGCGGAAAAGCGAGGATGTGACGGTCCAGGCGCTGTGTTGGCAGTGGAATGGGGCGGGCATTGCCGTCGCGTGGAGTGATGGGTGTGTGGATGTTGTGAGCGTTGAGACGGGGAAGGTGGTGCATAGGAATGTGAAGGTTCCATTCGAGGGTGCGGATGAGGAGGGTACGAGAGTGGGGGTTATTGGTTGGGGGCTGAATTTCATTGATGCTGAGAAGGTTAAGAGGAGGACAGGGGAGTTGAAGATGAATGATCGTGAGTATGAGGGCCGTGAAGAGGGGGGCTTCAGGGTGGATAGCACGGAAGATTGGGATGATTTCAAGGATGAGTTGTCGCTCGAGGACTTTCTGCAGAGGCAACCTGACTTTTCGACCCTGGATATCGCACCGGACTTGCCCGATCAGCTGGCTATGATGGACACGGAAAGTCTACTACCAAAGTTGCCGGCAATACCGCTTCCGCCTGCGAACCCTCTGATGCGTTTTCAGCGGCAGGCTGTGGATGCGGGCGCATTTAGTACGCAGGTCCAGGTCGATGGTTTGTTGCACTCACATCATCTAAGGGACTACAATGGCGTCGACATGTTCATCCGATGCACGGAGAAGGGGAGCATCTACCCAAGTATCTACGACTCCATGGAGACAGTAGATGTGAGGTTACCCGCTGCCTGGGGAGTTAAGAGCAAGGTGTTGATGCATGCAAGTCATCCATATGCATGTACACACTCACTTCTTACACAGATTTCTTCCTCTTCTTCCGGAGGAGACAACCAGAAAAAACTAGCATGGGTACCTCTCACACTTGGTTTCATCCCCTCTGCCGGCAATTATCTCCACCTCATCGCCTCCAAGACCGCACAGCTCCAAAATCTCCTTTCATATCTATCACATGCACTGACCCGAATCCAAGCCTACTTCATCCAATCCCAAGATCTCCCTGGAAAATTCATGCGCAACATCAGCGAGACGCTCGAGGAGCACAAACAAGGCGACCTCGTCCAGAACCTCTACCACCTAGCCTGCACCGGCCACTGTCCGCAAGTCATTCACGACTGGCTTGTCGACGAGCTCGCCGAGCAGGGCCACAAGCGGTGGGACAATGCCACATCTTCGGGCCTCACGCTCGTTATCCAGATCCTGCACGAGAACTTGCTGCCTGCGCTCGACCGCTGCTCTATCATCATATCACGCCTGCGCGGCCTCGCGACGTACCACGACCGCGATTGGATCTTCAGCGGCCCCGTGTCAGATTTCACTGCTCTGTTTGGCGTCCTGAAGACGCTGCGCGTACTGGCAAATACCACGCTGCTATATGCGACGGATGAGAAGCGCTACTTCACGAGCTTCAGCAAGTGGCTGCGGTACAGCATCGACTTTGAGGCTACCGAGCCCGGGAGCCAGTCTCGTACTGAGATGGAGGCACGGGATCCTAGCGTCGATGTTGCTGTCGTGCTGCAGTATATCGAGCATGGCATGGCTAACTCAGATGTGGCGCCGTATCTCCAGAGCGCGAAGGCGTTTGAGGGCGTGGAGCCGTGTGAATACGAAGAGACGCTCAAGGCGATAGAGCTGCTAAGAGAAGGAGCCGCGTATAAGCCCGAAGCGCTGTGTGTGGAAAAGGTACTCGAGCAGTTCGGGGAACGAGTGCGAGGCCTGCTGAAGCAAGTAAGCCAATGGCAGGAAAACAACATCACCATGGACAGCGGACTTGTCCTCGAAGAAGGCAAGGACATCCAGGCGCTTGATATGCGCATGGTGGCTGAGGTATGTGTCCACACCCACCCATCATATACGATATACGTTCTTACTAACATCCCTCCAGACCGACCAAGATACCATATCAACATACGTCGCCCTCAGAAGCCCCTCGTCCCCT